>Ga0134126_10009603_pt1 | contig 12186 bp, 11 predicted proteins | sample KB31752_FD_96881 | JGI IMG/M metagenome (GOLD analysis project Ga0134126, IMG submission 96881) | Terrestrial soil microbial communities with excess Nitrogen fertilizer from Kellogg Biological Station, Michigan, USA - KB3-175-2 | ecosystem: Environmental > Terrestrial > Soil > Unclassified ...
GGGACCGACTATCGCAGCGTGATGCCGACCAACCTCTATGGTCCCGGCGACAACTACCAGGGCGAGAACAGCCACGTGATTCCGGCGCTCATCCGGCGCTTCCACGAGGCGAAGGCCGCGGCGGCGGATCGCATCGCCATCTGGGGGACGGGCACTGCGCGTCGCGAATTCCTGTACGTGGACGACATGGCCGAAGCGAGCGTGCGCGTGATGATGCTGCCGAAAGCCGACTACGAAGCGAACACGTCGCCGATGCTTTCACACCTCAACGTCGGGACCGGCGAGGACATCACGATCCGGGAGCTGGCCGGCCGCGTCGCGAAGGTCACCGGGTTCTCCGGCCGCATCGAGTACGACACCAGCAAGCCCGACGGCCCGCCGCGCAAGCTGCTGGACGTGGGCCGCATCCGCGCCCTCGGATGGAAGCCTCGCGTGGGCCTCGACGAAGGCCTCGCGCGGTCGTATCAGGACTTCCTCTCCCGCGCGGGACGATAGGGCTGGAATCGGCCGCGCGCCATCGCCGGCGAATAGAGCCACGTCATCATCCGTTCGAAGGCGGCCGCGAGCGCTCGCCCCTCGGCCGCCGCCTGCTCGCTGCGCCGCGCATGGTGCCTCGCATGCTCGTGCCGATCGCGCCGGTGCAGCCAAAGCGAGCCCGCGCAGCGCCAGCGCAGCGGCGAAAGCCACGATCCCCAGTGCCGTCGGCTGATCGCGATCCACTCCTGCAGCATCTCGTGCTCGGTGCGCCGTGCGGCGCTGCGCGCACCCTCGAGGCGAGTCGCACTCCACGACGCGCTGACGCGCTGGATGCGGTAGCCGGCCGCGGCGATGCGGCACACCAGATCGTAGCCCACCGCGAACGGCTCTCCCGCCGCCAGCCGGCCGATGCGCGCGGCAACGTCGCGATGCCAGAAAAGGGAGGGCAGCGGCACGGGATTGAATCCACGCTTCCAGATCGCGAGGTGGTCGAACCGGCCCGGGTATTCGGCGGGATGCTCGACGCCGGTGTCGAGGGCCTCGACGATCAAGGTGCACCCGCCCAGAACGGCAAGCCGGCCGCGCGCCGGGTCGATTTCGCTCGCGACGCTGAGCAGCGCACCCGGGAGCAGCACGTCCCACGCGCCGAGCACGCCGAGGATCTCGCCGTGCGCACGTGCGAAGCCGCGCTCGAGCGCCTCCGCGAATCCCGCGTCGCGCTCGACGAACAGCCGGAAGCGAGCCGGGTCGCGTTGCGCCATCGACTGCGCCGCCGCGAGGGCTGCCGCGTCGGGCTCGTGCGCCTGGATGATCACCTCGAGCGACTCGGATCCGTGCCGCGCGAGGCTCTCCAGCGTTTCGCCCAGGCGGGGCGCTGCGCCGCGCACCGGCAGCACGATGGAGATGGCGGGAGCGGGGGTCACGGCGCGAGGTCCATGAACGCCTTGCCGTATACGGCGATGGTGCGCACCGCGCTCGTCCGCGCCGAGAAGAGCGGCTGGCGCGCCCGCGCCGCCGCGGAGAGCTTCGCGCGCAGCGCGGGATCGGTCGCGACATCGACGATGCGATCGGCCATCTCCTGCGCATCGACCGGGTCGAACATCACGGCGGCGTCTCCGGCGATCTCCGGCAGCGACGTCGCGCGCGAGCAGGCCACCGGCTTTCCCGCGATGATCGCCTCCGCGACCGGCATCCCGAATCCCTCGAAGAGCGACGGAAACACCAGCGCGACGCATTCCTGCAGGAGCGCCTGGATCTCGAGCGGCGAGCGCAAACCGACGTGCACGATCCGCCGGTCGAGCGACGCATCCGCCATCGCGGCGGCGGCCGGATGTTCCGGAGGAAACACGCGGCCGGCGAAGACGAGCTTCAATTCACGGGGTAGTCGCGGCAGCGCGCGCGCGAACGCCTCCACCAGGCGCGCGTGGTTCTTGTGTGGCCAGCACTGCGCGGGATAGAGGAGGAACGGCCCATCGATTCCCATCGCCTGGATGAGCCTGCGGCGTCTTGCCGGAGGCACCTCGCGCCACAGCGCACGGCTCGGAATGTTCCAGATCGTGGTCATTCGCTCCAGCGGGATGCCGTAGCGCTGGTGCACGTCCTGGCGCGTGAACTCCGAGATGCAGATCACGTGGCGCGCGCGTTCCGCCCCGGTGCGATAGAGGCGCTCCCGCAGCTGCCACTCATCCGCCGTGAAAAACTCGGGATAGCGCAGGTGCTGCAGGTCGTGGATGGTCAGCACGCCGGGCGCGTCGATCAGGTCGGGTGCGATGTAGCTGCAGGTGGAGTGGACCAGGTCGCAGGCGATCTGCTGGATCGCGGGCGCATTGCCGGATGGATGCCGCGTCACCTGGAAGCGCGCGGGAAAGTCCCATTCCCAGCACGCTGGGCGCGGTGCGAACACCTCGTACGCGTTGCGTCGGTCGAGCTCGGCGATGGCGGCGATGAGCTCGTAGGCGGCCTGCTCCACGCCGCCGGCCCGGCCCAGCTCCATCCAACGCAGGTCGTAGAGCAACCTGAAGGGCGGAGGGGTCCGGATAATGGCACCTGGGTCGGCTGGATTGCCGAGTATTGTAACCTTCGGGATCGCAGGCGAATCTCACGTGGCAGAAAGAGGAATGCACATCGGTTTCGACGTCTCGCAGACCGGCGCGAACAAGGCGGGATGCGGCTATTTCGCGCACGCGATGATCGAGGCGCTGCTCACGGTCGCGCCGCAGCACGAGTACTCGCTCTACCCGAGCTTCGGCGACTTCTACTTCGACGCGAGCATGCCGCGGGCGAATCCGTATCCGGGCAGCCGCTCGCACTACGGCCCGCACCATCGCACGCTCGAGGAGGCGCGATCGTTCTGGACAAGCCCGCGCCTCGAGTCCGCCCTCGGCCGGCCCGACCTGGTCCACGCGAACAACTTCTGGTGCCCTGCCGCGCTCGCTACCAGCCGCCTCGTGTACACGGTCTACGACCTCGCCTTCGTCGCCGAGCCCTCGTGGACGACGGAGGTGAACCGCCGGGGCTGCTGGGAAGGCGTCTCGCGCGCGGCCGCGAACGCCGACTGGATCGTCGCCATCTCCAGGGCTTCGCGCACCCATTTCCTGGAGACGTTTCCCGCCTTCCCGGCCGAGCGCGTGCGCGTGATCCATCCCTGCTCGCGCTTTGTCGACGATGCCGTCGAAGGCGCACGACCGGCGAGCCTCGCCGGCATCGACCCCGGTGGCTATTGGCTCAGCGTCGGCACGATCGAGCCGCGCAAGAACCAGCGCCGCGTCGTCGAGGCCTACGCGCGCTATCTCGCGCGGGGCGGCGAGCGCATCCCGCTGGTGCTCGCGGGTGGCTCCGGTTGGCTGATGGAGGGCTTCCGGGGCGAGGTCGAGCGGCTCGGCCTCGGCGCACAGGTGATCCTCACCGGCTACGTCTCCGATGCGGAGCTCGCATGGCTCTACCGGCATTGCCGAGCGAACGTCTACTTCTCACTCTTCGAAGGATTCGGGCTGCCGGTGCTGGAAGGGATGCAGTTCGGCGCCCCGACGATCGCTTCCGATTCCACTTCGATCCCCGAGGTGGCAGGCGAGGCGGCGCTGTTGCTAAAGCCGGACGACACCGAGGGGCTCGCGAACGCGCTGCTCGTGCTCGCAGGCGACGCCAACGAGCGCTCGCGTCTTTCGCGCGCGGCGCGCGCACAGGCCGCGCGTTTCGACTGGCGCGCGAGCGCGGCAGCCCTTGCGGCCCTGTACGAGGAGGCCGCTTCAATTCCCAAGCGCGAACCCACGCACGCGCTCGATCCCGACCCGACCGACCGGCGCCTCATGACCTACGGCAGGAAGCTGTATGAACGTGCTCTTCGTTCTCTACGGAGACCTTGACAGCAACAGTGCGATCCCGCTCGAACTGCACGCCCGAGAGCTGCATCGAATGGGACATCGCTGCGCGGTCGCCGTGCCGGCGGCATCGCCGCGCGCGACCCCGCGCGGCGAAAGGGCCCTGCGAGTGCTCGCCTACGAAGAGGCGCTTGCCGATCCCCAGGCCATCTTTCCGGGCGGTGCGGCGGACGTCGTCCATGCGTGGACCCCGCGGGAGGGCGTGCGGCGCTTCGTGACGTCGTACCTGGTGAAGCGGCCCACGGCGTGGATCATCTACCTCGAGGACAACGAGGACTGGATCGCGCGCGCCGCGCTCGCGCTGGGCGGCATGCCCGGCGAGCGCGTGCTCGAGCAAACGGAAGCGGCCATCGCAATCCGCACGCCGGAGGGGATGCCCAACGTACTGCACTACCGCAGCTTCATCGGGATGGCGGACGCCGCCGTCGTGATCCAGCCGAAGCTCGCGGCGGAAGTGCCGCCGTGGCTGCATTGCGAAACCGTGATGCCGGGCGTCGACCTGCAGGCATTCGCCGCCGCGCGTCCCGATCCGCACCTCGCGAAGCGCTACGGCGTCGTGGAGGGCGAGCGCGTCCTGGTGTATCCCGGCGGATTGAACGACTTCACTCGCCCCGGGCTCGAGACCCTTTGCCGCGCGGTCGGGATCATCAATCGTCACGGTGTCCGTTGCCGGCTGCTGCGTTGCGGCCCGGTCGCGCTCGATTTCCTCGATCGCCTGCCGCCGGAGACGGCGGCGGCCGTTACCGACCTCGGCGTGCTTCCGCGCGACGATCTCCCGGGGCTGCTCGCGCTCGCCGACGTGCTCGTGCAACCGGGCCGCCACGATGAGTTCGAGGACCTGCGGCTTCCGGGCAAGATTCCGGAGCTGCTGGCATCGGGGAAGCCCGTGGTCCTGCCCGACACCAACATCGCATTCCTCCTGCGTGACGGCATCGATGCGGTATTCCACCACAGCGGCAGCCCCGACGAGATCGCGCAAAAGTGCCTCGATCTCTTCGCCGACCCGGCGCGCGCCGCGGCGATCGGAGCGGCCGGCTGGCGCTTCGCCGAACAGCACTTCGATCCGCGGGCCCAGGCGATGCTCCTCGAGAACGTCTATCGCGCAGCCTGCGAGTCGTTCGATACGGGCGTCACTGCGCAAACATGGACCTCCAACGCGGCCGACACGCCGGTCCCCGCGCTGCTCGCCCGCCGCCTGCGCCTGCTCGCCGCGCGAGCCATGCCCGACCCGCGGGCGCGGGTCCTGGAAGGCTTCGCTCGCTGCATCGAGTCGGCGCTCGATCGCACGCGGGGACTCGATGCCGCGCTCACCGCGCGCATCGCGGAGGTCGAATCCCTGAAGCAACGCCTCGACATCGCGAATAGCCGCGCCTCCGCGATGGAACGATCGCTGAGCTGGCGCATCACCCAGCCGGTTCGTGCGCTGGGCCGCCTGCTCGCTTCGGCCCGTGGACCCCGGGGTGGCAAGCCGCGATGAGCTCGCCCGCCGCAGGAATACACCTCGCGATCGCGCCGTTCGAGAACGATCCGACCCTCGAACACGACGCGCAAGGCCGGCCGTTCTGGCGCTCGAAGACGTGCGACTCCGCGTTCATCGCGCGCGTCCCGGAGGGACACGGCAAGATCGCGAAGGGCTGGTACGTCGTCACCACCGACATCGTGCAGTTGAGCGGCCGCATCGCCGGCCCGCGCTTCTATGTGCCGCTCGCCGGCGGCGGCTACTCGAAGGTCCGCTCGGTCGAGTTCCAGCTCAAGGAAGGCAAGTATTCGGTCGAGGTCTTCGTCGCGACGCCCGCGGACGAGTTCCGCTTCGATCCCAGCATCTATCCGTGCGAGTTCGAGTGCGAGGGACTCGAGCTCGCGCCGGCCCTGCCGCGTCCGAAGACCTGGGGCGGCGTCGTGGACCTCGTGCAGGCGCTGCGCCGGCTGCGGCCCGCGCAGCTCGCGATGTGGATCAAGCTCGGGGTCGGCATGCTGAGGAAGCGCGGGCCCCGCGCGGTGTGGGATGCCGCGGTCGGCGCGATCGCCACGCATGTCCGCGCGGTGGGCGGCGGCTATCCCGACTGGTTGCGCGAATTCATGACGCCTTCGGCCGAGGACCTCGTTGCGATGCGTGAGGAGAGCGGGCGCTTCGCGCGCCAGCCTGTGATGAGCTTCATCACGCCGGTCTACAACCCGCCGGAGCCGTTCCTGCGCGCGATGATCGAATCCGTCCTCGCGCAGGCATATCCGCGCTGGGAGCTTTGCATGGCCGACGACGCGTCCACTGCGCCGCATGTGCGCCCGATCCTCGAGGAGTACAGCGCCCGCGATCCACGCATCAAGGTCGCCTGGCGCGAGAAGAATGGCCACATCAGCGCCGCGTCGAATACGGCCCTGGGGCTCGCGACCGGCGACTTCGTGGCCCTCCTCGACCACGACGACGCCATCCCGCCCGATGCGCTGTACTGGGTGGTGCGCGAGATCAACGAGCACCCCGACACGGCGCTGCTCTATTCCGACGAGGACAAGCTCGGCTTCGCCGGCGAGCGCCTCAATCCCTATTTCAAGAGCGACTGGAACTACGACCTCTTCCTCTCGCACAACCTCGTCACGCACCTGGGCGTCTACCGCGCGGACATCGTGCGCGAGCTGGGCGGCTTCCGCGAGGGATTCGAGGGCGCCCAGGATTACGACCTGGCCCTGCGCTTCATCGAGCGCATCCAGCCCTCGCAGATCCGCCACATCCCGCGCCTGCTCTACCACTGGCGCATGCTCGCGGGGAGCACCGCGATCGCCGCCGGCGAAAAGGGTTATGCGGCAGCTCGCGCGCAAAAAGCCGTCCAGGAGCACGTGGACCGGATGGGCATCGCGGCGACAGTGGAATCGATCCCCGACATGGGCGTGCAGCGCGTGCGCTACCACGTGAAGGAGCCGGCGCCCCTCGCCTCGATCCTCATCCCGACACGCAACGGCGAGAAGCTGGTGCGCCAATGCATCGAGAGCATCCGCGCGAAGACCACCTACAAGCCCTACGAGATCGTTCTGGTCGACAACGGCAGCGACGATGCCGGCGCCATCCGGTATTTCCGGTCGCTTCGCGACCAGGGAATCGTGCGGCTCCTGGAAGACCCACTCCCGTTCAACTTCTCGCGCATCAACAACGAGGCGGCGCGCGAGGCGCGCGGCGAGTATCTCGTGTTCCTCAACAACGACATCGAGGTGATCACGCCCGAGTGGCTCACGGAGCTCGTCTCGCAGGCGCAGCGCCTCGGCATCGGCGCGGTGGGCGCGAAGCTCTGGTATCCGAACGATACGATCCAGCACGCCGGCCTCGTGCTCGTGATGAGCCTCGCCGCCCACGCGCACCAGGGGCTCAAGCGCGGCGACCACGGATACCTGGGGCGGGCTTCCCTGATCCAGGCGATCTCGGCGGTGACCGGCGCGTGCCTGTGCGTGCGCAAGACGACTTTCGACCAGGTGGGCGGATTCGACGAGGCGCTCGCGGTCGCCTTCAACGACGTGGACCTCTGCTTGCGCCTCCAGGCAGCGGGCTTCCGCAACCTATACACGCCGTACGCGCAGCTCTACCACTACGAGTCGGCGACGCGCGGGTACGAGGACACGGACGAGAAAGTCGCGCGCTTCAAGAAGGAGGCCGATATCCTGCGCACGCGCTGGATGCCGGTCCTGATGAACGACCCGTACTACAGCCCGAACCTGAGCCTCTCGTCGGATCCGTTCACCGTCGCGTGGCCGCCGCGGGTGGAGCGATTCAAACCGGACCAGGCGGCGCGGCCAGCGAACCGCAAACCATGACGCCGACCGCGAGGGCGAGCGGCAGGCCCGCGATGAGAATGATGGAAGCGAGCAGTAGCATGCAGCCAGCCTGCGGCTCGCGCGTGGACAAGTAAACCGGCGAAGGCGCTCCCCACGCGTGGGAGACGGCGCATCGCCTCTGTCCGAATCTTCCGACAATCCAATTGCACGTGGAAAGGAGCCCACCGTGGCGGGTACAGAGGACTGGCGATCGATCGCGACGGACGCCGACGCGGACGAGCTGCGCGAACGGATCCTGTCGGGATACAAGGACGGCAAGCCGTTCACGCCGTACGAGCCCATGATCGCGCTGCCGCGCCCGATCGACTGGGTGCTCGACTTCGGATGCGGCCTCGGCCGCAGCTTTCCCTACCTGAAATCCGTGGCGCGGCACGTCGCGGGGTTCGACCTGGCGCCGATGATCGAGCGGTGCCGCGTGCTTTCGTCCGAGCGCGTCGACATTCTCACGAGCGATTGGAGCGACGTTTCCACGCGGCGCTTCGATCTCGTTTTCGCCTCGCTGGTCCTGCAACACCTGGAGACCGAAGCATGCCGCCCATTCCTCGCGGATTTCGCGCGGATGGCGCCCGCCACGTATCTCCTCACCCGTCTACAGAGCGACTTCGGGGTCAACGTGTTGAAGCTGGTATCGGAGTCCGGCCTGTACGACGTCGAGGCGTGCGCGGAGGTCGAGCACGACGCATCGCGGCACAATCTCCGGCAAGTCGCCGCAAGGCCGTTCGACGAAGTCTCGAACGCGGGCGACAACCGGCATTACGAGGTGCTGCTCAAGGCGCGCCGGCGCTGATTCCTCCGGGCGCTCGCGCCCGGCGGCCGGTTGCGCCCGTGAATTTTCCGCGGATGCTCTGCCGAATGCGCAGTCGCGGGTTCGCCGCGATCGGTGGAAATTCGACCGATCGCGCACGGTTCGCGGGCAAGCCGTCCATTTCGCTTGTCGATCCGCAGCACTACGATGATCGGCGGCTGCTACCATGCGCGTCCAAAGCGCCCGTTCGAGGCGCGTCCAGGGCGCACGCCGATCAACTCTCACGGGAAAGTGTGACCATGATAATGAACGGAATCCGCACGGTGAAATTCGGGCTCATGGCGGCCCTGCTGCTCATGGCAGGCCAGGCCTTTGCGCAAGCATCGCGGACGTGGGTATCCGGCGTGGGCGACGATGCGAATCCCTGTAGCCGCACCGCTCCCTGCAAGACTTTCGCCGGCGCCATCTCCAAGACGGCCGCGGGCGGCGAGATCGACGCGCTCGATCCGGCCGGTTATGGCGCGCTCACCATCACCAAGTCGATCACCATCGACGGCGGCGGCGGCCAGGTGGCGAGCGTGCTCGTCGCGGGCACCAACGGCCTCGTGGTCGCTGCGGGACCCTCCGACGTAGTGCGCATCCGAAACGTACGGATCAACGGCATCAGCGGCAGCGGCAACGGCGGCATCAACGGCATCCGCTTCATTTCCGGCGGCACGCTCGAGATCGATCATGTCGCGATCTTCGACTTCACCAACTTCGGCATCGATTCGGAGCTGGGCGGAAACGGTACGCTGCTGATCTCCGATACGCTGATCGAGAATGCCGGGGCCGGCGGGGTCTTCATCACGAACAGCGTCGGCACCACGTTCGCCACGCTCAACCGCGTGACGATGATCGGCGGCGGGAAGGGGTTGCGCGTCGAAGACGGGACGGTCGCGATCGTGAGCAACAGCACCGCCACGAGCAACACGGGCAACGGCTTCATCGCCAACGGCAACACCCGCGCCGTCAACCTGTCGCTCGAGAACAGCGTCGCATTCAACAACGGGGCGGGCGGCGTGTTCTCGGGATCATTGGCGACCGTCCACATTTCCCGATGCAATATCGCCAAGAACGGCACGGGACTGGTGGTCTCGGGCGGCACGATCGTCTCAGGCGGCAACAACGTCGTGCACGACAACGGCACCAATGGCGCGCCGACATCGACTCCCGGCCAGATCTGAGCCTTAAGCCGGCAGGACGGGCCGGAACGCGCAAGCGCCCTTCCGGCTCCATGGCGCCCGGCGATTCGCGATCGCCGGGCGCCATCATTTCCGGCGCCGGCCTTGTGGTAAGTTTCGTGTTCTTGCAACGAACCGATCGACGGATGCTCGTCTCGCTTTTTCTCGGAAAGGCCCGCAAGTTCGGTGTCGGCGGGGCCCTCTACAGGACGGTACGGTTCTTCCGCAACGTCACCACGCGCAAATTCCGCGAGATCTTCATGGGCTCATACAGCCAATATGGCGAGGACCTCGTCATCGACCGGCTGCTGGGTCACCCGAAGAGCGGCACCTTCGTCGACGTCGGCGCGAACGACCCGCATTTCCTCAGCAATACGAAGCGTTTCTACGTTCGGGGATGGCGCGGCGTGAACGTCGAGCCGCATGTCGTGAATTTCCGCAAGTTCCTCGCGGCGCGGCCCGGAGATACCAATCTGAACATCGGCATTGGATCCGACGAGGGCGTCCTCGACTTCTACCAGCTCGACCCGGACCAGATCTCCACGTTCTCCGAGAAAGAGGCGAAGAGATACATGGCCCTCGGCCAGAGGCTGGTGGAGGTACGGAAGGTGAAGGTGGAGCCGCTGTCGAGGGTGCTTGAAGACGTGCAAGCCCCGATCGACTTCATTTCGGTCGACGTGGAAGGAATCGACCTCGACGTTCTTCGGAGCAACGACTGGTCGAGGTTTCGTCCCAAGCTCGTGTGCGTCGAGAGCGGCGACCACGAGACGCGCGCCCAGGACATGAAGATCTACGACTTCATGTGCTCGGTGGGCTACGAACAGGTGTACTTCAACGGCTGCAACGGGATCTGGCGAGATCGCGGAATGCGGGCCACGACCCGGTAGACCGCAAGCGGTCTTCTCCTCGCGCATCCTCGATCTTCACGGCCTCCCGATCCGCGACGCCACGCGCGCTCGCCACCAGGTGCGGATCGTGGCATATTCGCGGCCCGCAGCAACAGTGAAGAGCAGCGAAGCTCCGCGCACGACGTCCCAAACTTCGGACGAGGAGAGTTCCTATGCGCAATCCCCGTGTTGCCGCCCTGCCGGCCGCCGTTGCCCTGGCCCTCGCCGCTTCCCCGATGCTTCTTTCCTCCCCCGCGCTCGCGCAGCAGACCGCAGGACCGCCCGCCTTCGTCACTTTCCCGCGCCTCGGATTGCTGGGTGAGAATCCGCAGGCGGGCACGGCCACCTGGTCTGGACCGGCGACGGCTTCGCGCCGGCGCCACTCGTGAGTCCGGTCGCGGCCGGCGCGCCGGTGCCGCTCGCGCCGCGTTCATCGGAGGCGCCTGCGTCGGGCACTGCCACCAACATCTCCAACGCCGCGGGCAGCTACGAGGGTGAGACGGGCGCCGCTTCGAACGGCTTGACGCTCGTGAGCGGCTCGAACTCCATCGTCCCCGGCGCCTGCGGGGCCAATCCTGCTACGTGAAGGCGTACACGACGAGCGACGGCAGCACGTGGACGACGACGCAGATGTCGGGAACCTGGGCGGGGAACACGTTCGGCATCAGCTTCGACCCGGCCCTCGACTACGACCTCAACGGCAACTATTACTTCGTCTTCGGCGGTGCGCCGTTGAGCGGCAACTATCCGAACTCGATCGCCGTCGCGAAGGCCACGCCCGACGGCCTCGGCTGGCGGCCGCCGGTCGCGGTCACGTTCAACCCCAGCAAGTTCTTCGACGACAAGTACTGGATCGCGGTGGACCGCTCGCCGTCGCGCTTCCAGGGCCGCGTCTACGTTTCGTGGGATCGCAACACCGCGACCGACCAGATCCTCTACATCGTCTCGTCGAGCGACGGCGGCGCGACCTGGAGCGCGCCGGTGAAGGCGGACGACGGCACGTCGAGATTCGAGCGCGTGATCTGCGCCACTCCGGCCGTCGACACCTCGTCTACGCCGACCAGATCCAGGGGCGCGGCTTCGACATCCTGTACACGCGCTCGACCGACGGGGGCGCCACGTGGTCCGCGCCGGTGCGGCTCAACGACGACGCGGGCGCGGCGCACCAGTATCATCCGACGCTCAGTGTGACGGGCGGCGCGGGCGGCGACCATGTCGCGGTCACGTTCTACGACCGGCGCGACGACCCGGCCAACTGCCTCACGCAGGTGTACGCGACCTCGTCGTCCGACGGCGGCCTCACCTGGAGCGCAAACACGCGGCTCACCACGAGCGCCTCGGACTTCGACGGCAATCCGAACGGCCCCGGCGACTACTCGAGCTCGGCCGCCTTCCAGTCGCTGACGTACCCGTTCCACAGCCAGCACCCGCCGGGCGGCGACGCGGGCTCGTTCGACATCTTCACGTTCCCGTTCTGACGGCGCGCCAGGCGCAAACGAAAACGCCCCGGAATCTTCCGGGGCGTTTTTTTCGTGCCTTTTCCGGCGAGCCGATCAGCTCTCGCCCTCGAGGAAGCTGCGCAGCTTCTCCGACCGCGAAGGATGCCTGAGCTTCCGCAGCGCCTTCGCCTCGATCTGGCGGATCCTCTCGCGCGTGAC
>Ga0134126_10009604_pt1 | contig 12185 bp, 8 predicted proteins | sample KB31752_FD_96881 | JGI IMG/M metagenome (GOLD analysis project Ga0134126, IMG submission 96881) | Terrestrial soil microbial communities with excess Nitrogen fertilizer from Kellogg Biological Station, Michigan, USA - KB3-175-2 | ecosystem: Environmental > Terrestrial > Soil > Unclassified ...
AACCCGCCGTTCCAGGGTCAATATGCCTTACCTGGTGGTTTTGTAGAAGAAAATGAAACCATTGAAACAGCCTGCATCCGCGAAGCAAAGGAAGAAACCAACCTGGATGTAAAAAACCTTAGACCCATCGGTTTTTATTCAAAACCCGGACGAGACCCCAGGGGCCGGACAGTATCATTTGCCTTTTTGGCCGAAGCTGACAACATAAGTATTCTGAAAGCAGGCGATGACGCCAAAGAAATAGAACTAGTAGAGGACTGGCAAAATAAAGACCTGGCATTTGACCATAAAGAAATTTTGAATGATGCGGTGAAATTAAGAAAAAGGATTTAGCTAATTATCAAATAGATACATCTCAAGTCTTGAGTCAAGAAAATAATTTTTGATGATAATATTAGAATTGTCCAGCCTGAAATTAAGTTGAGAATACGATGATTTTCTGCCTTTTGATAAGAAGACGTCAATGGGTTTTGTACTGACTGGATTGTGGCAGGCCCCAAGGTCAAATTCCGAGACATCTTTTTTGAAAGTATTTGCGTAACTGTCAATAAGTTTGCCACTTGTGGGGTCTATTTCACATGAAAAAGCATTTCCTTTACTAAAGGCCTGGAACATAAGATTGCCTGCAAAACCGTAGCTTAGTTTTGTATTCCTTGCCATGAATACTGCTTTCTTTTTAAAATAATCATCAATGCCATCGAGCTTGCCTTCGCAAGCCCAGACATTTTTCCCATCCTGGTCAAATTTAAAAGCATAAAATCCTGTAGAAACAGGTTGTACAGGTAATAATAACCCTGGATTTGCCGCTTTTTTAGATATTTCCCCCGAAAGGCCAAAAACATAAAACCCGTTTGAGATAGGGTCAAACATGATATTGCCAAATGCCTCCGCATAAGGTGTATAAATAACACTTTCGCCTCCATTTGAAAAACGAACAACGGTTTTCCCATAACTATGGTCATACACCATAAGGCTTCCCGGGTCGGATGCATGATTATGAGAAGCGAGCATGATGCCTTGCTTTATGTTAATATCCAATACAAAATGATCCACGAGTTTTCCATTATGACTTAATACAGCAATGCGATATTTTTGTGTCCTGCTGTCTTGCGAAGACCTGCTTGCAAAATAAGAGACCAAATTAGAATGACCAATGTAGGACCATTCGGTTGCCTTAGGTTCAGGACGAGGGAGTTCTAACTGAACTGAAGAGGTTTTACCTTTTTCATTTATACGTATAAAATGCAGATCCGGAAATTCCTCTTTATCATCAGATGCGGTTACTTTATCTTTTGTTACAAAGTACAAGTAGGCATCGTCTGCAAAAATCGCATTTAAACTATAGTAGTCCAATACTTTATCTGACAGGTTGAAAGGATGGGCTGTTCCGTTGCTATCTACATAAAGCATAGGCTCATATGCAAATGTCCTTAAATCTTCCTTTCCATCATCGGGCAAATAATAAACATTGTTTCCGCTTGGCGAAATTAGCAGGTCACCGGTATTCTTTTCACTTGGATCAGGTAGTTTCACCTGGTACTTCAGTTTCATTCCATCATTATAATAATCAATTTTCCAGTCCAGTTTTCCATTTAGGATGTACTCTTTGCCGGTAACAAAAACGAGGCATTTGCCATTATTTTTTGCAGTTATTAATTTACTATCATCCTCCAGTTGCACAGTTTCGTGCACCTGGCTGTAGGCATGATTGCCTGTTGAGCATAAAATAAACAATAATACATGTACAATCTTTTTCATTTGATAAGAATGTTCTGGCATGGTTCTGCAATAGTAATTTCTCTTAATAGGAAATGAAACTGAAGCATGAAATCGCTCATAGTGGTATTCATATCCGTGCCCGATGTGATATTGTTTAACCCATTAAAATACACCATAGCTATTTGCACCGAATGAATTTTACAGCAAACGCCAAAACACAATCCATAGTTAAATTTATAACCCCCAAGATTTTTAATTATGGAAGAAGGAACAGGAGGGATATTAGCAAATGAAAGGTCGGCGGGCGTTAGAATATCATTAAAAGATAAGCCGGGCCCTACCATAAGGCTTAGTTTGCGGGGAATAATAAAATAATCAAGGCCCAACGTATAGTTAAAGCCAATTTCTTCAATTTGAGTAGTTGAATTACCAGAAACTCTTGTTGTGTCAGCGGGAGTATAATTAGATCCGGTTACAGACAGGCTTCCGTAATAAATGAAATATTCACCAAATAACCCTAAATGCCTGTTTATTTTATTCTGAGAATAACCACCGTATTCAAGTCCGGAACTATTGGAAAACCTGAATTTATTAGAGGTTAAAACAGGTAAAAACAGGCCAGCGTGCATATCAACCAGGGCTTGAGAATAACATTGGTTTGCTGCACATAATAGCGCTGCAAACCAAAAGACGCGTTTGAATTGTATCGTCATTCCTCTTTTAGTATAATTATGGTGGTATAACTGCTCGGGGGCAATATTAGTCAATTAGGAAAATGATTCCAAACTTTGGTTCATCTTCTGCTGGCCTGTGCCTCACAAACTGGAAAATTACATCAAGGTTAAATATTTAAGCGAAATATTTTATTTTGACACTTTTTAGGACAAATCCTTTCAGACATTTTTTTTACCATAATGACAATTTTTTTGGCATTTCTAAAAGAATCCTTATCTTTGTCTTTTCACGGTCTGGAAAAGGGGTGGAACAGATTGTCACCCCCGCATATGGTCGCTTTGCTCCCTTACTTCGTTCGCTCTACAACTCTACAACTCAATAACTTGCTCCTTAACTGCCATACATATTACTCTTATAAATACGGCACCTTTTCTGTGAAAGAGCTGGTGGCGCAATTATCTGATAATGGGTTTGATACGGCAGTCCTTACCGATATCAACAATACCAGCGGCGCATGGGATTATGTGGACTATTGCCGACAGGCTGGAGTGCGGCCATTACTGGGAATAGATTTCAGGAACCTGGATGATAGTGCCGCCTGCTGCTATATTGGTATCGCAAAGGATAATGCCGGCTTCATGGAACTGAACGCCCACCTCTCCTATCACCTGCAGACCGGGGAAAAATTTGCTGCTCGTGCACCTGAATTTAAGGATGCCTTTGTCATCTATCCTTATAAACCGGGCCTTTTAAAACGGCTACGCTCCAATGAATATATAGGTATACAGCCGCAGGACCTGAACCGCCTCATTATGGAAGATGAGGGATTGCTCCGCAAAAAGGCGGTGGCGCTGGTCCCGCTCAGTTTTAAGAATAATGAAGATTATTACCTCCATTGCCTGCTCCGCACCATGGATCATAATACGTTGCTAAGCAAACTGAATAGAAACAATACCGGTTCGCGGCAGGAGTGTGTCTTGAGCCTGAAAAAAATCCTGGAACTGTACACACAATACCCCTTTCTTCTCACAAATACACAGGCTCTTTTGGAACAGTGTATCATTGATTTCGATTTCAAGACGCATAAAAATAAAAAAGCTTTTTCAGGCTCATTGGAAGAAGACCGCGAACTCCTCTATGCCGAATGTATGAAGGGCCTGGCATACAGGTATAATAATGACCCTGAAGCCGAAAAAAGATTGATGCAGGAAATTGAAGTCATACATAAGCTGGAGTTCACTTCTTATTTCCTTACGGTATGGGACATCATCAGGTATGCCGAACGGATGGGCTATTATTATGTGGGCAGAGGCAGCGGCGCTAATAGCGTGGCAGCGTATTGCCTGAAAATAACCGATGTGGACCCGATAGAACTTAATTTGTACTTTGAGCGATTCCTGAACCTGCACCGCAACTCCCCGCCTGATTTCGACATGGACTTTTCATGGAAGGACAGGGATGATATCATTGATTATCTTTTCAGGAAACATGGCAACGGCTATACCGCTATGCTCGGTTCCCATAATACGTTCCAGTTCAGGGCGGTGGCAAGGGAATTGGGCAAAGTTTATGGATTGCCCAAATCAGAGATTGATGCCTTTATCGGGGCCAAAGAACTTGACAGCCGCATCGGTACCAATAAAACCGCTACCCTGATGGATAAGTACAAGCAGAAAATACAATACTTCAGTTACAGGCTTGCCAGGTTCCCGCATTACCTGTCCGTACATGCCTGCGGCGTAGTGGTTTCCGATGCGCCAATCCATTATTTTTCAGCTACCCAGGTACCGCCCAAAGGGTTCCAGATCACCCATTTCGATATGTACACAGCCGATAAAATGAAGCTGCATAAACTTGACATCCTGAGTCAGCGGGGCTTGGGGCATATCAAAGATTCCATTGAGATTATCAAACAAAACAGGGACGAGGATATTGACGTACACCAGGTAGCGGTTTTCAAAAAAGACCCGTTGCTCAACCACCTGCTCATGCATGGCAAAACCATTGGCTGCTTTTATATAGAATCCCCTGCCATGCGGCAACTCATGAGGAAGCTGGATTGTAATAACTACCTCACCCTTGTTGCCGCAAGCTCCATTATCCGCCCAGGTGTGGCAGAATCGGGAATGGCGCGGGAGTACGTACTGCGGCACCATAACCCTAACGGCTACAAACCCATCCATCCTAAAATAAATGAGATACTTAAGGAAACGTATGGGGTAATGGTTTACCAGGAAGACGTGATAAAGGTAGCACACCTCTTTGCAGGACTTACACTTGCAGAAGCCGATACATTGCGCCGCGCGATGGCCTGGAAATTCAGGGTTGATGACGGGTTTAAACAGATTGAAGATAAATATTATGCCTGTTGCAAAGCGCTTGGCTATCCTGATGAAGTGGCGCAGGAAGTATGGCGGCAGATGGAAGGCTTTGCCGGATTTTCATTTTGCAAAGCACATTCAGCCAGCTATGCCGTGGAGAGTTACCAGAGTTTTTTTCTAAAGGCTTATTATCCCATGGAGTTTATGGTGGCTGTTATTAATAACTTCGGGGGATATTATAACACAGAGTTTTACGTGAACGAAGCCAAGCGCGCCGGGGCCCGGATACATCCGCCTTGCGCCAACCGCAGCCAGTACCTTACCATTATAGAGGGCATTGATATTTATCTTGGTTTTATCCATGTCAAAAGCCTGGAAAACGATATAGCCCAGGGTATTGCAACAGAAAGAGAACGCCATGGGGATTATGTAGCCCTTGAGGATTTCTGCGAACGGATAAAACTGGGTATGGAACAGCTTTTTATCCTGGTAAAAACAGGGGCTTTGCGTTTTACAGGCAAAACCAAAAAACAGCTTCTTTTTGAAAGCCTCTTCCTTTATGGAAACAAAAAAGCACCATTGGCTGACAGGGCAGCCCTCTTTCCCGAACCAGCCCTTAGTTTTCATTTCCCCCGTATAGAACAAAGTTCCCGCGAAGATGCCCTACAGGAAATAGAACTGCTGGGCTTTCCGCTTTGCTCCCGTTTCGACCTGTTGGTAGATGGGCGCCGCGGAGATATTAAAGCCATAGATATGGTGAACAATATCGGGCAAAAAGTAAGCATGGTGGGCTATCTCACCAATACCAAAACAAGCACCACCCGGCACGGCCAGTACATGCAGTTTGGCAGTTTTATTGACGATGAGAACGGCACTTTTGAAGCGGTATTATTTCCACAGGTGTACCGGCAATATCCCCTGCTGGAAAAAGCGGTGTATGCCCTTACAGGTAAAATAACAGAAGAGTTCGGGGTTACTTCGTTAGAAGTACATTCCGTGGAAAAACTTGTCATCAGCTTTAAAGAAGAAGGTGCGAGGCAGTTGGCGTGATAAATAACCATCTTCCTCCATATCTGTTTCGCTCATAAACATTTGACAAAATAGGTTTGTTACAAAATACAAAGAAACCCAAATCCATGATTTCATGAAAAAATTCTTCAAAAATTCTTGGCAGATCATGAAGGACACCGGAAAATCTTTTTCCAATGATAATACCGGTACGCTTGCCTCGGCATTGTCTTACAGCACTTTATTTTCCCTGGCGCCCATTCTCCTGATCATTATTGTAGCCTGCGGGCTTATTTTCGGACGCCAGGCAGTGGAAGGCCAGGTATTCGACCAGTTTAAATCATTTTTGGGTGCAGATGGCGCCAAACAGTTACAAGAACTGTTAAAAAGTGCGTATAAGCCCGGGAAAAGTACCGTAACTACAATAATTGCAGTGGTCATGCTCATCCTGGGCGCCACGGCAACATTCAACCAGCTTCAATGGTCGTTAAATACCATCTGGCAGGTGAAGTCCAAACCAAAGAAGGGTTATATTAAATACATACGTGACAGGGTTTTATCATTCGGGCTTATAATAGCCATTGGTTTTTTACTGCTTGTTTCCTTCATCCTCAGCGCCGGGCTTATGGGGCTTAGCCATTACTTATCGCAGTACATTTCCAAAGATTCTGTGATACTGCTCACTGTACTTGACACATTATTATCTTTAGTAATCATAACATCACTTTTTGCACTTATTTTTAAGGTATTGCCTGACGCCATTGTAAAATGGCGGGATGTATGGGTGGGGGCATTTGTAACGGCAATACTTTTTATTGTAAGCAAATACATTATCGGCATTTACCTTTCAAAAAGCAATATCGGCAGTACTTATGGCGCTACCGGGTTCATGGTTTTAATATTGTTGTGGGTCAACTATTCAGCACAGATATTATTCCTGGGAGCCGAGTTTACCAAGACCTGGGCAACCTTTCGCGGAAGGCCGATTGAACCCACAGAATATGCAGTAAGGATCAAGAATGTGGAAGTGGAGCAAGCGCCTAAAGAAACCACCGGGCAGTTCGAAAAAAAAGCGGATATTATTGAGGAGAAGGCCGACAAACCACTGCAAAAAGTGCGGTCTGCTGCATGAAAAATAATTCATGCATGTCCCCATTATTGTGCAACCAGACTAATTTTAGCATCCTTCCGCAGCGATGGTATTATACTGATAAATAGGATAATATACCAGGTAAACATCGGCAACCGGATAAGCACCTGGTGTGCAGAATCTCCGAGAGCGTTGCCAAGATTCATCATTGAAGGGGAATGAATCAATTTAACCAGGAAGGCGCCATGCCCATCCAATAAGGCATATTCAGCCAGATAAGTTGCGGCCAATATTATATATCCAGCTACAAGCAAACCCCGCATTTGTGCCCCGGAAAAAGAATAAAAAATAATCAATAAAGGCATATACCAGAGGATGTATGGCGGGGAGTAGCCAGGGCCAAACGTGGGAATGGCCATAAGGAGCAGCAAGGTTATTTTGACAAATTGTTGAGGATTAAATAACATGTTTTTTAATGAATACCAGGCAGCCAAAAACATCAGGCCAATAAATATCAATGGTGAAATAGCGGCATAAAAAGTGATAGCACTGTACATTTTCAATAATCCGAGAATACCGGTAATGCCGTACCAGCCTACCACGGAGCGATAACCAATAACATCATTTTTCACCCCTTCAGGAGCAAGCGTGTAGATGATGCTCATTCCTAAAACAACAGGTGTTATCATTAAAACAAACCCGAATATTTTTGTACTGATATTTTGCTTCTGAATACCGATAAGCAGCAACGGTGATACTATAAGAGGAACAGTTTTGGTGAGGATACCGATACCGAGAAAAAAACAGGCCATTAACCAGCTTACCGGAGAGCGGTCCTCAAAAAACTTCAGCATCATGAAAGCAAATACGAGGATCCATAATCCCACGAAAATATCAAAGTTGCAATGCTGGCAGCTTAATAATATCGCGATGGGGTTCAATGCCCATGCGATCACTAATATTTTGGAAGCATTTTGAATTTTAAAAAACCTTTTGAGTATCCAATAAGTCAAGATCATGGCTATTGCTTCCCCGCTTATTAACACGATTTGAATAAGCCTCGTGTCTGACATTGAGGTATGAAAGGAAACTTTATGAATGGCAAAAAGCATTTGCATCCAGAATGGCGGCCAGTTTAGAAGCCCTGAATCGGTATAAGGGTTTTTGCCTTCTTTTAACAAGTCAATGACATGCAGCCATCCATACAGGTCTTTGGAATAGGTATGCGGCATGAACAGGATAAAAAGAATTCTCGCGAGCAGAAAAATACCCAATAACAATGCCAGCGAATTAAAATCAGAACGGTATTTTTTTTGAAGGTTCACTGATGGTGAGTTGTATGACGACAAATCTTTCAAACTAATCGGGAGCTAAATTAGGTAATTGTTTTTACCCTGCTATTTTTGGAGATAACTTGTTTTTAAATTGATTAATATATAGGTTTGTTGCCGAACAAGTTACATTAACAACTAAAAAAACATTTATGAAAACAAAAAACATCATTTTAAGTATCGTATGCGTACTTTTAAGTCTGCCTTTTTGTTCGGCACAAAAAGGTGTGTTTGAGGGGACTTTTGATTTGGGCTATGGTTTTATGGCAAGTCCTCAATCGGGTTTGGCTGTGCCTACCAGCGGTTCAACTTATGTTTACGCAAATAATATTACGACTACATCCGCAACTGATGTCCCTTATAGCTTCGGAACTGGCCTGAACATTGGGCTATCCGGAACTTATTTTTTGGGCAACCATATAGGCGCCGGGCTTGACCTCAGTTACCTGGCAGGCTCCCCAACCACTTTTATGCTCGATGAAGGGTCTGGCATTCAGGCTACAATACTTGCAACAGGCAACTTATTTGCCATTACTCCTATGCTGACTCTTTCTGCAAACACAGAAAATATCAACCCTTATGGCAAGTTTGGTATTATTCTGGGCATTCCGTCCGCAACTCTGTCCATGACCGAGGCGGGAACAGGTTCTCTTTCAGGAACCTATATAGCCAACTTTACCGGAAACGTGGCCGTGGGGTGGTATGCTGCCTTTGGCCTCCAGTTTCCATTATCATCCAACGCTGCTTTAGACGTGGAACTGTTTGACAGGACCCTGGCCTGGGAACCGGGACAAATGCAAAACACACAGACTTTTGACGGGCAGACAAAGGATCCGACAGTAACTTTCACACATACCGTGGATCAATCATCTACCAACCAGGCCATATACAACTTTTACCCTTTCAGCAGCGCTGGGATCAAGGTAGGGATAACCATGAAATTTGGCTCGAAATAAAATTTTGCAGTCGCGCATTATCCAATAGAAAAGCCCGGCAGAAAACCTGCCGGGCTTTTTTTTATCAACGCATGACGCCTAATGACTCACGCCGGCGTAGTACCCGGAGTCGGGCTCGAACCGACACGGGGTTAAATCCACTGGTGTTTGAGACCAGCGCGTCTACCAATTCCGCCATCCGGGCAACATAAAACGAGGGGCAAACTTACGTGAATATTGGGAATTATTTACCGATGTTGGTTACTGGGTAGCAACTTTGTTCCGGACATTGGCAACGATCATGCCGCTGAGGACGCCAATATTTTCATCAAGTATTTTTTTGATGTCATTGGTATTAGACTGATATGTAGCTCCCACTACACCCCCGGTGATATAATTTCCATCGTAGTCCAGCAAGGTATAATGCACATAAAAATCCCTTTGAAAAACATTGCTTTGCAGGTCAAGGCAGGTCTTAAAACGGGTGCTCATTTCAAAATCAGTAATAAACACCATGTATGATGCATCATGTCTGTCCATTATGGAAGAATATATCGAATCTTTATCCTTAACTATGATGGCTTTTTCAAATTTGTGACGGTTTGGGGTTGGCTTTTGCCTGGTATTATTTACACAGTCGCTTCCCCACCTAAGGTATGCAGGCCCGATCCTCTGCCATAGTGTAAATGCCGGATACTCTTTAGCATAGCCTTTCAGCTTTTGATGGGTGGTTTTGTATCTTATGATCTGGTACAAAACAGAAATATCGCTGTTTGGGTCCTTCATGTTGTCAATAGGTGAAGTTACATCATAATACTCATTCAGGCCTTCCATGAGCGACAACGTAAAACTGCTCCGCATGATGTCGCTGAGATGGCCTGCCGTAATGCCGCTCTTGCTGCATATAAACTGGTCGCCGCCAGCCTCATACATTTGTGGGTTAAATGGAACTACGAGTATAATGGCTTTTTTAAGGTTTTTTGAAGTAACGGTAGTGTCCGTCTCCTGGCCAAGGCCCAAACGTGGAACAAGGCACAAAAGAATGATAACAACAATCCCGTAAAATTTTCGCTCTTTTCGCTGTCTCATCAACCTAAAAACCCGCCCCTTAATTGGGGATTAAATATTGTTTATTTTGCAAAGCTATTCTCAATTTATTATAATGCAAATTTTTTTGAAGGTACTCTTTGCACACGGCAAAAGTTAGAGGTTAGCGTTTAAAAATGTACTGGCTCATATCATTATACAATGCAAATGCCATAAGCAAAAATAAAACCGACATCCCGACGATCTGCGACACTTCCAATACCCTTATGCTTACAGGCTTACGGCGCACCATTTCTACCAATAAAAATATAACATGGCCACCGTCAAGCGCCGGGATCGGAAGAAGGTTCATAAAGGCGAGTACCATAGAAAGCAGCCCTGTCAGCATCCAGAATGCACTCCAGTTCCAGGTAGAAGGGAATGCATTGGCAATGCCTATGAGGCTGTGCAGGGATTTTGCGGGAAGCGCCCCGGTTATCATTCTCCAAAGGCCCTTTACATTGTCTGCAACGGCGTGCCATGCCCTGTTTGCACCGATCTGGAGGGAGGCGCCGAGGCCATGGGTTTCGGTTGCAAAACTGAACTGCGCCACAAAGCCAAAATGGCCTTCGGGGTCAATTTTGCCGTTTAAGGTAACAAGGGCTCCGGCCCTTTTCACCGTGATGGTTACATCTTTATCTTTGTTTTGGCCAAAAGCATGGATCACGTCGCTGTAATAAGGAGTTTTAATTCCGTTTACAGCTACAATTGAGTCATTGGCTTTCAACCCGGCATTCCTGGCGTTGGGAAGCGGGCTACCGTCCACAGTTTCTACATTAAATTTTTCACGCAATTCCAGGAATGAGTCCTGGCCGTCATTTGTGCTTGCTATTCTTCTGGCAAAACCCTTTGGCAATGCAATGTTTTGCTCTTTTCCGCCACGGATAACCGTATAGACAATATTATCCTTTAAAAGGAGGTCGATACTATTGATTTCATTCGCCCTTTTGAGAGGTTTCCCATTGATTTTTGTAATGATGTCCCCAGTTTGAAACCCTGCTTCTTTGGCCAGGCTATGCGCCACGATCCCATTATTCAGGTCGCTGACTGGCAATGATTCCTCCCCATAGTGAAATGTATGCCAGGTAAATATGAGTATCCCCAGGATAACATTCATGGTGATACCAGCCAGCATCACAATAAGCCTCTGCCAGGCTGGCTTAGAACGGAATTCATCCGGTTGGGGCGCCGATTTCGCAAGATCCTTATCCATGCTTTCGTCAACCATCCCTGCTATTTTCACATAACCGCCTAATGGCAGCCAGCCGACGCCATAAGTGGTATCGCCAATTTTTTTGGAGAAAAGTTTGAAACCCCCTGCATCAAAAAACAGGAAAAACTTTTCCACGCGTATGCCAAAAAGTCTTGCCGCAATGTAGTGGCCAAACTCATGCACGATAACCAATATTGAAATGGCAAGCAAAAACTCACCTGCCTTAATCCATACTTCCATTCTTATCTATTTATATTTATTCTTACAATAACGTCCTTGTATATTCTCTTGTCTCCCTGTCGGTTGCAATATAATCTTCAAGCGAAGGTGTTTTGATGAAACTGATTTTGCTTAATGCTTTTTCAATAAGTTCCGGCATCCCCAGGAAAGAAACACGGTCTTCTAAAAAGCACTCAACAACAATTTCATTCGCAGCGTTCAATATACATGGCATATTTCCGCCTTCCCCCATAGCTTGTTTAGCAAGTGCAAGATTACGAAAAGTTTGCGTATCGGGCTGCTCAAATTCCAGTTTGGAGAGATTGGCAAAGTCTAAGCGGGGGAAATCATTGCCCGGTCTTAGCGGATAAGCCAACGCATATTGAATCGGCAGCCTCATATCGGGCGGTCCCATCTGGGCTTTAACAGACCCATCCGTAAACTGCACCATAGAGTGTACAATAGACTGCGGATGAATGATTACCTCTATCTGCGATGCATTCAATCCGAAAAGCCATTTGGCCTCAATCATTTCAAGCCCTTTGTTCATCAGGGAGGCAGAATCGATGGTTACCTTGGCGCCCATCG
>Ga0134126_10009605_pt1 | contig 12184 bp, 13 predicted proteins | sample KB31752_FD_96881 | JGI IMG/M metagenome (GOLD analysis project Ga0134126, IMG submission 96881) | Terrestrial soil microbial communities with excess Nitrogen fertilizer from Kellogg Biological Station, Michigan, USA - KB3-175-2 | ecosystem: Environmental > Terrestrial > Soil > Unclassified ...
CAAGCCCGCCGCCAGCATGGAGGACATGAAGGGCGACATGGCGGGCGCGGCCTGCGTCGTCGGCCTCATGCACGCGCTGGCCAAGCGCAAGGCCAAGGTCAACGCGGTCGGCGTCATCGGCATCGTCGAGAACATGCCGGGCGGCGGCGCCTACCGGCCTGGCGACATTCTCAAATCGATGTCGGGCCAGACGATCGAGGTCATCAATACCGACGCCGAGGGCCGGCTGGTGCTCGCCGACGCGCTATGGTGGACGAAAGAGAACGTCAAGCCGAAGTTCATGGTCAATCTGGCGACGCTGACCGGCGCCATCCTGGTGGCGCTCGGGGTCGAGAACGCCGGCCTGTTCTCCAACGACGACGAATTGTCGTCGCGGCTCGCCGAGGCCGGCAAGGCGACAGGCGAGACCGTCTGGCGCATGCCGATGGGGCCGGCTTACGACAAACTCATCGATTCACGCTTCGCCGACATGAAAAATTCCGGCGGCCGCCATGCGGGCTCCATAACCGCGGCGCATTTTCTCAAGCGATTCGTGGGCGACACGCCTTGGGCGCATCTCGACATCGCCGGCACGGCGATGTCCTCGCCGGCCACGGACATCAACACGTCCTGGGCCTCGGGTTGGGGAGTGAGGTTGCTCGACCGGCTGGTCGCCGACCATTACGAGGAGCGCTGAGCAGGATTTCCGAAAAGTGGATGCCGGTTTTCGGACAAAAATCCTGCTCAACAAAGACTCCTAAGCAGGTTTGCGTGGACGAAGCCACGCGAGCCTGCTTAGGCGCCCTGACGAGGACGAAATGAAGAGCATGGGCTGGGCCGCCATTCTGGCGGCGGGGCTGATTCTTACGCTCGCGTCGCCGGCCGCCGCGTTGCCGGGCTGCGAGGCGTTCTTGCAGCGGATGCGCGCCGACGGCGGCGATATCGGGCTCGAATATTCGCGCGCCGTCGTCGTCTCGCGCGTGCATACGACGCGCGCCAGCTACGACGTCATGACCCGCTCCGACGTCGACGGCACGCTCGTCTGCCAGGGCGATCAGTTCTTGCGCTTCGAGGCGCACGCGCTGGAGCCGATGCGCGGCAAGGCGGCCGAGGGCTTCGAACGTCTACAGCAACTGGCGATGAAGTCGGCGCTCGGCTGGGACGGCTCGAAGGCGAAATCCGAATCGCGCGGGCTCTCCGGCGAGGCGCGCGATTATCTGGCGGCCTCGCGCCAGCGCGGCGATGTTTATATCGCCGGCAAGACCGAGCGCCACGAACCCGGTGGCATCGGCATCGGCATGATCTTCACCGAGATCGACCGCTCCTTCGTCATCGTCGCGGAGGAGTGAACTGCCGGAATTCCGCTTCCACCACCTCGAACGCGCCCGCCTCGACGCCGCGCTGCCCGACCTGTTGGAGGCGGCGCTCGGCGAGGGCCAGCGCGTCGTCGTGCAGACCTCCGACGCAGCCGCGCGCGACGCGCTCAACCAGCGCCTGTGGACCTATCGCGAGGACAGTTTTCTTGCCCACGGCGGCCCCGGCGACGGCGATGCCGCGACGCAGCCGATCTTCCTGACCGAGACCGACGAGACGCCGAACGGCGCCCGCCTGCGCGTGCTGCTCGCTCCTGCGGACGCGCCGCGATTCGTGGCGGACGCGGCCGAGCGGGTGATCGTGCTATTCGAGGCGCGCGACGAGGCGGCGATGGCAGCGGCGCGCGCCGCCTGGAAGGCGCTGCGCGATGCTGGCGCTGCGACGAGCTACTGGCGCGAGGGCGACGAGGGCGCCTGGGTGAAGGTGCGCTGAGGCGCGCCTTCACCCAGGCGCCTTGCCCAGCGACGGGAGTAGTCTCGAAACGAAAACGGCGACCCTTCGGGGCCGCCGCGAAACTATGGTGCGGTCAAGAGGACTCGAACCTCCACTCCGGTTAAAGAACTAGCACCTCAAGCTAGCGCGTCTACCAATTCCGCCATGACCGCATCGCTCAAGAGCGAACCCTCAGCGAGAGGAGCGCCGTCTAACAAATCGAAACGGCGGTGACAAGCGTCCCAGACCGTTCATTTGCAGCCGTTCTCCGCACACGCCGCGCGCCAATGGCGCGCCGCGAAAAGCAAGCTTATTCGGCCGCGTCAGTACGAACCGGAGGGTCACCGGGCATCACCGGCTTGCGCCGCGCCGGATCGGGCAGCTTCTTCTTCGGCGCCGCGATCAGACCTTCGCGGATCATCTGTTTGCGGGCCAACTTGCGGGCACGGCGAATCGCCTCGCCCTTGCGCCGGGCGGCCTCCTCGGAGGGCTTCTCGTAATGGCGTTTGCGCTTCAGTTCACGAAACACGCCTTCGCGCTGCAATTTCTTTTTCAGGACGCGAAGCGCCTGTTCGACATTGTTATCGCGAACGAGAACCTGCAAAGCTTGGTCTCCTTTGGGAACGCAGACAAGCGCGCCGAGCCCTGAGAGACGGCGCCAACGTTCCTGGTCGAGCGTCAAAAGGCGCAGCCGATCCCACTTGCTCACGGTGGGTCAAGCGTTGTCTCAGGCTTGGCGCGGACGGCGGTTGCGGCCCATTCGACAAGGAAAGCGGGACCACAAAAAAAATTGCGACTCCGATCAGGTCGGAGTCGCGCGCTGTGCCGAACGTCGCCAGTTCATCCGTGGTCGACGCGCGGCGGGCGTTATGTTCAGGCGGCCGCGAGCTTTTCCGCGGAGGTCTTGCCAGTGCGGCGGTCGGCTTGGAGCTCGAAGCTCACGCGCTGACCTTCATTGAGGCTGCGCATGCCGGCGCGCTCGACGGCGCTGATGTGAACGAAGACGTCAGCGCCTCCGTCCTCAGGCTGAATAAAACCAAATCCTTTGGTCGCATTGAACCACTTAACGGTTCCGATTTTCATACTTAGTCCCTTCCGCGCAAGCGCGGTCGTAGAGCGCCCTGCGGCGCATCGCCTCAATTTCATCGATGTTCAGAAAGATTCTCGCAAGCGCGCCCACTTAGCGCGCACTTCAAGGTCCTTGGCCGAAACTCGACTTCGCATATTTGGCTTACAAATACGACTTTTTCAAGATCGGCGTCGCCGCCTCATTCCGGGCCATCGCCGGGTTCGCCGGCCTGCACGTCAACGACGCCGTCGATTTCGCTGAGACGGGCGACCAGCCTGGCGATCGATTTGACGCCGCGAAGCTCCACCAGCAGCGCCACCACGCCCTTCGCCGGGGCCGCGAAGCCCTCCGCCGCCGGTTCGTCGTCCTCGCCCTTGCCGTGCGCCTTGCCGCTCTGAAAGCCTGAGCGGTTCTGGCCGCCCTTGTCGGCGACGACCCGCAGCCGGGTGACGGCGAGGTCTTGCTGCGTGCATACCGCCAGCACATCGCGCAGAACGCCGCGGCCGTCCCAATAGGAGATGCGCAGCGCCGTGCGCGCCCAGCGCGACCGCGGCAGCCGCCGCTCGACGGCCGGCAGCACGCCGACGACGATGAAATGACCGGCCATCGTCGCCAGCGCCAGAATTGGCAACCCGGCGCCGCAAGCCATGCCGATCGCCGCCGCCAGCCACACCGTCGCCGCCGTGGTCAACCCGCGCACCACGTCCTTGCGCACGAAGATGACGCCGCCGCCGATGAAGCCGATGCCCGACACGATCTGCGCCGCGATCCGCGACGGATCGAGGACGACGCGGCCCGGCTCAAGAATATCGGTGAAGCCGTATTTGGAGATCAGCATAATCAGCGCCGACGACAGGCCGACCAGCGTGTAGGTGCGCAGGCCGGCGCTCTTCTGGCGAAACTCGCGCTCCAGCCCGATCAGCGCCGACAACACGAAGGCGAGCCCGAGTTCGCCAAGCTGAAGCCAGGACTGCCCGGCCGGCTCGCCGAAAAGCGCGGCCAGGGCGGCGCCCACCGACCCGCTCATAGGGCGCTCAATCCACCCCCAGCGACTTCAGCTTGCGGTGCAGCGCCGAACGCTCCATGCCGATAAACTCGGCGGTGCGCGAGATGTTGCCGCCGAAGCGGTTGATCTGCGCCACCAGATATTCGCGCTCGAACACCTCGCGCGCCTCGCGCAGCGCCAGGCTCATAAGCTTTTCGCCGCCGACGCCGCTCGGCACCGCCGGCACCAGCGCGCCGATCTCGCTCGGCAGCATGTCGGCGGTGATCTCGACGTCCGGGTCGCCGGCGGCCAGGATCATCAGCCGCTCGATGTTGTTGCGCAACTGGCGGATGTTGCCGGGCCAGTCATGCGATTGCAGCACCGCCATCGCATCCGCGGCGATCGGCCGGGGCGGGGCGCCCATGTCGGCGCTGACGCGCTCCAGGAAATGCTCGATCAGCGCCGGAATGTCGTCGCGCCGCTCGGCGAGCGAGGGCGAGCGGATCGGCACCACAGAAAGGCGATGGAACAGATCCTCGCGGAAATGCCCGTCGGTGATCGCCTGTGCGAGGTCGCGGCTGGTCGAGGAGATGATGCGCACGTCGACCTGCACGGGGCTGGCGCCGCCGACGCGCTTGAAGCTCTGATCGACCAGCACGCGCAAGATTTTGGCCTGCGTCTCCGCCGGCATGTCGGCGATCTCGTCGAGATAGAGCGTGCCGCCGTGCGCCTCTTCGAGCGCGCCGACGCGGCGCGGCCGGTCGGGCAGCGCCTCGACGCCGAACAACTCCGCCTCCATGCCCTCCGGCGTGATCGCCGGGGCGTTGACGACGACGAAGGGCGCATCGGCGCGCGCGGAATGGGCGTGGATCATGCGCGCCGTCATCTCCTTGCCGGAGCCGGCGGGGCCGGAGATCAGCACGCGCGAATTGGCGGGGCCGACGCGCTCGATCAGCCGGCGCAGGTTCGCCACCGCCGAGGACGTGCCGATGAGCTTCAATTCAGCCCCCGCCTTCGAGCGCAATTCGCTGACCTCGCGCCGCAGCCGCGAGGTCTCCAATGCGCGCTCGACGACCAGGATCAGCCGGTCGGCCTTGAACGGCTTCTCGATGAAGTCATAGGCGCCGATCTTGATGGCGGTGACGGCGGTTTCGATGTTGCCGTGGCCGGAGATCATCACCACCGGCACGCTCACATGCTGCTGCTTCAGCACTTCGAGCAATTGCAGACCGTCGAGTTTGGAGCCCTGCATCCAGATGTCGAGCAGCACCAGATGCGGCCGGCGCGCCGCGATGGCGGCGATCGCCTCGTCGGAATTGCGCGCCATGCGCGCCTTGTGGCCCTCGTCCTCCAGGATTCCGGCGACCAGTTCGCGGATGTCGTCTTCGTCATCGACGATGAGAATGTCAGCGGCCATATCGTCAACTCTTGGCTTGAGGAACGGGTAGCGCTGCGCGCAGAGGCAGGAACATCGCCACCTGCGCCCCGCGCCCGCCGTCGGGTCGTTCGAGGCCGTCGAGCAGTTCGACGCCGCCCTGGTGGTCTTCAAAGATTTTCAGCACGATCGGCAGGCCGAGGCCGGTGCCCTCGGCGCGCGTCGTCACATAGGGTTCGGTCAGCTTGCGCCTGTCCTGGGTCGGGAAGCCCTTGCCGTTGTCGCTGACGCAGATGCGCACGCGCCCCTCGCTATCGGCGGAAAGCGAAACGAAGACGCGGCCCTTGAGGTTGGGATCGGCAAGCGCGTCAATGCCTTCGCCCGCGTTCTTGAGAATGTTGGTCATCGCCTGCGAGATCAGCCGGCGATCGAATTCGACCACCAGCGGCTCGCTCGGCAGTTCGCTTTCGAACTCGATGTCCGCCCGCCCGACGCGAGCCAGGAACAGCGCCTGGCGCACGCAATCGGCGAGATCGTCGCGCATCAGCCGGGCGCGCGGCATGCGGGCGAAATTCGAGAACTCGTCGACCATGCGCTTGATGTCGTCGACCTGGCGGATGATGGTGTCGGTGCATTGGTCGAAGATCTCCTTGCCCTCGACGATGTGGCGGCCGTAGCGCCGCTTCAACCGCTCGGCGGAGAGTTGGATCGGGGTCAGCGGGTTCTTGATCTCATGCGCGATGCGGCGGGCGACGTCCGCCCAGGCCGAGGAGCGCTGGGCGTTGACGAGATCGGTGATGTCGTCGAGCGTGATGACGCGGCCGAGGTCGGGCCGGCCCGGGTCGCCGGTGACGCGCACATTGATGAGCCGCTCGCGCCCGCCCGCCGAAAACGTCGCCTGCGCCTGATGCGCGCGCGCCCGCGAGCCCGAAGCGTCGGCGAGAATCGGTTGCAGCGGCGGGAACGCCTCGCTGATCGCGCGCCCCATCAGCGCGCCGGCGTCGGCGCCCAGCAGCTTCTCCGAGGCGGCGTTGCAGACCACCACCTTATCGTGCTTGTCGAGCCCGACGATGCCCGCCGGCACGCCCGCCAGCGCCGCCTCGATGAAGGCGCGGCGCTCCTCGTTGAGCAGATTGGCTTCGATCAGGCTGGTGCGCTGCCGGCGCAATTCGTTGGTCATGGTGTTGAAGCTCTCGCCGAGATGGGCGAGATCGCCTTCGGACTTGCGCGTCGGCACGCGCACCGAGAAATCGCCGGAAGCCACCGATTCGGCGGCGCGCACGAGCCGACGGATCGGGCTGACGAGGCGGTTGGCGACGGTCATGCCGGTCCACACCGCCGAAATCAGCAGCGACAACGACAGCATGATGAACACGGAGGCGAAACCGAGTTCGATGTTGCGCCGGTGGGCCTCGAAATTGGCGAAGGCGGCGGTCACTTGCAGCGCATCGCGGCCGACCCGGTCGGCGATCGGGTCGATGGCGCGGCCGGCATAGAAGAAGGAATCCGGCAGCGCCTCAATCGGACGCAGCGCGATGAAAGAGCCGCCGTTGGCGAGCATGCCGCAGAACGGCTGCTTGGCGCGCGCGTCGGCAAAATCGCGCGCGCTGGGCTTGGCGATCAGCCGAATGTCCGAGCCGGACGAGACGATCGTCGTCTGCCCGTCGGTGGTGACGATGGCGGCGACGGCGAAGTTGAGGGCGCGGGCGCGCTGGTTGAGATAATTCTGAAACCCCGTGCGATCGCTCTTCAACAGCGTCGCCGCGTTGGAGAGATCGCCTGCCGTAAGCTCGGCGTCGCGCAACAGCGCCTGGCAATGCGATTCGCGGTAGAGCTGCGACGACGCCCCGGATTCGTTGATGAAGGCCGAGACATTGCGCATGAACGCCGGGTTGATCGCCCACTCGACCGATACCGTGGCGATCACGGCGGTGAACAGCGCCGGAATCGCCGCCACCAGCGAGAACAGCAGGACGAGACGGGTGTGCAGGCGCGAGCCTGCGCGCGTGATCTTGCGCGCCGCGCGCAGCTTCAGCGCCTCCAGCACGATGAAGACGAGCAGCACCAGCACGACCAAACCGTCGCCGCCGAGAATGGTGAGCACGACGGCGTTGGTCGGAATGATCGGGGTGAAGCCGGCGAATATGACGAAAGTCGCCATCGCCAGGGCCAGCGCCGCGCCGACCGCCCAGGGTCCGATGCGCCGCGACAGCCAGCTATCCCGCGGCCCCTCGACGAAAACGATCGGCGCGTCGGCGCGCGGAGTTTCAGCTTGCACGCCCGAACCTACCTCCTTGCGAACGCGCCAAGGCCTTGCCGCGCGAGAATGCACGAGGCCCCGCCGCACGCATGCGCGAAAGCTTGTGCTAATTCCGCAACTGTGTTGCCGGATTACGACTAAAGCGGGGCGGTAATATCGCCGCGCCGGCCGATGAAGGCGCGATTGTCCATCGCAATCGCTTCCCGCCCGTGCTGGTTGACGCCCCAGGTGTGCAAAAACACCAACCCCCATTGCGGCCGCTTGGTCTCGCGCTTGGAAACGACGCGGTTGTAATAAGTGACGATGTCGCCGGGGCGGGTCGGGTTAGGCCAGCGCAGGTTCTCGACCCCGGGGGAAACGCCGAGCGGCGGCAGCGCCTCGCCCAGCGCTTGGCGCTCGGCAAGCGCGCGGCTGCGCGCATCGACGATGCAGCGCATGGCGGCGGCGGCGACGTGCCAGCCCGAGGCGCAAAGCCCCTCGAAGATCGAATCCTTCGCCGCCTCCTCGTCGATGTGGAAGCGCTGCGGATCGTATTGGCGCGCGAACGCGACGATCGCCTCGCGGCTGAAGGCGTGCTCGCCCAGCCGGCGCTCTTCGCCGATGACGATGTCCTCGAAAAACGCCATCATGGCGCGATCTCCGGCCGCCGGCGCAGGAACGCCGAGGTTTTCAGCAACAGCGCCGTCTCGCCGTGCTGGTTGTTCACGTCGAATTGAAGCCCGACAATGCCGATCGCCGGGCGCGAACGCGAGGCGCGGGCGGAAAGCGTGGTGCGCCGCACCGTCAGCCGATCGCCGGGCCGCACCGGCTTCTGCCAACGCATCTCCTCGATGCCGGGAGAGCCTTCGCTGGCCGAATCCAAGAGATAAGCGTCGCACATCATGCGCATCAGCATCGCCCCGGTGTGCCAGCCCGAGGCGATGAGTTCGCCGATCTGCGACGCCTTGGCCGCCTCGGCATCGACATGAAACGGCTGCGGGTCCCATTCGGTCGCAAAGGCGACGATCTGCTCGGCGCTGACCAGCTTGTCGCCGAAGACGATCACTTCGCCGACCGGGAAGTCCTCGAAATAGAGCAAAGCGCCGGCCTCTCAGTTGGCGAAGCGGAAATGCATGACGTCGCCATCGCGCACGACATAATCCTTGCCTTCGAGCCGGAACTTGCCGGCCTCGCGCGCCCCGGCCTCGCCCTTGCCGGCGACGTAATCCTCATAGGCGATGGTCTCGGCGCGGATGTAGCCCTTCTCGAAATCGGTGTGGATGACGCCCGCCGCTTTCGGCCCGCGGCTGCCGGCCTCGACCGTCCAGGCGCGCGCCTCTTTCGGCCCGACGGTGAAAAAGGTCACCAGATGCAGCAGCGCGTAGCCGGCGCGGATGACGCGGTTGAGGCCGGGCTCGTCGAGGCCGACGGCCTCCAGGTAATCCTTCTGCTCGTCGCGCGGCAACACCGCGATCTCGCTCTCGATCTTGGCTGAGACCACCACCGCCACCGCGCCCTCGGCCTTGGCGCGCTCGGCGACGCGCGCCGAGAAAGCGTTGCCCTCGCCGGCGGACGCCTCCTCGACATTGCAGACATAGAGCACCGGCTTGGAGGACAGCAGCCCCAGCGAGTTGAACAGCTTGCGCTGCTCGGGCGGGATCGCCGCCGCCCGCGCCGGCCGGCCCTCGCCAAGCTCGGCCAGCGCCGCCGCGGCGAGGTCGTGGAGTTCCTTGGCCTCCTTGTCGCCGCCCTTGGCCTTCTTCTCCAGCGCCACGACGCGGCGCTCCAAGCTATCGAGATCGGCCAGCATCAGCTCGGTCTCGATGGTGTCGATGTCGGAGACGGGATCGATCTTGCCCTCGACATGGGTGATGTCGCCGTCCTCGAAGCAGCGCACGACATGGGCGATGGCGTCGCATTCGCGGATGTTGGCGAGGAACTGGTTGCCCAGGCCCTCGCCCTTCGAGGCGCCGCGCACCAGCCCGGCGATGTCGACGAAGGTGAGCCGCGTCGGGATGATCTCTTTCGAACTGGCGATCGCCGCCAGCGTCTCCAGCCGCGCGTCGGGCACGGCGACGTCGCCGACATTGGGCTCGATGGTGCAGAACGGATAATTGGCGGCCTGCGCCGCCGCAGTCTGCGTCAGCGCGTTGAACAGGGTCGACTTGCCGACATTGGGCAAGCCGACGATGCCGCATTTGAAACCCATGTGCTTTTTCGTCCGGAAAAGGGGAAATGGCGATTCCAGCGAGAAGATTCAGGCCTTCACATTGGAACCGGCGAACGTCCTTTCTCCATTAAGGAGAGAGTCGATTTTCTTTTTCACGTAACCTTCGGAGAGTTTCTTCGCCACGTCCACGAGGGTACCTATGCTAACATCTTTGAAGTCGCGTTTGATCGTCGCCCACACTTCCTTGTTGCGTAGGGCTTCGATGAAACTGTGTCCTTGTGCCGTTAGCCGAAGACGAACAAGCGACCACATAGAGCTACCATCAGCGGCGCGAGCGAGCCCGAAACCAAGCTTCCCGTCGTCACGCGCAACAAATTCCTGATCGTCGAGCAGAGCCAAGTGAAACGCGAATTGGTCCTCGCGATGATCGAGGGCCGCTGCCTTAAAGTCGCTCACATAAAAAACTGGACCTTCAGACGCCTCGAAGGCCTCCAGCATCTTTCTCAGGTAGTCTTGGTCGATTTTCATCGCAGTCCGCTCCGAGAGCGCCATATTCGGCGCCCTCATGCGCGGGGACGAACGAAAACGCAAGCGCGGGCACGCTCTCCGCGATGACGGTCGAGCCGAGCCGATGATTTGAAATAGTTTAGTAGATCAATTAAGAACTAGTGCTTCTGCTTCACTTCGGAGAACTCCCAGCCGAGGTTGACCAGGATGTCCTTGGTGGTGTCGGCCATTCAAAATAGTCCGCTACATGGACTATTTTCCTTGATTTAGTCCACGAAATAGACTATAAGCGACCTATGCCAACGCTCGCTCGCCTCGGGAACATCCAAATCCGCATCTTCGCGGAAGATCATGTCCCGCCGCATTTCCACGTCGTGACCTCCGATGGCGAAGTGATGGTTCGCATCGCCGATCTTCAGGTCCACGAAGGATCAATTGACCGCAAGAGCCTCAGGACCGCTATCGAATGGGCCGCGCAGAACATCGCACTCTTGGAAGCCGAATGGAGTCGCCTCAATGACTGACGAGATCATTACCGTTGGCCGCGCAATCCCTCGCATTGCGAAGGCCGTTCCGCTGGATGGACGTCTGGTCGAGATCACCTGGAAGAATGGCGGTTCCAAGATGGTCGACCTCACCGCTCCGTTTGCCAGCCGGCGAGTGTTCATCCCGCTCCGCGATGACGACGCTCTATTCAGAACTCTCCGCATTTCCGAATATGGAGACGCCCTGGAATGGGATGGTCCCGATTTGGAGTTCCCGGCATCGTGGCTGGACAAACTTCCGGATGTCAATTTTTCGAATGAGGACTTCCGCAAGGCGATGGATACTCTGCATGTGTCCCTCGACGGCATGGCTGCCGATCTCGATCTTTCCAGAAGCCTTATCGCGGAATACCGGAAGGACAAGCGCATCCCTCGTCACGTGGCGCTCGCTACGCGATACCTCCTCGAACTGACCACCGATCCGCTGCGCGCAGCGATGGAACCGGCCGTGAAAGCGCCCCGCAAGAGGGCGTAGCAAAAAGGGCGGCCCGAAAGCCGCCCTTCTGCATCACCTGCCGTGCGTCGCCCTAGCGATCCACGCCGAGCCGTGACAGGATCTCAGCCCGCACGTCTAGCGTTTCATTCGTGCGCGCTATATCGACTGAGCCCAGTGTACCGTCGAGCAGGCTTTTATACTTGCATATGCCCTCGATGACGGGACGTATCACCCCCCCACCGCGAGCCCACCGCCGAATTTTGCCCGCAACTCCGTCTTCAGCAACTTGCCGGTCGCCGTATGCGGCAGGCTGTCGACGAAGATGACGTCGTCCGGCATCCACCACTTGGCGATGCGGGTCGACAGGAATGCGAGGATCGAGTCCTTCGTCGGCGCGTGGCCGGGGCGCGGCTGCACGATGAGCAACGGCCGCTCCTGCCAGACCGGATGCGGGATGGCGATCACCGCCGCCTCGAACACGTCCGGGTGGGAAAGGGCGATGTTCTCGACCTCGATCGAGGAGATCCATTCGCCGCCGGACTTGATGACGTCCTTCAGCCGGTCGGTCAGCCGCACATAGCCGTCGGCGTCGATGGCCGCGACGTCGCCGGTGCCGAACCAGCCGTCGGCGTCCAGCACTTGGCCGCCGACGCCCTTGAAATAGCCGGAGATCACCCAGTTGCCGCGCACCTTGAGCTCGCCGACGGCGACGCCGTCGTGCGGCAGCCGCTCGCCATCGTTGCCGAACAGCCCGACATCGATGCCGAACACCTGCCGGCCCTGCTTGATCTGCATGTCGACGAGTTCGGATTGGACGACGCCCTCGTGCTTGGCCAGCGGCGCGCCGGTGGTCGCCAGCGGGCTGGTCTCCGTCATGCCCCAGGCGTGCAGCAGGTAGACGCCGAACAGATCGTGGAACTTCTCCACCGTGGCGCGCGGCGCGGCCGAGCCGCCGCTCGTCACCGTCTTCAATTTGAGCCGCGCCAGGTCTTCCTTGGTCTTGTTCGCCTCGACCCAGGCGATGAAATTGAGCCAGATGGTCGGAACGCCAAGCGCCTTGGTGACGCCCTCGG
>Ga0134126_10009606_pt1 | contig 12184 bp, 7 predicted proteins | sample KB31752_FD_96881 | JGI IMG/M metagenome (GOLD analysis project Ga0134126, IMG submission 96881) | Terrestrial soil microbial communities with excess Nitrogen fertilizer from Kellogg Biological Station, Michigan, USA - KB3-175-2 | ecosystem: Environmental > Terrestrial > Soil > Unclassified ...
CACCAATGTGCCGTCGCTGGCAGCTTTCGAGCATGCTGGCTGGAAAACCGGTGCGACGATTTTGTGCACGCTTAGCGGCCGTTTACTGACGGTGCTGGGTGCTACGCGGGCTGGATTCACACTCCGTTCAGCCATCTAATTCCACTTGGTGACAGAGGTGATAACTACGTTAGCCTTCCCTGGCTCCTCCTTGCCTACCCCGATTCTCATCACTAACAAGAAATATACCTTGCATGCTGTATTCCAGAAGACTTGAGTTTCCACAAAAAGGGTTTCACCCGATTTCTCTTATGGATGGCAGCTCTTAAGTTTTCAGCCCTCGCTATTTGTTCGCAGATGTCGGCAAACCTTCGCTAACATCCGTGTTTGGCTGCCTAGATGCTGACATCATCCAATACCATAGTGGATATTGCACCATTACTATGGCCGCGACCAGAAAAGAATATACCATGGTGTACCGAACTATCAATTCATCCGGCCCGGCTAGATGCGAACGATCGCTACTCAGCAAAAATTGCAATGCAGAAAAAACCTGACCATACTTGATGATTACCTGTTCCATCCCGACATAAAGTGCCAAATAGGCCAAAATGCCGGCACCGACCACCCATGGGATTGCTCCGATCAACCGCCCGCCATCGCGAATCAACGCCAGAGCGCCCTTCGTTCCGCCGAACGAGATACCCGCCATAGCCACGCCGATCAGTAAGAACGAGCCAACGCCACCATTGCTTGCTATCAGCTCGACCAGATTATCTGTGGATGCTACGATCACCACGATATAATATGAAAATGGTATGAGGAGGCAGGCCCCGATCGTCCATCCCAGTAGCGCTGATCTGGCATCAGGAAGGATACGCCATGCGGCACTTAGAGCCCCGAATGTTGCCGCGACACTCCACAAGCTGAACAATGCCAGAAGCCGGCCGAGTACTTCCCATTCCCACGACCAGGCCAAGACTGGATATCCAACGATGTCATGAATGGCTTCGCTAGGCACGGAGGACCAAAGCAGCAACCATGCAATCAAACCATGCAGCAATGCCAGTGGCGGGAAGCTAAGCAAATACAGTTCGCCTCGCGCCAACCATTGTGCAATGAGTACCGGAAACCCTATCGCCCAATATAAAAGGATCGCAAGTAGCACGAGCGATCGAAGGGGATGGCCTTCGTATACCAATTCACGAATATTATAGGGTGTTAAAGGCGATTGCGTAATCAACCAGCCAATGGCCACACATATCGTAATCCCGATTGCTATCGAACCAAACACGCGTTTCCCACTCATCTCCATACGGATCAAACCGATAGGGTGGGGCTCCGGTTGCGGCACTCCCGTTCTGATTTCCTGCCTGGGTGATATTTCCAGGTTTTTCGCCACAGACAATACCCAGCCAACCAGCAACAACAAAATGGGTTCTGTTACATCTGCTGTACGGCCGAGCAAGCCCATCTGAATCAGCTCAATCACGCACGACCAGACAGCCAAGCACACTGCTGCTTTTCCCATTCCTGCATTTGTTTTGTGTGCAAGCCATAGCATCGCAGTGTAAATAAACAATGATTGAGTAAAGCCCTTAACACCGGTTTCCATTGATCCTTGGAGCATGGTTGCGAATGGAATGCCATTGAAGGTTCCACCTTGGGCAGGAGAAAAAGGTATTATCGCACTGATGGTCCAGGCCGCTAGCAGCAGCCAGAATGCTGTTTTAAAGAATTTCGTGCCACCGAGGCGCAGCATAGCCAGATATGCCGAATAACCGGCCAAGGTTCCTATAAGGAGAGATGCGTCCAAGGTCAAATTTACAATAGCAATTTTGCCGGCCCAGACCAGCATGAGCGCGGCTACCAGCCATAAAGCTGACCATCCCAACGCTATGAAAGTGCTGCCGGCAACAATTACACCTGCCGCATGCATGATAGCTGCGGGAAAGGAGAAGCTGAACCCAAGTAAAAGTGGCTTGAGTGCATCCTTGAATTTTTGCAAATCCAGGGAGGGAACCAGCGGCAGTAACTCGGTTAGCAGCCACAGCACCAATATTGATAGAGGCACGAGGGAATCCCAACTAAACGTAGGCATCCTCTCGGATGAGCGTCCCCCTACCAGATATGCTATCGACATACCTGATATCATTCCTGCCATATTCCATATTACATCTGCTAGCGCAGCGGAGCGGGAAGGAAGCCAAACTTGGGCTAACTGAAGGGCAAAAGAGTAAAAGAAAGTCAGAAGTAGAAACCAGGTGATACGAATCCTGGCATTCTGCCTGTCCACGGCAAATAATATACCTGCCATGCCGAGTGGAAAAAAGAGCGCAATATTGCCTAGCAGATCTCCGAGAGAAGTAAATAGGCGCCAATCGGTGAGGAATTTCTTCACAGCACCCGCTTCGGGTGTCAAAAAGTCGCCAGGATATAGCGACCCATAACCAATCAGCAACGCGATAACAAAGAGGATGCGCATTTTTTAACGAATATCTTCAGTTAAAGGAAGCGCATGGGATGACAACATCATTATATAGCAGGCCAGCGCTATTTCATGATGGGTTAGTTTCCATATACTTTCTTGGTGATATATCTTCTGAAAAATATCATTATTGCGTGGCCGGCTTAATTTGCAGTACCGGTAACCAGCGAGGACCTTTCTTATCCAGTGCATAGGCACCCAACCTGCTCTTTCCATGCATATCGCCATCAAAATCCAGTCTCGCTCCTGGATAAGTATCAAAGTGCGCGTTATTCTCGGCGTCCTCCCGTACTTTAGCGCTCATTGGCATCAAGTTCATCTCGCCCAATGGGGCAAAAGGCCGGATAAGATAATTCCGCGCTTCATCGAGCTTACCGGTCAGATTTCCTTCCGTGCTAGTGCCATTCATCGGCGACTTAGCGAATATAATATTCGCTGCCACAAACTGTGGATACACGGGATCGTACACTCGCCGTACCAGTGTGATTCCGGTCCCCTCGGCTATCACGGTATTGCAGAACACGCTTATTTTACGTGTCGTCTCGTTGTGAGGTTGAATCCGTATTGCATCGCCAAAATGATTCACGAACAAATTATTGTACAACGCAATATTGCCTTCACCCTGAAATAATGATTCATGCCGGTTCTGATAAAAAAAATTACCATAAATAAAATACTGGTCGTTGGCTCCAGGTCCGGAAAGTGGCCAGTGCCCGACCAGCATATTGGGTCTTGCCATCCCCTCAAATCCGCCGTGTGCCTTACTGAAAACGTTATCACGGATTATTGTCGCGTTGCTTCCATCCGGCATCTCCGGTAGTGTTGGACGCGGTTGCTGATGCTTGATCTGCAAGTTGTAGCCGAGCGTATCAACTATCAGATTGCGTTCGATCAAGCCAGCTATGAAGGGAGCCTGCCCGTCCGAATTCCCGAGATAAAGACCGGTGCCGGCGCCCTGTATCACGTTGTTGCGAATCACCCAGCCCCAGGCCGGGCATTTGGTGGAAATGGCCACCGTTTGTTGATTATTGCCGTGACCGCGAATGCGTAATCCATCAAGCGTGATGTGATGCGCCCAATCCGCATATCCTTCGCATTTCACACCATTCACACGCAGATTGCGGCCATCGAGATCCAGGTTGCGAACAATGACGTAACTAGAATTAACGATGCTGATCGTGTTATGCCCCGGTCGTGCCACAAATACGGCGCGCGGCTCAGTATCCGGACCCGAGATCGTAATCGGTGTCTGTGCAGAACCACGGAGATATCTAATAGGAAGGCCATCCTTATATTCTCCCGGTGTTAGGAGAAGGTGCGCACCCGGCTCCAATACTTTCAGTCTGGCAAGATAGGAATCTGGGTTAACCGTGTAGGTCTCGCCAGGAAAAGCAGGCGGTATGCTAAGTGGGATACTGCCGGCAAGCGTGACAAACAATAGAAAGAAACGAAAAAAAGTTGATGTGATCGTATTTACTAAATGCAGCATACGGCGTTGTATCCATCAAATTGCAGATTGCACATATTGAATTGTATGGTTATGTTAAAAGCAACGTTGTTGCAATACTATCATTCATGGTTAACAATTTTCAGGAACAGGGAAGTGATGACCCGGTGCACCGGCAACGAGCCGACTTCGAGCAGAAGACGAATGCTCGCTACGTTGTGGGGAAGCAGCGAGCCTGGAGCGGCAAGCTATTAAGGTCAAGAAATTGAAAAGCATCTGCCTGATGGGCGCATACCAGATAGAGTCATGCTTTATCGCGAAGGCAAGTACGCAAATTTTTGTTGGGTTTTGAGGGATTTTCGGGTGACGAAAAAGTAAGGTGGAAAATTCCCAGCATACGGTCGTCTGTTAACCTATGAAGGAATGTGGCAAACTCGGCATTAATTCTTATCTCCAGGTATGCTAATCCGTGTCTCCATACGAACTCTTTATTGGCCTTCGCTACACGCGTGCCAAGCGTCGCAATCACTTTATTTCCTTCATCTCTCTGATTTCCCTGCTGGGGATCACACTCGGTATGACAGCGCTTATCACGGTAATGTCTGTGATGAACGGCTTTCAGAAAGAAGTCCGTACACGCATTCTTGGCGTGGCATCGCACATCCAGATAAGTGGAATTGACGGCAAGCTCACTAACTGGCGCCAGGTAGCGCATGAAGCGCTTCAGAATCCGCAAGTGGAGGCCGCTGCACCTTATGTAAGTGCGCAGGGCATGGTGTCATTCGATCAAGTAGTCAGGGGCGTTGTAGTAAGAGGCATTCTGCCCGATATGGAAAATAATGTCGCCGATCTCGCCCGCATGATGGTGGACGGGGAACTGGATAATCTTGTGCCGGGACGGTTCGGCATTATTGTCGGCCGCGAGTTGGCGCGAGCGCTCGGGGTGTTTACGGGCGACAAGATCGTATTGATCTCACCTCAGGGACAAGTTACACCAGCAGGTATATTACCGCGTCTCAAGCAATTCACTATTACTGGGATCTTCGAAGCAGGACATTTTGAATACGATTCGGGTTTGGTGCTCATTCATCTGGCGGACGCGCAAACGCTCTACCGCATGGAGGGTGATCAGGTATCGGGTGTGCGGCTGAAGCTGCGCGACCTGTTCGAGGCGCCACGGGTTGCACGGGAACTCGCACCATTGATTTCCGCAGATGTTCACATCAGCGATTGGAGCCGCCAACACGCCAATTATTTCCGTGCGATACAGATCGAGAAGCGCATGCTATCCCTTATTCTCGCGCTTATCATCGCTGTGGCGGCATTCAATATTGTGTCGACCCTGGTGATGGCGGTAACTGACAAGCAGCCTGATATCGCAATTCTGCGGACATTGGGTGCAAGTCCGCGCAGCATCATGAAAATCTTTATCGTGCAGGGCACGCTGATCGGCGTCATTGGGACGATGCTGGGCGTAATCTGCGGCGTATTGCTGGCATACAACGTGGAGTCGGTCATAGCGGCTATTGAACAATTATTCAGAATTCAATTCCTTTCGCAGGAAGTTTATTTCATCAGCGAAATTCCATCCGATCCCCACGCCGAGGACATAATCGCTGTGGCGCTGGTATCGTTCGTGCTGACACTGCTGGCAACAATTTATCCGAGTTACCGAGCCTCCCGAGTAAACCCCGCGGAGGCGCTGCGGTATGAATAAGATTATTATTTCCTGTCGCGGTCTGCGCAAGAGCTATTATCAGGGTAAGCTGGAAGTACCCGTGCTGATGGGCATAGACCTTGATATCCAGGCGGGCGAAACGCTGGCTATTGTTGGCACATCGGGTTCCGGCAAAAGTACGCTATTACACTTGCTGGGTGGGTTGGATGCACCGACCAGCGGAGATATCCGCATCCTGGAGCAGAATATAGCCGACATAAATGAAGAAGAAAGGTGCAGGCTGCGCAACAGGTCATTGGGTTTTATTTATCAATTTCATCATCTGCTCCCGGAATTCAGCGCGCTGGAGAACGTTGCTATGCCGCTACTGATCCGCCGCATTAGCAACAGTGAAGCGTATGATCATGCAGCAGAAATATTGAAGCAGGTCGGTCTGGGCCATCGTCTCTCCCATACACCCGGGGAACTCTCCGGTGGTGAGCGGCAGCGTGCTGCGGTGGCGCGTGCGCTGGTGACTCAACCCGCCTGCGTCCTTGCGGATGAGCCTACCGGCAATCTCGATCGGCACACGGCGGGGGGGGTGTTCGAATTGATGCTCGAACTCAATCGCAGCGTGGGTGCTAGTCTCATTATTGTCACCCACGATCCGGAGCTGGCCAAAAAGGCCGGGCGGACATTGCAATTGGTGGACGGTATACTCACTATATGATAGCTATCAGCAATTTCTCTCAGGCTATTATTTCTTGATGTAAGCATCCGGGTTTTTATCTGTTGCTGACTCTATAGCAGTTTTAGATGCGGGGCAATTCCAGAATATCAGCGTTCCCGTTTTGCCCGTTTGCGCCACTTATAAATCGTATAAAGCCGCCATACTGCACGTACTCCAAAATAACCGATCACAGCAAGGAGCAGTGCCAGCAGAAATATCCCCATAAGCAATGGCTTGCCGAGCGACATCATCCAGTCTACCAATGCGGGGATCCATTCACCGATATTTTTGTCCATCAGCTGCAGGTCGGTTTGGGGCATATTGCCTGTGCCGTTGCCTATGACAAATTCGCCTAAGGTATAGGCAACAATATATATCGGTATAACAGTGAATGGATTTGAATAAAGGGTGGTAGTTACTGCCACCGGGAGATTCACCTTAAAAACAACGGCAAACAAAGCAGCAAAAAAAAACTGTACCGGATTGCTGCCAGGGATTAAACCGGTGAATAAGCCAACTGCTACACCCCCTGCTATTGACCGGCGATTCAGTTGCCACAGATTGTGATGTTGCAGCTGTTTACCGAACAACCCGATAAAACGGTTTTCTCGGATAGTCTCGTGGGAGGGCAGATATTTTTTGAAGAAGTTTCGGAGCACGAGAAGAGTGTACGGAAATACTGATGGGACGTGCAAACATAATCACAAACCGGTCGCTTTTCGCCCATCGATATCGGTTTCAGTAGGCAGCAGGAATCGCTGATGCGAACATGTATTCTTGCATTTGCCTTGGGAGTAGGGTTGCTGCAACAGCAGGCCGAGCTGCCGGAAATTGCCTGGGCATGGGTGTTGTTACCCGCCGCTGTGTTTACATTTTTACTCTGGCGCTGCGAGGCTGACTTTTTCTTCATCGCAGGAAAAGTTCTGCTTATTGCCTCCTTTCTGGGGGCTGGTTTTTTCTGGGCGGCTACTTTTGCCCAGTGGCGTCTGGCTGATGCGCTTCCACATGAATGGGAAGGGCGCGACATTCAGTTGATTGGTGTGGTAGCGGAATTGCCACAGGCCAATGAGTACAACTTGCGTTTCGCTTTTGACGTGGAGCACGTGCTAACAAAAGATGCGGTTGTTCCCGCGCGCATTTCTCTTGCCTGGTATAAAGAACGCGGGAAGAATGCCGATACTTTCAAATCTGCACTGCCTGCGATCAATGCGGGTGAGCGCTGGCAGATTACAACGCGGCTCAAGCGTCCACATGGTAGCGTCAATCCCCACGGTTTCGATTTCGAGGAATGGGCGTTAGAACGCAATATTCGGGCTATTGGCTATGTACGGAAAGCTGACGATAATTTGCGTCTGGACGAAATGGCTGGCCAGCCTGCCTACCGCATCGAGCGTTTACGCCAGAAAATTCGCGAGAATTTTTCCCAGGCATTGCCTGATCACGAATATACCGGCACTTTGGTGGCGCTGGCGGTTGGTGATCAACGCGCTATTCCAAAAGCACAGTGGCAAATATTTACGCGTACCGGCGTAAACCACCTCATGAGTATCTCCGGATTGCATGTGACCATGGTATCGGGTCTTATATTTGCACTGGTATATTGGTTATGGCGCAGGAACCAACGTTTGGCGCTGTGGCTGCCTGCGCGCAAGGCGGCAGTCATAGCCGGGCTTGCGGCAGCACTCGGTTACGCGCTGCTTGCGGGTTTTGCAGTACCTGCGCAACGCACGGTTTATATGCTTGCGGTAGTAGCCCTGGCTTTGTGGCTAGGGCGTTTTGCTTCCGCAACGTCAGTACTGACGTGGGCATTGCTGGTAGTGGTAGTTCTTGATCCATGGGCGATACTTTCGCCCGGATTTTGGTTATCGTTCGGCGCGATAGCGATAATCATGCTGGTATCAGCGGGCCGCATCGGTAAAATACACTGGTTCGCCGGTTGGGCACGAGTGCAGTGGGCAATAACCCTCGGCCTCATACCGCTGCTACTGGCAATGTTTCAACAGGTATCGCTGGTTTCCCCGATTGCCAACGCAATCGCCATCCCGTTGGTGAGCCTGGTAGTCGTTCCCTTAACGTTGCTAGCGACATGGCCGGCTCTCGATTTCATGCTGGTGCCTGCACACGCGGTGCTCAGCGGTTGCATGGATGCAATGCGGTGGATGAGCGATGTACCGCAGGCTGTTTGGAGCCAGCATGCGCCACCCGCATGGGCAGTGGTGGCCGGGATGGTCGGCATCGTATGGATGCTGTTACCTGGACGATTAGGATTGGGATTTACCGCAGGTTTTCCGGCTCGCTGGCTGGGAGCGGTGGCATTGCTGCCGATATTTCTGGTACTTCCACAAAAGCCAGGATTGGGGGAATTGTGGCTTACCGTACTGGATGTCGGACAAGGGCTAGCAATAGTGGTGCGTACACAAACTCACGCGTTGCTCTACGATACAGGGCCGGGTTTCGGATCCGAAACGGATAGCGGCAACCGTACCATCATCCCTTTTTTACGCGGAGAAGGCATTAAGCAGCTTGATGCAATGATTGTAACGCATGCCGACTTGGATCATAGTGGTGGTGCGTTATCAGTATTGGAAGCGGTGCCGGTGGAATGGCTTGTTTCGTCCTTGAGGCCCGATCACCCGATCCAGCTAGCCGCCCCCAATAGGCGCTACTGTCATGCAGGAGAATCCTGGCAATGGGACGAGGTAAGGTTCGATATGCTGCATCCGTCGGAACAGAGCTACAATAATCCGAGGCTTAAAACCAACGCCCTAAGCTGTGTCTTGAAAATCACGACAACTCATGGCAGTGTACTACTGCCAGCCGATATAGAAAAAAAATCGGAATATCAATTACTTGAAAACGATAGGGACGCACTTCCCTCTACCGTGCTGGTGGCGCCTCATCATGGTAGCAAGACCTCCTCTACCGACGAGTTTGTGCGCCAGGTGAATCCTCGCTTAGTAATATTTACCGTGGGCTATCGCAATCGTTTTGGGCATCCTAAGGAAGAGGTAATGGAGCGCTACCGAGCGTTGGGAAGCACACTGCTGCGTAGCGATATTGATGGGGCCGTACTGCTACGCTTTGCGGATACTCGCCTTGCGGTCGAAACCTCACGTGCGCTACATCGCCGTTATTGGCAGGATATTCCAAAATATTGATGCATAGCGCTGATGATTAGCCAAAAAACTCCGGGATTACCGCTTTCACGGGACGGAAGGTGCTCTATTTTATGGTCGGCACTTTAGGACAGACGTAAAAACGAAAATGACCGATGAGTTACCAGATTCGGGTTCTTCAATAGCCTCGCTAGCACCTTCATTTCCAGCGCTTTTAGCCGCCATTGACGGATTGAATGGAGTTTCCCAACGAGAATCCACGTTACCGGTGCTGACCGTATTTTCTTCGGGCGATATCGGAATAATCAGGCATGCGCTGGATTTCTCCCGATCACTATATGATGGCAAATATCTATCTATTGGCGAACCAGTTAGCCAGCACATACCGGGATCAGTGTCGATACTTCTCTCGTTGCGGGTGGATAGCGACACCCTTGTAGCCGGATTGCTCCAATTCGTGCCCGATTATCTGGATGCATACGAGGAAAAATTGCAAGCGGTGTTTAATCCCACCATAGCTCACCTGGTGGAAGGGGTGTCACGCATGGGTCGCATCCCGACGTTAGGAACGAAAGTTGACGGCAGTACAGACCACAGCGCACAAATCGAGGCTTTACGGAAAATGCTGTTGGCAATGGCGGACGATATCCGTGTTGTTATCATAGCCTTAGCGGATCGGCTGCAAACAATGCGCTATGTTGCTGTAAACAACATTCCGGGACGTATGGAAGTCGCGCAGGAGACTTTCGATATATTTGCGCCGCTGGCCAACCGCCTAGGCCTATGGCAAATAAAATGGGAACTGGAAGACCTTTCCTTCCGCATCCTTGAGCCTGAACGGTATAAGAAAATTGCCAGGTTGCTCGAAGATACCCGCATCATTCGGGAACGCTATATCGCCGTGGTGGTGGATAAATTGCAGCGCGAGTTACAGCAGACACATATCAAGGCGGAGGTTACGGGACGTTCAAAGCACATTTACAGTATCCACAAGAAGATGAAACGTAAGGAAGTGGATTTCAAAGAAATTCACGATGCCCGTGCAGTGCGTGTTCTAGTGAATGATGTAAAGGATTGCTATGCTGTGCTGGGGGTGGTGCATAACCTCTGGGTGCCGATTCCCAAGGAGTTTGACGACTATATCGCAAGACCGAAAGGCAACGATTATCGCTCGCTGCATACCGCCGTTATGGGTCCGGAAGAGAAAGTGGTGGAAGTGCAGATCCGCACACATGAGATGCATCGACACTCGGAGATGGGTGTCGCTGCGCACTGGCGCTACAAGGAAGGGGCGAAGCGTGATGCAAGGTATGAAGAAAAAATTGCCTGGTTGAGACAAATACTGGAATGGAAAAATGATATAGAGGACGCGGGAGAGCTGGCCGAGCACTTCAAGACTGCCCTGTTTCAGGATTCAGTTTATGTATTAAGCCCTCAAGGCAGGGTGATTGCCTTGCCCAATGGCGCTACGCCGGTGGATTTTGCGTACCATGTGCACACCGATCTTGGTCATCATTGCCGTGGTGCAAAGGTTGATGACGTGATGGTCCCCCTGAATTATCCATTGCAAAATGCGCAGCGGGTGGAAATTATTTCGAATAAGCAGGGCGGCCCGAGCCGCGATTGGCTCAATCCTGCATTGGGATATATCAAAAGACGTCGAGCCCGATCAAAGGTCAGGCAGTGGTTTAGCGGCCAGGAACGCGAAGACTCGTTAGCGCAAGGCCGGGCGTTGGTGGAAAAGGAATTGCAGCGCCATGGTATGACTGCGCTGGGACTGGATAAACTGGCTGGCCAATTCAAGTTTGCCAAACTTGACCCTTTCCTTGTCGCGGTCGCCAGGGGGGATATCAATAGCCGCCAATTGGGAGCGGTTTTGAGTGGCGAGACTGCGCCAATTGTGCCTATTGGCACGGCTGGTGCCGACTCGGGGTTACTGGCTACCAGAAAATCCAGCCCTCAATCAAATGGAGGCATACTCATCGTCGGTGTCGACAAGCTACTTACGTCACTGGCGAAATGTTGCAAGCCGGCGCCACCCGATCCCATTATCGGGTTTGTTACCCGTGGACGCGGCATCACAATTCACCGTCGAAACTGCGCCAGTCTGTCGCGACTGTCTGAAGAAAGTGCCAAACGCCTTATAGCGGCTGATTGGGACGGTTCGAAAGACGCAACTTATCCGGTCGATATCGAGATCGACGCCCTGGATAGGGGAGGGTTGCTGCGCGATATTTCTAATATTCTATCGCGCGAAAAAATCAACGTTACTGCAACCCATACCCGTAGCTGTGACGTTACCGCAACAATGCGATTCACTCTCAAAATTACCGGTCTGGAACAGCTGCACCGGGTCCTTATGCTAATACAGAATGTATCCGGTGTAATCTCCGCATCGAGAAAATAATTGATTTGTTAGACATGCTGGTTACTGTCGATTGCGTCAGTTATTTATGACATATTCATTTTTCCTGCTCCCGTCGGCTGTTCTCGCAAAATGCCCTCTTAAGATCATTTAATGGAAATCTCGAACTATTGATAACACTTTATGAGCATAAACTACATTAACCTCAGGATGTATCCCTTTTATTTACATGGGTAATTTTATCGTGCTAAGACTTTAGTACTAACAATGGATTAAGTCTTTGTCTCATAACAAAAAAATACCGTTTTCCCTTGACTTTACCGTTTTTTTTTATTAAAGTGGATATTAGTGGGAGAAAGTGGGGAAAATTCTATCGCTACTTTTTCTCTCAAATTAAAGGGA
>Ga0134126_10009607_pt1 | contig 12183 bp, 11 predicted proteins | sample KB31752_FD_96881 | JGI IMG/M metagenome (GOLD analysis project Ga0134126, IMG submission 96881) | Terrestrial soil microbial communities with excess Nitrogen fertilizer from Kellogg Biological Station, Michigan, USA - KB3-175-2 | ecosystem: Environmental > Terrestrial > Soil > Unclassified ...
CGCCGGAAAGCGTCGCATTCCGGGCGGAGACGTTCGCGACCGTCGATGACTGCGTTCCGGCGGGAGGGATTTTTGTAGCCTGCAGTTGCTGATCGAGCGTCGTTGGGCGTTCGGAGCTGGGCTCTCCAATGGCACTGGCACGTCCATAAAGCGCGTTGACCGTCGCGGCAACGTCTGCGGCGCGCGCGTGTCGCAGACGGATGATGTACAACTGGACGCCGGCGGCGGGGATGCCAGCGTTAGGAGAGGGTGGCACGGCGGCCGGTCTTGCCTCGACGCGGTACAAGGCGGAGTCTCGCGCCAGTTGCAGGTTCTGGCTTTCCAGAAGCCCAGTCAGCAAACCGAGCACACTACTCTTGGGCACCGCGTGCGGGGTCTCCAGCGTCACGCGCGCACCGGGAACCGCGCCACCGAATGCGACCGGCCTATCCAAAAACGGTGCGAGTGCTTCTACAGCTGCGCGAAGATCCGTGTCCACCAAGTGCACGGTTATGCTGTCACCACGTGTCGACACGAGGCTATCCGGGCGTTGGGCATTCGCGTAGCCGGACGCGAGAGCGATTGCCGCGAGCGCGGCGTACACTCTGAAGCTCAAGGCCATGGATGCCGCATGGCGAGTCGCCAGGTGGTGTCGAATCCGACCACGACGATTCGATCACGCGTTACACTGCGAACACTCAGGCCGGCAAGGGTATCACCGGCGCGGACCGCAACGCTCTGCTCGTGACCAGGCACGCCATCCATAACGGCGATCCATGGTGGCCCGCCAACAGTGCCCGACAGTGCTAACGGAGGCTTGGGCGCTTTCGGCGGGAGCGGGGTCGCGTTTTCGGGAACCGTACCGAAAGCGACGGGTGAAGGCCGCCGCGTTAGGCGAAAGGCGTCAGCCCCGGCGATGCGATTCGCCAGCGCGGAGAGCGAGTCCGCAGGGATGGGGACACGCGACTTCGCCAAGTTGGCAAAGGTCTCACGCGGCAAGCTGGTGCGGTCGTTCGCAACCGAGCGCGCACGTTCGACTCCCGCAAGCAGCAAGGCAGTTGCACACAACCACAACGTCCACCGCACGAGCGCCCAGGTGTTCACGGGGTCCTCCGGCTGGCAGAAACGACCTGAGCTTCTATAGTAAACTCAAGTCGAAGCAACTCGGCGCGCGTGTCGGGCGCGGCCGGATCTGCGTCACTTATGGAGATGCTGCGCGTCGCCACGCGTGCTGGCATGCGCTCGAGTGAAGCGACGAAGGCGGCAACACCCTCGATGTCTCCCGCGGCTCCGCCGGTTACCGACACGATCCCGATTCCGCCTCCGCGATCCGCGGCGGCATCGAGTGCGAGCGCATCGAGTTTGATGCCCGCCGATGTAGCTGTGGTAGACACGAGGGCCGCGAGCGCGGCCTCGCCAGCCGACTTGCTTTCGGCCCGCATGAGTCCTGCCTCGAGCGCCGTCAGCGCACGAGCACGGGAGCGCAGTGTGTCGGCGGCTGCTTTCTCGTGACCCACGATGCGTCGTGACTCTGCGAGCTGGCGCATGAGCAGCGCCTCGCGCAACGCGACGTGAATTTCCCACTGGCGTACGGCCTGAATGACTCGGATGCCGAGGATCATGAGAAGGATGCATGCAGCGCCGGCCGCCAGGGCGCGACGATCGCGTTCAGCCATTCGCGGAATGGCAAAGGGACCGTTCATTGGTCGGCTAGCCGGAACGCCACCGCCACTCGCTCCATGGATCGCCCGCCTAACGAAAGGCTCGCTACCGGTCCGGAAATGGTCGGTGCCGCGATGAGTGGCACGCGCTCCAGCGCGTCGACGACAACCGCCGCCCTGGGCCCGACGGCGACGACGCTGCCGCCGGTACTGTCGTTCACCTGCAATTGTTCGAGAGTACAACTGTCCGGAAGCGCGCGCGTGATTTCGGCAAGCAGCAGCGTCATGGAGCGAGCGCGCCCGTCAAACGCACCAACGGCCTCCAGAGATCTGGTCACGCTGTCGAGAGCATTGGAGACGTTCCGGCCCACATCGGCTTGGCGCTCGAGACGAGCGAGCAGATGTTGAGCGCGATTGGCGCGGATACTGCTCACTACCGCCGGTGACAACCAGCAGCAGATAAAGGCGAGGGCGCACGCGATGGAGGCCACCACCAACTGCTTCCGAGAGGGGGCCGAGGCTAACGGAATGGACCGCCGCAGCACGAGCGGCGCTTTCACGCTGACCAGCGTGGCCGTGTATGCAGGAACTAACGGAATCGCTGGAAGACCGACCGCGACGAGCAGCGGCGAGAGGTCCATAGGACGAAACGCACTCTCGGCTGCTACCCTCGAGCATCGCACCTGAATCAAGTCATCGTCGAGATACGCGAGGGAGAGCTGGAGTTCGCCATCTTGCCACGCGACCGATTGATCCCGTGTCGCTAGTCGGAGAGCCAACGCGACCGGCACGATGGCGGCGAGATGCGAGGAGCCAGCACGGCATGCATCTTCGATCTCACCGATCAACGCAGCGTCGTACGCGGCGGCCCAAGCAGTGCCGTCTGACTGGCGTCCGCACGACGTCTCGAGCGGAATTCCGTTCTTGAGGAAGAATCGGCCCGCGCCCGTCCGCACAATTTCTCGCAGCTCCTCCTGGCTTAGCGCGGCGGGAACGTCCGTTAGGCGTCTGACCTGAACGCCGCTCGGTCCGATTGCCGCGACGACACGGCGGCTCCCCCAGCGCCCCCGCGGACATGCTGTGATCAGCTCGACGATGCGCTCAGCCCGCGACGCTCTATCGCAGGATCGGAGCGCACTCCACTGTAAGGCGCCGTCACGAACCAGCACCGCGCCAACGTGATCGCTAGCGATCGCCAATCCCAGTGTGGCCCTCATTCGATCCACGTCCGCCGGCGCACGATTGCCGCACGTGTGCCTGCGCGGATGAGGCGCAGTTCGACGACCACCGTAACCGGAGGCGTACCGGCACTACCGCGACTGGTGAGCGTCCAGGCGTCCGGCGACACCGTGCAAAGTTGAACGAGATCGCCGTAATTCGCCTGCAGCGTGTCGCGCGCGGCAGGTGACAACTCGGCTGCGAAGGTCAATAGGTCGCGGATAGGGACGTGACGTAACCGGTGCTCGGCAACGAGCGCCACTGCCTCGGGCGTAAATCCGGGCAGCGCAGCGACGACGGGGAGCGGAGCCTGATTCAACGCGACGCGGCCCCGGTCGACGCCTAACAATGTGTCGAGGTCCGGAATCGAGAAGGCGCCACGAACGAGATCGACCTCATGCGCGTCGGCGAACGGCCCGTTTCTCGGCGAGTTGCGGCGCTCAGCCAAGTACCATGAGCGCTCCGTGCCATGCGGGCGTGCCCGGTCATCGGTGTCGCGCCAATCGAAAATGGCATCGACCAGCGAATCACCGCTGATGGGCGCAATGCCTAACGCTGAGAACAGGCGCGACAGAGTCGCGCTGTCGATCGTATTGATATCGAGCGTTTGCCCGGCTGCGCGCAGTTGCACCATGCATGTGGTTGATCTGAGCAACGATGACGAACGCACGACGCGGTCGAGGTCCTGCCACGCGGTTGAATCCCCAGTCGATTCGAGATCGCCACCGAGAGCCAAGGCAATTGTTGCACGGGCGCGCGACACACAGTCCTCTGCCTGCCAAGTAGCCTCGCGCGCTGCCATCCGGTTGCGCGCCTCAGCTAGTGCACGTCGCGCAATGAGCGCGACGCCGAGTCCCAGAGCGCTCACGCCGACCATGACCCAGAGCACGGCAATCAGCACGAATGCTCGACGATGCGTGGTCATTATCCGCGCTCACCCACAGGCACAATGAGCGTGTCTCGGTCGAGGATGACGCCAATGGCGAGCGGCGTGCTGACACCTCGGCCCCACACGCGTTGCCACGTGCCTCCGTTCTCGGCGCTCTCCAGGTATCGAAATGCCCCGTGCCGGAATCCCCGCACTAGAGCAACGCGCGACGAGTCTCCGAACCGGACAACGACTGCTGGTTGGGCAGACACGGTATCGATCGCAAGCACGACTGCGCATAGCTCAAGCCATCCATGGGGGACTTCGCACCACGACGAGAACTCGGTGACTCGCTCCGTACCGAAGAAGGGCTTTGCGCCCGGCGTCGCGACGTCCAGTTGTTTCGTTAGGAGGTGCAGGAGGTCATCGCCGTTTGCGTGGCGATCGATGGCCACGGATGCGGACTGCGCGGCGCGGGCGGAGTCCGTCAGTGCGTCGAGTATTTGCTGTGCGGTCGCCAGCACGATACTGCCTACCATGAGGGCAACGAGGAGCTCGATGAGCGTGAATCCGTCACGGCCTCGCATACGACGCCTCCGGCCGAAAGAGCGAGGTCGTGAAGAGATCGCGATTTGTCGCTTTATCACGGAGTGAGACGACGTACACCGTTGGGACGGGTCGACCGATGCTCAATCGCCAGGCGCCTTCCGATCGATCGCCGAGATGTCGATCGAGGTCGCTCCGTGTCCACAAAGACACCGCATCCATAAAGTGGCTCGCGCGTTCGCTGGCTTGGTTGGCCCGTTGCGCGCGTTCAATCGCGGCAAGTGAGTTCACGGCGAGAGTCAATGCACTCACACCGGCGACGGCGAGGATGGCGAGTGCTATCATGACCTCGAGCAACACGAGGCCCTTATTCGACCCACGGTCACGGCGTGGCATCGTCTTGCCCAGTCAGGGTATCGGTAGCGAGGCGCTTGTCCCCGATGATGCGCCCATCGGGCAACGCCGTGACGTCGTAGGGTTGTGAGTCCGTCGCGAGCACGATGCTGACCGCGTGGCCGGAACGAATCGATGAATCACGCGCGAGCGCCACCGCGGCGCGCACCGGGTCGGCAGTCGCCGGCGGTTGCGCCGAGCGGAGTGTGAGGCCAACGACGCCGGACAAGATGCCCAACAGTGCTAGTACGACCAATAGCTCGACGAGGGTGACACCGTGCTGCACGGTCATGTCGGCCGCACGCTGTAAATCGCCTGCAGGAGAGCCGCGGCGACTAACGCCACGAGACCGCCGAAGGCAAGAATGAGCGTTGGCTCCAATAGTCTAACGCTGGCGCGTACGCGTTCCGTTGCCCGCTCGGACTCGAGGCGGCCGGCGTGCGCGAACATGGTGGCGAGCGCGCCAGTCTCCTCTCCTGCTCGAACCAGCCGTGCGGCCACGTTCGTCACTGCGCATTGCGCGAGCAGGGCCGACGATGGGCGTGCGCCCGCGATCACCGCCGTTCGTGCCGCCAGCACGCGCGCGGACACCGCAGCATCGCCACTGGCGCGCGCGCCGTGCGTCATCGCGATGGAGAGCGGCACGCCGCTCTCGAGGAGTGCGGCGAGCGCTGCACAAACGCGTGCCGTTGCCGCGGATCGGCGGATAGGGCCGACGAATGGAGCAGCGAGCAAGAGCCCGGCCCACCGTTGGGCACCGGCCGATGTTCGCACCCAGGTTCGCCACGTGCCCCATATAATGAGTGTCGCGATGGTTAGGGGCAGCCCTCCGGCTCTCAGGACAGTCGACGCGAAGAGCACGGTCCGGGTGCTCGCCGGCAACGTCTGGCCGAGATCGCCAAGGATAGTTGCAAAGCGAGGCAGGACCACACCCACGAGAATGGCAACCGACGCCGTGCCTGCCACGGCGAGAACGGCGGGGTAGACTAACGCAGCGCGAATCGCGCCGCGTGTCGAGGCTACATCTTCCATGAGTGTTGCCGAGCGGCGAACAGCCGATGCCAGGCCGCTACCCGCTTCGCCGGCGCGAACGATGCCGATCACCACCGGTGGTACGGCCAACTCGCATCGCTCGAGAGCGGTCGCCAGCGACGCGCCTTCGCGCACGGCGGCGTGAAGTTCGGGCAGCGCAGAGACCCAGGAAACGGGTGCCAAGTCCGGCATCGCGGCGAGTGCCTTGCCGACCGGCAGGCCGCTGTCCAAAAGTGTCGCCAGCACACGGAGGCCTAACGCCATGTCGCCTGGCGTCAGCCTGGCGCGCGCCGCCCAACGGCCCCGACGAGCGCGCACTTCCATCGCCCAGAGTCCGCGAGCGGCGAGCACGGCGAATGCCGCATCGCGGTTCTCGGCTGCGACCTCGCCGACCTCCACTATGCCGTCCGCGTGCGCCGCGCGATACGCAAAGCGACTGTTGTTCACTGATGCACCGAGCCACCCCACGAAGTGAGGTCGGCGTCTTCGTCGTCGCCCCCGATTTTGCCATCTCGACCCAAGGTGTAGAGATCATAGCCAGTTGCATTCTCGAGTCCTGGCGCGACATACAAATACGGCCGCCCCCATGGATCGAGCGGAACATCCCTACGCAGATACGGCCCGCGCCATTTCTTCGGTGCCTCACCGACCGTGGGTTTGATCCATAGGGCTTCCAATCCTTGCGTCGTTGTCGGGTACGCATCGTTGTCGATTCGATAGGCATCGAGAGCCAACCCGAAGATCTCGAGTTGACTCTTTGCCGCGGCCGTCTTGGCGTCGCCGACGTTACGAAAGATCGATGGCGCGACGAGGGCGACCAGCGTTGCGATGATCGCGAGCACGACGAGCAGTTCCAGTAGCGTAAAGCCGCTGGCCCGGTCGTGCGACGTGTTAGGCGGCGATGACACGCAGCACCTCTTCTATCGTAGTGTCACCGCGGGCTGCCTTCATCCATGCATCGGCGGAGAACGGTTGCCAGCCGGACGTCTGAGCGATCCGTTCGATATCGCCTCGCGGTGCACCGCGCGTTATTGCATCCCGCATGTTTTCGTTCACCAGGACGAGCTCGAACACACCGAGCCGGCCTTGATAGCCCGTTCCACGGCATGCTGCGCAGCCCGTCCCCCGGGCTACCTCACTGTCGCGGATGCCAGGCGGCAATAATCGGCGCTGGTGATTCTCGGACGCACCGAGACGAGTCTTGCAGTGCGGGCAGATGCGACGGACCAGTCGTTGTGCCATGATCGCATGCACAGTGGCGGCCAGGAGATACGCGGGCACGCCCAAATCCACGAGCCTTGGTATCGCGCCTAACGCATCGTTCGTATGCAGCGTCGAAAACACCAGGTGCCCAGTCATCGCCGCTTGGACGGCCAATGCGGCGGTCTCGCCATCGCGCATCTCACCAATCATGAGAACGTCCGGGTCTTGTCTCAGGATAGAGCGTAGCGCCGTGGCGAACGTGACACCGGCTTGGGTGTGAACGGGCACTTGGGTGATGCCCGCGAGCTGATACTCAACAGGGTCTTCGATGGTGATGACCTTTTCGACTGATGCGTCGCGAAGGCGCAGGGCGGAGTAGAGGGTCGTGGTCTTGCCTGACCCAGTTGGGCCCGTGACGAGCACCATGCCGTGCGGGCGTCGCGAGATGTCCGCCACGTAGCTTCTGATGTCTGCCGGCATGCCCAACGCGTCCAGGCCAACGGGACGGCCGCCGTGATCGAGCAAGCGAAGTACGACGCTTTCGCCGTGGAGTGTCGGCACGGTGGACACTCGGACGTCCAACTCACGTTCGCCCATGCGCACACGAATACGGCCGTCTTGTGGACGTCGTCGCTCGGCGATGTCCAACTCTGACATGAGCTTGAGCCGGGAGATAACGGCTGCGTCAAGGCCAGTCGGCGCCTCGGGGGCCTCGCCTAACATGCCATCGACGCGGAACCTCACGCGCAGCCCTTGGTGTACCGCTTCGAGATGGATATCGCTGGCGCACGCACGAAGCGCTTCGCCGATCAAATAGTTGACGTAGGCGGCTACGGGCGCCGAGTTGGCGACATCGCGTACGTCAGCGACGAGGGCATCGCCGTCGTCTCCGATGCGAGATACCGTCAGTGCATTGTCTGGCGCGGTGGCAGCGGTAAGGCGTGCGATGAGCCGCTCTACTTCGTGCCGCGGAGTCTCATCGCTCACCACCCGCTTGTGGTACGCGACCCCCAGGTCATCGAGCGCCTCGGGCACGAGTGCGTCGGGCGCAGTCGCAACGACCAAGGCGCCGTCATTGTTGATGGCGACCGGGCACACGCGATGATACAGGAGGTACTCGCGTGACACGCCCTGAGCGAGCGACAAGGTTTCACCATCGTTCTTATCCACATCGCGCATCGAGCGGCCTCGCTCAGGATGCCAAGCCCACCGGCATCATCGATGGTCGAGTTACTAGCGTCACATCAGGGGCGCCAGCCTAACAGCGATCGGGAGTTCGTACAAGCGTCGAATGCAAACTCGACATACAGAGTTTGCAAACTGATCATGCCTCGGCACGCACCTCGCTTGCGGTTGAGTTCGGTGGTGCATCATCGATGGCCGTGTCACCCTCGAACACCTGAGCAAAGGGGCCTAACGTGAGCGCCGATGGTCCGCGCCGATTGCCAAAGCGTTCCAGCAGGATATCGACGAGATAGCTTGTCCCTCCCTTTTCACGAATCTGTCCGAACGTCCTTCCCGTGGTGCGCGCGACCGATTGACACAAGGAGCTCGCCGAGGAGAACTTGAGCGTTTCCGCGAGGTACGCGGCGCTTCGCCAGCGCTGTTCCAAGAGCGCGACGGCGACCAATGCATACACCAAAGCGATCAGTTGCCGTGGTGTCGATCCGACGGCTCGCATGAAGGTGCGATCGAGCATGGCGCGACTGCGGTCTGCATGGTGAGCCATGTCGTCGACGGTCAATCGGCGATCGACTCCAGCCTTGATGTTGTCCAAGCACCACGACACATACGGTCCTACTGCGGCTGCCACCGTAGACGCGCGAGTTTCGAGCAGACGGAAGACAGAGTGGACCGCGTTTTCGATCCGCAGATCTGCCAGCACCCGTTTGCGGATAGCAATGTCGTCATGTGCGGCGGGGCTGATCAACTCATCCGCGCAGGGTGGCAAGCGATAGGCCAATTCTATTCCCGCGGCATCGTTCGTACATATGAGCACGAGACGCCCAACGTTGGGCGAGGCAGCTAATGCACGGGTGGCAAAGGCGGCGGTATGCGGCAATGTGGTCGCGAGATCGAGCACGACGGTGGCCGACGACTTCCGTCGGAGCCAGTACAACAGACGATTCCAGTCGGGCGCGCGCTCGAGCGATGCGTGGCCTTGCAGAGCGATCGTTAGACGAGCGTAATTTTTGTCTTCGGCAAGAGCGACGACGAATCGATGGCGCGTGCTTGTTCGCATGTTGCCAGGTTCGTAGGGGCATGTGGCCCGACGCGGTGAGGGCGCGTGGCTCGACGCTTCGACGGGTCGTTTTGTGTTAGGCGGATACATGGTAGGAGGGAAGGAGGGGCGGCGAATATAGTGCCCTCCTTTCATTGACGAAAGACCACGCGAACGGTTCAGGTCGCCTGTACTCCATTCCCCCCAAAGCGCAATTCGCGGTAATTTCGCGAGAACGTCCTGAGAGTTAACGCGCGACGAAGTCGCCCATGTCGCGGAATGAAATTTCGTCCGCGTTGGCCTGACGCTGCGTGGATGGTGATCCGCCAAGGGTCTCGATCTCTGTCTCGATCAAAACCGCACCGCAGGGGTGCATTCTCAAGGATTCTTGAGAATGGTGCGAGAATGGCGAAGCCGGTGCGCGGGCGCAGTTGGGCTAAATCGGCGTCGCTGTGGCAGTTAGGCACGTGGTGGAGTCGGCACGGCGCGTGCGTGGAGTGGCGCCCGTCTCTTTTCGGAATGGAGCGGTGCCATGCGCGTGTCTCGCCGGATTAGCCTAACGCTACTCGTGGGATTTGCCGTCATCGGCGGACTCGCCTGGCGCGTGGCGGCGGCGCGTGCCGCCCTTCCCGACACGGGGCGGGATCCGGCGACGATCCACCGGCAGGCGCCTGCGGCGCCCGCGCCCCTCTTTGAGATCTGCTCGGCGGGCTTCCATACGATCACGCCCTGTACCGCCAGCGCCGGCACGCTCACGGTGGGCACGACCGACTCGACCATGTTCGAGATCGATAACAACTCGAGCGCGGACGACATCATGGACGTGTTCTGCACCAAACCGTCCGTTATCTCCGGGTGTTCCGTGCATCCGGCGATCGACACCGTGAAGGTTGGGCGTTCGAAGCGGGTGTGGATGGTGTTCGCCGCGGGCACGACGCGTGGCACCGGGGTGATGACCCTGACAGCCGAGGGGAACATCGAACTCGATGCGAGTGACACGGTCACGGTGCAACCGGTGCAGGTCCTGCCGACGGTGTCGATCAAGCTGCCGCCGGACACGACGTACACGCAGAGCTTCACCGTGAAAAATCTGAGTGCCACCGCGGATACGGTGAACCTCGCGATGGGCTGTCCGGCGGCATTCACGTGCAGTCTGCTCACGACGACGCCGATGGTCGTGGCCGGGCTGGGCTCCGGCACCGCCAATGTGAGCGTCACGACCGGGAGCGCGGGGACCGGTGGCAACGTGACGCTCACGGCCACACTCACCCATGGCGTTGGGGAAGGGGAGGGCGTGGTCACGATCAACGTGCCGGCGCCGCTCCCGCCGACCGTGTCGGTGGCGCCGCATAACGGCTACAACCGGAGCAGCGCGCTCTGCGCGCTGAGTTGTTTCAATGTGACGGCGGGGTATACGACGCCGGCCTATACGAGCGTGGACGCGCCCCGCTCGGTATCGCTCGTCTATTCGAGTGCGATGGCGTATCCGTTAGGCGTGGTGCAGGTCGACGTCACGGACTCGAGCTATCGGTTGGCGCAGCAGCTCTCCATTTCGGCCGTGCGGGGCGGCGTGAACGAGACGTTTACGACCGGCACGACCGAGCTCTACGTCTCGCAGGGTAGCACGGATACGACCACCAAGCGCCTGGCGGCGCAGCTCTCGACGGCGTTAGCAACGGGAATCTATCACGATACGACGATCGTCAAGGGCCGGTGGACGAGTGGCGTGTACGCAGGGACGGTGACGCAGACGAGCGTCCCGACGACGCTGCTCATCGATAATGAGCAGTCGAGCCCCTACGGCGCGGGCTGGCAGATCGCGGGACTGCAACATCTGGTGTTCACCACCGATTCGCTCTCGCTCGCGATCACGGACGGCACGGGATCGATCCTGCTTTTTACCCGTCCGACCAAGACGTCCCCGTGGGTCTCGCCGTTCGGCGACTTCACGACACTTAGCACCATCACGAGCGGTGGCACCGTGACGAGCTATCACCGCACCTCGCCCGACGGCACCATCCTCACGTTTTCGCCGACCGGCTATCTCGTGGGTGCGAAGAACCGATTCGGTGATTCGACGCAGTACCACTACACCGGCTCGAACTTGCTGACGGCGATTGTCGATCCGATCGGCGACTCGATGACGCTCGCCTACACGAGCAGCAAGCTGACCACCATCACGGATCCGGGCGGACGCATCTCGCACTTTACGGTCGACGGCAGCGGGAACCTGACCACGATCAAGGATCCGACCAACACGACCACGTTTGGTGGGACCTATGATACGCATCATCGCTTGACGCAAGTGACCGACCGGGGCGGCAACACGTGGCTCTACCGGTATGATTTTGCGAGCACCATGGCCTCGGACAGCACGCCGGCCGTGCTCGCCGACGGCGCGACCAAGCGGTTAGGCACGCGCTTTCGCTCGACCCTCGCCGCCGAGCTCATCGATACGGCCTCCCACACGGGCTCCTCGACCACCCCGGCGACGCGCATCATCGCCGACAGCGTGTGGGCACTCGTGAGCGCGCCGAGCGTCGATTCGGTCCGGTACCGGGTCGACGCCTTCGGGAATCCGCGCGTGACCGAGGATGTGGGGGCGCAGCAGGTCACCACCGTGACGCTCGACAATGCCTCGCGCCCAACGGCGATGGTGTCGACATCGCACGGTAAGACGGTGCAGTCATCGAGCACGGTGTACACCGGCCCGGTCCCGACTGAGAGGACCGACAACCTATCCGGTGCATCGCTCACCTACCACTACGACGCCACGAACGAGTTGCTCACGGCGGTGACCGGGAACACCGTGCCCGATACGATCTATCTCAATTCGGCCAAGACCGTTGCCGATAGCGAGAAGGTCGGCGCGACCGGACATGACAGCGTCACCAAATTCGTGCACGACGCGCACGGCCGCCTCACGCAGACCACCGATCCCTCGGGCCACGTGACCGCGGTCGCGTACAACACCACCGGATTTCAGAACACGCACACCGTCACGGCGGTTAACCGCGTGACCACGTATCGGTACGACCGCTACGGCCGCGCGGATTCCACCA
>Ga0134126_10009608_pt1 | contig 12182 bp, 11 predicted proteins | sample KB31752_FD_96881 | JGI IMG/M metagenome (GOLD analysis project Ga0134126, IMG submission 96881) | Terrestrial soil microbial communities with excess Nitrogen fertilizer from Kellogg Biological Station, Michigan, USA - KB3-175-2 | ecosystem: Environmental > Terrestrial > Soil > Unclassified ...
CAGCGATCCGCGCTCGCTCGCCTACAACACCGGCGCCAACTGGGTGGGAGTCCTGTTTGCCGCCAGCAACGTGTTCGTCATTGCGGGGGCGGTGGTCATTCCCTTCATGGTGCGGCGGCTCGGGCTGCGCTGGAGCCATCTGCTGAACCTCGCGGTGGGCGGACTCGGGCTCGCCTCCTTCGCCTGGGTCCACAGCCCCCACTGGCTGCTGCTCTCCATGGCTGGGGTCGGCTTCGCCTCCGCGTCGATCAACTCGCTGCCCTACACGCTCCTTTCCGACAACCTGCCGGCGGAGAAGATGGGCGTCTACATGGGCATCTTCAACTTCTTCATCGTCATCCCGCAGATGCTGGCGGCCAGCGTGCTCGGGGGGCTGGTGCATGCCCTGTTCGCCGATCAGCCCGCTTTCGGCCTGGTGCTGGCGGGGGTGAGCATGGTGATCGGCGGAATCTGCACTCTGCGGGTCGCGGAGCCCGAGCCCTCGCCCGGCACGCCCCAGGAGGCTCTGGGCGCCGGTGGGTGAGCCGGTGTCTTTCAGCGAACGCCCGGCCACGGATGGCCGGGCCGGGGGCCCTGCCGCCACGGACGGTCAGTGGCATGGCCGGTGGGTTCCGGTATGCTCCCCCGATGCTCGTCGAGCGCATCTGGTCCGGCAATCCGTACCGCAATTTCCACTATCTCGTGGCCTGCCCGGAGACTGGCGAGGCGCTGGCGATCGATCCTTTGGAGTGGCGGCTGTGCCTCGATGCGGCGCGGAACCAGGGGTGGCAGATCACCCAGATCCTGAACACCCACGAGCATCGCGACCACACGGGCGGCAATACGGGCCTCGTGGGCGCGACGGGCGCCAAGGTTCTGGCCCATGCCGCGGCCGCAAGCCGGATCGGCGGCGTCGACCGCGGGCTCGGCAAGGGCGATGTCGTGCGAGTGGGGCGCACCGTGGAGCTCGAGTGCCTCGACACGCCGGGTCACACCCTGGCGCACATCTGCCTCCTTGCCAGAGGCGATGGATCAGCCCTCTTCTGCGGCGACACGCTCTTCAACGCAGGGGCGGGCAACTGCCACAACGGCGGTCATCCCGAGCAGCTCTACGATACGTTCGTCACCCAGCTCGCGCGCCTGCCCGAGGACACGCGGGTCTTCCCGGGACATGAGTACCTGGCGCGCAACCTCGAGTTCACGCTGGATCGGGAGCCCGACAACCCCGCAGCGCGCCGACTCCTGGAGAGCGCACGTCAGGAGAAGCCGCAGGCGATGATGATCACGACTCTCGGTGAGGAGAAGCGAATCAACACGTTCTTCCGCCTGCAGAGCCCGACAGTCATCGCTCGGTTGCGCGAGGCGTACCCGCAGATCGGCGAGCGGCCCGATGCGCGCACCGTGTTTCTGAAGCTGCGGGAGCTGAGGAACGCGTGGTGAGCGGCTCGCCCGGACGCGTTCTCTACGTCGATGACGAGCCGACGCTGGTTTTTCTGATCACGCGGGCGCTGGAGAAACTCGGCATCGCCTCCGAGGGCTTTGCCAACGCAGAGGAAGCGCTGGCGGCGTTCGGACGGGACCCGCAGGCTTTCTCCCTCGTCCTCACGGACCTCACCATGCCGGGAGGCATGAGCGGCGTGGAGCTCGCGGAAGCGGTGCTCGCCATACGCCCCGACACCGCCGTCGTCATCGCAAGCGGTTGCATCGATCCGGCCGCGGCGCAGCGCGCAGTAGCCGTCGGCGTGCGCACCGTCATTCAGAAGCCGGGCAAAGTGGCCGAGATGGCGCAGCTCGTGAGCGGGCTGCTGCGTGATTTGAGCACCTGACGGCGCGCCATGGTCTATTCCGGCTTCTACCGTCGCAGCTTTCTCCTCGCGACCGCCGTCGTCCTCGCGTACCTGCTGCTCGCCGTGCTGGCGCCGCTAAGGGGGGCGCTCGGCTGGGCGGTGGTGCTCGCCTTCCTGCTGCATCCGCTGCATGAGCGGCTTTCGCGACGCCTCAAGGGCCGCAGCATGCTCTCCGCGGGCATCATCACCGGCCTGACGCCTTTCCTGGTGCTCGCGCCGGTCTCGGTTCTCGGCGTGGTGTTCGCCGGCCAGGTCGCCAGCCTCATCGGCCAATTCCGGGGCCAGAGCTTTCTCGGCTATCCACAGCTCCTCGCACGGCTGCAGAGGTATCCGGTGCTCGGCGACGTGCTGCGCTGGTCGAGTGCGAACGTCCCGGTGACCGCCGGGCAGATTCAGGGGTGGATCACCGGCGGGATGCAGGAGGTGCTGAAGTCCGCCGCGGCTGCGGGCGGCAACCTCGCGCTCGGCGTCTTCGGCACCGTCGTCGGCTTCTTCATGATGCTCTTCCTGCTCTTCTTCCTGCTGCGGGACGGGCGCGCGATTCTCGATCATGTGACCCGCCTGATTCCGCTCGAGGCCGCCCGGCGCGAACGGCTGCTCGATTACCTGGGGAGCGTGACGCGCGCGGTGGTGTTCGGGTCGGCCGCGACCGCGCTGATCCAGGGCATCTTCGTGGCGATCGGGTTCGCGCTTGCCGGCTTGCCGTCCCCGGTCGTTTTCGGTGTGCTGGCGATGATCGCGGCGCTGCTGCCGGCGGGCGCGGCCATCGTGCTGGTGCCGGCGGTGGTCTATCTCGCCGTGAGCGGCCACTGGGTCGCGGCGGTCTTTCTGGCCTTCTGGACCGGCCTGCTCGCGGTAGTGGAGAACGTCGCGCGCCCGCTCCTCACGGCGCATCGCGCGCATGTGTCCACCCTGGCGGTCTTCGTGGGAGCCGTGGGGGGCGTCTCGGCGTTCGGCGTGCTCGGCCTCATCATCGGGCCCGTGTTGCTCAGCTTCGTCGTGGCCCTGGTCCGGTTCATGACCGAGATGCGCACCACGTCCATACCCTAAAATGCGCCCCCCATGTACCTCGATGCCATCCTCAATCCGCTGAATGAAGCCCAGCGCGCCGCGGTCTCGGCGCCGCTCGTGCCCGTGCTGGTGCTGGCCGGCGCGGGCAGCGGCAAGACCCGGGTGCTCACCCACCGCATCGCCTGGCTCATCCAGGTGGAGCATGCCTCGCCGTACTCCATCCTGGCGGTCACCTTCACCAACAAGGCGGCCGGCGAGATGCGCGGCCGGGTGGAGCAGCTCCTCGGCGCCCCGCCCGGCGTGCTCTGGATCGGCACCTTCCATGGCATCGCGCACCGGCTGCTGCGGCTGCACTGGCGCGAGGCGGGGCTCACGCAAGGCTTCCAGATCCTCGATTCGGACGACCAGCAGCGCCTGGTGAAGCGGATCATCAAGGCCAACGACCTCGACGAGTCGCGCTGGGAGCCGCGCGAGGTCACGTGGTTCATCAACTCGAACAAGGACGAGGGCCGGCGGCCGAAGGACCTCAAGGCCGGCAACGATCCCACCCGCGCGCAGATGATCCGGCTCTACGGCCTCTACGAGGAGGCCTGTGCGCGCGCCGGCGTGGTCGACTTCGCGGAGCTGCTGCTGCGCGCCTACGAGCTCTGGCGCGATCATCCGGAGCTGCTCGCGCATTACCGCCAGCGCTTCCGCCACGTGCTGGTGGACGAGTTCCAGGATACCAACTCCATCCAGTACGCGTGGCTGCGTCTCATCGCCGGTCCCGAGGGACACCCCTTCGTGGTGGGCGACGACGACCAGTCGGTGTACCGCTGGCGTGGGGCCCGGGTGGAGAACCTGCAGCAGTTCCGCCGCGATTTCGAGCGCTCGAAGCTCTACCGACTGGAGCAGAACTACCGCTCCACCGCGGCCATTCTCATGGCCGCCAACGGGCTCATCGCACACAACTCCGGCCGCCTCGGCAAGACGCTGTGGACGAATGGGGAGCCCGGTCTGCCGATCCAACTCTATGCCGCCTTCAATGAGCGTGACGAGGCGGAGTTCGTCGCGCGGCGCGTCGCCGATTACATCGCCAGCGGCAATCGGCGCGATGACATCGCCGTGCTCTACCGATCCAACGCCCAGTCGCGCGCGTTCGAGGAAGCTTTTATTGCTGCGCGCATTCCCTACAGGGTCTATGGCGGGCTGAGGTTCTTCGAGCGGGCGGAGATCAAGGACGCACTCGCCTATCTGCGGCTGCTGCTGAATCGCGACGACGACGGGGCGTACGAGCGGGTCGTGAATCTGCCGACGCGCGGCATCGGCGAGCGGACGGTGGAGACTCTGCGGGAAGAGGCCAGGGCCGCCGGCAGCTCGCTGTGGAAAGCCGCCACGAGCCGCAGCGACGCGCAGCAGGGCGGCAGGACCGCCAACGCGCTGCGCGGTTTCCACGAGCTCATCGACCGGCTGGCGCAGGAGATCGCGGGATTGCCGCTGCACGAGCAGATCGATCACGTGCTCAAGCAGAGCGGCCTCATCGAGTATCACGGCCGCGAGAAACCGAGTCAGGACGCCGTCCGGGGCGAGGTGGCGCGCAACGAGGCGCGGCTCGAGAACCTGGCGGAGCTGGTGAGCGCCGCCCGCAGCTTCGGCGCCGAGAGCGCCGATCTCGAGCTGCCGCCGCTCGAGGCCTTCCTGGCGCATGCGGCGCTGGAGTCCGGTGAGCGGCAGTCCGATGCAGGCGAGGACAGCGTCCAGATGATGACGCTGCACATGGCCAAGGGGCTGGAGTTCATGTACGTCTTCCTTTGCGGCATGGAGGAAGGGCTCTTCCCTCATCAGCGCTGCATATCGGACCTGGAGGCCTTGGAGGAGGAGCGCCGACTCTGCTACGTCGGCATGACGCGCGCGATGAAGCACCTCTACCTCACCTACGCGGAGCAGCGGCGCCTGCACGGAATGGACACTCATCCCGCGCCTTCGCGCTTCATCAAGGAAGTGCCGCAGGACATCGTCGCGGAGGTCAGGCCGCGCGTGCAGGTCGCGCGCGCCGTGGCCGCCGCCCGGATGCGGCGCGATCAGCCGGCGGTGCCCGCGATCCGATTCCGGACCGAGGAGCCGCCGCCGCCCGGCATGCACCTCGGCGCCCGCGTGCGCCACGGCAAATTCGGCGAAGGTGTGGTGTTGAATGTCGAGGGCAGCGGCCCGCATGCGCGGGTGCAGGTCAACTTCGAGCAGCAAGGCACCAAATGGCTCATGATGCAGTACGCTAACCTGGAGCCTGTTTCATGAGCGCTGGATCCGGGCTCCTGCCCGGCCCAGCGCAGCTTTGGGCAAAAAGCGTGGTTTTTGCCCAAAGCTCCGCCACCTTCGGCGGCGGGGCACGTCCCTGTGCCTGAGCTACGGGCTCTGATCTCAACATGAAGATCCTCATTTTGGGCGCCGGGCAGGTCGGCCGCACCGTCGCCCGGCACCTTTCGCGCGAAGAAGCCAACGAGGTCACGGTGGTCGATGTCAATGAGGACATCCTGCGCGACCTGCAGGACCGCCTCGACGTCCATACGGTCGCCGGCAACGCCGCCTATCCGCCCGTTCTCGAGGCGGCCGGCGCGGCCGAGGCGGAAATCGTCGTCGCGCTGACCAGCAGCGACGAAGTCAACATGATGGCCTGCCAGGTGGCCTTCACGCTGTTCCGCACGCCGACCAAGATCGCGCGCATCCGCTCCGCCGAGTACACCCAGCGGCCGGAGCTCTTCAGCGAGCAGTCGATCCCCGTCGACGTCTTCATCAGCCCGGAGCAGCTCGTCACCGAATACATCGAGCGGCTGATCCGCCATCCCGGCGCCCTGCAGGTGCTCGACTTCGCGGCGGGCAAGGTCCGCCTGGTCGGAGTTCGTGCGGTGAGCGGCGGCCTGCTCGTGGGCCACTGCCTGCGGGAGCTGCCGGAGCACCTGACCCGCATGGAGGCGCGAGTGGTCGCCATCTACCGGCGCGGCCGCAGCGTTCCGCCGGAGGGCGCGACGATCATCGAGGAGGGTGACGAGGTGTTCTTCCTGGCGGCGAGCGATGACATCCGCCGCGTGATAGGCGAGCTGCGCAAGGAGAACTCCCGCATCCGCCGTGTGGTGCTCGCGGGCGGCGGCAACATCGGCTATCGCCTCGCCCGCTCCCTCGAGAAGACGAGTCAGGTGAAGCTCATCGAGCGCGACACCCGCCGCGCGCGCTGGGTGTCGGAGCAGCTCGTCAACACCATCGTGCTCGGGGGCGATGCCGCGGACGAGGAGCTGCTGATCGAGGAGAACATCGACAGCGCCGACGTCTTCGCCGCGCTCACCAACTCCGAGGAGGCGAACATCCTCTCGGCCATGCTGGCCAAGCGCCTGGGCGCGCACAAGGTGATGGCGCTGATCAACAAACCCTCGTACGCCGATCTCATCGAGGCCGGCAGCATCGACGTGGCCATCTCGCCGCAGAGCATCACCATCGGCTCGCTGCTCGCGCACGTGCGCCGGGGCGATGTGGTGCGGGTGCACTCCCTGCGGCGCGGCGCCGCCGAGGCCCTCGAGGCGATCGTGCATGGCGATGAGCACAGCTCACGCGTGGTCGGCAGGACGGTCTCCGCCATCCCGCTGCCGGAAGGCGCCTCGATCGGGGCGGTCGTGCGCGGGGAGCAGGTGATCATGGCGCATCACGACACGGTCGTGCAGTCGGGCGATCACGTGATCCTCTTCCTCGCCGATCGCCGCCACATCGAAGCGGTGGAGCGCCTCTTCATGCGCGCCGTGCGCCCGTAGCCCGGACCAGGCAGCGCAACTTGCTCGGCGTTCTGAACCTCCTGGGGATCATCCTTGCCGCCTTCGGACTGGTTTACATTCTGCCGATCGGCTGCTCGCTGGCGACGGGAGACGGGCTCTGGCCGCGATTCCTGCTCGCCGCGGCGATCACCTTCGCCGCCGGAGCAGCGCTGGCGGCCGCGACGTACCGGCACCGGCGGGAGCTCAAGGCACGCGACGGCTTCCTGCTGGTGACCCTCGGCTGGATCGTTCTCGCCGCCGCCGCCACCCTGCCGCTGCTCCTCAGCATGCCCGGGCTGACCTTCACCCGCGCGTTTTTCGAGACCATGTCGGGCCTCACGACCACCGGCTCCACCGTGCTCGACGGGCTCGATTCGCTCGCACCGTCGCTCAACTTCTGGCGCTTCTCGCTCATCTGGCTGGGCGGGCTCGCCGTCATCGTGGTGGCCGTCGCGGTGATGCCTCTCCTCGGAGTGGGAGGCTTGCAGCTCTCGCGGGCCGAGGCGCCGGGCCCGGTGAAGGACGAGAAGCTCGCGCCCCGAATCACGGAGACCGCCCGATCACTGTGGCTGGTGTATGCACTGCTCACGCTATGCGGCGTTCTGGCGCTGCGTGTCTGCGGCATGACGTGGTTCGACGCGGTATGCCACGCGTTCTCCGCTGTCGCCCTTGGCGGGTTTTCGACGCACGATGCCAGCGTCGGATACTTCCACTCCGCATCCGTCGAGTTCGTGCTGATCATCCTGATGCTGATCGCGTCGCTCAACTTCGCACGGCACTTCGCGGCGCTTCGGCGGCTGTCGTTGAAGCCCTATCGCCACGATCCGGAGCTCAAAGCGATCGCGGTCCTGATCGCAGCCAGCGTGGTGTTCGTCGCGGGACTTCTGACGTGGCACGACGTCTATCCGACGTTCGGCAGATCCCTGCGTTACGCAGCCTTCAACGTCATTTCCATGGCCACGACCACCGGTTGGGTCACCGTGGGCGCGTCGGGGTTCACGACCTGGCCGGCCTTCGCCCCGATCTGGATGTTGTTTCTCTCCGGGATCACCTGCAGCACCGGCTCCGCCGGCAGCGGCACCAAAATGTTCCGCACACTGGTGCTCGCACGGCAGGCCGGACGCGAGCTGAAGCTGCTCGTGCACCCCAGCGCCATGGCACCGGTGCGCGTCGGCGGCCGGCCCGTGCCGGAGCGTGCGGCGGATGCGGTGCTGGCCTTCGTATTCCTCTACTTCATGACGGTGTCGCTGCTCACCTTCGCGATGCTGCTCACGGGGATGCGCTTCGGCTGGGCCTTCCGCGTCATCGTGGCCTCCATCAACAACACCGCCTATGGCCTGCCCGGCCAGGGAATCTGGAACCTGCACGCGCTGACGGCCCTGCAGACCTGGATCTGCACGGCGGCGATGCTGCTCGGACGGCTGGAGATCTTCAGCGTGATCGTGCTGTTCACGCGGACGTTCTGGAGGAAGTGAGCGTAGCCAGCAAGCATTCCGGCCCGAACGCGACGGGCGGATTCGACATGCTCGGGGCTGCAACTCGATAATCTACGTAATAAGCGTAGATTATCACCATGTTCCCCGAAGATTCCCCGGGCGACCGCATTCTTCCCCGCGCCATCGCGCCGCTGCTCGAAACCGCGCTTCGCACCATGCGGATCGTGGTCGTGACGGGCCCCCGCCAGGGGCCGCCACGCGCCGGGCTGCCACCTCAACTGTGAATGTAGCTCTCCAACTGCTCGATCGTCTGCTGCTGCTCCTCGATGACGGCCTTCACCAGGTCGCCGATCGAGATCATCCCGATGACGCGCCCGTCCTCCACCACCGGGAGGTGGCGGATTCGCCGCTCGGTCATGAGGTGCATGCAGTCCTGCAGAGTGTTGTCGAGTGAGACGGTGACGACCGGCGAGCTCATGATCTGCCAGACGGGCGTCTCCGCCGACGCGCGGCCGAGCAGGACGACCTTACGCGCGTAGTCGCGTTCCGACACGATACCGGCCAGCTCCGCGCCGCGCATCACCAGAAGCGCTCCGACGTGGCGCTCCGCCATCATCCGGATCGCCTCGAGGACCGGGTCCTCAGGCTCGATACTGAAGAGCGCCCGACCCTTGCCGTCGAGCAGGTGACGCACGGTAGTCATCGTCCACCTCCGAATTTGCGGCGTGTCCGCCGCACCCGGTTGAGGACAGCCTAGCGCTTGGCGGGGGCAACTTCCACTGTCAAGGTAACGCTGGCGTTGACCGCTATCGTGCCCTGCTCGACAGGGGTGGAAGGCGCCGCTAGAGCCAATTGCCGGGCTTGCATGTATATGCGGGGCGCGGGTACGAAGCCGCCGCCTTGCTCATCCACGGAGAGTACCCGCACGATTCTGAGACCGAGGGCGTCCGCCAGCGCCTGGGCATCCTGCCGCGCGCTGAGGGCGGCCTCCCGCAGCGCCTCCGCTCGGGGGACCTGCTCGTCGCGCAGCGCGAAGCGTATGTCCTGCACGTTGTTGGACCCCGACTGCGTCGCGGCATCGAGCACCGGGCCGATTTTCCGCAGGTCATCCAGTCTCACCTGGACGACGTTGGTCGCGGTGTAGCCGTTGATGGTGGCCGTGCCGTGCGGCGGATAGGTGTACTGGGGGCTGATGGAATATTCCGTCGTCGTGAGCTGCGCGCCCGGGCCCGCGGCCCGCTTCACGGCCGCGATCACCGCGGAAAGCCGCGCGGCGTTCTGCGAGGCCGCGGCTTCGGACCTGCGCGCCTGCGTGGTCACCCCGATGTCGATGTAGACTCGATCCGGCGTTTCCGACACCTTGGCCTGGCCCGTCACCTGTACGGTGGCCGGCCGCGGCGGCGGGCCCGGCGGGATTCCGGCAGGCGGCCCGGCAATCGCCCAAGTGGAGGCGGCGGTCAACACTGCAGCGAGGAGTATTCTCATGAGGCCATCTTACACGCCCACATCGTGAGGATGGGACACAAGGTAACTCTCCCGGGTTCCCTCCGATCGGCGCTGGAGGCCGTATTCGGTGAGCCGGTATCTCGAGTCCTCATCGTCGAGCACTCGCTGTACGCGCGGCTGCATCCGCGAGCCATCGCCACCACCCGGCGCCGGCGCATCTACCTGCGCGGCTCGGCTCAGCAGTTTTTCGAGAGTCCCTCGGTGGTGCTGCACGAGTACTATCACGTGCTCAAACAATGGGAGCCGGGGGATCTCACCCTCATCCGGTATTGTCTGGAGTGGCTGCGCAAGGGCTACTGGAACAACCGCTTCGAGGTCGAGGCGCGCGCCTTCGCCGACAGGTATTGTCATGCGCTTCGCGCAGGCCGAAAGGACGCTCTCTAGCCGAGCAACGCTTCGCGGCGGTAGAGACGGCCCGCGGCGTAGACCAGGAGCGCCCCCAGGAGCAGCGTCGAGCAGACCGAGAGCGCCGCATACCCGGCTGGCAACGGCTGCATCCGAATGAGGCTCATGATGATGAAATGCTGGCTGAGCGACGGAACGGCCATGAGCGCCGCCCGCGGCTGCAGCCCAAGGACGTCCGCGAAGACGAGAGGCAGTGTCGGCACGAGGAGGACCAGCCCCGCGTAGGTTTGGGCCTCACGATAGCTGCGGGTGAAGGCGGCCACGACGGTCATCAGGGCCGCGCCCGCCGGCACCAGCGGCAGGCAGGCCAGCACGATGTCCAGCGCGACGCGCGGTCCGAAATCGGCGCTCATCCCGAAGCGCTCGAGCCCGACGAAGCGCAGCAGGATCCAGAAAGCGGTTACCGTCAGGAAGAGCGACAAAGTCATGTAGGCGCACGCCGCCGCGATCTTGCCGTAGATCAGATGCTCGCGGCGCACGGGCACGGTGAGGAGCGGCTCCAGCGAGCCACGCTCGCGCTCTCCCGCGGTGGCGTCGATCGCCAGGTAGATGCCGCCCATCAGCATCGTGAGCACGATCAGGTAGCTCAGGCCCCCGAGTGCCAGCGCCGAGCGGGCCGCGGGTGTGGAGATGTCGATGGGATGGAGAACAATGGGAACGGTGAGCAGCGGATCCAGCCCGCGCGCCATCAGGCGCAGGCGCGCGACCGTGCCGCCGTATTGATTGACGAAGCCGGCGATCCGCTCGACGCTGCGCGCGCTGTCCGTATTCGATTCATCGGCGAAGAGCAGCAGGGGCGAGGGTCGCCCGGCCTCGAGCCGCGACCCGAAGTCCTCGGGCACCAGCAGCACCGCCTGGCCGCGGTGCGCCGCCACCTCCCTCCGCGCCGCGGACGGATCCTCCGCGACCGCTTTGATTCTGACATTGTGCTCGCGCAGGTACCCGACGAGGTCCGGTGCGCGCTCCGCGTGCGAGACCGTCAGGTGCAGCGGCCGGTCGGCCTGCACCCCGGCGTTGCGGAAGCTCAAGGACAGCGCGATGGCGATGAGGAGCGGACCGAAAAGAGGCCCGAAGATCAGTGCGGAGATCACCGTGCGCCGGTCGCGGAGGTTCTCGCGGAACTCCTTGACGAATACGCGCCAGATCGCCTTCATGGTCCCGTTCCCTCGGCTTGCAGCGCGGCGCCGGCCGAGCCCACCAGCCGGACGAAGGCCTCTTCCAGTGATTCCGTCCCGGCGCGGGTGCGCAGCTCCGCGGGCGTGCCCTGCGCCGCCACGACGCCATGGGCGATGACGACCACATCATCGCAGAGCGCCGCGATCTCCTGCATCACGTGGCTGGAGAAGAGAATGCAATGGCCTTCGCCGCGCAAGCTCTGCAGCAGCGCGCGCAGCGTTCGAACGGCCATGACATCGAGGCCGTTGGTGGGCTCATCGAGAAGGATGTTCCGCGGGCGATGGACGAGGGCGCGTGCCAGCGCCGTCTTGATCCGCTGTCCCTGGGAGAAACCGCGCGCCGGCCGGTCCGCGAACTCTTCCATCTCCAGCTGCCGGACCAGCTCCGCCGTGCGGGTGCGCCGCTCGCTGCGCGAGAGTCCATGCAGCGCGCCAAAGTAGAGCACATTCTCGCGAGCGGTCAGGTTGGGGTAGAGTCCCGCGCCGTGCGGCAACACGCCCATGCGGCGACGGGCACCGAGCGGGTCGCCGACGACACTGATGCCGTCGATGCGGGCATCACCGGAATCCGGCGGCAGCACCGTGTAGAGGATGCGCAGGGTCGTCGACTTGCCGGCCCCGTTGGGACCGAGGAGACCGGTGATGCGGCCATCGAGGGCACGCAGGCCCACGCCGCTCACCGCCGCGACCGTGCCGAAGCGCTTACTGAGTCCCTCGGCTTCGATCAAGGTGCGGGCCCGTTCCGTGTCAGGAAGAAGGGCATGGGCGACAGTTGGCGAGTGCAGGCCGTGTCGAGGCCGGCGACCGATGCGCGGCGGATGAACTGCGCCATCACTCCTGCCATGCAGGGATCGGTGAGCTGGCCGTGCCCGAATCCGGGAATCACCAGGCTGAGGCCGTGCGCGAATCCGCGGCTCGCCAGCACGGCGTAGCGCGGCGGAGTGATCGGATCGTTGCCGCCCGAAAGGAGGAGCGCCGGCACCGGCGAGTGCAGGGGCTGGTGGAAGTCGGGATCGACCGGACCGCGCGGCCAGATCCCGCAGACCG
>Ga0134126_10009610_pt1 | contig 12182 bp, 6 predicted proteins | sample KB31752_FD_96881 | JGI IMG/M metagenome (GOLD analysis project Ga0134126, IMG submission 96881) | Terrestrial soil microbial communities with excess Nitrogen fertilizer from Kellogg Biological Station, Michigan, USA - KB3-175-2 | ecosystem: Environmental > Terrestrial > Soil > Unclassified ...
CGCTGGTCCCATATTTCCGGGCCACGAACTTGCTGGGCAGCGAATTATAGGTCTCTTCGCTGATCAGCATCTCGCCCGTGTTGCGATCGGTGGTAATGCGGCCGTTGGTGGGCGTCGCGATGATATCCAGCACTTCCCCCGTCCCTTCGTAATCGACGAAGTCGGTATTGGCCTTGGCGTCTACTTTACTGAAGGCAGACCAATCGAAATCCGCCAACGCCATCTTTCGCATATCGTGGTCATAGAATTCCCATACGCGCGGGTCTTCATCCCCCAGCCGCCAGATCGAAGTACCGGCGATCCCATACTCCGTGGCGAAACGCAAGGCGTTGAAGATCGTGGCCGCATCGCAGAACTGGACCTGGTGCCGCACCCCGTCGTCATCGTCATAGTCGTAATGCAGGTTGTAGGAGTCGTTGTCAAAATCGATTGTGGCGTCATTGTCCTTGGCCGTGAACAGCGCCTGCTGATAGCTCACCGTTCGCGAAGACATCTCTTTTCCCAGCCGCCAGTCGTATCCATAGGCCGCCAGGCAGAGGATCAGCTTCTGCTCTGGGATATTTTTCACGGCGTCGTCGACGGCGCCTTCGATCCATTTCTGATGCGCGATGGGGCCTGGTCCCGAATTGTCGGAGAACTGGTCGTAGGCCATCAGGAAAATATAGTCGTTATACTTCGCAAGCCCCTTAAAGTCGTAATCCTCATTGAACGGGATGACGTCCTGCGTCACCAGCAGGTGATGCGCATGCAGCTGAGTATAGAGATCCTTTTGGAAAGAGACGAGGTCTTCGTTGTTCTTCTCATCCAATTCCTCGAAGTCCACGTTGACGCCGATGAAATTGTCTTTTTCAAGGATGTTGATCACATCCGTGATCAGCCGTTGTTTCTTCACCGGGTCGGCGATGATCCGCCGTACGGCGTCGCCGCGGAAGACTTCCTTGAAGTTATTGGAGAGGATCGGCAGGATCTTGACGCCTGAACGCTTCATCACTCCCCAGGCTCGCGGATCGATGTCTGTGAATACGGTATCCGCCGTAGGGTCGATGAAGATCCATTCCGGGATCACCATGTTCATCTTATCGATGTATTGCTGAAGCGAGAGAAAGCTCTGGGCGTCCCAGTCCACATAGAAGGCGGCGCGGATACCCGCCGGGAATTTGGTAAAGCTTCGGAAGCTGGTGTCGACATGATGCGATTTCTGTGCCGCGCTGCGGTCCGAATCCTTTTTGCCCTGGCCGGGGAAGGCACCGCCGCGATAGGGGACCTTCTCGTTGATATATTTACGAAAACCGCCATATTGTTCGAGCAGGCTGTTCTTGAAGACAAGCGTACGGCTGGTGTCGAGCACTTTCTTGTAGAGCTGGCTTTGCTCTTTCATGCGCGGCAGGGCAGGCTTGTAATCGCGCGATACGGCCAGGTAAACGATCACGACACCCAGGATCAGAAAGAATAGCACGAATCTTCCACCCCATTTGAACCGTTGCCATCGGCCCGGCGAATTCGTTTGGAAGATCTGTCTTTTCGGTGTAGAAGGTATCGTGTTGCCAGCCATAGAATATATGCGGGGATTGGCAAAATTCCCGCCAATCAGGGAAATGTCAGTAATGTGGACCAGAATTTAACAATCTCACAGATAATCCAACTCCAGTCGCAGCCGGTCCTTCAATTCCTTGACCAGGGGATATTGCTCCACGATCTGCTGGAATTGTTCACGTTTGTTCAACGGTCTGTCCGCGGGTTCCCCGACCTCGCCCTCTTTCTCTTCCACGATCACCGTAAAGGATAACGCCTTATTTGAAAACGCTTTTTGCAGATGATCGGACAAATTGCGTTTTTCCTGCTCGATAAACTTTTGTTCCAGGTTGTTGCCCGTAACCACTTCGAAGGTCTGCGTATCCATAATGCGCAGGACCGCGAGCTCCAGGCTCTGAACGGCGGGGTTTCTATTCGCCCGAAGGTAGTCGGCATATTGCTGCCAGGCCCGGTGCAGGGGCTCGGGTTCCAGCGGAAGGATGCTGGCGGCCGCGTCATTATGTTGCTTTGAGGCGAACTGTTGCCGGATCTTGGACAGGGAGCCAAGACCGCCGCTGCTACCCGCTGCCACATTGGTGGCCCCCGCTGCCATCTTGCTGCTGCTACCGGCTGCCGGGTGCTGCGCTGTGCCCTGGGCAGATGTGTCCTGGGCAGATGTGTCCTGGTTCGAACCTGCGTTCCGGGGTCCCGGTGCCTCCTGTTGCACGCGCTCGGTGAGTCGCCTGGCCGGCTCCGTTTCGATGATCAGTTTCGCTCCGCCGCTTTCTCCTTCCACGTTCACCGGACCCGGCCGTCGAACCGGTTCCATTGCCGGGATGTTTCGAAATGCCACTGGCCGCTCGGCTCTTTTTTTCCCGCTGCCATCCCCGCTGCCTACCTGCAATGCCTGGGCCAGGTAACAGAGCTTGATCAAGGCCAGCTCCACATGCAGACGCTTATTGCGGGCGGATTTGTAATTGATCTCCGCTTCATTGAGTACATTCAATGCACTGATCAGATAGCTGGTATCGGCCTGACGCCCCGCTGCAATATACCGGTCCCGGAAACTTTCTACGACCTCGAGGAGGAAAGCAACCTTCTCGTCTTTACAGACCAGCAGGTTTCGGACGAATTCAGCCAGACCATTGAGCACCAGGTCCCCTTCGAAACCCTTCCGGTTGATGCTGTCGTAGGTCAGCAGCGCATCCGAAAGATTCTGCCGCTGCATCGCATCGAGGATACGGAAATAGTAATCCGCATCCAGGATATTGAGATGTTCCAGCGTATTGGCATAGGTCAGCTCGCCATTCGTAAAGCTTACGATCTTATCCAGGATGCTCAACGCATCCCGCATGCAGCCTTCACTTTTCTGGGCAATGGTCTGTAAAGCCGGTTTCTCCGCCCGGATGGATTCCTTATGGCAGATATCATCGAGATGTTCCACCGTGTCTGCCGGCGTGATCCGTTTGAAGTCGAAGATCTGACACCTACTGAGAATGGTGGGTAATATTTTATGTTTTTCCGTTGTGGCCAGGATAAAGATGGCATAGGGCGGCGGCTCCTCCAGCGTCTTGAGAAAGGCATTGAAGGCCGAGGTGCTCAGCATATGCACCTCATCGATAATGTATACCTTGTACTTTCCGGCTTGCGGGGCAAACCGTACCTGTTCAACCAAAGTCCGGATATCGTCTACCGAGTTGTTGCTGGCCGCATCGAGCTCGTGGATATTGAGCGAAGTCCCTTCATTAAACGAAACGCAAGAATGGCACTGGTTGCAGGCTTCCCCATCCGGTGACACGTTTTCACAGTTGATGGTCTTGGCCAATATCCGCGCACAGGTTGTCTTACCCACGCCACGAGGTCCACAAAACAAAAAAGCATGCGCTAACTGCCTGTTTTTGATGGCATTCTTTAAAGTCGTAGTAATATGAGACTGCCCCACAACCGTAGAAAAATCCTGGGGCCGGTACTTTCGCGCCGAAACGATAAATTTATCCATGTAGATAGCTCCTGTAGCAAACGTACGACATACTTACCACATTAGTATGCGGGTAGCGGCTTCGTCCGAAGGAACCGCCCGCCGCCATGCGCGCCTGTTTCCGTATCTTCGAAAAAAACATTGTTAAAAATTTGGATTATTTACATTGTTAAGTAAATTTGCATCGTTAATCTAATTATTCACATGGGAATCGCCGAGCGTAAGGAAAAACAGAAGAATGAGATCAGGAAGCTGATCCTCGATGCCTCGATGAAGTTATTCGTAGAGGAAGGCTTCGAGAGTGTCACGATCCGGAAGATCGCCGAGCTCATTGAATACAGTCCCACGACCGTATACCTGTATTTTAAGGACAAGGACGAGATCTTTTATGCCCTCCACGACGTGGGTTTTGAAAAGATGTCCGAGTTCAATAAAAGCCTGGATACCATCCAAAACCCCCTGGTGCGGATGCACAAGATGGGCGAGAACTATCTCCGGTTCGGCATGGAGTACCCGGAGTTCTATAGTCTGATGTTCATCCTGGGCGAGCCCATGAAAAAGATCTCCGAGCTCGGCTGTGACTGGAAACCGGGTGACGCCGCCCTCGGCAGGCTCAAAGAGGCCGTGACCGAATGCATGGAGAAGGGGTATCTCGCGAAAGCAGATCCCTACCAGGCGAGCCTGGCAGTGTGGAGTTTTGTCCATGGCCTGGTTTCGCTGGCCATCCGGCAACGCCTGGAAAAATTCGTTCCCGATGAGAAGATGCTGCTACCGACGATGGAGCAGGCGCTGAACTGGTTCATGAATAACATCGATATTACGGAAAGGAAGCACTAAAGCACTTCCTGACGAATAAGCAAACGGCCCCGGGGCCTTTTTTTCGGCCTTGGATGTTAACAATGTTAATTTAATTTATGTAATTAATAAATAGAACATTATGCCAAAACGAATCGTTCTACTCCTGCTAATCGTCGCTATCGGCATTCAGCAGCTGGCCGCGCAAAACAGCTCCGTACTGGACGACTACCTCCACCTTGGTCTCGACAGCAATCTTGCGCTCCATCAGCGCAACTTCGATCTCAGTAAGGCGCAACTCGATCTCAAAAGAGCCCAGTCGCTTTTTTATCCGCAAGCCGGCTTTAGCTTCCAATATACCCTGGCTAACGGCGGCCGCACACAGCCGATCCCCATAGGCGATCTGCTCAACGGCGTCTATTCGACCCTCAACCAGCTCACGAACGCCAATAAATTTTCCCAGGTGGCGAACCAGTCCATCGCCTTCCTGCCCAACGATTTTCACGACACGAAGATGGAGGTGACCCTGCCCATTCTCGACATCGACCTTCAGCACAACAGGGACATCAGCCGGGAGACCATCAATGTCCGGCGGGCCGACCGGGATGTCTATCGCCGCGATCTCGTGAGGAGCATCCGCCAGGCGTATTATCAATATCTCCAGACGGGCAAAGCCGTCGAGGTCTATACCGTCTCGCTTTCGCTGGTCAAGGAAAACCGTCGCGTCAGCGAAAAATTCGTGGAGCAGCACATGGCCACCCGCGAGGCCGTTCTCCGCGCCCAGGCCCAGGTCAGCGACGTCCAGTCGTCACTCATCGAAGCTCAGAACGATCGCCGCAATGCTGCAGCGTATTTCAATTTCCTGCTGAACCGCGCCCTCGACAGCCCTGTGCTGACGGACACGGCCCTCATGAACGGAACGGATACCACCGCGTTCTCCGATCCTGCCAGCAGCGTGGCCACAAGCCGGGAAGAATTCACCCGACTAAAAAGCTACCAGCAGATCCTGCAGTCGAATCTGAGCTATGACCGCAATTACCTCGTACCAAAGCTGAGCGCCTTCTACGACGTCGGCTACCAGGGGTTTGGCTTTCATTTCAACAGTACGCAATTTTATCAACTCGGCGGCTTAAACCTGGTCTGGCCGCTGTTCAAAGCAAACGATAACAAGTACAGGATCCGCCAGGCGCGCATCGACATCGACGCGGTGAATGATCAATACCGTGACCTCACGCAGCAGCTGACCCTGGAGCAGCAGACTACAGTCAACAACTACCATTCCGCCATCGAAGCCCTGCAGGCGCTCGGCGATGAGGCCAGCAGCGCCCGCGAAGCCTATCGCCTCGTGGAACGAAGATTCGCTGAAGGCCAGGCCCTGCAGGTCGATCTCATCGATGCCCGCAATCAATACACCAGCGCCGAGATCAGGTATTCGCTTGGACGGCTTGCAGTACTCAATCGTGCCGCCGATCTCGAACGCGTGACTGCCGCTTATAAATTTTGACCATCTCAAAATATAATAATATGAAACTGCTAAACACGCTTTTCTACGCTTTTGCGGTGATCCTCGCCTTCAGCCTGGCGAGCTGCGGAGAGAACAGGGCCGCCGTTACGCCGCCGGCCGAGGAGCCCATCCCGGTCAAAACGCAACCGGTGATCTATGGCGACCAGGGCCGCATCCTGCAATATTCCGGGTTGATCGCTTCGAATGCCGAGGCCCGCTTGTCCTTCAAGAGCGGCGGTATGATCTCCCGCATCTATGTGAAGGAAGGCGACCATGTCACCGCCGGCCAGCTGCTCGCCACGCTGGACCTCACGGAGATCGATGCTCAGGTCACCCAGGCTACCCAGAATGTCGACAAGGCGGGGCGCGACGAAGCCCGTATCAAAAATCTCTATCGCGATACGGTCGCTACGCTGGAACAGGTGCAAAATGCCCACACGGCGTTCACCGTCGCAACCGAGGCATTGCGCATCGCCAATTTCAACCGCGAGTATGCGCAGATCCGTGCCACGTCCAGCGGCACCATTTTGCAGAAGATCATGAACGAAGGCGAATATGCTTCCGCCGGCTCCGCCGTCCTGTTGTTCAATGGCGTGGACCGGAACGACTGGGTCGTCCGTTTTGGTGTTTCGGATAAGGACTGGGCGATCCTGCATCGCGGTGACAAAGCCAGCGTCTCCATGGATGCCTACCCTGACCGCCGGTTTTCAGGCGTAATCACCAAATTAGCCGAAGGGGCGGATGCCGATGGCACCTACGCCGTCGAAGTGACCATTGCCCCCGAAGGTCGTAAGCTCGCACCCGGTTTGTTTTGTACGCTGCAATTGCAACCGCCGGCCGGCAAACCCTATTATTTTATTCCCGCCAGTGCCCTCGCGGAAGGCGATGGCAACACCGGCTATGTCTATACCGTGAATACGGATCGTAGAACGGTCACGAAGCTGCCCGTCCACATCGCATTCCTCCAAGGCGACCAGATCGCCGTGGGCAGCGGTCTGGAGCATGTTGCCCAGGTCATCACCCGAGGGGTAGGCTATCTCACGGAGCGATCCATCGTAACCGCATCTGCCGACACCCATTCTTCCACTAATTAATCCCTGCAACATGAACATTACAAAATTTGCCGTGAAGAATTACCAGTTCACGCTCATCGTATTCGTGATGCTGGCGCTCATCGGGGTCAGCTCGATGATGAATATGCCACGTGGCGAGGATCCTGACACCGAGGCGCCAACCTTCTCCGCCATTATCCTCTATCCCGGCACCAGCCCTAAAGACATGGAAGAGCTGGTGGTGAACCCCATCGAAAAACGGTTCAACGAAATGGACGACGTGAAACGCATCCGCTCCACCATCGACGATGGCCTGGCCGTCGTGCAGATCGATTTCAATTACGAGACCGCACCGGACAAGAAATACCAGGATGTGATCCGCGAGTTGAATGCCGTCCGCCCCGATCTCCCGGCGGATATCCTCAGCATCGACATCCAGCGTTTTCGTCCCTCCGATGTCAATATCCTGCAGGTGGCGTTGCTCAGCGAGACCGTTCCCTACAAGGATCTGCAGACCTGGAGCAAGAAGCTTAAAGACCGCCTGGAGAAGATCAAGACGCTCAAAAATGTCGACAACTGGGCTTTTCCGCAACAGCAGGTCCGCGTCTCGCTGAACCTGGAAAAGCTGGCGCAGAACAAGATCCCGCTCAATAGCGTGCTACAGGCCATCGAGCGCGAGAACGTCAATATTCCCGGTGGCAGCGTGGATATGGGGGCCCGGAAGTTCAACATCAAGACCAGTGGAGATTATAAAACCGTCGACGAGGTTCGCAACACCATCGTCAGCGGCACCGGCGGAAAGATCATCTATGTGAAAGATGTCGCCGATGTGGATTTTAGCTACGAAGAGCAAACCTATATCGGCAGGCTCAACGGCAAGCGGGCGGTGTTCGTAACGGCCAGCCGCAAATCCGGGACGAATATCTTCGCTGTGGAGAAAGACATGGACCAGGTGCTCGATCAATTCAAAAGCGAGCTGCCGCCCAACATCGCCTATGTGAAGAGTTTCAACAACGCTGAGAGCGTGCGCACGCGGCTGGGCCATTTTACCCGCGACTTTGGGATTGCCATTTTCCTGGTGCTGCTGACCCTGCTGCCGCTGGGCCCCCGGGCTTCGCTGGTGGTCATGATCTCGATCCCGCTATCGTTATTGATCGGCTTGTTCCTGCTCGATCTCTTTCATTTTACGATCAACCAGCTGAGCATTGTCGGGATGGTCGTGGCGTTGGGGTTATTGGTGGACGATAGTATCGTTGTGGTGGAGAACATTGAACGTTATCTGCGGCTGGGGTATTCACGACGAGAGGCGGCCATCGCCGCTACCCGTCAGATCAGCCTGGCTGTCCTTGGCTGCACGGCTACCCTGATCTTCGCTTTTCTGCCGCTGATGTTCCTCCCCGAAGCCGCTGGCGATTTTATCCGCAGCCTGCCTGCTGCGGTGGTGACTACTGTCCTGGCTTCGCTGTTCGTTTCGCTGACCATCGTACCCTTTTTGTCGAGCAGGATACTGAGTCCGCACGAAAACCCGCAAGGCAATCTCTTCCTCCGCGGTCTTCACCGGTTGATCAATGGTTCGTATCGCAGGCTTTTGCATGGAGCTATTCAGCACCCGGTGATTACCCTGCTGGTAGCCCTGGTCATCTTCGTCGGCAGCCTGGCGCTCATCCCCCGCGTAGGCTTTAGCGTCTTCCCCGCCTCGGAGAAACCGATGTTCCTGATCAATATCCAGGCTCCGCTCGGTACCAGCCTCACAGCCACGGACAGCATCAGCCGGTACGTGGAGCGCCACATCGATCACCTGCCCGAGCTGAAGAACTATACGACGAATGTGGGGCGCGGCAATCCGCGTATCTATTATAATGTCATCCCGCAGAATGAGGTCAGCAATTATGCGCAGATCTTCGTTCAGTTAAACGGAACGGAGTCGTTTCGGAAAAAACAGATGATCGACTCGTTGCGCCAGGTATTCAAAGACTATGCCGGCGCCAAGATCGAGGTCAAGGATTTCGAGCAGGGGCCACCGATAGAAGCCCCGATCGCGATCCGTGTCTTCTCCGAAGACCTGGATACCCTGCGGAGCCTGGCCTTCCGCGTGGAAGACCTGCTCAAAAAGACCGATGGCACCATTTATGTCAACAACGATCTTACGACGTTGAAAACCGATATCAAGGTAAATGTGAATAAAGAGAAGGCCGGTATCCTCGGGGTGCCGGTGAACGAGATCGATAGGACCGTGCGATTGGCCGTTGCCGGGTTGGACATCGGCAAATTCCGCAAGGACGACGACAAGGACGACGATTACAACATCAATGTTTGTTTGCCTCACGGTCCGCATTCCACGCTCGATGCACTGGGTAAGGTCTATGTCGACTCGTATACGGGCGCCGCTGTGCCGCTCAGCGAGGTAGCCAGCATTGAGTTCCAGAGCTCACCTACCAGCATCAATCACTATGACAAGGACCGGTTTACCACCGTCACTGCCTTCGTCCGCAATGGGTACAATACCACCCGGATCACCCAGGGTATCCTGCAGCAGCTGGATAAGATGCATTTTCCGGCAGGCGCCAGCTATAAGGCTGCGGGCGAGGTTGAAAGCAAGCAGGAAAGCTTCGGTGGTCTCGGCCCCATTATCCTGATCACCGTCTTTGGCATTCTGGGCATCCTGATCCTGGAATTCAAGACCTTCCGCGGAACGCTGATCGTCCTTTCGGTGGTTCCCCTGGGGATCATCGGCGCGGTCCTGATGCTTTTTGCCACCGGCAATACGTTGTCTTTTGTGGCTGTCATCGGCATCATCGCGCTCGTGGGGATCGAGGTCAAGAACTCCATCCTGCTGGTGGATTATACGGACCAGCTGCGGAAAGGCGGCATGGGTCTCGATGAGGCGATCCAGGAGGCTGGCGAGACCCGGTTCGTGCCCATCATCCTCACGACGCTCACGGCTATCGGCGGCCTGATCCCGCTCGTGGCTGAAAGCAATCCGCTGTACTCCCCGCTCGCGCTGGTGATCATTGGCGGTCTGCTGAGCTCGACCATCCTTACCCGCGTGGTGACGCCTGTGCTGTACAAGCTGCTGGCGCCGCGTATCATCTCCGGCGATGAGGCTCCTTTGGCTGGGGACGCCGTGGCGCAGCCTGTGGCTGTTAGCGCCTCGATGGCCACGTAGATCTTGCCGAGCTGCTCGCCATGATTGCCGACGGTCCGTTTGATCTCCTGGATCTCATCGGCTAACTCCTTGTATTGCAAAGCAAATTGCCGGAGTGCGATGAAGGCGCGAACAATGAAGATGTTCATTTCGATAGCCTTGTCACTTTTTAAGATGCTGGCCAACATGGTAACTCCATGTTCGGTGAACGCATAAGGAGTCAGCCCTGTATTTCTCTTTTTTTGGGATGCGGTCACAAAATGTGACCGCATCTCCTGCTCAAGGAAGAATGTCCATTCTTCCCCCGTAAGCTGAAACATAAAGTCTTTAGGAAATCGCTCGATATTTCTTTTGACGGCTTGGTTTAAGGCTTTCGTGGGCACCTCATATAGCACCGCAAGATCATAGTCCAACATGATCTGAAAAAATGAATCTTAAAGTTTGAGGTCACAATTTGTGACCTCAAAAAAAAGAGACCGGCAACAGCCGGTCTCTTTACAAAAATGTCCAGGTTTACAGGTAATCAACTAGCCTTCACTAGAGATATTGGATTCAACGAATTCCCTGACATGGTTTCCGAAGGTCTGGACAGTGATCCGTTCTTAGCTAACCTGTGATTCTTTCTTTAATCTTTTGGTGTGTGTACTGTACATTCTACTATTCACACCACATGCCAATTTGCCAGCAGCTGTCAATCAACCACTTGCTAAAATACCCGTATAGGAAAACGATCCGTTCGCGGGAATGGCTTCCAAAAATGGGATACCGGGTGCGCAAAGGACCGGCTTGCGAATGGATCAGCGCGGGAAACGGGCCAGATTGCGAAATGATTCGCGCAGCCAGCAGGGAAGCCGCCCCTTACGCCAACATGGGATGCCGTTTGAATTCCTTGGAGCGATCGAACAGATACCGGTAAGTGGTGAGTTTTCGACTTACAATAGCATCGCCGAGGGACTTGGCGACATTCACCATTTTGGGGTTGAAGTCGCCGATCCATTGCATCTCGTAGTTGGTATAGAATCCCGCCGGCTGCACCACGGCCGCCATTTCGGCGATGATATAGGCGTCGACCCCTTTGGCCTGGAATTCGGGAACAACGGCGAAGACGATGCCGGTAAAGTGCCGGCAGGCGCCGCGCATCTTTAGCCAGACGAAATGAAGCTTTTGCAGCAGCCCGAACTTGCCGTTAAAATGCTTGAAATACTGGTTCAGCTCGGGCAGGTTGAGGAACATGGCGATAGGCTTTTTGTCATAATAGGCAAACCAGGCGATGTTTTCATCCAGCAGCGGTTTCATTTTCTTAAATAGCTGTATGACCTGCTCCTTCCGCATTTGCTTCATCCCGCCATGTCCGGCAAAGGCGCCGTTATAGACCACCAGGAAATCGTCGGCATATTTCTCCAGGTTGTTCTTTTTGAGCGTATCCGAGCTAAAAAGGGGATCGGCGGCAATGGCGGCATGGCGCTGTAAGATCTTGTCACTCAAACGTTGTTTGGGATCCATCCCGAAACAGAGCTGGTGAAAGAAGGGCTTAAAGCCATAATTCTCGAACAACTCCTTATAATAAGGTGGGTTAAAATTCATGCTGTAAAGCGGCTCATGAAAACCTTCTACCACCAGACCCCACCAGTTGTCCCGCTCGCCGAAATTGATCGGCCCGTCCATAGCCTCCATCCCGCGCTGGCCCAGCCAATGCCGGGCGACGTCCAGCAGCATATCCGCGGCCTCCTGGTTGTTGATGCAATCGAAAAAGCCGCATCCGCCCACGGGTACATCGTCACCCTTGTTTTTGTACCGTTTGTTGACAAAGGCGGCTATACGGCCAATGAGGTTGCCGTCGTCGTCCTTGAGGACCCAGCGGGTCACTTCCCCAAAGCGGAACGCCTTATTATAATTGGGGTCGAATACCTGGTTGATTTCCTTGTCGATAGGCCGGATATAGGCCGGATTCGACCTGTTGAGCTCTACATTCGTTTGGATGAATTCCTGTGCTAAAGCGGGTGTGGTTACTTCGATGAGTTGCATAGCCGTGGACTTATGGAAAAAACAAAAATATAGTATTTTTAACTTTCACCATGAGTCCTTACATTTGCAGCCAAATTTAAAACCTAGTAACTTTTATATGGCAAGTACCGGTAAGATCAAGCAAATCATCGGCGCTGTTATCGATGTGCAGTTTGAAGGCAAACTCCCCGA
>Ga0134126_10009611_pt1 | contig 12180 bp, 9 predicted proteins | sample KB31752_FD_96881 | JGI IMG/M metagenome (GOLD analysis project Ga0134126, IMG submission 96881) | Terrestrial soil microbial communities with excess Nitrogen fertilizer from Kellogg Biological Station, Michigan, USA - KB3-175-2 | ecosystem: Environmental > Terrestrial > Soil > Unclassified ...
GATTCCGGCGGACGCTGAGGATCGCTCACCGCAACCGGAACCGCTGGGCTGGTTGGACAACTGGAGATTGCTTCATGAATCATCCCATCGCTCCCATTGCATCACTTGCGGACCTCATGTCCGCGCTTGCGGAAAAGGAGCCATGCACGCTCGAACTGCAAACATCCGTGGCGTGCCCTTGGTCGATCACCCTGCCACCGGGCTTCGCGCTGACGGGCAAGGACAAGGACCGCTCCATTTTGTGCTTCAGCAACGGCGACGGCATCGGACTCACCGCCGACAATCGCATCGCACATCTGACTATCATCGCCACGCCGGCTGCGCGTGCCATCTACACGCAGACGGGCTTCGCCGACATGGGCCGCATTGCGCTTGAAGACTTGAGCGTCACCGGCCAGGTTTCCATCATCACCCGCGGCGGCACCGACAGACTGGATCTCGTGGTCGACAAGCTGCACATCGCCGCAAGTGACGCCCGCCGCTACAGCGAGCAGCCGCAGAAGTACGGCGTCAACGTGTACCAGGGCGCGCTCACCGTCTACAACTTCAGCGGCGACACCAAATCGAACATCCGCGCTTCGCTCACCCACATTTCGATAGGTGCCAAGGGCGCTCCGGTACTCGGCTCGGGCATCTTCGTGAGCGGGTTCGGTGACGACGGCGGTTGGGTGCACCTGGAGAAGCTCACCACTGGTGCGGTGTACTCCTGCGGCATGCTGCCGTATGGCACTGCGGACATGATCACCGCCGGCGTGTTCATCGTCTACGGCGTGAAAGCGAAGCGCGTGGAACACTTCGGCGAAACCGTCACCTACGGCGTGAACGACATGGTGCTGGACACCTGGGGCACGGTCGAGGAATGGATCGCACACGCACCCGTGGTTTCTTACGGGCCAAGCGGCATTGGCTTTGTCAACTTCGGCACCGTCGGGAACTTCGTCGCCGAACAGGAGATCGTGACGCACGGGCTCGGCGCGCGGGGATTCAATCAATACGACGGCACGGTGAAGACGATTTCCTTCAAGTCCATCGAAACCTTCGGCGATGGTTCCATCGGCATCCAGGTGAGCAAGCCCGTCGGCACCATCACCGTCAACGAGGGCATTACCACGCACGGCTCGGTCGGCAACACCCTGGTCAAGGGCGTCAACATGCAACTTCCGGCGGAAGCCTTCAGTGTCAAGCCCGGCGGCAGCGTGGAAAAGCTGGTGGTGAAAGGCGACCTCGTGACTCACGGCCCCAATGTGACGACCTATGCGGTCGAAGGCGGCAAGGTCACCGCCATCGACATCCAGGGCAAGGTGGTCGCGCATGGACAGGGTTCCAACGCTGTGCTGGTTTCCGACAAGGGTTCGACACCGCTCACGCACGTGCACGCCATTGCCGATGCCGGCAAGCCGCTCGTGGTGGAGGGTGGTGAGGTGACGGATAGAACCGGGTTGTCGGCCTAGGAAGAAACAGTGGTCGGGTTGCACTTTCCAGGGTGCAAACCGATCTTTCAGGGCCGTCCCCAAAAAAAGGCGGCTCTGATCCCAGGGTTACCTGTTTTCAAGTCGCGAGATCACCATGACTGAACCGGAACGGATACAAGCCTTCATCCTTGGCAGCGGAGAAGGCGGCAAGTATCTGGCGTGGCACCTGGCACGGTCCGGCCGGCGCGCCGCTGTCGTGGAGCGCCGATGGATCGGCGGATCCTGCCCCAACATCAATTGCCTCCCCAGCAAGAACGAGATATGGAGTGCCAAGGTCGCGGATCTGGCGCGGCGCGCAGACACATTTGGTGCGAGGACAGGTCCGGTCACGGTCGACATGGCCAAGGTTCGCCAGCGCAAGCGTGACATGGTGGATGGCCTGATCACCATGCACCTGCAGAACTACGAGGCCAGCGGCGCCGAGTTGATCATGGGGAGCGGACGGTTCGTGGCGCCGAAGACGCTCGAGGTGCAGTTGAACGGCGGCGGCACGCGGTTGCTCAGCGGCGACCAGGTCTTCCTCAATGTCGGAACGTCGCCTGCCATCCCGGACGTTCCCGGCCTCGCGGCAGCGCAACCGCTCACCAATATCGAGGCACTGGATCTCGACCGGTTGCCGTCTCATCTGATCGTGCTGGGCGGTGGTTATGTCGGCCTGGAGTTGGCGCAGGCCTATCGCCGCTTCGGCAGCCGGGTGACGATTGTGGAACAGGGGCCCCAGCTTGCCGGACGGGAGGATGCCGATGTCGCAAAGGAAATCCGACGAATCCTTGGCGAAGACGGCATCGACATTCTGGTCTCCGCCAAGACGCTTCGCGTGGATGGCCAATCCGGCCAGAAGGTCGCGCTGCGCGTGCTCACGGGTGCGGGCGAACAAACCCTCGAAGGCAGCGACATCCTGGTCGCGGCCGGGCGGCGTCCCAATACCGCGGGCATCGGTCTCGAGATCGCCGGCGTCGCGCTGGATGATCGCGGTTACATCAAGGTCAACGAGAGGCTCGAAACCAGCGCGCCCGAAGTCTGGGCCATCGGTGAATGCGCCGGCAGCCCGCAGTTCACCCACGTGTCGTTCGACGACTTCCGTATCATTCGTGACAATCTCGCAGGCGGAAACCGCACGACCCGCGAGCGACTGGTTCCCTATTGCATGTTCACGGACCCGCCACTTGCCCGGGTCGGGCTGAGTGAAGCCGAGGCGCAACGTCAGGGCATTCCCGTGCGCGTCGCAAAAATGCCGACGAGCGCGGTGCTGCGGACACGAACGATAGACGAGGGGCAAGGCTTCATGAAGGCACTCGTTGCTGCGGAGAGCGAGCGCATTCTTGGCTTCGCGATGATTGGTGCCGACGCTGGCGAAGTCATGGCCGCGGTGCAAACGGCCATGTTGGCGGGCATGCCCTACACGGGAATGCGTGATGCCATCCTGACGCACCCGACCATGGCGGAGGGCTTGGGGACACTGTTTTCGAAAGTGCCGTCGCGGACGGCGGCATAGCGCGGAACGAAGCGCGAAGGCACGACGGGCACCTTGTCTGAGCCGAAACCGACCCGGTGCGGGGAAACAACCTTCACCGCCGACTTTTACGTGTTGGCCGCGCTTGCCTGTGCCGCCATCGTTTCGGCTGGACACGTTTTGCATTTCCATCCCGTCGCGCCTGCCGTCGCGGGGATGTTGGTCTGCTTCGCGCTGCGCTTCATGGCCATCCGACACGGCTGGCATCTTCCTTCCGCCCAGCTAGCGCCGGATGCCGACACACCAGCGCACGACTCCGATAAACGAGGCAGCAAGAAGGGACCCTGAAAAGAGCATCGTGGTGTTGTCATGCAACAAGGTGTTCGATGGCGTTTCCGAAATGTTCACGCCAGCGCCTCACCGCGGGGTACTGACTCCAGACGCCGCACCAGGCAGGAGGGTGCATTCGACAGGGGAGTACGCTATTCATCGACGTATCCGTGCAACGCAGAGGGCGTACCGCCATCGGCCAGCCCGACCGCGTCGATGGCGGAGCGATGAGGGCCACTGCAAACCGAATCAGGATCGATCACGAACCGGAGGAGTCCATCATGGCTACGTACAAGGTAGGTTATTTCGTCGGCAGTCTCGCCAAGGCTTCGATCAACCGCAAATTGGCGAAGGCCTTGACCAATCTGGCGCCGCCGGAATTGAGCATGGTGGAGATCCCGTTCAAGGACCTGCCGCTTTACAGCTACGATTACGATGCGGACTACCCTCCGGTTGCGCGTGAATTCAAGCAGCGGATCGCCGACGTCGACGCGATCCTGTTCGTTACGCCGGAGTACAACCGCTCGATTCCCGGCGCGCTGAAAAACGCGATCGACTGGGCCAGCCGCCCGTGGGGCAGGAATTCCTTCACCAGGAAACCCTCCGCGATCATCGGCACCTCGCCGGGGGCGATCGGTACCGCGGTCGCGCAGCAGAGCCTGCGCAGCGTGCTGTGTTTCTGCAATTCGCCGCTGATGAATACCCTCGAGGCGTACATCCAGTTCACGCCCGGCCTGATCACCGACGACGGGCAGGTCACCATCGACACGACGGCCGAATTCCTGCGCAATTACATGGCCGAATTCCACACGTTCATCGCGCGTGTCGAGAGAGCGTATCAAGCGCAAGCCTGAATCGGGACACCGGTGTCCCGCCAGCGGATGACACCCATAGTGAGGGGAACGTCGATGGTAGACAAACTCGTGAAGGCCGAATGGGGGCAGGAACCGGCCAATCCGGCGCGCCGGCGTGTGTTGGCGGGGTTTCTCACGGCCTATACGGCATCGCTGGTCCCGTGGGCGCTGGCGCAGCCGGTTGCACGCCCCGAACACGGCGCCTTCATGGCGCTGTCGGCGCTCCTGGCCGGCCGCCGCTCGCTGGATGCCGGACTGGCAGCGCGTCTGCATGACGCGCTCGGCACCACCTATCCGCATTTTGCAGCCGACACCCAAGCCTTGCTCACCCAGATCAACCAGCAACACATCGATCCGTCGCAACTGCAGCAGGCGCTCGACGCTGCGCATTCGCCGTTGGCGCCGCTGCCGCGCCGGATCATGCGTGCGTGGTGCCTTGGCTTGGTCGGCGAGGGCGAAGCCACCCGCTGCATTGCCTACGAGAACGCACTGGATGCCGTGGTGGTGGCCGATGTCCTCAAGCCGCCGACCTATGCGTATGGCCCGTACGGAAGCTGGGCGCAACCACCTGTTGCCGGAGGAGGGAAGGCGTCATGAACGCACCCACTTCGGCTGAAGTCGTCGTCATCGGTTCCGGCATCTGCGGATCGCTGGCTGCACGCAAGCTGGCGTTGCGCGGGGCCCAGGTGTTGATCCTCGAAGCGGGGCCACGCATCGACCGCGGCCGCATCGTCGCCGCGTTCCGCAACTCGCCACGCAAGAGCGACTGGATGTCTCCGTATCCGTTCTCGCCGTGGGCGCCGCAACCGGAATACAGCCCGAAAGACAATGGGTATCTGGTGCAAGCGGGACCTTATCGCTACCCCGCGGAGTACATCCGTGCGGTCGGCGGCACCACCTGGCATTGGGCGGCGCAGGCTTGGCGGCTGGTGCCGAACGACGTGCGCATCAAGAGTCTGTACGGCGTCGGTGTCGATTGGCCGATGACCTACGAGGAACTGGATCCCTGGTACCAGGAAGCCGAGGAGATTCTCGGTGTGGCTGGCGCGGACAACACCGGCTCGCCGCGCAAGCAACCGTTCCCGATGGCACCGGTGGCCGATCCGTGGGCGATGCGCCGCTTCCGCGAACGGCTGGCGCCCGCCTATCCTGTCGTCGCCAACACCGTGGCGCGCAACAGCCGCAGCTACGGCGGGCGCCCGGCTTGCGTGGGCAACAACAGTTGTCAGCCGATCTGTCCGGTCAACGCGCAATATCTTGGCATCAACGCGGTGGAAGCGGCGGAAGCTGCGGGTGTGAAAGTCGTGCCCAACGCGGTGGTCTACCGCATCGAGCATGATGCCAAGGGCCGCATCACCGCTGTTCACTATTACGAGCCCGACAAGACCAGCCATCGCGTCACCGGCAAGCAGTTCATCCTGGCTGCCAACGGCATCGAAAGCCCGAAACTGTTGCTGCTGTCTTCGAGCGACAAATACCCGAATGGCCTCGCCAACCGTTCGGGCATGGTCGGACGCAACCTGATGGACCATCCCAGCAGTTCGCTCACCTTCTATGCCGACGAGGAATTGTGGCTGGGGCGCGGGCCGCAGAGCCCGAGTTCCATCAACACCATGCGTGATGGCGCCTTCCGCTCGCAGCACGCGGCGTACCGGCTCGACTTTACCAACATCTCGCAGGTACTCAGCGTCACCGAGGCGTTGATCGCCGAAGGCGTGTACGGGCCGGAGTTCGAGAAGCAACTGCGCTGGCGCGCCGCGCGCCAGGTCAACGTCAAGAACGTGCTGGAGGTGATGCCCGATCCGGCCAACCGCATCACGCTCAGTTCGGAAAAAGATGCGTTGGGCATCCCCAAACCCGAAGCGCACTACTCGATCGGCGACTACACGCGTCGGGGCGCTGAGGTCTCCAAGGGGGATTTCGCAAAGATCGCGGAACTCATGGGCGGCACCGGCCTGCGCTACAGCCAGGAAGGACAGTTCGCCAACAACCAGCACATCACCGGCACGCTCGGGATGGGCGACGATCCTGCGAAATTCGTGACCGACCGTTTTGGGCGCGCGTATGACCACGAGAACCTGTTCATGTGCGGAACCGGCGTGATGCCGACGGCCGCAACGATGAATTCGACATTGACCGCCGTTGCGCTGGCGCTGCGCACCGCCGATCACATGGTTCCGAGGAAGTCGGCGGCAGCAGGTTCCGTGACCGCTGGCGGGGAGGCCGTCACGTCATGAACACCTCGATATGGATATGTCATTGCGGACGCCTATCCATCGCCGTGACTCTGCTTGTCGCCCCAATGTTCGCCACGACAGCCATGGCAGCGAACGCAACCGGGACCACGCAAATCCAGCGCGGGCACTATCTGGCGATCGCAGGCGATTGCGTTGCCTGCCATACCGCGCCCGGCGGCAAGCCCTATGCGGGCGGACTCCCGGTTGCGACGCCCATCGGTTCCATCATCTCCACCAACATCACGCCGTCCAAATCCGATGGCATCGGCAACGACAGCTTGCAGCAGTTCAGCGACGCGGTGCGCAAGGGCATCCGGGCCGACGGCAAGCGCCTGTATCCCGCGATGCCGTACACGGCTTACGCGCAACTCACCAACGCGGACGTGCAGGCGCTGTACGTGTATTTCATGCATGGTGTGCAGCCGGTCGACAACAAGCCGCCTCTGACGCGCTTGCCATTTCCATTCAACATCCGGCTTTCGATGGCCGCATGGAATTTGCTCTTTCTCGACAAGAATTCATTCGTCCCCGAGCCCGGAAAGAGCGCCGAGTGGAACCGTGGGGCCTACCTGGTACGGGGGCTGACGCATTGCGGCACTTGCCACACACCACGCAACCTGATGATGGGCGAGGAACCCTCGCGTGTACTTGCCGGCGCTTCGCTGGGAACATGGTTCGCACCCAACATCACGTCGGATCCGAACAGCGGCATCGGCCACTGGAGCCAGCAGGACATCATCGATTACCTGCAAGCCGGTCGCGCACCCGGCAAGGCCCAGGCCAGCGGCCCGATGGCCGAAGCGGTCGACAACAGCCTGCGGCATTTGACGAGCGCGGATTTGCAGGCGATCGTCACTTACCTGAAAACAGTGCCCGCGCAGCACGACGCGGCGGACACCCACGCCGCCGATGCGTGGGGTGCGGCCTACGCCGACCTGGCCAGCATTCGTGGCAAGGCGTTGCCCAGGAACCCTGACGCCATGAGCGGTGCGCAACTCTACGATGCGTATTGCTCGACCTGCCATCAGGATCGCGGCCAGGGCAGCTTCGATGGTGGCCTGCCGCCGCTGTTCCACAACACCGCCACCGGCCGCAGCAACCCCGACAATCTGGTGATGGTGATCCTCGACGGCATCGACTGGCACACCGATGGTTCGGGCGTGCACATGCCGGGCTTCGCCAGCGAACTTTCGGACCGGCAAGTCGCAACGCTCGGCAATTACCTGACGCAGCACTTTGGCGATCCGTCGGTGCAAGTCTCGGTCGACCGGGTCCGGCTGTTGCGCGCGGGCGGCGCCCCTTCGCATCTGGTGCTGATCGCGCAGGTAGTGGTGATCGCGATCCTGGTGATCATTGCCCTGATCATCGCGGCGATCGTCCTGGCCCTGATACGTCGCCGCCGACGTGGAGCGAACCCGGCAACCCCGCATTGACCGGACCTCACCCCATGCGCTCCCCCCTGCGTTCGTGGCCGCTTCGTTCCATCCTGGTGTTGCTGTGCGCAGCGTCTTCGTGCTTGCCCACGCGCCAAGCTTGGGGCCAACAGTCATCCGCAGACTGGTGGAACCGGCCAACCCTCACCGGCGACTGGGGTGGGTTGCGAACGCGCCTCAAGCAGGACGGCATCACCTTCAATGCCCACTACGCCAGCGAAAGCGCCGGCATCGTTGCCGGCGGGCTGCGGCATACGGCGCGCTACACCCAGCAACTCGATCTCGAAACCCTGTTCGACCTCGATCGGCTGGCCGGCGTCCAGGATGCGCTGGTCCAGTTCACATTGACCTATCGCTCCGGCCGCAGTCTCAGCAACGATGTGCTGCACAACCAGTTTTCGGTGCAGGAGCTGTATGGCGCCGGCCAGAATTTCAGGTTGGCGGAGTTGAACTTCCAGCAGGATCTCGCCGACCACAGGATCCATTACGAAGTGGGCTGGTCGCCGGTCGGGGATGACTTCGCGCGGTTGCCGGACTTCTGCAAGTTCCAGAACGGCGTGATCTGTGGCCACGCCAACGCGATGACCACCAACAGCGGTGCCCACAACTTCCCGACCGCGCAATGGGGCGCGCACATCAAAGTACATGCCACGCCTGCGTTCTACGTCGCCGCCGGCGTGTATCTGGACAATCCGGATGCCGGCAACTCCAACCAAGGGTTCAACCTGAGCTTCAAGCACACCGGCGAATTCGTGCCGGTCGAACTCGGCTGGCACACCGGCGGCAGCGCGATGCCGGGCGACTACAAGCTCGGCGCGTACTACAACTCGGCGGACACACCGGACGTGTACGACGACATCAACGGCATGCCGGCGGGATTGACGGGCGCGCCGTTCATCGAGCGCAACGGCCGCTGGGGCGGCTACGGCATTGCCAGCCAGACCGTTTACAGCAATCCGAATACTCTGCGCCACCTGCGGCTTGGCATCATGGCCGGCATGGGCGATCGCGCCACCGCACACTACGGATATTTCTGGCTGGCGGGCGGCGTCTGGCAGGGCACGTTCCCCGGCCGCGACCAGGACTTCGTGTCGTTCGTGATCGCTTACGCGCGCACCAATCCGCGACTGACACGCTTCCAGCGGGAACGCGACAGCATGGTGCCCGGCGCCATCGGCATCCAGACGTACGAAAGCATTGTCGAGGTCGATTACGGTGCCCAGGTCACACCGTGGCTCAAGCTACGCCCCAACCTGCAGTATGTGGTCCACCCGGGCGGCACGGGCTCGATTCCGGACACATTGGTGGCTGGTCTGTATGCGCAGGTCACGTTCTGACGATGGTCGCGCTGCCTTGACCCGCGCATCGCATATACGCGAAGCGCTGCGATCTGTCCGGCCGCCGGAGGAATCTTACGGTGGCCACGCGCCACCAAGGGCGGCCTCGGAAGCAGCCTCTCTCAAGCGTATAGTTCTTGGCAGTGAGCAAGGGAAAGGGGTTTGCAATGAAAGTGATCGTCATCGGTGCCACAGGCACCATTGGCACGGAGGTCGCGAAAGCGCTGGCCGCGAACAAACAAGAGGTCGTCTCCGCGAGCCGACACGGCGACATCAAGGTCGACCTCGAAGACGTGGCATCGATCCGGGCGCTGTTCGATGCCGTGCGCGATCCCGATGCGGTTGTCTGCTGCGCCGGTAACGCGGCGTTCAAGCCCTTTGCGGACCTGGCCGACGCCGACTACGAGCTCGGCTTGCGCAGCAAGCTGATGGGACAGGTCGCGCTGGTCCGGATTGCGAAGGATCGTCTGCGTGACGCTGGCTCAATCACCCTGACCGCAGGCATTCTGGCCCGCGAACCTATCCCCGGCAGCGCGTCCATTTCCTTGATCAATGCCGGCCTCGAGGGGTTTACGCGCGCTGCCGCACTCGAAATGCCGCGCAGAGTTCGCATCAATGTCGTAAGCCCACCGTGGGTCGAGGAAACGCTCATCAAGCTTGGCATGGACCGCACGATTGGACTGGCTGCCGCGAAGGTGGCCAAAGCCTACGTCGCTGCCGTGGAGGGAACGCAGCAGGGGATGGTTCTTGATCCGCGCCGACTCTGATTGTCGAAAAGCTCGCGGCGCACCTTGGGTCGGCCGGTTCGTGGCGAACGCTTCGCCGTGATAGCGGGTCGGCCGGCGAAATATGCTTCGGGTCGTGACCGGTTTGAGCCGTCTGCGATACCGCTATCGAATGGGGCTCAAGGGTGCGACCATTCTCGACTCAACGCGATTCAATGACCGCTATGCAGAAACCTGAGAGGAGGTAGCCAATGGCAGGTATTGGCCGCACTGTGCCGTAAGCGGCGGCGATCGTCGATTCGGCGCTGTCCGAAACTCGCCGCATGCTTGAGGTTGTTGAGGCCCTTGCTTTTTTCAGGCCGGTGCCTTGGCATGCTTCGGATCACACAGCTCTGCGCGAATCAACCCCCGTAGCGAATTCCCCAAATAGATCCGGCTCGCCTCCTGCAGGTCGGCCATCGTCAACACTGCTTTATTGCAATGCCCTGATTCGAGAAGTTCGTCGCGCAGGCAACCTGGTAGCGTCCCACTGGATAAGGGTGGCGTCAGGAGCCGCCCTTCGCGCTCGATGAAAACATTCGTGTACGTTCCTTCGCTGATTTCGTCACGCTCGTTGAGCAGGATCGCTTCGTCCGCACCGTGCACCTTCGCCCACGCCAGTGCTTCCTCGTAGGTGTTGCGCCAGTCGGTCTTGTGGCAATTCAGCGCGTCATTACTCTGGATGCGCTGCGGCGCAACGAGAAATTTCAGCGAATCCGCGCGACGCGGCATATCCGAGGTTCCGGCCGTCACCGTCCCGTTCTCCTGCAAGCACAACCGCACGCGGCGTTCCTGGATGCCGCAGGCGGCGACCGCCGTGTTTAGCGCCAAGACGGCTTTAGCAGCATCGAACGGTAGGCCAAGCGCGCGCGCACTCTCGCCCATGCGCTGCAGGTGGCGCTGCCGCCGCGGCCAGCTTCCGCCTGCATAAGCCATCGTCTCCAATAGCGCCAGCTGGCGGCGGGAATCTGCAAAGTAGCGGGCCTTCAGCAGGCATTCGTTGTATTCGCGGCTCGGCACCGAATCTGCCACCACCGCACTGCCCACACCAAGCTCGCCCTCGCTGCCCGTGATCGTGAGCGTCCGGATCGCAACATTGAAATGCGCACTTCCATCGGGTGCAATTGCGCCGATCGCTCCGCAATACACCCCGCGTGCCGAGTCCTCAAGGCCGCGGATGATTTCCATGGCGCGGATCTTTGGTGCACCGGTGATCGATCCGCAGGGGAAGAGTGCGTGCAGGATCCTGGCGATCCCGCATGTTTGAGGTATCGTCGCCCGCACCGTGGACGTCATCTGATGCACGGTCGGGTAAGTTTCGACTGCAAATAGTTCGGGAACCTCAACGCTACCGCTGATTGCAAGCCGGCCAAGATCGTTGCGGAGCAGGTCCACGATCATAAGGTTCTCGGCGCGATCCTTCGGGCTCAGACGCAGCCGATCGCGTAGCGCGAGGTCCGATCCCGCATCGCGCTTACGTGATGCGGTGCCCTTCATGGGCTTGGCCGTGATGATTCCCTGCGCATCGACACTGAAGAACAACTCGGGTGAGCAACTCAGCAGTTGCCGCTCTCCGTCATCGACAAAAGCGCCGTAGGCGACCTCAACGCCGACGCGCAGACGCCCGTAGAGCGCCCGTGCGCCGCCGGTAAGTCGAAACCTGCCCCGCATGCTGAGATTGGCCTGATAGACGTCGCCGTCGCGGACTGCCTCCATGACCGAATCGAAGCGCGTACGGTAAGTCGCGTAATCCCACTCAAAAGCCGTTGGCGTCGCGTATGCGCGTTCGCGCGGCCATAACGCCGCGGCGCTTTCGCGGTCCACTCGCGATGGTGGTCGATCGAACTCGGCAAACCACAGGAGCGGGATCGAGCGTGTGGTAGGCAACAGGTGCGCAAGGCAGGGTTCGAAAACATAACCCAGTTCGTAACTTAGATAGCCGGCGAGATAATGCCCACTATCGAGTGCATGCTGCATGGCAGAGAGCGCCGCCGGCACCTCCCCAGGTTCGCGGGCGACAATGGCTCGCGATGGAGCCACGAATACGGTGGCGTGTCCGTGCCTGGTGTCGTCCAGAACCACCCAACCATCCGTATTCACAGGGCCCATCCACCATTTCACAACACACGACTGCGACGATACCAGCAGTCAGCATGGGCGCTGTGCGACCCTGAGCTGTCCTTTGTGAACGGCAGCTTTCGGGCAAGCGGGTAACCACGAATGGTCAGTGCAGTGTCGCCTTGGTGGCGCCTGGCCTGAGAGCCAGGTGCAATCCGCCGGACTCCGCACCGCACCGCGCC
>Ga0134126_10009613_pt1 | contig 12179 bp, 10 predicted proteins | sample KB31752_FD_96881 | JGI IMG/M metagenome (GOLD analysis project Ga0134126, IMG submission 96881) | Terrestrial soil microbial communities with excess Nitrogen fertilizer from Kellogg Biological Station, Michigan, USA - KB3-175-2 | ecosystem: Environmental > Terrestrial > Soil > Unclassified ...
GCGAACTCGGCCGCGCAGGAGTCCACGCGCTTGTACACCGGGCGCACGTTCAAGGTATGCCGCAGGTGACGCACCGAGGCCTCGTCGGATTCCAGCAAACGCGCGAGCCGCGAATCGGAAAAACCCATGCGCTTCAGCGCGCGCATGCGCGCGCCGTCGATTGCACGCATGCCGCCCGCGCGCACGTCGGCTTCGGTCGCGATGATGTCTTCGATCGCGGCGAGGAACCAGGGATCGATCTTGGAAAGTTCGTGCACGTCGTCCAGCGACAGGCCCGAGCGGAACGCGTCGCCCACGTGGAAGATGCGCTCGGGGCCCGGTTGGCGCAATTCGCGCTTAAGCGATTCCATGCCCTCGGGCGTCTTCCAGTCGAGGCCGCCGGAATTCAGCCCATCGCGGCCGGTCTCGAGTCCGCGCAGCGCCTTCTGCAACGATTCGGAGAAGGTGCGGCCGATCGCCATCACCTCGCCGACCGATTTCATCTGCGTGGTCAGGTGCGGATCCGCGGCCGGGAATTTCTCGAAGGCGAAACGCGGAATCTTGGTGACGATGTAATCGATGCTCGGCTCGAACGAAGCCGGCGTCTTGCCGCCGGTGATTTCGTTCTTCAATTCATCCAGCGTGTAGCCGACCGCCAGCTTGGCCGCTACTTTCGCGATCGGGAAGCCCGTGGCCTTCGATGCCAGCGCCGAAGAACGCGACACGCGCGGATTCATCTCGATCACCACCACGCGTCCGTCAACGGGATTCACGCCGAACTGCACGTTGCTGCCGCCGGTATCGACGCCGATCTTGCGCAGCACCGCAATCGAGAAATCGCGCAGGCGCTGGTATTCCTTGTCGGTGAGCGTCAGCGCGGGCGCCACGGTGATCGAGTCGCCAGTGTGCACGCCCATCGGATCGAAGTTCTCGATCGAGCACACGATGATGCAGTTGTCCGCCTTGTCGCGGACCACTTCCATCTCGAATTCCTTCCAACCCAGCACCGATTCGTCGATCAGCACTTCGTGCGTGGGCGACAACTCCAACCCGCGCGAAACGATCTTCTCGAATTCCTCGACGTTGTAGGCGATGCCGCCGCCGGTGCCCCCCAGCGTGAACGACGGACGGATGATGCACGGGAAGCCCAGTTTCGCCTGGCCTTCGCGCGCTTCCTCGAGCGTGCGCGCGATCGCGGACTTCGGCGATTCCAGTCCGATCTCGTCCATCGCGTTGCGGAACAGCTCGCGGTCCTCCGCCATCCGGATCGCGTCGCGCGACGCGCCGATCAGCTCGACGCCGTGTTTCTCCAGCACGCCGTGGTCAGCCAGTTCCAGCGCGCAGTTCAGCGCGGTCTGCCCGCCCATCGTCGGCAGCAGCGCGTCGGGTTTTTCCTTCTCGATGATCTTCTCGACCGTGCGCCAGTTGATCGGCTCGATGTAGACGCGGTCGGCCATCTCGGGATCGGTCATGATCGTGGCTGGGTTCGAGTTGACCAGCACCACGCGGTAGCCTTCCTCGCGCAGCGCCTTGCACGCCTGCGCGCCGGAGTAGTCGAACTCGCAGGCCTGCCCGATCACGATCGGACCGGCGCCGATGATCAGGATGGTTTGGATGTCTGTGCGGCGGGGCATCAGCGGGCCTCCTGCATCGTCTTCGCAAAGCGTTCGAACAAGTAAGCGATGTCACGTGGTCCCGGGCTCGCTTCAGGGTGGCCCTGGAAGCAGAACGCGGGACGGTCGGTAAGCGCGAAGCCTTGCAGCGAACCATCGAACAACGAGATGTGCGTCGTGCGCGTGTTCGAAGGCAGCGTCGCGGGATCGACCGCGAAGCCGTGGTTCTGGGAGGTGATCAGCACGCGGCCATCGTCGAGGTCCTTCACGGGGTGATTGGCGCCGTGGTGGCCGAACGGCATCTTCAGGGTCTTCGCGCCCAGTGCGAGGCCCATCAACTGGTGGCCGAGGCAGATGCCGAACAGCGGAATTTTCGCATCAAGCAACCGACGCGTCGCTTCGATCGCATAGTCGCAGGCCGCAGGATCGCCAGGGCCGTTGGACAGGCACACGCCGTCGGGTCGCATCGCCAGCACGTCGGCGGCGGGCGTCTGCGCCGGCACCAGCGTGACCTCGCAGCCCTGTTCCACCAGCAGGCGCAGGATGTTGCGCTTCACGCCGTAGTCGTACGCGACCACCTTGTATTTCGCGGCGGGTTTGCGGAACGCCTGCGCGTCGAGATCGTAGTTGCCTTCCGGCCACGCCTGGCGTTCGCGGATACTCACCCCTTTTGCGAGGTCGACGCCGTTCAATCCGGGAAACGCGCGCGCCTTCGCAGTCGCGGCATCGGCCTCGATCGAATCGCCCGCGACGATGCAGCCGTGCTGTGCGCCACGGTCGCGCAGGATGCGCGTGAGCTTGCGCGTGTCGATGTCGGCGATCGCGACGATGTTCTGCCGCTTCAGGTAATCCGGCAGCGATTCCGCACTGCGCCAGCTGGACGCGAGCCGCGGCACGTTGCGCACGATCAGCCCGGCGGCCTGCACCTTCACGGATTCTTCGTCCGGCGCATTGCAGCCGGTGTTGCCGATGTGCGGCGCGGTCAGCGTGACGATCTGCTGCGCGTAGGAAGCGTCGGTCAGGATTTCCTGGTAGCCCGTCATTGCGGTGTTGAACACCACTTCGCCGACCGTCGAACCCAGCGCCCCGACGGCCTCGCCGTGAAAGAGGGTTCTATCGGCAAGGGCGAGCAAGGCTGGCGTCGGCATGGCAGATTCCGGATGCAAGTTGACCCGCGAGCCGCGCTGGAGCGGGCTCGGGGAATCGGTGGTTCAGGCAAGCGGCAATGTTAGCAGAGTCGCGCGCGCCATTCACGGCGCAGCACGGCACCGGCGATACAATGCGCGCACCACGAGGATAGCCATGCTTGCCGCCACCCTGCTCGACCCCGCACGCCTCGATCGCCCTGACACGCTGATCCGCGATGCGCCGTTTCCGTTCATGATCGCGCACGGGCAACTGCCGGAGCAGGCACGCGCGGAACTCGAGCGCGATTTCCCGAAATATTCGGGCGCGGGGTTCTTTCCATACAACGAAAAGGAATGCGGTCCCGCGATCCGCGCGTTGGTCGATGCGCTGACCTCGCCCGCGTTCGCCAGTGCCGTCGGCGCCAAGCTCGGCATCGACAACCTCGGGCAGTATCCGACGCTGGTGACGATCTGCCGCCACCTCAACAAACGCCACGGCACCATCCACACCGACAGCAAATCGAAGATCGCGACCGCGCTGATCTATCTCAATTCCAGTTGGCACGACACCAGCGACGGCTGCCTGCGCTTCCTCGGCAAGATCGACGACATCGACGCCGCGATCGCGCCGGAAGTGAAACCGCTGTACGGCGAATTCGTGATCTTCAAGCGCGCCGACAATTCCTTCCACGGCCACTTGCCGTACGAAGGCGAGCGCCGCGTGATCCAGGTGGCGTGGCTGACCAGCGAAGAAGAAAAACAACGCAAGACCCAGCGCGGCGTCGCCTCGCGCTTCTTCAAGAAAATCGCGGGCGGCCTCGACAGGAAGTTCGGCGCCGGCCGCGACCGCAACGCCGCGCACCGGGATTGAACTCCGGCGGTAACCTCGCCGCGGGTCCGTCCTTCGGAGGACGCAAAGCGCCCTGCAAGCCGCGACGGCAGCTTTGATGGGGGGTGGCACTTGTGGCCTTCTTTCGGCCAGCGTAGCGTGTGACGCTCGTCACACTTCGGGGATCGCGAGTGTTGGCGAACCCGTGGCACAGCCACTCGCAACACCCCGGGAGCATCCATGAAGATTCTGACTGCGTGTGTGGTTGCAGCGCTTGCGGCAAGCGCTGTCGGAAGCGCCTTTGCGGCAGATTCGGACAAGGCCATCGTCGTCATGCGGGACTATACCGACACCGTGGCGCCCGCCCACCGGCAGGCCTACGAGGCCGGCCTCAAGGCCTACAACCAGTGCCTGCGCGAGCACCACGTCAATTTCAGTGAGCCGACCGTCACCCACGAAACCGGCAACAACTACATGTATTCCAGCGATGTCGGACCGGTGGCGTGGGCCGACCTGGACACCCTCGACACGCAGGCGAAGGCATGCGATGCGACATGGCACGCCCAGGCCGATCCGCATCTGATGGGCGAGACGAGCGCCTTCATGGTGATCCAACCGGACATGAGCCACCTGCCCGCGGACTGGAGGACACAAACGCCGCCGCCGCTCCTGCGGGTGATCGACTACACGCTGAAGCCGGGCCATGACGCCGACGTGGCATTCACCGACGCGATCAAGAAAATCGCCGCGGCGGCGGCCAAAGCCAAGTGGCCCCACTACTGGAGCACGATGCAGATCGAAGGTGGCGGTGACGGCGCACCCGGTTACATCCTGGTGATCCGGAGCAAGAACTGGGCCGACGTCGGCATGGAACCCAACCCCGCCCTGTGGAAAATGGTCGCAAACGTGTACGGCCAGACGGACGCGGATGCGATCCGCAAGTCACTCAATGACGCGATCGCCAAGGACCCCGACCACTTCGACAAGTACAACGCCGAGCTCAGCTACACCGCCGCCAAATAAGCGCAATACACAACTCCGGGTGGCCGTTCGGCCGCCCGGACGTTTTGCTTGGCTCCGTCATCGTGCTTCTCGCAAGGGGTCGTCATGCGTACTCAATCCGGAGTGTCGATCGCCATCGCGGCGATCGCGTTTTGCCTGCTTGCCGCGGGTGTGAGCGCGGGTGCCGCAAACGGCGGCGCGACATCGTCCGATGCCGCGATCCACGCGGCCGAAACTTGGGCGTTTCCCGTATTTCCTCCACCACGCGATCCGCACGCAGCCAAACCCGATCCGCACAAGGTGTTGCACGTCACCGGCAGCGCGGTCAGTTACACGCAAGCGCAGATGGACGGCATGGACGACGCGGACTGGTTTCCGCAGGATCATTCTGCGGCGCCGCAGATCGTGAAGACGGGCCGCAAGCCGGCGCGTCCATGCGCCGAATGCCACCTGATCAGCGGCGCAGGCGCCCCCGTCACCGCGACGTTGGACAGTCTGCCGAAGACGTACATCCTGGAACAAGTCGCGGCGTTCCGTGCCGGCCAGCGCGGCATGGGCGGCCCGGAAACCGCACATGACATGTTTGACGAGGCGCGCGCGCTCACGCCAGCCGATCTGCAGCAAGCCGTCGATTATTTCTCCCGCACGCCGTTCGTCCCGCGCGTGCACGTGATCGAAACCGCGAGCGTGCCGAAGACGCACTGGAAATATTTCGTGCTGGTGCCGGACAAAGGCGGCGCGCGCGAACCGACCGGCCAGCGCATCATCGAAACACCCATCAATTTCAGTGATTACGCCCTGTCCGATGGTCGCGTCGGCTACGTCGCGTACGTGCCACCCGGCAGCATCGCGCGCGGCGCGTCCATCGCTGCGAATGGCAATGGCTCGGCGGCCTCGTGCGAGTCCTGCCACGGCCCGAAACTGGAAGGCCAAACCATGCCCGGCATCGGCGTGGTGCCGCCGCTGGCCGGCCGCTCGCCGACTTACATCGCACGCGAACTGATCCTGTTCCGCGAAGGCAAGCGCAACGATCCCGCCGCCCCACCAATGCGTGCCGAAGCCGCGGCGTTGACCGTGCCGGAAATGATCGATGTCGCGGCTTACGCCGCATCGCAGAAGCAATGATCCGCTTCGCCGATTCTCCGCCACTGCTTTGCTTTCGCTCAACTAGGGATTTCCCATGAAATGCATCGCGGCAGCACTGCTCGTTTTTGCATTCGCTGCGCCGATCGCGGCGACGCAAGCGGCAACCGGTGACCAGATCTACGCGCATCCCGGAAAGCTGGTGAATGCTGGACCGACCAAGCTCAATTTCCGTTGCACGGGTTCGGGTTCGCCGACGGTGGTGTTCGACGCCGGCTGGCAGGATTGGGCACCGTCGTGGGTTTTGATCCAGCCCGTGATTGCACGCCACGCGCGCACTTGCGCCTTCGACCGCGCTGGTTCCGGCTTCAGCGAAGCCGGGCCGATGCCGCGCACCAGCATGGAGATCGCCAAGGAGCTGCACACGGCGCTGCACAACGCGCATATCCCCGGTCCGTATCTTCTGGTCGGGCATTCCTTCGGCGGTTACGACATCCGGGCGTTTGCTGACCTCTACATGCCGGAGGTGTATGGCGAAGTTTTCGTGGATATCCTGGACGACGACGTCGCATCGGGGAACCAGCGGGGTCAGCACGAGCGCGGAATACCTGCGAGGGTTCAAGCTTTGACCCAGTGCCGCGACGCGCTCGCGAACCATCAGCCGCTGCCGTCGATTCCGATGACCGGCCATTCCTTCGTTCCCGCACCGAACACACCATGCTCGCATCAGTTCTTCCGCAGCCTGCCGATGAAGGAATGGTCACCGCAACTCAACGCCGCCGTACTGCATATTGCCGACACGCGCGTGGCGCCCTACGACGCGGCGACCTCGGAATTGCAAAACATACCGGCCGATACGGACTGGCTGATTGCGCACCGGCGCTCGTTCGGCGACCGGCCGCTGATGGTTCTCACCGCGCAAAACCATCACTACGACAACGCCAAAACGCCGCCGGCGGTCCACAAGAAGCACTTGGCCGAGGAGCACGAACACGCACTGACGCAAGCCGGGCTCCTCTCGCTATCGAAAGATGCAAAGCAGGTTCTCGTCCCGGACAGCGGCCACTACATCCAGCTAGACCAGTCGCAAATCGTGATCGACGCGATCCTGGGCGAACTGCCGAAGCACGCGGGCGATGCCCAATGAAACCCCGCTTGCGCGCGCCGATCGGGCTGATGGGCATGACGATGCTGCCGTCCTGCCAGGAAAGGATCATGAAAAAGGCAACGTGTCGCTGCTTGCTGCTGGCCCTGATGCTTCCGCTGATCGCGGCAGCCGCGCCGCCGTCCAGCCATTACCTTTTCGTGTGGGCGATGGAAGCGAAACATCCCCTCGCTTCCGTGCCGGAGATGACGCCGGCCGACATTCCCGCGAGGCGCAGCGGGTTGGGAATGGGCAAGGACTTCCTCGCGGTTTTCGATGTCCAATCCGGGGCGTCATTCGGCAAACTGGTGGCGATGCTGCCTGTCGGCGATGCGGCGCAGGCGCATCACACGAGCTATGCGGAACCGCCGGATGACATGCTCTACGCCAATGACTGGCTTGGGAATCGCACCTACGTCTTCAACCTTCACGATCCCGCGCATCCGCGGCTCGCGCGGCAATTCGGCGACGTCGGCGCCCTCGGTTATCCGCATTCGTTCGTCCATCTTCCGAACGGCGACACGCTGGCGACGTTCCAGTATTCCGGCGGCTTCAATCACGCAGCCGGCGGCTTGGTCGAATTCGATGCGCAAGGCAAGGTCGTGAGGACCGCTTCGGCGATCATGCCGGGACATCCCGACGTTCGTCCCTACAGCATCGCGATCGTGCCGAAGCTCGATCGCGTCGTCACCAGCAGCGCGGACATGATGGGCGCGCAGGTCAGCCATGTGGCGCAGGTCTGGCGGTTGTCCGACTTGAAGTTGATCAAGACCATGCCGCTGCCGGCGCAAGCCGATTGGTATTACGACACGGCCGCGGATTCGTCAGAGCCCCGGTTGCTTGCCGATGGCAAGACCGTTTTGATGCCGACGTTCAACTGCGGCCTCTTCATTGTCCGGAATCTCGCGAGCGATGATCCGACATTGCAACATGTCTACGACCTGGGCTATCGCATGTGCGAAGTGCCAGTGGTCGCGGGCAATTTCCTGGTGGAAGCCGCGCAAAGCGGGCATGCCATCGTGAGCCTCGACGTGCGCGATCCGGAGCATCCGCACGAGGTCAGCCGCATCCTGCTGCCGTCGGACGAATATCCGCATTGGTTGGCGCTCGAACCGGGCGGCGACCGTCTGGCGATCACGGGTTATGGCGCGCTCGACACCAAAGTGCGCTTCGCCACCGTCGATCGTGGCACCGGCAAGCTGACGCTCGCTGCCGACACGATCGATTTCACGCGCGCGTGGCCGGATGGCTGGCAAGGCAGCGCGATTCCACACGGCGCGGTTTTCAGCAATCCATGAGATCGAGGAGAAGGCGCATGAAAAAAATATTCGTGGTTGTTGCGATGGGTTGTGTTGCGCTCTTTGCGGGCAGCGCTTGCGCACAGGCTGCGGCGTCGGCGGCGGAACAGGCGATCCGACCGCAGATGGCGAAGATGTTCAGGGCCGCCAACGCGCATGACACCGATGCTTTCATGGCGGCGATGGTGCGCCGCCCCGATTTCGTTTTCGCGATCAATGGCGAAATCATTCGCGGCTGGAACGCGCTGCACGCGCAGCAACTGAAATGGTGGAACAACGGCAAGAGCAATGCGAAGTACACGCAAAATGGCGCGCCCGAATTCATGGCGCTGGGGCCGAATGCCGAAATCGTGACGTGGCCGCTCGTGGGCAGCGGAACGGCCCACAGCGGAAAAGCCACCACCAGCGTCTTCGTCGTCACCTATGTCTGGCAACGCCTGCCCGAAGGTTGGCGCATCGTGTACGGTCACGAATCGTGGAAGAAACCGCCAGGCTGAGGCGGTTGCACTCGCGCTGCGCGTGCTAGACGAATAGCGACATCGGCAGGCGCCTTTCTTTTCCGCTTACGCAGCGAGCACGTCATCCAGCGAATACGTGCCCGGCGGCTTGTCGGCCAGCCACGCCGCGGCATGCAACGCGCCGCGCGCGAAGATGGTGTTGTCGTAGGCGCGATGGCCGAGTTCGATGCGCTCGTCGGCCGTCGCAAGCAAGACTGTGTGTTCGCCGACAATTTCGCCGGCCCGAATCGAGGCTAATCCGATCGCGCCTTTCCTGCGCACGCCGGTGTGACCGTGGCGCGCGAAGTCCGCGACCTCATCGAAATCCTGGCCGCGCGCCGATGCCGCGGCACGACCCAGCGACAGCGCAGTACCGGACGGCGCATCGACCTTGCGCGCGTGGTGCGCCTCGATGATTTCCAGGTCCCAATCCGGCAGCGCGCGCGCCGCATCGCGCAGCAATTTCGTCAGTACCGCGATCCCGATGCTGAAATTGGCGGCGTACAGAACCGGAATGTCGCGCGCGGCTTCCCGCAACCTGGCGCGCCGGTCGGCGTCGAGCCCGGTCGTTCCGCAAACGAAAGCAATCTTGTGCGCGCGGCAATGCATCAGCGCCGAATCGAAACCGGCCGGCGTGCTGAAATCGATCACCACGTCGAGCTGCGGCACACTGCGCCATTCGTCCGACGCGCTGATCGCCACCGCCAACTCGAAACGTGCGTCGTCATGCAACAACGTCTGCAGCGCGCGACCCATGCGGCCGTTGGCGCCATTGATGGCAAGACGTAGGGGATTGCGCATTTCGGGACCAACAGACTCACGATGCCCCGAAGCTTACAAGGCCGTCATCCCGGCGCAAGCCGGGATCCATCTGCCATCAAAAGGCAGAATCAACATGGATTCCGGGTTCCGTTGCGGTGAAGCCGCAGCGGCCCCGGAATGACGACGGAATTGGTGCGCTCGGCCGAGCCCTGACCCTGGCACCGAGTCCAAGCTCGGCTTTCAACCCGTCATCTTCGACCAGAACTGCTTCACGCCTTCCACGAAGCCGCTGTTGCGCGGCGAGTGTTTCTTCGCTTCTTCGGCATCGGCGAAGGTGGCTTCGAACTGCTCCAGCAATTCGCGCTGCTTCTTGTCGAGCCGCACCGGCGTTTCCACCACCACGGTGCAAAAGAGGTCGCCGGTGTGACGGCTGCGGACGGATTTCACGCCCTGCCCGCGCAGGCGGAATTCCTGGCCGGTCTGGGTTTCGGGCGGGATGGTGATGCTGGTCGCGCCGTCCAGGACCGGTACTTCGATGGTGGCGCCGAGCGCAGCCTGCGCAAACCGGACCGGCACTTCGCAACGCAGGTTGTCGCCTTCGCGCTGGAAAATCGGATGCGGACGCACATGGATTTCGACATACAGGTCGCCCGGCGTCGCACCGGAGGGACCCGCTTCGCCCTGCCCTGTCAAACGAATGCGATCGCCGGTGTCCACGCCCGGCGGCACCTTCACTTCGAGACCGCGTTCGTCTTCCAGCCGGCCTTCGCCATGGCAATGCCTGCACGGCGTGGCCACCGTGCGGCCCGCGCCGCCGCAGTGCGGGCACGCCTGCTGGATCGAGAAGATGCCGTTCTGCATGCGTACGCGACCGTGCCCGCGGCACGTGGCACACGTGGACAACTTGCCGTCTTCGGAACCCGTGCCGTTGCAGTGGTGGCAGTTGACCAGCGTCGGCACCTGGATCTTCTTGTCGACGCCGGCCACGGCTTCTTCGAGGTCGAGCTCCAGCAAGTAACGCAGATCCGAACCGCGTGCCGCGCGCCGTCCGCCGCCGAAAATGTCCGAGAAAATGTCGCCGAAGATGTCGCCGACATCGCCGAACGGCGCACCACCGCGGCGCCCAGCGCCGTTTTCGAATGCGGCGTGGCCGTACTGGTCGTACATCGCGCGGCGCTGCGGATCGCCCAGGATTTCGTACGCCTCCTTGGCTTCCTTGAAACGATCCTGCGCGTGCGGATCGTCGGGGCAACGATCCGGATGGTTCTTCATTGCCAGCCGGCGAAAGGCCTTTTTCACTTCCTCGTCGCTCGCGCTGCGCGCGACGCCGAGGATTTCGTAGTAGCAACGTTTCATGTGCGCAGTCTTGCTTCGAGGCGACGGTCGGGGATGAACCACATGGCCGCGATCGCGCCGTAGATCACGCACGACAATATGGGCGCAAAAAACGCCAACGCAATCCCGATCACGTAACCCACCGGCGAGACGATGGTTTTCCAGTCGCCTCGAAGCGCCTCGCCGAGGCTGCTTTTCTCGCCGCCATTGGCCGCGATCAGCGCGCGCAGCAGCGGCACCCACGCGAGCGCCGCGAACAGCAGCACGATGCCGTAAACCGCCGTCGGCACCGGTGCAGGCACCGGATGCGATTCGTTCAACCAGCTGGTGGTGAACGGAAACAGCGACAGCCAGAACAGGAAGAACAGGTTCGCCCACAACACGCGCCCGCTGACGTGCGCGACCATCTGCAGCATGTGGTGATGGTTGTTCCAGTAGATGCCGACGTAGACGAAACTGAGCACGTAACTCAGGAATACAGGAACGTCGGCGAGCAGCGCGCGCCACGTCGCCTCGTGTGGCAGCTTCAGCTCCAGCACCATGATGGTGATGATGACGGCGATCACGCCATCGGTGAACGCCTCCATCCGCCCTTTGTGCATGTCCGAGGTTCCCCGCCCCTACATGGAAGTTGTCCGCGTTGAGCGTCGCGCTTCCCAGCGTCGCTCGAACGCGGACAGTTGATCCACCAGCGCGTGCAACGCACGCGTTGGTGGATAACGCCTATTTCGCGTCCTTGTCCTTCACTTCCGTGAACTCCGCGTCCACCACATCTTCCGGCGACGCGCTACCGCCCGGCGCCTGCTGCGATGCGCCCGGTTGCGGGCCCGGCTGACCGCCGGCCTGCGCCGCCGCGAACAACGACTGCGCGGCTTCTTCCAGCTTGGTGATGCGCGACTCGATGGCATCCTTGTCGTCGCCCTTCATCACCTTTTCGAGTTCGGACAGCGATTCCTCGACGCGGCCGATTACGTCGCCGCCGACCTTGCCGCCGTGTTCCTTGATCGCGCTGCGCGTGGCGTGCACCAGCTGGTCGGCCTTGTTGCGGGTGGCGACCAGTTCCTGGAACTTCTTGTCTTCCTCGCGGTGCGATTCCGCATCGGAAACCATCCGCTGGATTTCTTCCTCGGAAAGACCCGAGCCGGCCTTGATCTCGATGCGCTGCTCCTTGCCGGTGTTCTTGTCCTTCGCGGTGACGTGCAGGATGCCGTTGGCATCGATGTCGAACGACACCTCGATCTGCGGCATGCCGCGCGGTGCGGGCTGGATGCCGGCAAGATCGAACTTGGCCAGCGACTTGTTGAAGCGGGCTTGGTCGCGCTCGCCCTGCAGCACGTGCACGGTCACGGCGCTCTGGTTGTCTTCGGCGGTGGAAAACGTCTGCGACGCCTTGGTCGGGATCGTGGTGTTCTTGTCGATCAGCTTGGTCATCACGCCGCCCAGCGTCTCGATACCGAGCGACAGCGGCGTCACGTCGAGCAGCAGCACGTCCTTGACGTCGCCCGACAGC
>Ga0134126_10009616_pt1 | contig 12178 bp, 9 predicted proteins | sample KB31752_FD_96881 | JGI IMG/M metagenome (GOLD analysis project Ga0134126, IMG submission 96881) | Terrestrial soil microbial communities with excess Nitrogen fertilizer from Kellogg Biological Station, Michigan, USA - KB3-175-2 | ecosystem: Environmental > Terrestrial > Soil > Unclassified ...
AAGAAGTAGCGTCGGACAAGGCCGCGGCGTCTGGCGCGTGCGATCGCAAGGCGGCGGAGCGTCCTCATGGGGCATCTGGCAGTGTCCGATAGGTGCCTGGCGGCACCGGGGCTTCGCCAACGCCGCGAGCGTGCGTGGCAGGCGTCGCGGCCCCGGCGAAACTTCTTACACACGGCCTAGGCCGCGCACGACCGGCACCGGCGGACTCAGCTCTCTGCGAAGCGGTCGAACGCCCGCATCAGCGCTTCGTTAAACGCATCGCTGCCGGTGTGCCCGGAGTCGTCAATGATGACGAGCTCCGCGTCAGGCCAAGCCTTCGCCAGCTCCCACGCGGTCACGGGCGGTCCGCCCATGTCCAGCCGGCCGTGAACCAGCACGCCCGGGATGCCCTTGAGCCGGTGGGCATTGCGCAGCAGTTCGCCTTCCTCCAGCCAGGCACCGTTGGAGAAGTAGTGCGCGCAGATCCGGACGAACGCGAGCTTCGCATCGTCAGGACGGTCGCTGTACGCACCAGGGCTTCCGTTGACCTCCATCGAGATCACGGCGTCCTCCCAGGCGAGCCAGTCGGCGGCGGCCTTGGCGCGCACCTCCAGATCAGGGTTCTCCATCAGCCGGCCGTATGCGGCGAGCAGGTCCCCGTCGCGCTCGGCTTCGGGTACGCCGTCGCGGAACCGCTCCCAGGCATCCGGGAAGAACCGGGCGACGCCTCGGTACAGCCAGTCGATCTCGCAGCGGCGGGTCGTGGTGACGGCGGGGATGATGATCTCCGATACCCGCTCTGGATGCCGCTCGGCGTAAGCGAGGACCAGAGTCGAGCCCCAAGAACCGCCCTTGAGCAGCCACCGCTCGACGCCGAGGTGTTCGCGCAGCCGTTCCATGTCGCGCAGCAGGTGCTCGGTGGTGTTCACGCTCAGGTCCGTCGCCGGATCGCTGGCGTGCGGCGTGCTGCGGCCGCAGCCGCGCTGGTCGAACCGGATGACCCGGAAGCGCGCTAGGTCGACGCCGCTCGGCCGCGCACGGCTGGACCCGGTGCCGGGACCGCCGTGCACGTTCAGCACCGGCTTGTTCGCGGGGTCGCCCCAGGACTCCCAGTAGACGAGATTTCCGTCGCCGACGTCGAGCATGCCGTGCTCGGCGGGCGAATCCGCTGCTTCCGTCATTCCCAACTGAACATCCTCACTGCCCCGTAGCCGAACGCCGCCGCGTACGCCACCAGCACCAGCAGCGCTCGGGCCGAGGGAAACGTACCGCTCATGCTGTCCTGTAAGGCCTGCACCGCTGAGCCCAGGGGAGTGTAGTCGCTCACGTCGCGCAATCCGGCGGGCATGATCTGGCGCGGCACCCAGAGCCCGGCCAGGAACTCCAGCGGGAAGAAGAACGCTCCCGCGATGGCTTGCGCGGCCCGGCCGGTGGTCGCGACCGCGGCCACCCACAGTCCCAAGCCGAACAGCGCCACCGCGGTCAGGGCCAGCGCGAGTAAGAAGCCGAACGGTTGCTGTGGCGCGGACAGCCCGAAGGCGGTGGTTCCGATCACCAGGATCAGCCCGAGCGCGATCGCCGCCAGCATCAAGTTGACCACCAGTTGCGCCGCCAGGACCGCGGCCGGGGAGACCGGCGTCGTCGCCATCCGCCGCAATACGCCTTGCTCCCGGTACGTCGCCAGCGGCCCGGGGATGGAGAACAACCCGAGCATGGACAACACCATCGCGCACAGGATCGGCAGGTAGATGTCCAGCGGGCGCTCGCCGCCGAACTTGTCCGTGGGCAGGTTGAACTTGGGGATGTTGCCGAAGATGACCAGCAGCAGCACCGGCAGTCCGATGCCCCACACCAGACCGGCCGGCTCGCGCACGGCCAGCCGCGCCTCCGTGACGATCAGCCGCCGCAGCGCCCGACGCGGCACCGCTTCGCCCAAGGCCTCTCGGCCGGATGCGATCCGGTCGACGGGCACGCGCTCGCGCAAGGATAGTTGCATCGTCATCAGCCCTCTGCGTTGCTCGTCGTCGAAGCACGGTGGCGAGTGAGCGCGATGAACGCGTCTTCGAGCCCTGGTGTTTCGAGTTCCACGTCGTGCGCGGCGATCCCGGCCCGGTCGAGGGTCAAGATCAGCGCATTGACCAGGTCTTCGCGACCGGTCACCGAAACCCGGCTGCCGTGCCGGGCCACTGTAGACACCTGAGGCAGCGCGGTCAGTAACGCGTCATCGAAGGGCCCTGACGGCCGGAAGCGCACTCGCTTGCCGCCCCCGGCCCGCTCGGCGACTTCGGCCGGTGTGCCGTGCGCGACCACGCGACCCTCGTCGATCAGCGCCAGCCGGTCGCACAGCCGCTCGGCCTCGTCCATGAAATGCGTGACCAGCAGCACGGTGACGCCCCGGTCACGCACGGCCTCGATCAAGGACCAGGTCTCCTGCCGCGCCTGCGGATCGAGCCCGGTGGTCAGTTCGTCGAGTACTGCGATCTGCGGGTTACCGATCAACGCGAGCGCGATGGACAGCCGCTGTTTCTGGCCGCCGGACAGCTTGCGATACGGAGTCTCGCGCTTTTCCATCAGCCCGAGGGTGCGCAGCAGCGCGTCGGGATCGGCAGGGTTCTCATAGAAGGACGCGTAGAGCCACAGCACTTCGCGCACCTTCAGCCGCGCGGGCACCGCGCTCTGCTGCAACTGCACACCGACCCGGTCGCGCACGTGGTGAGCGCGATCTCCGCGTGGGTCGAGCCCAAGCACGCGCAGCGCGCCCGCGTCGGGTACTCGCAGCCCTGATACACACTCGACCGTGGTCGTCTTGCCGGCGCCGTTCGGCCCGATCACGCCGAAGACCTCGCCGCGCCGCACCTCGAAAGAGACCTCGTCCACGGCGACGGTCGCACCGTAGACCTTGCGCAGCCCGTCGACCTCGATGACCGTCTCAGGGCTCGTGCTCATTACTCCCGCTGTCATCGCTCCCGTCCCCTTCCGTCGCCGCATTCTCTGACGTATCAGCCTGCTTACGCGGTCGCCCACGACGCGGTAGGCCGCCCACCTGCTTCGGCATCCGTCCCGCGTTGTTCAGGCTCTGCCGCAGCAGGAACTCGATCTGCGCGGTCGTGCTGCGCAACTCGTCCGCGGCCCAGCGCACGAGCGCGTCGTGCACGGCCGGGTCGAGCCGCAGCAGGATCTGCTTGCGCTCACTCAAGATCGCGGCTCACTGGTAGAGCGTGCCGGTGTTCACGACCGGCTGTGTCGCGTGCTCGCTGCACAACACGACCAGCAGGTTGCTGACCATGGTGGCCTTGCGTTCCTCGTCGAGTTCGACGATGCCCTGCTCGCTCAGGCTTTCCAGCGCGTCGCGCACCATCCCGACCGCGCCCTGCACCAGCCGCTGCCGGGCCGCGACTACCGCGTCCGCCTGCTGGCGGCGCAGCATCACCTGCGCGACCTCAGGGGCGTAGGCGAGCCGGGTGATCCGTGATTCGATCACTGCGATGCCCGCGAGCGTCACCCGCTCGGAAATCTCCGCGCTCAGCCGGGCCGTGATCTCGTCCGCATGTTCACGCAGCGAGAGCCGCCCTTCCTCGCGGGCGTCATACGGGTAGCCGGTGGCGATGTGCCGCACCGCGGTCTCGGTCTGGATCGCGACGAAGGCCGCGAAGTCGTCCACCGAGTAGACCGCCTTGGCCGTGTCGCGCACCTGCCAGACCACTACGGCGGCCATCTCGATCGGATTGCCGTCCGCGTCGTTGACCTTCAGCGTCGCGGTCTCGTGGTTACGCACTCGCGTCGAAACCTTGCGGCGAGCCGTGAACGGGTTCACCCAGCGCAGCCCCGTGGTGCGCACCGTGCCGGTGTACCGGCCGAACAACGAGACCACGCGCGCCTGGCCGGGGAACACGCCGGTGAGCCCGAAGAGGTTGATTGCCGCGAGGACGTAGAGCACCACGCCGACGATCGCCGACCACGGCTTGCCGATCGCGCCTTGCAGCGACGCGCCGAGCGCGATCGCCACCAGGCTGGCCACCAGCGGCCCCCAGCCGGTGACCGAGCGCGCCTCCCGCTCGCTGACCGGCGCTTCTGGCATGCGCACTGTGTGGCCGCCGGGGGCCGAACCTGTCCCCGTATCCGATGCCGTCGACATCGTCGTTCCCTTCCCGTCGCCCGAACTTCCTCATCTGCAATCTATCATAGTGATATCACTTTTCTACTGGGTGTGGCGAGCGACTGTGACCGGGCTCACCGCCCGGACTGCGAAACGCCGGGGCCGGACGCCGGAAGGGTGGGTTATCGTCGGCCGGACGTAACACGCTTGATGGAAGACACACAGACCATGACCCTGACCGGACCTGACCGCGTGCTCGCCGCGGCCCCGGCCCAGCCGACGCAGGCCCTCGCCGACCTCGCGCCGCCCGCAGGGCTATCGCCCGCGCAGCCCTCCGCCGAACTGTCCGCGCCCGCAGACGAGCGTGCGGCCTGGTGGCGGGAGGCGGTGATCTACCAGGTCTACATCCGGTCCTTCGCCGACGGAAACGGCGACGGCATCGGCGATCTGCTGGGCATCCGCACCCGGCTGCCCTACCTGCGCGCGCTCGGCGTCGACGCGGTGTGGATCACGCCGTTCTACCCCTCGCCCATGGCGGACGGTGGCTACGACGTGGGCGACTACTGCGCGGTCGATCCGCTGTTCGGGACGCTCGGGGACTTCGACGCGCTGGTCGCCGAGGCGCACGCGGCCGGACTGCGCGTGATCGTCGACGTGGTGCCGAACCACACCTCGGACCGGCACCAGTGGTTCACCGAGGCACTGGCCGCCGAACCGGGCGACGCGGCCCGCGGCCGGTACATCTTCCGGCCCGGCAAGGGCGAGCACGGCGAGCTGCCGCCGAACGACTGGGAATCGGTGTTCGGCGGGCCGGCCTGGACGCGCATCGTCGAGCGCGACGGCACTGCGGGCGAGTGGTACCTGCACTTGTTCGATCCGGCGCAGCCCGACCTGAACTGGCACAACCCCTGGGTGCGCGAACAGTTCGAGCAGGTCTTGGAATTCTGGCTGGACCGAGGCGTCGACGGGTTCCGGGTCGATGTCGCACACGGCATGATCAAGCAGCACGGTCTGCCGGATGTGGGCTACTCCGGGCAGATCACCATGCTGGGCAACGCGGTCCTACCCTATTTCGACCAGGACGAGGTGCACCAAATCCACCGCTCGTGGCGGCGGATCCTCGACACGTATCCCGGCGAGCGGATCGCGGTCGCCGAAGCCTGGGCGCCGTCGCTGGAGCGTCTGGCCGCGTATGTGCGGCCGGACGAGTTGCACCAGGCGTTCAACTTCCACTACCTCGGCACGCCGTGGGAAGCGCAGCCGCTGCGAACCGTGATCGACCAGTCCTTGGGCACCGCCAGGCTGGTCGGCGCCCCCTCGACGTGGGTGCTGTCCAACCACGACGTACAGCGCCACGTGACCCGGTACGGCGGCGGCGAGACCGGGCAGCGGCGGGCACGCGCCGCCGCGCTGCTCATGCTGGCGCTGCCGGGCTCGGCGTATGTGTATCAGGGCGAGGAGTTGGGTCTGGAAGAGGTCTTCGACCTACCCGCCGAACTGCTGCAGGATCCGCAGCGCTTCCGGTCCGCGGACGGCAGCAGCGGGCGCGACGGCTGCCGGGTGCCGCTGCCGTGGAACGGAGCGGTCCCGCCGTTCAACTTCACCCCGCTTGGCATCGCGGACGGCTGGCTGCCAGCTCCGGCGCACTGGGCCGCGCGCACCGTCGAAGCGCAGTGGCAGGACCCTGACTCGATGCTCGGGCTCTACCGCGAAGCGCTGCGGCTGCGCCGGGAGCACCCGGCGCTCGGCGACGGCGCGCTGGAGTGGAGCCCGTCCCCGGCCGGCACGCTGGTGTTCACCCGCGAACCCGGATTCGTCTGCACCGTCAACACCGGGAGCGAACCGGTGGCGCTGCCAGCTCCGGGCACGCCGGTACTGGCCAGCGGCCCGTTCGAACTCGGAGCCGACGCCGCCGGTCAGGCCAGCGTGGTGCTGCCGCCCGACACGGCGGTGTGGTGGGTGCGCTCCGCTTCCGACTGACCGCTTCCCGCTGCGGACGCGTCGCACCGCTTACGCGATTCGTCCCGTATTCAGATTGCCGATAAAACTCGCCCCGGTCTTCCCGTTCCCGTTCATCCCCGCTTTCGGATGAATCGCCCGAATCGTCGCTCAGGCCGCTGCGACAGAACGCGGGCGCGGGATCCGCCGGCCGAAGGACCGGCCGAATCCGATCTCCCGGTCGGTTTCGCTCAGCCCGCCCCAGATACCGAACAGTTCCGGCGTCTGCAGCGCGTGGTTGCGGCACTCCCTGAGCACCGGGCAGCTCGCGCACACCCGCTTCGCCGCGCCCTCGCGCACCTCGCGGTCGCGGATGCGCTCCTTCTCCGGGCCGAAGAACAGGCGCGCGTCCGAACCCTGGCACGCCGCCCGCTCCTGCCAGCCCAGCCGCAGCTGAGCGACCGGGGGAATGCGCGCGGCGTTACGCGCGGACCTGCGCTCGGGCAGTACCGCGACCGTCGCCGAGTCGCTTCGGGCCGCAGCCTGGCCCTGACCCGTGTGTGCCGATCGCGCGCCCGCCTTCCCGCCGTGCGCCGATCCGCCTGCCGTCCCGTTCTCCAACACAGCCATCTCGTCCACTAACACAATCCCCTCCGAGTGTGTCCTGTCCGTTCCAACGGACGCCGTGGCACTGGTGTTCCGTAGCTCCTACCGCCGCCGCGTCAGTCGCCCCCACAGTCGTTGAGACGACCGGACCGCCCGTATCGTTCCCACTTTTTTCGAGCTGTTCGCCGAAAGGCCCGACCGCGCACATCTGCGGATATGACCCTTAAATCCCGCCCATGCGGACTCGCGCCGGACATCGCCATCCCACGAAAGGGTGGAAACGCCCCCGGCGTTCACCGATCCGGGCTAACTTACGATGCGGATCGGTTGCCACTCTGCGCTGATCTACCACTCGCGCACCGTGAACGCCGCAGGAAGGAGTCCGGGCGATGCCGCAGGCGACACCGTCACGGCAGGGTCAGGCGCGCACCGCATCCCACACGCCACACGCGATACCCGCACCGCAGGTGCCGCCCCCGCCGGCAGCGGGCGCGGGTCCGGCGGCCGCGAGTAACAGCGCGCTGCGGCAACTACGGTTGCGCCGCTTCTGGACGCAAGCCGACCTCGCCGCCGCCTTCGAGGCGCGCTCCCGGCAGATCGGCCGTCCGCTCTCCCTTTCGGTGCGGCAGGTGCGGCGCTGGGAGAGCGACAATCCGCCGCTGCCGCTGCCGGCGTATCAGGCGGTGCTTGAAGCACTGTTCGGCGTGCCGATCGAGCGGATGGGATTCCAGCCGCAGTGGGCACGGCAGGAGGCCGATCCGCCCGATTCGGGCTCGGACGGATCGGCGGACAGGGGCAGAGACAGGGGAGCAGAGGTCACGCGGTCGCCGCACGACGACCACGAGAGGCACGACCCGGTGAAGAGAAGGCAGTTCATGACGGGCGCGGTCGCGCTCGGTTCCGGTGGGTTGGCCGCCACGGCGCCCGCCTCGGCGCACGCTTCGGTCCGGTCCCCGTACCAGGGCTTACCGCAGGACAACGCGTTATATCAGAACCCTGAATATCAGAGTGCTGCGAACAGATCGGGCTCGCGGCAGCCTGAAGCCGCGGCGAGACTCGCGCAGCAGCGCGGCGGCGCTACATCCGGCGCCGCCACTGTGGATTCGACCCTCGTGGCCGGATACGCGGCGATCACCGCGCAGCACCGGACGCTGTACTGGAGCGTCGCGGCCTCGGCGATGTTCGCCCCGGTGGCCGCGCACAGCGAACTCGGCGTCGGCCTGCTGCGCGCGACCGACTCCCCGGCGCTGCGCACCCGGCTGGCCAACCCGGTCGCCGAGACCGCGCTGCTGGCCGCCCGGCTGGCCTTCTTCGATCTGCAGCAGCCCAGGCTCGCGGACAGCTATTTCACGGTGGCTCTCAACGCGGCGCGTGAGGCGGCCGATCGGGCGCTGACCGGGGCGGTGCTCGCGCACATGGCCTTCGTGCCGGCCTTCGCGGGACAGGCGCGGCGGGCCAGGGACCTGATGGCGCTCGCCCACGACGAGGCGGCGGGCGCGATCGGAGCCATGCAGCGCTCGTGGATGTACGCGGTCGAATCAGAGGTCGAGGCGAGGCTTGGCGCGGCGGCCGCGTCGGGCGACTTGATCGCGCGCGCGGAGGGAGCGCTCGGCGGCGTCGGCGCGGCGGGCTCGACCGGCATGGAACCGCAATGGCTCGACTTCTACGACGCCTCCCGGTTGGCCGGGTTCAAGGGCTACTGCCAGATGGCCACCGGCCGCACCGGCGAGGCCGCCGCCTCGCTGGAACGCACGCTGCGCACGCTGCCGGCCTCCGGCGCGAAACAGCGTTCGATCACGCTCGCCGACCTGGCGCACGTGCGCGCGCAGCAGGGCGAACTGGAGGAATCCGCCAGGCTGCTCGGCGGCGCGATCGCGCAGCTGCACCGGTCCTGGTACGCGACCGGCGTCGACCGGGTCGACGGCGTGCGCCGCAGGCTGATGGTGCTGAACGTGCCGCCGCGGGTGCTCGCTCCGGTGGAGGAGGCCAGGCACGCGCTGGAAGTGGTCAGGCCCTGACCTGCGTTAGCCGGCCCGATTAATCCTGGCGTCCACCGGCGTGCCGTGCTCCGCACTCATGCGGAGCGCGGCACGTCTCGTGCGCACGCGAAGCAGCAGCCGTTTTAGCCGGCCCAGTTCACCTCCGCCACTGGTTCGTGCCGATCTTCGCCCTGTGAGAGCTGAGTCTGCTGCGGTTCAGGAGAAAAGAACCGGAAAATCACCGGCCTCGGAGGGGCGCCGTGCGCTATCGTCGCGACGCCGGTTCGTGACCGGCTCGCTGCATGAGTGTCCTGCTATCGGTATCGGCGCGTTGCCGAGCCGTCGCGGGAGTCAGCGATGCTCGACGTGCGGCGGCATCGCCGGGGAATGCCGCCGCACCCGAGCGTGCGGCCATTAGGGCGTGTTTTTAGAACTAGCACCGCCTGCTTCGCGATCAGGCGTGATGCCAGGTCGAGGAGAAGGACGTCCCGCCCGAGATCCCGCTCACCGAGGCCTTGGTCGTGCCCGAGCTGGTGACCATGGTGATCGAGGTCGGATTCGACGCGCCGAGCGAGCCGCCGTTCACCTTGGAGCTGGTGAAGGTCACGGTGCCGAAGTTCGCCAGCGGCAGCACTCCGCTCGATGAGGACGGCGCCTCCGCGATGACTTCCGCCGAGGACCGCGCCAGCGAGGAGTTGGTCTGGTTGATCGTGTGGCTCCAGCCGCGGGTGGTGTCCGCCAAGTAGAGGCTGAACGCGCCGGACGAGGTCGAGGTGACCCGCGAGACGATCGTGTCACCGGCCGCCACCGTGTTGTTGAAGTAGACCGGGCTGGCCGGGTACATCTCGTACCACGCGTACTGCGTCGCGCGGCCGCCGGAGCACAACACCAGCGTGCCGGTCTGCTCGACCGAGGAGCTGGCGTATCCGTCGAGCCCGGTCCAGAAGCTGGCGTAGGCGGTGCTCGAGCCGCAGCTCGCGCCCGGTTCGCGCCAGGTCGCGGTGACCGAGGTGTACTTCGTGGAGTGCGCGGCGTAACCGGCCCAGTTGGTGCTGGTGGCGAACTTCAGGCCGTGCGCGGCGCCGGGGTGCAGGCGCGCACCGGCGGCGTGCGGGGAGAAGTCGAGCCCGGAGAGCGCCGCGGCCGCGCCGCCGGCCGAGACCGGGGCGGCGAACAACGCGAACACGGTGCTCAATGCGGAAATTGGGACGAGTAGGGCGCAGAGGCCGGCTCGCGCCGAGCGGCGCGCGGGTAAGCCGGCGCGGGCTGCGATGCGAGGTATCAGGCGCAAACGCATTGATGCTCCTCGTGGGTTAGGAGCGCGAATCCCGGACGACGGTCGCCGCCCGAACGGTTCACGCGGCTGTATCTGACGTTAACTCAGAACTCGATGACCGGAAAGAGGGGGTTGCACCGTTTCGCCATAGAAGTGACTGCGGCGATCACGCTGATGATCACTCTGATGGCAAACCTGGCGATCAACACGCGCGGTCGCTGTCAACGCGATGAGTCATCCGGCCCGCTGGTGGCAGGATTGCAGTATGCGCGGCACGTTGCGGGTCTATGTGGGCGCGGCTCCGGGCGTCGGGAAGACCTACAAGATGCTGGAGGAGGCGCACCGGCGGATCGAACGCGGCGCGGACGTGGTCGTCGGCTGGGTCGAGACCTACGGTCGCCCGCACACGATCGCGCTGGTCGACGGGCTGCCCATGATCGCGCCGCTCAAGCGCGCCTATCGCGACGGCGAATTCCCGCAGCTGGACCTGGACGCGGTGCTCGCGCGCAGGCCCGAGGTCGCGCTCATCGACGAGCTGGCACACACCAACCTGCCCGGCGGCCGCAACGCCAAGCGCTGGCAGGACATCCACGAGCTGCTCGACGCCGGGATCAACGTGATCACCACGGTGAACGTGCAGCATCTCGAATCGCTGCGCGACGTGGTCGAGCGGATCACCGGGGTTCCGCAGCGCGAGACGGTGCCGGACGAGGTAGTGCGCGCGGCCGACCAGATCGAACTGGTGGACATGTCCCCGGAGGCGCTTCGCCGCCGCCTCGCGCACGGCAACGTCTATCCGGCGGATCGCATCGACGCGGCGCTCGGCAACTACTTCCGGTTCGGCAACCTGACCGCGCTGCGGGAGCTGGCCCTGCTGTGGGTCGCCGACCGCGTCGACGAGGTCTTGCAGCGCTACCGGGAGGATCATCGGATCGACTCGGTGTGGGAGGCGCGTGAGCGCGTTGTGGTGGCGCTTCCCGGGGACGGTTCTGGGGATCTGCTGATCCGTCGCGCCGCGCGCATCGCGCAGCGCTCGCTCAAGACAGTCCTCGATCAAGACAGCGCTCGATCCAGGGCGGGGCTACGCGAGGCCGGCAGCGGCTCGGGCGCCGAACTGCTCGCCGTGCACGTCGCCCGTTCGGACGGTCTCGTGGCGGACACCAGCCCAACCGCGCTCGCCGCGCAACGACACCTGGTCGAATCACTCGGCGGGACGTATCACACGGTGGTCGGCGACGACGTGCCGCGAGCGCTGCTCGAGTTCGCGAGGGCGGCGAACGCGACGCAGCTGGTTCTCGGTACTTCGCGGCGTAACCGCGTCAACCGCCTGCTCACCGGACGCGGCATCGGCGAGACCACTATCCGGCTCTCCGGCGACATCGACGTGCACATGGTCACGCACGAGGATCCCGGACAGGCCAGGCGGCGCACCACGTGGCTGCCGCCAAACCCGCTGCGTGAGGCCGCGTGGGGACACGCGCGCTGGCGCGGACCCGCCGCCGCGCTGCTCGTGCCGCCGATCATCACCGCGGTGCTCGCGCAGGTGCCGCACGGCGGGCTCAACCTGACCAGCCAGGTGCTCATCTTCCTGGTCGCCACGGTGGCCATCGCCCGGCTCGGCGGTCTACTCTCCGCGCTGATCGCGGCGCTGTGGGGTTCGCTGCTGCTGAACTACTACTTCATCACCCCGGTCCACACCTTCACGATCGACGAGGGCAACAACGTCTTCGCGCTGATCGTATTCGCGCTCGTCGCGCTGACCGTGGCCTCGGTGGTGGACCTGGCGATCAAGCAGACCCGGCGCGCCGCCAGCGCTTCCGCCGAGGCGGAGACCCTCGGCGCGTTCGCGGTGTCCGTGCTGCGCGGGGACGAGGCCATCAGCGCTCTGCTGGAGCGCTTCCGGGAGACCTTCGCGATGGCCTCCGTGGCATTGTTACAGCGATCGGAGTCGCAGCGACCGGGTGCGGAACGCGCGCAGTTCCAGCAACTCGGGCCCGGCGATCCGCACCCGCCAGACCTGAACGACGACCCGAACCGCTGGACGCTGGTGGCCAGCACCGGCGCGGACCCAGCGCTCTGTCCCGGTCAGGCGGACACGGTGGTCGAGGCAGGTCCGGATGCGGTGATCGTGCTGCGCGGACGGACGCTCCCGGCCGACGACCAGCGCGTGCTGACCGCCTTCGCGGCGCAGGCCACCGCGGCACTGGAACGCCGCCGCCTCGCCCGCAGCGCCGCCGAGGCGGAGAGCCTGGCCGCCGCGGACCGGATGCGCACCGCGCTGCTCGCGGCGGTTTCCCATGACCT
>Ga0134126_10009617_pt1 | contig 12178 bp, 17 predicted proteins | sample KB31752_FD_96881 | JGI IMG/M metagenome (GOLD analysis project Ga0134126, IMG submission 96881) | Terrestrial soil microbial communities with excess Nitrogen fertilizer from Kellogg Biological Station, Michigan, USA - KB3-175-2 | ecosystem: Environmental > Terrestrial > Soil > Unclassified ...
TAGCAATGTGCAAGTTGGCGGCGGCTCATCCAATCTTGGTTTTTACAACGGAACGCAAACCGCCCAACAGACGGTTACTGGCTCACGAAGCGGCGGCGCCGCGCTCACCAATCTTCTCACCGCTCTTGCTGCATTCGGGCTCATCGTGGATAGCACAACGCCATGAACGTAGACCTTCGCCAAGCCACTGAGGAAGATTTCGCCCGCTTCAAGTGGTGCCTCTCGCAGGACGAAGCACACAAAGAGCAGGATGCCGATGATTGGCGCAGCGCTCCCGGCGAATTTATGACGTTCTACGACCAACGAGGGAATCGCGTTTGGGTGCGCATCGAGCGAGTCATGCGCATCAGCATCCAGCACGATCCTGATGTGTCTAAGCAGGCGACAAGCAAGATTCTCTACAACGGCTTGCGCTGGCTGATGGGTGAAGCTCGGCAGAAGGGTTTCTCGGAATTGGTCTTTGAATCAACCGCTCCGCGCTTGGTTCGCTTTTTCAAAACTCTCTTCGGCTTCAACCGATTGAGGAATAATTACAGTGTGCGGAGCTAGTGGCGCTCAAAAGACCTTAGCGGGACAGCAATCCAATTTTTACAATACTCTTCAGAGTTCCTATGCGCAGAACTTCGGTGCGCAATCGGCCATCTTGGGTAATCTTAATGCGGCATTAGAACCGATTATTTCCGGTGGGCCGAATCAATCGGGATTTTCCGCCGAGCAAAAAGCCGCGATGACCAGTTCGGCCATCAACAATGCTGCGACTGCGAATCGCAACGCGCAAGTCATCGCCGGTAGCAACGTTGGCGGAAATACGGGTGTCACGACTGGTGGGCAAAAACAGTTGCAAGCATCTATCGCCACGGGCGTTGGAAACAATCTTTCCAGCAACCTAAACACCATCAATCTTCAGGATGCGGAACTCGGCAGGCAAAATTTCTTTGGGGCAGAGAGCGCGCTGGCTGGTGTTGGCGCCCAGTACAATCCCACAGGCTTTGCCGGAGCGACAAATTCCGCCGGCGGAGAAGCCGCGCAGGATTTCAATGAGATCGCGCAGGAAGGGAATCAGAAGTGGGCGGATATCGGCGGCGTAGTTGGCGGTCTCGGCGGAATCGCGCTGAATAACTGGATGAAAAGTAAAAACAACAGCCCCGGGAGTCCTCAAGGTTGAAGCGCTTAGAAGCCATTTGCGATTCGGTCGCAATGGTGAATCACTACTACGAGCCGGAATCGGAGTCCTACGCGATCCGCAATCCTGGATTGCTGCTGAGTGATCCAAAGAACCGCGCAATGGGGATTCGCGTGTTCTCCTGCCATCGCGGAGGCTATGCGGCACTGCTCGACGTGGTGAAAAAACAATGCATCGTGGCTCCAGACGAGAATGTCAGCGCTTTGCTTATTCGTCTCGGCATGGATTCACGTATCCAGCAGGAGCACGCAATCGATTTTATGGCCCGCTGTGCGAACAGTGCGCTAACACTTCGTACCACTCTCGGTTGGTTTAACGAGCCATGATGGAAGATACAGGCCGAACAAGCGGCGGATTCGAAGTACCGGAGGGCAGCAGCTATGCTTTGAGCTTTCCGCACGTCGATACTGCGGAGTCTCCCAATCCCAGCACGCTCACACCTCCAGCAGAATCGGGACTCAGCGGCGCGCCGATGGCAACTCCCGCCAGCACGCCAGATATGGGCAAGCCGCAGCCTGTTCAACCCGAACCACATCCAGCGGAAGCAGCAGCGAGAGGTGTATTCGCCGCTCTTAGCGGTTCCAGCGGACATCCGATGGACTGGGCGCGTGCGACGATCGCAGGTGGACTGGCTGCGGCGGCAAATGTAGGGCAAGCACCGAAGGGAGGCGGGTTTCTCTACGGTTTGGCGCGAGGTGCGGGCGGAGCGCAGCAGGAAATCGATAAACAAAATGCTGTGGCTGCACAGCAGAAGCAGCAGCAATTCGAGAATCAGGAGAAACTCAAGGCGGATGAGCGCCAGCAGCAGCAGCTTCAGAACGAGCTACAGAACTCGACGGCGCAGCGTGCGCTCTATACTGCTCAGACTGCGGCTTCGATTCAAGCGGCGCAGCAATCAGCGGCGCGATTTCCAACGCTCGCGAAAGAAGATCAGGCACGTTATCAACAACTCAGCGATCAGATTCAGCAGTCCGAAGCTGACAACAAATCTATCCTGTCTGCCGCAGGTGTAGACATTACAAAGCTCCAGCACATCACCAGCACAGACCAGCTCACCGATTCCCACGCACAGCAGGCAGGTAATGGCTCCATTTTTGCCATTCCCAACGGGGAAGCGCATAAAGAAGGTGAAGATGGTGCCGGTGCCTATATCGTTCCCGGCGACGTATGGGGCATGAAGACCAAAGAGCCTGTCACGATTACGACAGGTTGGGACATCGATGCAAAAACGGGGAAACCAACGCCGAAGACCACAACCGCGGCGGCTGGGACTCCGGTGAGCGACCTATTGGCCATTGCCAAGGGTGCTCAGAACGATCTGGCCTCAAAGCAGAAACAAATCATTGATCAGGCGAACGTAGTAAAAGGTGCGAACGCGGCGCAGGACGAAGCACTCAATCAACAGCAGAAACGAGGAGAAATCGCTCATCAAGCCGCCGAGACAAAACAAATCGATTTGGCGAATGCTCAGACTGGCGCACTTAATCAGCCCGGTTCAGAGAATTTGCAAGGCGAACAATACCTTTCGACCCTTCCGCAAGCCGAACAGAATAGCTTTAAGGCAATCGCGGAAGGCCGGGCTCAACCCATCAATCTACAGGATCGCAAGGGCAATTTGACGCCGGCTGGCCAAGCCTTCATGCGCGCCTATCCGGATTACGATATTGGGAAGGCAAAGGAATATAGCAAAGGTGTCACCGAATTCACGACAGGGCAAACAGGGAAGGCCATCGTCGCGATGGGCACGGGCATCAATCACCTGCGAGCAGCCTATGACAATACCAATGCATCATCATTCGTTCCCGGTACTGCGGAGAACAAACGCTACAACCAGGACGTGACATTCGTCTCCGAAGAATTGGGCAAATATCTTAAGGGTGGTGTGGCTACCGAGGGCGAAGTCCATGCGATTCAGGATGGGCTCAAGAGCAGTGTGCCTTGGTTGAGGAAAGCGGCCCTCGAAAACGCCGCGCATATTATCGAAGGCCGTCGATCCGAAATCGAGCAACAGTGGAAGAACATTCAGGTACGACCGAGCTATCAGCCGCCGCTTCCGAATATGAGCAAGACCGCTGAAGACAATCTTGCCTATATCCAGAGCGGTGGAAAGCGCACAAGTGCCGCGCAGCCTCCAACTCCGCCGCAAGGTGCGACGATGAAAGTTCCTGGCAGTGACGGGAAGATGTATTGGTCGGATGGGAAGAATAATCTCGGCCTAGTTCAATGAGCACATCGCCAGTCACGCTCGATTTCTCCAAATCGCAGCCCATCAGCGAAGGGCAGCCCGCGAACAATACGGGTGACGTGTCATTGGATTTCTCGAAATCCCAGCCTGTAAACAGCGACGGTTCAGCGCCTCAAGCGAGTATCGGGCCAGCACCAAAACAGGGATTTTTGGAGCACGCACAAAGCCTGACGCAAGAGGGAAGGGCGGAACATCCGGTCCAAGCGTTCATCGGAGATACGGCCAAGAAAGCAACTGAGTTCGCGACGATGGCAGGGGGAATGGCGGCCGCATTAGCCGCTCCTGAGACTGGTGCGGAATTTGCCGGGGCAGCGGGCGAGGCGGCTGGGGCGGGGGCGAAGATCGTAAAAGCCGGAGCGCAGGGTGCAAGTGAAGTTCTAGGAAAATTGGCAGCGGAACATCCGGCGGCTGCGAAAGTGGCTAAGGCTTACGGAACCTATCTCGCGGTCCACATTGCCCACAAATTGGGCTTGCCACTTCCTAAGATTCTCGAAGTGATTGGGGAATGACTACTTCCATTTCATGGTCTGTTTGATGAGCGTGCAAGATGCAGTGACATCTTCGGGCTTCGTGAAATGCCAATTTCCATCTGGATGATCGTGACAAAACTTCTTTACCCTTTTGCGCAATTGGGCCTTTTCATCGATCGGCGGATTGTAGATTGCTGCATTCGCGAATCCCTGTGAGAAGCCCCAGAGAAATCCTGCTCCCGGTGGCGGCGCTGATGGAGAAGGCGCACTGTAACTTTGGTATGTCCGATTCTCGACGTTCACGGAATGATTCACGACCGGCGTCGGCTGGATAGCGACAGGAGCAGGAAGAATCAAAGGCTGCGTCGGCTCCAGGTACACGACATTCGGAGTTTGCGGCAAATCAACCTTGATCGGCGTCGAATCTTTGATGACTACTGGCTGTGAATCGACCTGCGGCAGCAAGCGGATACATTCAGGATTATTTGGGTTGGGCTTGACGCAAGGGGCAGGGGTCTTCACCTGAGCATGAACCGAAGTCCCGATGAGAAGTCCAAAGAGCACCAAGTAGCGCACGGTCGTTCTCCTTCGCCATCCATGTTCCAACTTCCCCCCGTAGCTGAAATGGTACGCAGGTACTACTTCGCGCAGGAGTAAACAGCCCATGTCCGATGGGATAGCCGCCAATCAGACCTCGCAATCGCCGCTCCATCTGCGGATCACGGACGGCAATCTGACCGCGACTCTGGGCACGTTTACTTTTGAGGCACAAACCGTCCCGCTTACGCCGAATGCCACGAATTACGTTTTCCTCGATTTGAGCCAGGAACCGCCAGTTCTCACCGTGAACACGACCGGCTTCCCCGCTTCAGCCGTATGGACGATCGCTACTGCGGTGACGAACAACAGCAAGATCACGCAGCTGACCGATTCGCGCCCTCAGTTCAACAAGACATTCAGCGGCGGCGGCAGTTCTGTAGGGATTTCCGGTGACGCGCAATTCAGTAAAGGCGATGGCTCATTCGGAAATGCGGATTCGGTGGCCTCCGGCTGCACTGTCAATCTGGACACGAATATCGGTAGCGGATTGTCGATCACCATTGTAAACGGTGGCGTAACAATTACGCAGGACTTGGATTTTGGAGTAGTAGCAGCGGCAGCAAGTTTTGAATGCACAAGCGGAAACCTGCAATTCACTGCCGACACGGGAGACATCGAATTTCAAGCTACGGCAGGGAACATAAGATTTGAGGCCGATGGAGCTGCGAGCCAGATTCAATTGAATGCTCCTCACGCCAACTTCCCGCGCCTTCAGATATTCGCGAATAATGCGGCGGCCATAGCGGGCGGCTTGAGTCAGTGGGATTTGTACCGCACGGGCGCAGACCCTGACGTTGTTTGCATCGTTCATTAAATTTTGCTCGCCTTTTTCGGCCAGCAGCAGCACCAAAACTCCTCCCTATCACGAGTACCAAATGACATGAAGAAACTTCTCGGCTTTGCATTGCTGTTTTTCTTGAGCGCGATTCCGGCGTTTGGACAATCCAAGGCTGGCAGCGTTACGGCAGCCAGCACAGATTGTTCGGTATCGGGCTCCTGCGTCTCGATGACTCTTTCGACTTCCGCTGGCGCGGCTACGATCACGCTTGGCGGCTCATTCTCCGGCACGCTCAACTTCGAGCTGTCGGGCGACAATGGCGTGACATGGACCGCAGCGCCTACGGCATCGACCACCAGCGCAGGCGTAACCAACTTCAATGTCGCGGGCTACAGCAACATTCGCGTGCGAGGCAATCCGTTCGCGAGTGGCACGGCAACCATAACCATCTTCGCGGGAGCAGGGTCAAAACTTGGCGCAGGTGCCGGAACGGTTTCCAGTGTTTCCGGCACTACCAGCCAGATTGATGTGGCAAATGGAACGACAACTCCGGTCGTTTCAATCGATCCGGTATCGCTTTCTCAGGGATGCCAATCGAGTTGCACTTATGTGCTGACGACCGCGGACCAAGCATGGGTGCAGCCATCAGCCGGATCAGTCATTGGCACTGCGAATCAAGCCCAGTTTGTGCGATTTTACAATAATGCCACTCGAGGTCTCGGCAATGCCTGTTTCCGAGTCACCACACTTTCCGCCGGTGGCCACGGAAGTATAGGTGTTTATAGCCTGACGGGTACTTTGCTCTGGAGTACAGGATCATTTAGCACGGCATCGGCCACATCTCTTTGCGTCACGCCGACGCCAGTAACACTCGCAGCGGGAACCAATTACTATGTAGCGTGGTGCATGGACAATACCACCGCCATTCTGGCGATGGCGGCCAACTCAAACCTGTGGCAATTTACAACCAACACAGGAGCGCCAGCGCACACCTTTGGGACGAATGCGACGGATACCTGCACGGCGGGAGTACTGCCTTCGACGATAACCCCAGCGAATATCGCCAATACAACAGTACAACTTCCGTACGTCCAGGTGTTTCTTTGATCTTTTCGGGGCCATCAGGAATTTCATAGCGGTTGGCAACTCGATCACGATCGGGTTCAACGGGAAGACGCCGTATACCTCGCTGCTCACGCTTAACAAAGCCCCTTTCAACGTAGTCAATCAGGGGCTCGGTGGCGAAACCCTCGCCACAATGTTGAGTGAGTTTTCGACTAAGACTGTCTATCAGTTTCAGGCGGGCATTCCGAACTATGTTGGTGCGTGGGGTGGCACGAATGATTTTGCTAACGCAGGTGCGACGGTAGCGGCAGTCTATGCGAATCTAACTTCCTACGTCACGGCGGTTCACAACGCTGGCGGCAAAGTCATTGTCGCGACGATGCTCTCGCGCACAGGGACGAATCCAGTCGGCGGCGAAACTCTCGACACCGATAAAAATAATTACAACGCTTTGATTTTAGCAAATACCGCCGGGGCGGATGGAATTGCAGACTTCACTGGGACGCTTCTCGGTTGCGACGGGTGCTACGCGAACACCACTTGGTTCACTGATGGCGTGCATCCGACACAGCTTGGCATCACGACGTATGAAGGGCCGATCTGGTCTACGGCCATCAACGCACTGAATTAGGGGCTGAACTGCTGGGCCTGCGCTGCGCTTTCTTGGCACTCGCGCCGCTGACAAACGCCGTTCTTTGCATCTGATGCACCGCACCACACGCACTTCGAGCCTAAGCCGCGGTACCACGCAACGATGCGCCGCCAGAGATTCATAGCAGGATTCTACACCTAGAGGGAAGAGAATGAACCAGAACGTTACGATACCGAGCCCGCTCAACGCAGGCGATGTGCTGACCATCACGGTAGCGGGTGCCGACCCAACGATTACGGGCGTGAGCATCTCCGGCGCTGCGACGGTGAATGAGGGCGCAACTTCGCAATACGCCGCGACGGTCACAGGCACAGGCTCATTCAATCCCGCTGTCATGTGGTCCGTGGATGACGGGGCGATCTCGCCCAGCGGCCTGTTCACCGCACCGCTCAAGGTGGAGACGGTCAACATCAAAGCGACTTCGGTGGAAGACAGCACGAAGTTCGCCGTGTTTCCAGTCTCGATCGCGCTGCCCAGCAACACGGTCAAGATTGCGCCGAGTGGGGGAGATGATACCGCGACGCTTCAGGCGGCGCTCAACTCCACAGCCTCAGCAGGGAAGGTGCTGGAGATGACAGTGGGAACGTTCCACCTGAATCCGATCAGCGTGCCAGCTGGCACGAATCTGCTCATCGATCCAGGCGTGCTCATCACAGACCAGTCCGTCTATGGCGCGAACTCGGTCATGTTCAACATCGTCGGCTCGAATGTGAAGATTACGGCGACGGGAGCCTTCGCGCAGATGCCGCTGAATCGGCCCGTGAGTGGGACAGAATTCCGCCACTGCGTCGCGGTCAATCAGGGCAACACAATCCTGAGCAACATCACCATCGTTGGACTGTCGGTCAAATCGGCCGGCGGCGATTGCTTCTATTTTCGCGCAGTGACCAACCTCACCGTCTCGAACATCAGTGCGACGAATGCAGCTCGCAACGGCGTGAGCGTGACAGGCAAGGTCAATGGCGCGACATTCAACAACGTTACGTCCGTGAACAATGCGGATGGATGCTTCGACTTCGAGCCGAATACCAATACCGATGCGCTCCAGAACATCATCATCAACAACCTCACGACGGGCGGCACGAATGGCGGCCTAAACTTTGGCTTCCAGCATCTCGACAACACTACACCGCCGGTCAGCATCGTGGTCAATGGCTACACATCGAATGGCGATGGCGGGACACATGGGCCGGGGTATCCAATCTTCTTCGACTCGGATCAGGATGGCAAACCACCAGCGGGAGGTTCAGTTGTCGTCAACAACATCAACATCACGAACGCGGTCAGCGCGGCAATCTACGGCAAGAACCAAGGCGGCAACGGATTCTGCCAGTTCGCGTTTAATAACATCACAACCAGCAACACGAACACTGGTGGAGTGGATCGATATGGGATGGGTGCCGTCGTGGGAGTCGAACTCTATGGCGGACAACCTGGGCCTGCTGGGAACGCTGTGTTTAATCCGGCGCGCATCCAAGCCGGAACCAAATCCACCGCCTACTTCCAGATAGCCAAAGGCGCACCCAACACGCAATTCAACGGCTCGCCCAGCACCTGCACGGGTGCGCCGAGCGGCTGCCCGACTAAGTACCCATGACAGTGAACGTGCTCTACAGCGTGCCATCCACGTCGTCGCCGCGCTCCAGAGCGACGAAACTGAACTTTATGCTTAGCAAAATCTGATGGAACCAACCAGCTACGAGGCTCTCGATGACGCGCATTTGCTGGCACTGTGCATCTGGCGAGAAGCTCGCGGAGAAGGAATGCTTGGAAGACGAGGCGTTGGATGCGTTGTCCGCAACCGCATCGCCGCGCGTTCTTTTTTTGGACATAACTATGCGAGCGTCATCCTCAAGCCGTGGCAATTCTCCAGCTTCAACCAAAGTGACCCCAATTCGAGCAAGTGGCCCACGGATGGAACGATTGACTGGATGTCCTGCATGGCTGAAGCGAACGATGTCCTTGGCGGATGCGACGATGTTACGAATGGTGCGCTCTATTACTTCTCGCCGCCGCTAACCGCTCCGCCTCACGCATGGGGAGCCGTAATCGCGACAGCGCATATCGGCAATCTTAATTTCTACAAACCTGCTCCAGCGAATCTCAGCCTCGAAGGAGACACATGACCGCGATCGACAACGCAAGAACCTACGCATGGGGCGATTGGTGGATCGGGATTATGCGCTCGTTTCTCAGCGGCGGCGCCGCGGCGTTCCTGACTGGCACGGGCGGCGCGCTCGTTGGCGTACCCAGCGGCCAAGTCTGGAAGCTCATGGGCATCAACTTTGTGCTAATGGGCCTGTACCGCATGGGCGAGTTTCTGACGCTGCATGGCGCGCCGGACAAGGTGCAAGAGAATCTGAACGTCGCGGAAGGGAAGGCGAAAGAGGCTGTAGCGGCAGTGCAGGAAGCGCAAAAAGCAGCAACTCCAATCGACAAACAATAGGGGCCCATGGACAACACGATACTCACGGCGATGATTGCGGGATTCGCGACCCTGTTCGGAACTCTATTAGTCTTGCACGCCCAGAATCGGAAGGACGCAAAAACGAAGGCTGAATCCGAGATGCTGCGCGACAACCGGCTGGCCATCCTGCTCGAGAACTTCCCGCCGCATCGCCATCGCGACCATCAGGGCATCGACTACCCGGCGGGGATGCACCCCGGCGCGCGTTAACAATTTTGGAAGTGGCCAGAGGCGGCAAGCACCTCGCTAAGATTGCGCCTAGCGCGGCATTGGGACATCACACGTAGCCCTTTGACGCGGGGAAGCCGACTGAGTACCGGGCTTTAGGCGGGAACTTGGCGCGGTGAGCAGGCGTGCTTGATACCCCACCGAGAGACAGGACCCACGCGCCGAAAGCCGCGCGTAACTGCTTCCAAAACCCTATGCGCGAGACCATCAAACTGTGCTGTATCGTGGCGCTGACGCTGTGCGGGTGCGCGGTGCTGCTCGAAGCAAGTTCGCTATTGCACGACGTTCACGCGCACGCTACAGTGACGCTCGAAAACCTCGATCGCAACCTCATCGTACTGGGTGTGACACTCAGCGAAGTGCAGAAAGGCGCGAAGGAATGGCAGACGGCAAGCAAAACGCAGGCCTCAGCCATTACACAGGCTGCGCAACAGTTAAATGTCAGTGCGGCACGGCTTTCGAGCTTTTTATCCGCGACGGACGAGTCATTGAACTCGGAACTTTTGCCTCAACTGAGGGCGGCCATCGACGCTCAGAATGCCGCGACGCTCTCGAATCAACAGTCGCTGAATTCCAGCTTCATTTCGCTCCAGCAGGTTCTCCGCGATGCTGACGCGCAAATCAACAATCCCGCCATCGGGCAAAGCCTCGCAAACATAGCGACAGGAACCGAGAGCCTCGCAGACTCCGCCAAGCACATTGACGGCGTGGCCACAGACGCCAAGAACCTCGCAGATTACGAAGTGAAGCAGCTCGAAACACCGGAAAAAGTTTGGCTGGCTGTACTCAAATTCGTCCTCGGATATGGGGCGTCGGCCAGAGGTCTATTCATCGGATACAAATAAAAAGGAGAATCTATGGCAACGAGTCCCGTAACACCCGCAGCAACGCATCCCAGTTTTTTCGCGAAAGCAGGTACTTGGTTGCTCAAAATTGGCAACGCAATCAAGCATGGCGTCCAGAAAGTCGCCGGGGAGGCTCCAGCCGTGACCGCTGAACTCCAGAAAGTTGCGCCCACGGCGGAGGCGCTCAGCAATCTGTTCCTACCAGGATCAGGCAGCTTTGAAGCCCATCTGCTGGATACATGGGGAGTTTTGGCCTCGGCGGTCGATACCGCAGGCCAAGCGGCTGAGGCCAATGGCGTGTCTGTAACGCTCGACGCGCAACTGGTCGCGGAGATCAAGAGCTTTCTGCCGTCCGTGAAGCAGTTCTTCGCCCCCAACGCTGGCCCGGCTCCCGCAGCCAAGTAGCGCAGTTCCCGCATCAAAACAGCCTCGCCTCCCGCCCAATAGCCACCGACCGGCGAACTTGGGCGGGAACCCTCCCTCGAATAATTCCTAAAAATAGTTCTTGACAGCCGTATACGACTGCTATAAACTATTCCCATGGTCGCCAAGAAGCCAGCCGATGAAGTCCTCGCTGTGCGGGTTCCCCCGGCGCTGAAGCGTCAGTTGAAGGAACTAGCACTCGCCGATAACCGCTCTCTTTCCAACCTTGTAGAGATTCTCCTCAGCCAAGCCCTTGCCTCTCGGCAAGCCTACCGTCCGGCGGTGCTCTAATGAACTCCTCTTTTTTTGCCCCTGTTTGCGTCCCAGAAGTTATAAACCAATTAGTAAACATATCGCCGAAGTTAACATCTCCTCAAGCTGACCGTCTCGCCTGCGGGAACTCCAGAGTTGTTTTGACTTCGATGGTGCGCCGCGCGTTCTCCAGAATGGATTCGCGGTGTTCGAGGAAGTACGCGGCGATTAGTCCTATCGCCTCTTCCCTCACTGCTTCATTCCATGCGGCTTTTGCGGCTTTGAGTGATCGTGCGGCTCTGTCGAGGCTGGCGATCTGTAAGTCCTGCAATGTGGTGCGCGAAAAGTCAAATAGCAAATCTGGAACTGGCAACTCACTCATTGGGCGGGCCTTTGTATCGGTTGAAAGACGAACCGTTCTACTCGCTCTGACGCGCGGAATGTCAACGGGTTACAGCTGGTCGGTTTAGCAAGCACGGGCCATTTGGCGTGGGATTTTAGCGGTTCGCAGGTCGGGCAAGGTCGGAAGTTGGTCGGAAAACGGAGCGCACGATGAAGTTTGAGATTAAGCATCGCTATACCCAATCGGTCCTGTTTTCGCTCGAAACCAAAAATCTGAAGCTGGCTGTTGAAGCTGCGGTCAAGACGGGCGCGTATCTCGAAGGCGCGTATCTCGAAGGCGCGAATCTCAGAGGCGCGAATCTCGGAGGCGCGAATCTCAGAGGCGCGAATCTCGGAGGCGCGAATCTCGAAGGCGCGAATCTCGGAGGCGCGAATCTCGGAGGCGCGAATCTCGGAGGCGCGAATCTCGGAGGCGCGAATCTCGGAGGCGCGAATCTCGGAGGCGCGAATCTCGAAGGCGCGAATCTCGGAGGCGCGAATCTCGAAGGCGCGAATCTCGGAGGCGCGAATCTCGGAGGCGCGAATCTCGAAGGCGCGAATCTCGGAGGCGCGAATCTCGAAGGCGCGA
>Ga0134126_10009618_pt1 | contig 12178 bp, 9 predicted proteins | sample KB31752_FD_96881 | JGI IMG/M metagenome (GOLD analysis project Ga0134126, IMG submission 96881) | Terrestrial soil microbial communities with excess Nitrogen fertilizer from Kellogg Biological Station, Michigan, USA - KB3-175-2 | ecosystem: Environmental > Terrestrial > Soil > Unclassified ...
ATCGAGGTCGGTCCCAATGGCCAGCGTGGTTGCGCTTGCCTGGTTGGACGGACTGGAAGACGTTCCTGCTTCCACCGCTTCCACCAGATAGTAGTAGGTGGTTGAGGCCGAAGCTGAGGCATCCGTGTAGGTCAGTGTCCCGAGTCCAGAAGCGATCTGGTTGCCAGCGGACGGAGTGAATCCGCTGGTGGTACCCCGGAACACGGAGTAAGTGACACCAGGGGTTGAACTGGCCGCCCAGCTTAGCGGGACCCGGTTCGACGACGGTGAGCCTGCCGCTAGACCGCTCGGCGCGCCCACACTGCCGCTGCCAGGATTTACCGCGACTGTCATGGTCTGGTAGTAGGCCGAACCATCGAAGGTCGCGGTTACGACCACGTTGGTGGCCGTGGCTACAGAATTTGTGTTCAGCGCGACATAGTCGCCCGGCTCTCCGAACGATCCGGATGCACCCTGCGGCCAGACATAGCTTTGGTTAGGAATCACCGCCGTGTTGTTGCTGGTGAAATACACCGTCGAACCCCCAACGGGAGAGATTCCGGCCATCTCCAACTGGGCGTTATAGGGTTGCCCCCCTGTCACCGTGCAACTGGTGGTGTTGCAGCCAAAGGCGTGAATCAAAGGCGAGTATACCGAGGCCGTCAGACTTGCCTGTGTACCGCCCGTGGTGGCCGTCAACGTAACAGGACCTTTTGCGGAAAGCGGAGGGGCCCAAAGACTGCCGTCCAGCGTGCCGCCGGAAACCGAGAGTTGCCCAGCCGGCACAGTCACGCTCGCCGGCGCGTACCAGATCGTGGAGTCGCTCGAGGCGAGATCGACCACCTGTCCGCCGGCGCCCGCCGGACCGTTCAGACTCACGGTCGTCGATGGATAATATTTTCCATTGTTGAGAGCGATGGAGTTCACCGTTGGCGGTCCAGGGTTCACCGTAACGTTCGCGGTGAGCACGGTGCCATCGACGTAAATGTAGATTGGAACCACGGTTGTGGCTATTTCCGGAAGAGTCGTGAACGTCGCCGTAATCGTCGATGTGGAACTGGCGACCGATAACGGCGTGGGAATTACGGCGATGTTTTGGGAGACGAATGCCGCATAGTTATACTGGCCCGCCGGTGGTGTTGGCAGTCCGCTCACGGTAATGGTGCCCGTGCCGGGAACGGTAACAGAGGTTGTATAGTTCAGGGTCAGGCTGGGCGGAGTAATGGCTCCCGCATAATAGAACGCGCCCGCATCCATGGTGGAACCGGAAGGTGTCGGCCATGCCTTTCCGTTCATGGGGATGCTGTATTCGTCCTTGGCCAATGCCGCGGGATCGGCAATGCCGTTGTTGTTGGTGGGTGGATAAATGCCCACTCCAATGGCTGGAGAGCCAGAAGTCAACCGGTAGTCCAACAGCGCTGGATTGTTGAATTTCAATGAGGCCAGGTTCGCCGCATTGTTGGTCAGGAAAATGTTGTTCGATACATGTGCTTCCGTTTGATTCGTGAGCGCAAGTCCCGGCGGCCCGAGGACAATGTTATTTTCCAGCACGGCAGGTGTGGTCAGCACGGGACCGCCATTCCCTGGCAGAGGACAGTTGTCACTGTTCGTCTGGCCAAAGCACTCCATGCTGATCACTTGTGTAGGTGCGCTGTTTGCGGGATCGTCGACTAGCGTGTTGTTGACGAAGTGGAAGTCTTCGTTGGTATATTCGGTAAAGCCATCGGTATCCTGGGCATTCCGGTAGATCATGAAGTTTTGATTGCAACAAGTATTGGTAGCCGCCTTATAGATGCTGTTGGCGACGGCATAGACGGTTCCTCCATCGCCAAAATCCAATAGATAATCCGCGGTTCCCAACTGGTCGCTGTACAGGTTGTAGTAGATATTGCTATAAGGAGCGCGGTCTTTCAGCAGATGCCCCGCGGAATTCGCCATGTCGTGCGACCAGGAATAGTACATGTTGAATGTCAGGTTGCCGCCATAGCCGATGTAGATGTTATGCGTCTGTCCACCTCCGGCGCCATTGTGATAGATCTCGTCATACTGGAACGTGATGTAAGGATTTGCTGAATAGTAATGAAAGGTGCCGGTTGGACTGATGGCATCGCTGAGAATTCCGGTGCCGCAGTCGTGAATATGGGATCGCTGCACCGTGACATTGCCGCCGCCCGGGGTATTATCACCCGCTTCAACCCGGATAGCTTCGGCATTGCCTTCCGAGCCGCCTTGTCCATTGCGAAACTCAAAATTGTCAATGACGACATCGTGACCGTCTACAAGCCAGATTGCCTTGTATACGGCGTTTCCCTTCGCATCGATGATCGGGCGTCCATTGACGCCGACAATGGTCAGGTTGTTGTTTTTAATGATGCAATCGTGCTCATCGGTGGTGTATGGAACTCCGCCGTTGGCGTCGACTTGAACCGTGTCGCCATCCGCCAGATGCGGAAAGGCGGCGCATGGGGTTGCGTAGGTTCCGGTTGGACCTACAGTAACGGTCGTCTGCGCGCCGGCGATCGACGCCCACAAAGACAGAACCAAGGACAACATTGCAAACTTCACCATCGTGGACTTCATGCACTCTCCTAAAAAATAAATCTCGGTCTATTCGATTTGGTTTTAAGTCAGGTTTTTAGCTGACCAGACGAAGTGTGTCTGGCTTGTCTCGCCGGGAACCAGTCGCGTGCCAGCCATTCTAAGGAGCAGCTAATTTTTCCGCTAAAAAAAAACTCGCATAATCGTGCATCTCGCATCGTGAAACGCGGATTTTGCCCCTAGTACCGCCAGATACTAGGAAAAACAAGAAAATTTCTGTACATTTTAGGGAAACGCGATAGCTTTCGAGACTTTCCTGGAATTTCGTAGAATGAAACGCTCCTTCGCCCCCTCTCTCTCTCGGCAGTTAAGCCGCTCCTACACGGTGCAATCCGTCAGCCGCGCAGCCGCGATTCTCAAAGCATTCTCCTCCATTTCGGAAGTATTGGAATTGCGTACGATTGCGGAACGATCCAATCTCAACAAGAGTTCTGCGTTCCGGATATTGGAAACGTTGGTCGAGTCAGGGCTGCTCGAGCGCGTGGGAAAACATGGATACCGTTCTCAGATGCAATCGATTTGCGCCAAGCGCTTTCGGTTAGGATACGCATCGCAAAGCAATCTGCTTCCGTTCACCAGCGTAGTTACGGATGGCTTAATCAGGGCGGCAGGGCCGGCAAATATCGAGCTGTTGATCTTGAACAATAAATTTAGTCCTCAAATTGCCCTTCGAAATGCCGATCGTTTTGTGGCGGAAAAGGTCGATCTCGTGATTGATTCGCAGATCAATTTGAGCGTCGCGGACCGGATTGCCGCGAAATTTTCAAGCGCCAATATTCCCTTCATCGCGGTCGATATTCCACATCCAGGAGCGATTTATTTTGGCGCCGATAACTACAGGGCTGGAAAGATGGCTGGACGGTGTCTCGCCCGGTGGAACATTGCTCACTGGAACAACGGCGCGAAGCGCGTGATATTTCTCGAGGCTGAAGTCGCTGGGCCGGTTCTTAACTCCCGCTTAACGGGTATGTTCGATGGTATGTGTGAAGTGTCACCAGAGATAAAAAAGCTGCCAATCTATCGTTTCGATACAAAGGGAGGTCAATTTGAAGCGGCTCTCGACATTGTCAGAAAGCACCTGCAGCGCGGCGTAGAAAAAAAGTGCTTGTTTGTGCTGTGAACGATACTGTCGCGCTGGCAGCGCTGCAGGCCTTTCGTGAGTTTGGTCTGGAGGAAGAGTGTGCGGTGGCCGGTCAGGATGCCAGCTTTCAGGCAAGAAATGAAATGCGGCGAACGGTCGGCAGACTGATTTGTTCGACCGCCTATTTTCCGGAAAATTATGGGAACTGTCTGGTTGAGTTGGCTTTGCATGTATTGAATCGAAAACCAATCACTCCGGCTGTTTTTACAGAACATCAACTTGTGACGCCGGAAAACGTGGATAAAATTTACCCCAACGATAGCTGGGAAAACTGACTTATCTATCGAAATATTTTATAGTTTTCGGTTTGAGAAAAACATTACCGAACTTCTCGACGTGGTGCCATTTGCGGGACGGCGGATTGCGTCATGCTTGGACTAGAATCCAATGTTTCCAGGCCTCCAGAAGAATTCCATATCATTAGATTGGCACACCCTAGCCCAATGATTGGACCAAAAAAATCCAGTTGTGAATCTCTGCCCGCTAGTTTCGACAGAAACCGCAAATCTCATGAACTTCGATCAAACCCTTTCATAATAATTACGCTTCGACTTCGATCTCGCCATGCCCTGTGGCGCGTGGCAGCAGGTGTTCGTCGATCTTCGGCAAAAGTCCGGTCAGCAGTCCTAATGCGGGCAGATATGAGCACACGTGGTAGACGAGATTCAGACTGGTCATATCCGCCAGTTTGCCGAGAAGCGCCGCGCCCAGACCTCCCATCCCGAAGGCGAGACCAAAAAACAGGCCTGAGATGGTCCCTACCTTGCCGGGAACAAGTTCCTGTGCGTAAACCAGGATCGCAGCGAAGGCCGAGGACAACACTAGTCCAATGATAAAGCTGAGAATTGCCGTCCAATGCAGATTTGCGTACGGCAGCGCCAGGGTAAATGGCAGCACGCCGACAATGGAGACCCAGATCACAAGCCGGCGACCATAGCGGTCGCCGATGGGGCCGCCGAGAATGGTACCCAATGCCACGGCACCGAGGAAAACGAAAAGATACATCTCTGCCTGATGCAGTGTTACGTGAAAGCGGCCCATCAGATAAAAGGTGTAATAGCTGCCGATGCTGGATAGATAGAAGTATTTAGAGAAGACTAGCAGCATCAGGACCACCATGGCTCGGATCATTGTGGGGCGCGAAAGTCTGGAGTGCGGATGCTCTTCAGACGCCTTTTTCCCCCAGGCGCCTTCACGTACCTGGGCCTTATACCAGTGGCCGACGAACACCAGGATAACGATAGCGGTGAGAGCGAGCAGTGAAAACCACGCAATCCGATGCTGGCCGGCTTGGGCGTTGCGGGCGGAAAGCACCAGCCAAAGGACAGCGAGCGGACCCAGCGCCGATCCAGTATTTCCGCCAACCTGAAAGAGCGACTGGGCGAGCCCGTGCTGGCCGCCGGAAGCAAGTCGCGCCACCCGCGATGATTCCGGATGAAAAACGGATGACCCCAACCCGACCAATGACGCAGCGATGAGCAGCCATGTGTAGCTTGGCGCCCACGCCAGCATGATCAATCCGAAAAAGCTGAATCCCATGCCCAAGGCCAGCGAATAGGGCATCGGTTTGCGGTCTGTGGTGTGTCCAACAAACGGCTGGAAGAGCGATGCGGTCATCTGATAAGTGAAGGCGATCATTCCGATGTCGCCAAGAGACAAGCCGAAGATGCGCTGAAAGATAGGATAGAGTGCGGGGATGGTCGCCTGGTTCAGATCGTTCAGCAGGTGACAAGCGCTGATGGCGGCCAGAATGCCGAAGACAGTTTCGCTGCGACGCCGCGTCTTCGCAGACGGCATCTCCGTTATGATTTCGCTCGATGCCAAACGCCTTCCCTTTCAGGGTGAATCTTCTCTTTTATATGTTACGAGAAAGAGCAGACGATGCTGACATAAATAGCATTAAGCGCGCTGCCTTGATGCTGCTTGCGGGCAGAAAGCGCAGGCCTCCTCGCCACCATCGTTTACGTTCCGAGAAAACCTGTTTTGATTTGGCAGTGTGTCCGGCTAATCATGCGATTGCAGTCGGGAGACGCATGATGGCAATGAACGATGCAGCCTTGAATTTCACAACGGCTGACTTCTTTTTTCAAAATCTTATGGTGGAGTCACAAAGACCCTGCCGGTCACCGTGTGCGCCCCTCAGGTTAACTACTTCTATTGCAATATCTATGATCCTGGCTTCGATGTCGTGGGCGGGAAATACGTTGAACTTTCACGTAGCATCGCCGGAGACTTTCCGGCGGGGGATCCTGTAATCTTCACCTCGGACACTCCGTCCGTAATTCCGAATCACCGTCAATCCATAGAAGCGACAGAGGCGATAGACGCGGAGGGCGATCCTTCAGGATTATCCTCCGCTTTACGCGTGAAGTTTTCGCATGTAATCCGCGTCGATCTTTAGAGACCGCATCGGAGGCATGTCAAACTCTTCCTGTTCGACAAAGCAATGACGGATGTGTCCAGTTCGGGCTGCCGCCGCAAAGATCGGCCGGTAATCGATGACGCCCTCTCCTAATTCGGCGGCGGGCGGGGGGGCGGATTCGGGATCGGGGCTTGCAATCCGCTTGAAGTCTTTTACGTGCAGCATGGAAATTCTTGTTGGGTATTGGCGAAAGAGTTCAATTGGATCTCCGCCGCCGACGATGACCCATCCACAATCCATCTCCATGGAGACCTTCGATGGGTCGGTCAGACGCATGAGTTCGTCATAAAAAACAATGTCATTTCCCTTTTTGAACTCTCGCGTGTGGTTGTGATAGCCCAATTTCATGCCTGCGGCGTGGACTTTTTCTCCGAATCGGTTCAACTGCTCCGCAATCCAGCGCCAGTCGTCCAATGTATAGGCCGAATCCTGACCTTGGGAGGCTTGATTGCGAGACGGATTCTTCCGTCCCGGTCCCGAGCAGATCATATACTCCAGCCCAATCTGCCTGCTGAATGCGATATCTTCGTCGATCTGATCCCGAAGATTGTCGAATGAAAAATGTGCGCTTACGCAACGGAGACCTGCCTGCCGCATTGCCGCGTTTACCTGGTCCGGCGTGCGGTTATAGAACCCCGCCGCTTCGACCTCCTGGTAGCCGAGCGCCGCAACCTGTTTCAGGGTGCCTTCATAGTCTTTCGGCAGCAGTTCACGCACGGAATAGAGTTCCAGGCCAAGCGGTAAATCGAGATATTTTGTGTGGCCCTTATTTTCCGCGGCGAATCCATCGCCATGGAAAAAGGCCAACCCACAAAGCGCCGCCGCACTTCCACTTTTTAGAAAATCTCTTCTTGAATTCATGCTTGGACCTGTTCCTTGTTTGTAATGAGCTCGAAGATGGATCGAATCTACTGATTCAGCGAATGACATGTATTGCAACCCGTGCTGGCATTCTTCACAGTGTGACAGGCAACGCAGGAGGCCATCGATATGTCATTTTCCTTATAAAGTTGCGTCCGTTCTGCGACCGGACCATGGCACTCCTGACAGGTAGCGCCATGCAACAAATGGGTTCGGTGACTGAATGTCACAAACGAAGGCAGCTCGTAAATCCGAATCCAGGGAATTGGCGTGTTGGATTTGGCATAGGCCGCGAGCTTTTGAATGTCCGGATTGGTTGTGTCGATGGTCTGGTGACATTGCATGCAGAACGTTGCCGGAGGAATCAGGACTGCATCGCCCGATCGCGAAGTTGTGTGGCAGTATTGGCAGGGCATGTTCAGCGTGCCCGCGTGTTGTTTGTGGCTGAACGGGATCGGTTGCAAAGGCGCCAGCGCTTGCCTGGCAGTTTGAGCGGGTGCGCTGACCGTTGTGGAAGTACTTTGCGCAAGGGGTATCTTCGAGGCCTGCGCGGAGGATGGCAAAGCAGCAGCGCCGCCGCGTCCCGAAAATTGCAACCACAAGATAACGAAAATCATCAGAGAGACGACGCGCCATGTTTTCATCGTCAAATGTTTCCCTGGCATCTCTGGTCCGCCAGATGACCGGCCGCCCGCATTGAAAGCGCCAGGATTGTCATCGTGGGATTCTGCCAACCACCGCTAACGAAGCTGCTTCCATCCACCACAAATAAATTTTTGATGTCGTGGCTTTGGTTCCACTTGTTCAGCACGCTGGTTTTTGGATTGTCCCCCATCCGGCAAGTGCCAACTTCGTGGATGCTGTATCCCGGCGGATTGGGTTCGTAGCTTTTTGAGAGTACTTCAAATCCGGCGGCTTCGGCCATCGCGGCGCCGGTATCGACGGCATCCCGTGCCATATTAAATTCGTTGTCGGTATATTGCGTGTGGACGCGCAACACGGGAATGCCCCAGGCGTCGACGACATGCTTGTCGATGCTGACATAGTGTTCGTAATAGGGCAGTACCTCGCCCATCAAGCTCATCTCAAAACCGCTGCCGGCATAGCTGTCCAATTTCTTTTGCAGGCTGGCCCCATAGTCCGCAAAATTTCGCGGATCCATCGACCCGGTGCTTCCCCAGACGTTCCACGCATAGCCGCGGATGAAGTTCTTCTCCTTTGTATTGATGTTGCGAAAGCGCGGAATCAAAGCATCGCCTTCCATCAATTCCGGTGTCGATTTGCCATCGCGCGCTTCGGGCACGGAACAGACGATGCGCGGACCATACAGGCTGTCGATCAGGTAATGTCCCAACACGCCGCTCGAATTGGCCAGCCTGGAATTGAGCAACAGGCGAGTGCTTTCGAGGCATCCCGCCGCCAGAATCACCACGCGGGCCTTCACCGACATTTCGCGTTTCGAATGGCGATCGACGAACAGAGCGCCATTCACCAGTCCGGAATTTTTGTCCACGGTCAGTTCGCGAACCACCACATTGGATACCGCACTCAACTTTCCGGTGGCGAAGGCATCGGGCAGCAGAAGATTGATGGAACTGGCCAGGCCATCGCGACCCATTGCACTGCGCGCCTTGCATACGGGGACGCCAAGTTTCTTACCGGCTGCGATGAAGCGCTGCATCGCCCCGGACCAGGTGGAATTATCGACCACAAAATTGCCATCGGGATATTGCGGCAGCCCATCGGGGTGCCCAATCACCTGGAAGATTTCTTCCACTTGCGAGTAATAGGGAGCCAGGTCGGCCAGGCTGATCGGCCAGTTCTCGCCAAAACCGTCATGGTCTTTCGCCTTAAATTCATAGTCGCTGAGCCGAAAGGACTGCCGGGACCAGAAGAGCGAGCGTCCACCAAACAGCCGCACCCGGACCCAGTTGTAGGGTTTCCCGGGATCGTAGGTGTAGGGGACCTCCTTTTCATCGACCCAGGTGTTGGCGTTGAATTCGGTCGATTGAAACACATGCTCCAGACGACCCGGCATTTTCAATCCCCGGTAGGGCAATTCGTAGGCGGGTTTGAGATCGCGGTCTTTTTCAAAATCGACGACCGGCCCGGCATTCAGCATCAGGCAGGAGATGCCCTTTTCGGTCAGGACCTTCGCGACCATTCCACCGGAATGTCCGGAACCAATAATCAGTACATCCGTGCTCGGTTCGGGCATGCGGAAATCCTCAACTTATACATACATTTGAATGTGGGGATCGATCGGCGACCAGTACAAACCGATTCCCGGCGTGCGCTCTCCGGAAGATACCGCAGCGATGCTCCATGCCTGGGAGTTCATCGTGGCCGTGCGAAGATCTGCATGCGCAATGTTGATAAAGCGCACGAACGGTTCGGTTGGCGGCTGGTCCATAACCCATGTCCTGAGCCATGGACGGATCAATTTGTCGGCTTGTTCCTCATTGATCTTCGCAAATGGAATCCCGAATTGCTTCTCCGCATTTGCATTCAGCCAATCCAATCCGGAGCGGTACATGCGTTGCCGGTCCGCCGGCGAGGCGCCGATTAGGAAATCGATGAACTCGGGCGCGCCCGCCTGCGTCGAGCCCGGATATCCATTGAGGGGCGGAAGGAGAACGTCGCCCAGTCTTTGCAGCGTAGCCATCTGTCTGGCGTCGAAGAAATGCCCTTCCGTCCTGGCAACCGCATCGGGGATGATCGTAGTAATTGTTTGCGTGCGGTAGTTAAAGGTTGGCTGCTCTACCGGCTCCGGTGTGACCGCTGGTCCGGCGGGCGCTGTTCCGGGCGAATTCGATTGTGGCGAAGATGTCTGAGCGCCGTCCTGGACCTTTGCGGTCTGCCCGAATATCTTATTCGCACTTAATGGAACAGCAACGATTGCTTTTACAAAATCCCTTCGGCGCATTGCATCCAGAGTAGTCTTCCAAAGATAGCTCGGTCAATCTGCCTTAGCAGCGGATAGCATGATGGGCGTTCCGAACGCAGCGATAGTTCTTGACCGCGCATTGGGTCTAGGTATTTCGGAACGGCCATTCTTTCTGGACGGCCGCTCGCCAAAGGAAAATTCCCAGGCCAGTCAAAAGAATCGCTCCGGCGAATTCGATCTGCGTTGCCAGAGTTACGCCACGGAACAGAACGAAGAGAAAACCTGCAATCGCCAACAGCGCCGGGACGGGATAGAGGGGCATTCGAAACGGATTGTGCTCCCCGCCCAGACGCCTGCGAAAGATCACCAGGCCCACCGCCTGCAAAATGAACTGGAAGACGATCCGGGTCACGACCAGCGCGGCAATCAAATCCGCCAGCCGGAACAGGCAGAAGAAGATTGAGATCGCTCCCAAAGTCAACAGAGACACGGTTGGAAATCGTTTCGTCGGATGCAGTTTTGCAAAGCTTGCAAAGTAATTTCGATCCGCTGCCGCCGCATACGGAACGCGGGAATAGCCGAGCAACACGGCAAATACCGACGCAAATGCCGTCCACACAATCAGGATTGCCATCGCCTTTCCGGCCCAGGCTCCATAGAGCCGCTGCATCAGTACGGCGATCACGGAATTCTGCGTCGCCGTTGCGCCCGACCGCAGAAACTCCTGCACCGGGATCACCTGAAGCACGCTCACATTCATAAATATGTATAAGACGGCAACGATCAGGATGGACCAGAAGATAGCGCGGGGAATAATTCGGCGCGGGTCTTTGACCTCGCCGGCGAGAAAGCAGACGTTGTAATAACCGCTGTAGTTATAGATGGCAATCAACAGTCCGGCGCTGAAACCGCGAAAACCAGCCTGGTGGGGAAGCATTTGCAGATGGATCGGCACAGAACGAAAATGTGTTAGCCCGGAGACGATAACCCAAACGATCGCCAGCAGTACGCCGACAGATAACACGCGCGAGATACGGTCGATGGTCCGAATGCCGCTGTAGATCAGAAAGGTTGCCAGCCCACAGGCGGCCATCGCCAGCAGTGCTGCAAATGAAACCACAAAATGGTCGCGTGCAAACCAGATCAGATTCAGCTTCGGCCATAAGTAGGCCGCGTACTGGGATAGCCCCACCGCTCCCGAGGCGGTCGAAAGCGGCGCGCTGAACATCAGCTGCCAGATGTAGAGAAACGACAGTAACCGTCCCCACTTTTTTATTCCGTAGATTCGATTCAGATATTGATAACTGCCGCCGGACTCAGGAAAGCGAGTGCCCAGTTCCGCCCAAACCATGCCGTCGCACAACGCCAACACTGCTCCGAGTATCCAGCCCAGCATGGCACGGCTACCCAGCGCGGCCACCATCAGCGGTAGCGTGATGAACGGACCCACACCCACCATGTTCAGCACATTCAGATTGATCGCGGTCTTCAGCCCAATGCCGCGCACCAGCGCGGGCGGCTGTGCGGCGGAACCGACTGCAGTGGATGGAGCGGAGTGAGAGTCCATATTCAAATTCGATTTAAGCCGCACTGCGAAGTCTGCGATGATCTAAATACAGTTTTCTGCAACCGCCCCACGGATACGTGCTTCAACTGCGGAGAGATCCCGCATTGCTCGGCGGCGTGTCGTAAAGGCTTATTGAATGAATCGACAAAAAGCGAACAGATACCTTGGAATCGGCCTGATCCTGTTGTCCGCATGGATCACAATACCAGCTTTCGGACAAATCGCCGGGAAAGTGGAGCCCGATCCGGACGCGCACCCCATTGCAATCGACCGGGGCGCCGTTGGTGTTTGGCAGACACTGCGCAAATTGCATACAAGGGCCAGCCTGATCCAGTTCACCGCCCACCCGGACGATGAAGACGGCGGCATGTTGGCGTATGAAAGCCGCGATGCCGGCGCGGACACGACACTGTTCACACTGAACCGCGGCGAAGGCGGCCAGAATGTGATGTCATCCGATTTCTGGGACCAGCTTGGCCTGGTCCGCACCAATGAGCTGTCGGCTGCCGATCGATATTATGGCGTGCACCAATACTGGTCCTGCGTCGCCGACTTCGGCTTCACCAAAACGAAAGAAGAGGCGCTCCAAAAATGGGGATATGATCGCGTTCTGTACGATTCGGTCCGTGTAGTCCGCATGACTCGCCCATTGGTGGTCACATCGGTTTTCGCGGGGAACGTCTCTTATGGTCACGGCCAACATCAAGTTGCCGGACAGATGGC
>Ga0134126_10009620_pt1 | contig 12175 bp, 11 predicted proteins | sample KB31752_FD_96881 | JGI IMG/M metagenome (GOLD analysis project Ga0134126, IMG submission 96881) | Terrestrial soil microbial communities with excess Nitrogen fertilizer from Kellogg Biological Station, Michigan, USA - KB3-175-2 | ecosystem: Environmental > Terrestrial > Soil > Unclassified ...
CACCCCAATGATGATTTGCCGCCGGGAACATTGAATAGCGTGCTGAAGCAAGCAGGATTGAAATGATGAAACAAGCAGGATTGAAATGATGAAATATGTAGTCGTGTTCGAGAAGTCACCCACGGGTTGGGCAGCGTATGTGCCCGATTTGCCAGGCGTGATTACTACCGGCAAGACCAAGCAAGAGACGCAAGAACTCATCCGTAAAGCCATCGCGTTTCATCTTGAAGGTCTCCGCGAAGATAACCTGCCGATCCCGGAGCCCAGCGCAACTGCTAGAAGTTGTGACCGTATAAACGGAAACCGTTTCTAATCGAATGCTGTGGCATTGCCGAACGCCGACGGCCGAAAGCCATTCATGAACTTCGAAAATATTCGCCTCGAAACTCGCGACCGTATTGCTTACGTGACCATCGACCGTCCCAAGGTCCTCAACGCGCTGAACATGGCGACGATGAGCGAACTGCGCAGCGCATTTACGCAATTGAAGGAAGATCGCGACGTTCGCGTCGTCATCCTCACCGGCGCTGGAGAGAAGTCGTTTGTTGCCGGCGCCGACATCGGCGAGCTGCAGAAGAACAATCCGGTTGAGGCCAAGGAGTACACGCATCGCGGACAGGATGTGCTCGACTTGATCGAGAACCTCGGAAAGCCAGTGATTGCCTGCATCAACGGCTTCGCTCTCGGCGGCGGATGTGAGATTGCCATGGCCTGCACGATGCGGCTGGCAAGCGATAATGCCAAATTGGGACAGCCCGAAGTGAAGCTCGGCATCATACCCGGATACGGTGGCACGCAACGTCTACCGCGTCTCGTGGGCAAAGGGATCGCGATGCAGCTTCTTCTCACTGGCGAAATGATTACCGCGCAGGAGGCTCATCGCATTGGGCTGGTGAACGAAGTCGTTCCCGCAGCGCAGCTCATTACACGCGCGGAGGCGATCGCACAGGCGATCATCAAGAATGCTCCTCTTGCGATTCAGTACTGCCTCGAAGCTGTGAATCACGGCATGGAGATGACCCAGCAGGAAGGACTGTATCTCGAAGCCACACTGTTCGCGGTCTGCTGCGCAACGGAAGATAAGAAAGAGGGTACGACGGCGTTTCTGGAGAAGCGAGTGCCGAATTTTGCAGGGAAATAACGTGGAGCCGGCCGCCCTCGGCCGGGTGTTTCTTTGCGCATAACCATGGACGCGGCCTGAACGAATGTGGAATTGCATTACGTTGTTCTGTCACAACCAAAAACCCGGGCGAGGGCGCCCGGCTCCACGTAGCTGCACGTTGGCAGCCTCCTCCCTCGCCGTGGTAGGATTTCGTCTTCTGCTCTCAGGGCCTGAGCCCGTCTGCTGCTATCCCCTTGCGGCAACCGGTGATGTCCTATGGTTCACGTCGCCAGATCGCGTCTGGTCGTACTTTCGCGATTGGTGTGCGAGCAACAAGATTCTCGCAGTTCCAGGAGAGAGCGCCCGGGCAGAGTAGCGGCGCGTCCGGTACAACGGACGCGATCCTCTGCAGCCAATCTTCTCTCCTCTCTCGCACTCGCTCCCGCGCTCGTAAAAGTTCCAAATCAGAACAAAATTCAGCCCAGCCCCTCATCGAAAGGAGTTTCCTCGTGAAGACCTACGAAAGCGCAAACTTGCGCAATGTGGCCGTGGTCGGCCACTCGCATTCGGGAAAGACCTCGCTCATCTCTGCCCTGCTCTACACCGCCGGCTCTACGCCGCGACTAGGGCGCGTTGATGACGGCAGCGCCACCACTTCCTGGGACGAGGAAGAGATCGCGCGGCAGATGTCGATCAGCTCCACTCCGGCGTACTGCGAGTGGGAGAAGTGCAAGGTCAATTTGATCGATACGCCGGGCTTCAATATGTTCCTTCACGAGGCCAAAGCCGCGCTGGTGCCTGCCGAGGCTGCGCTGGTCGTGGTTGACGGCGTGAGTGGCGTCGAGGCGATGACGGCTCGCGTTTGGGACTACGCGGCTGAAATGGAGATGCCGCGCATCATCGTCGTGAATCGCATGGATCGTGATCGCGCCGACAAAGAACGTGCGCTCGAGTCACTGCGCAATGCGTTTGGGCGACAGGTCGTGCCTGTCTTTCTGCCCATAGGGAGCGAGCGCAATTTGACCGGCGTAGTCGATCTGGTCACGATGAAGTCTTATACGTATTCACTCGGCGGAAACGGAAAGGGCAAAGAAGGTCCGATTCCGGCCGAACTTGCCGAAGAAGCCAAGGCTGCGCACGAAGCGCTCGTCGAACTGGTCGCCGAAGGCAAAGACGAGTTAATGGAAGAGTTTTTTGAAAAGGGAACGATTCCGGAAGATCATTTGATCGGCGCGCTGCATGAAGCCATCCGCGAGGACCGCATCTTTCCAGTGCTCTTCGCTTCCGGATTGGAAAACATCGGCACTGATCACATTCTTGACTTCCTCGCGACCTACGCGCCTACGGCAGCAGAGCGTCCGACCGTAAAACTTGCCGCAACCGCGAGCGCAGCGGCGGCTTCCGGCAACGGACATGGCGGGGGCAGCAACGGTGCTTCATCTGGAGAGACACTTACCGTAAGCGACTCCGGACCGCTTGCGCTGTATGTATTCAAGACGATCTCCGATCCATTTGCCGGACACATTTCTTTCTTCAAGGTTTTTTCGGGCATAGTCAAGAACGATGCGACGTTGCAGAACTTCACCAGGAATGTCTCGGAAAAATTTTCGCATTTGTCGATCATGCAGGGGAAGACGGCAGTCGGGGTGACCGAACTCCATGCGGGCGACATCGGCGCGGTAGCGAAGCTGAAAGGGACGCTCACCGGGGACAGCCTCGGCGACAAGGCACGTCCAATCCAATTCTCTTCGATTAGTTTTCCTGAACCAGCGATCACGTTCGCAATCGAGCCCAAGACGCGCGCCGACGAGGACAAGCTCGCCAACGGCCTGCACAAACTGATGGAGGAGGACCAGATGGTGCGCTTCTTCCGTGACGAGCAGACCAAGGAATTCCTCATCGCTGGTACCGGACAGCAGCACATCGAAGTAATCGTCTCGAAGCTTAAGAAGCGCTATCACACGGAAGTTGTGCTGAAAGCGCCGAAGGTTCCATATCGGGAAACGATTCGCGGCCGCGCCGACGCGCACGGTCGCCACAAGAAGCAGAGCGGCGGCCACGGCCAGTTCGGTGACTGCAAGATCAAAATGGAACCGCTACAGCGCGGCGCGGGCTTTGAGTTCGTAAATGACATCTTCGGCGGCTCGATTCCCAAGAACTTCATTCCGGCGGTTGAGAAGGGCATCATCGAGACTGCAGCTCGCGGATTCCTCGCCGGCTATCCGGTCGTCGATTTCAAAGTCACGCTGTACGACGGCTCTTATCACGACGTCGATTCCAACGAACTTTCCTTCAAAATGGCCGGACGCCTAGCCTTCCGCCAGGGCATGGAGCAAGCCAAGCCCACCCTGCTCGAACCGATCATGCACGTCGAAATTTCCATTCCCGACGAATTCGCAGGCAGCATCATGGGCGATCTCAACTCCCGCCGTGGACGAATTCAGGGCATGGACAACAAAGGCGGCACCACGGTTGTGAAGGCCGAAGTGCCGATGGCTGAGATGCTCACCTACGGTGTCGATCTAACCTCGATGACTCAAGGCCGCGGCAGCTTCTCCATGGAGATGGCGCATTACGACATTGTGCCCGGGGCGCTGCAGGAGAAGATCGTCGCCGCCGCGAAGGCCGAGCGTGGCGAACTCGTAGAAGTTGAAGAATAGTTTCACCACGGAGCCACGGAGAACACGGAGTCTGATTAGCAAAAACCAGAAACCTCGGTGTGCTCCGTGGCTCCGTGGTGAATTATGTCTTCGGCGGCTTTGGAATTGATGACTTCGGTCCTCCTACTCGCCCTGAATTCTTTGGAACAGCTGACTTCGGCGGCCTTGGATGTGCCGCCTTTGGAGCGAGTCGCTTAGCGGGCTTGGGTGTTTGCGCTCGTTTGGGTGGTTTAGGCAACTGCAGCGTCGGCAGGAGCAGAGGCGGCGCAATCGGCGGCATCGGCGCCGGGATTTCGTCCACTAACGAACTCGACGGACCTGCTGGGCGAACCGGCATCACCGGAGCCGGTGGACTCGCGATGGTCTGCAGGGGCGGAGGCTCGACAAGTGATGGCGGGACCTCAGGCTTTGGTTCTTTGCTGACCAGTGGCTCAGCAGAATTCGTGTTCGGGCCGGAGGGTTTCAGCACCAGATCGGCGAGATGCAGATAGTAGCTGTAAGGAGGATCGGTAAGCCCTCGACGTCCGCCTTCGCCCTTGATCTTACGTTCCAAATCGGGAGCGATCCACAGACCGCGCGATCGGACCTTGTGAGCTCGGGCCGGAGCCTTCTTCTTGGCAGTCATGATGCTGGAGCAGGTGCTCCAGCCACGATACTAGATTTCAGCGTTGCCGGAGGAGTGTGGCCGATAATTGCGCAGAAACGGCTTGAAAGCAGAACAGCCGGAGTTTTGTCTCCGGCTGCTTTCGCTTCAGGATCGATCTGCTCACATCTTCTGCTGGACGGTGGGTGCTCCGCGTCCGCGGCCACTTGCGAGTTGCGCGATCAGAGAGATGATCCAGATTGCGAAGAACAGCCAAATCCAAGCGCCGATTGCGTACACACCTACAAGCCCCAGAACCCACAACACAAAGAAAATTACCGCCAATGTCCAAAGCATATTTGTTCTTACCTCCTTGCCCTAATAGATAAGAAACGGTGCAGGAGGTCATCGTTGTCCCTCGGCGCACACAAGCGGTTGCAGGTGCAATAACGGAACGGCGTAGTTTATGCATCCCCGACTGGAGCCAGATTTTTCACGCGGGCGGTGAGGGATCTCTCTGCTGCGATCGCCAGCCGGTCCAGGCAGGCTTGTGTCTCTTTCCAGCCTTCTTCTCCAAGTTGCTCCCGCAACCTCTCTTGAGCGCGATACCAATATGGGAGAGCAGCCTCGAGCTGCTGTTGGCCGAGCGGCGTTGCTGTGTACAGGTGTTCTCGGCGGTCGGTTCCGGAATGAAGCTCGATCCAGCCGGCGCGACGCATTGTCGCCAATCGCCTGGTGAGTGTCTCGACGGCGATCGAAAGGTCCTTCGAGAGTTGCCACTGGGCAATCTCACCTGCCTCAGAAATGGCGCGTAGCAGCACAAACTGTGTTGCCTTCATGCCTAGCGGAGCAAGAACTACGTCATAGAGCTGTGTAACGCTGCGTGCGGCGCGCCTGGTAAGCGAGCAGGCACAATCTGCATCGAGTGCGCCACAACGCGGTGTAACAGGTTCCACATGCGTCTGTTGAGTCCCGCCATTGCTGGGGCGGGGTTCCGAATTATTTTTTTCACTGAAAAAAAAGCCTGACATATGAATCTCCCCGTACTTATATCTTACTGCGAATGCATCGCGCGAGAGCAGCACAACTGGCCGCGACGCATGAGATGCAGCGAATAAGAAGTTCGGCGTGAATCTGGGAGGATGATTCACGCCGAACCGGAGGCGAACAGCCCCGGGAGAGTTGAGGAACGGCCTTCATGTGCTGTGATGCACGCGCATGAGAAATCGAAACACGCGGCTTTGTTGCCATACAAGGACGCGGTCTCGGCTAATTCAACCGCAGACGATCGCGGCGACGGCGGTCATGGCGCGCGCAGAAGATGATCTCTTCCACCATCTCCGTGTACGACCTGCCGGATTTTTTCGCAGCCATAAAGAACTCAGAGTTGCTGGAAAGCCACGGATTCGGATTCGCTTCGATCACGAATATCTCGCCTTTATCCGTCAGGCGCATATCGATGCGGCCGTAATCGCGAAGCTGGAGAGTGTGATAGGCATCGAGCGCGATCTTCTGCAGACGCTCGGCCGTCTCTTCATCAAGATCTTCGGCTGGCGCGGACTTTGTGACCTTGTAGGCTTCGGTGTCCTTTTCCCATTTGACTTCTGTTCCTGCGACCTTCGGCATGCCTTCGGGAAGTTTGGACAAATCCAACTCGATTAATGGCAGCGCCTCCGGTCGCTCATTTCCCAAAACGGCAACGTAGATTTCGCGGCCTTCGATGTACTCCTCGATCAATGCGGGCGAGTCGAACTCATCCTGGATGTAGTGAATCCGCTCCATTAAGTGTTTCACCGAAGACACGACGGAATGCTGGTCGATGCCGATCGAGCCGTCTTCGGACGTAGGCTTCACGATGAGGGGAAAGTTGATGTCCTCCGCGTGATCCAGGCGTCCGCGATAACAAGTGGCGAAATATGGTGAGTTGACCGCGTGGAACTTAAAAAGTTTCTTGGCGAGCGACTTGTCTTGTGCAAGATACAGACCTTGCGGACCCGCTCCGGTGTAGACGCGTCCAAGCAAATCAAGATAAGCGGCGACATGCATTTCCTTGGTGTCATCGCCGGCATACGACTCAGTCAGGTTGAAGAAGAGATCGGCATCGCTCTTCGACAGCACAGAGAGCGTTTTATCGGTACCGTCGAGTGGCTGATAGCTCGGCTCGTGGCCGAGTTTCTCCAGCGCCTCGAAGATCTCCTCGCGGTCATGCTTCTCGCGGCGGCGCTTGCGCTTTTTCGATTTCCGTTTCGGTTCAGGAGGCGTTTCTGTTTCTTCGTCCCCCCAGGAGTCATACAGAATCGTGATCTTCAGTTTTTCCGCCATACGTTTAGGAGGTTACAGGTGACAGGAACAGGCTACAGGGAGCGCGCTTAGATTTCGGACTCGACCTTCCCGGCACCATCTTCCTTTTCTTTCTTGGCTTCCCCTGTTTCCTGTAACCTGTTCCCTGTAACCTTCTTTCTACCTTCAGGCACGAACTTCCCACGCGTCACATAATTCATCGCCAATGCGGTCGCGTAAACGGTGATCTCGGTCAGATATTCTTTTTCGCGCGATGCCTCAGCCTTGAGTTGCAACTCTGCCACGCGAGTCTCGATCGACTCAACTAACTTTCGGACCAACGGTCGTTGCATTCCGGTCCAGTACGTCAGTTTGTCGACCAGAGATTGACGACTTTCTTTTAGCAGTTCCGCCGCCGGTCGCACTCCTTTTCTCTTCCGTGGAGAAACATTAAATATGTCCTCCAGATCAGTTTCGAGCGCAAGATCGCCGGGAGACGGCTGCTCACTTAGAGCGCGCTCGTAGAATTCGGCAACCGTTGCGTCCATCTCTTCAACCGTGATGTCGGTAGCTCCGGTTGCCCGCACGGGATCGACATCTCCCAACCGCCGCGCCATGCGATCGACATAGCGCAGCTTCTGCATCGCTGGCCAGTCCTTGTAGCGCTCGCGCCAGCGTGAGCGAGGCGTGAGCCAGACCGCGAAGGTCTCAGCAAAATCTTCGTCGGGATGCTTCTGTGCGTACCAGCCTTCCATGTGGCGGACGAACTCGCGAGAAAACGGCACAGGCCGATACAGATCGCGATAAGGTCGCCGAAACGGGCCGAACACTTCCTTCCACTCTGGAGTCTTGTAGAGCGCGTAGGCGTAATTGATCGCGTGCCCTGCCTCGTGACGCAGATACATCATGATCTGGCGCGAATCTTCGAGATCGTTCATCTCTTTTTCCAATCGTGCCAATTTGGGATCGGCCAGATAAAACGGTATTCCGATCACCGGCTCACCGGAAGGACATCCCCATTCGTCGGTGAGATAGCAAAGCGGGCGGAACTTCTTCAGGCCTTTGGCTTCCAGCTCGCGGTAAAGCTGCTGCACAAAGCGCTCGAGAGGAGAGCCTTCGAGCTTGAGCCCCAGCTCCCGGATGGGCTTGCCCAGTATCTCCTGAATTTCCGGCGGCGCTTTTTCAAAAGCAGGCACAGTGGTCTGGTGTGGAGGTTAGCACGTCGCTCCCTGGCTCGCCTTTTGGTGGATCTTCAGGCCTGTAAACACTTTGATTCTGGCGGTCTGGAGGCGGATTCCCTTAACGGAACGCTGTCCGCAATTACATCCCACCGGCGCACGGAAGGGTGTCCATCTTTAGAGACTCGAATCTGCGACGGAGTTCGGTTATAAGTCATTGGAAGGAATTGTTCATGAAGAAGCCTGGGTTCACCGGAATCGTACTGTTGATTTCTTTTTTCACGCTCCTGTCCTGCGGCGGAGGATCGAACACATCCGGCGGAGGTTTTGGTTCAGGCGGGGGTGGCGGCTCGTCCACCGGAACGCCGGTGTATGTGAGCAACAGCAACAGCTCATCAGTCTCCTTTTATCTGCTCGATGAAACATCAGGAGCATTGCAGCCCAGTACCGGATCTCCCGTTGTCACTGGCGGTTCCTCGCCGGATTCACTTGCGATCGATCCCGCTAAGAAGTTTCTGCTGGTTTCGAACATCTCATCAGCGAGCATTTCCGTTTTCAGCGTGAACAGCACGACAGCGGCTCTGACCGCGGTTACCGGCTCGCCATTCGCGGCGGGAGCAAGTGCATCAAGGTTGATCATGCACCCACAGGGCAAATTCGTGTATGCGCTCAGCCCTACTCCAGCAGAGATTCTCGCCTACTCTTTCAATTCGACCACAGGCGCCCTTGCGCCACTCGCAGGCTTCCCCTTGTCACTAAGCACCTCAGGGCAAAGCGGGCTCGCGATCTCACCCAACGGCCAGTTCCTGTACACGTCAAATCCCAACACGAACCTCATCACCGGTTTTTCGATTGGCACAGATGGCGCTCTCACGCGGCTTGCGGCCACCACATCGCCGAACAATGGGTCGCCTATATTCCTGACCTTCGATAGTAGCGGCTCGTTCCTTTTTGCCGTGAATGCCGGAGGAAACCTGGGAGGCCCAAGCGTCTCCACATTCAGCATCTCGGCAACCGGCGCGCTGACCGAGGTCACAGGATCGCCAATCGCGGTAGGGACGGCGCCAGTAGCGGCGGTTTTCTCACAAGGCTTCCTTTACGTTTTGAATCAAACTTCGGGCACGGTTTCCGCCTTTGCGTTGACGACTTCCACCGGGCAGCTCACCGAGCTGAAAGCTTCGCCGGTTACGGTGGGCACACGGCCCGTGTCGCTCACTACTGCAGCATTAGGAAAATTCCTTATCGTGACGACAACCGGCACCAGCGGCAGCGGCACAATCGCGGTGTTCTCAATTGCGGCAGATGGGAGCCTTACTGCCGTCACGGGATCGCCATTTACTCCAGACACAGCGACTCCCGACCAGGTGCTTGCGTTTTAACGCGGATGGCGCTCCTATTCACGCGCCTGCTGAGGTATTCGAGCTCAATTTGCTAGTGCACGGTCAAAGACTCGAGGAACCCGCTTCCCAATGGCGCAAAGAATCTCATAGGGAATGGTTTTCAACACCTGCGCCATTGCCCAGGCGGTGAGCTGTTGCTCGCCCTGTTTGCCGATCAGGACCACTTCATCGCCGACCTCGGATCCAGGGAGGTGTGTTACATCGATCGTGGTCACGTCCATCGAGACCTTTCCCACAATGGGCGACAACTGCCCGCGAACGAGCACCTGGCCGCGATTCGAGAGTCCGCGATTGAGCCCGTCACCGTAACCAACGGCAAGGGTCGCAATCCTGGCCGGTGCCGAAGTTACATGAGCGCGGTTGTAACCGACACCTTGCCCCGCCCCGACTTCGCGGATGTCAATGATGCGCGTCTTCCACGAGAGCACAGGTCGTAGCGGAAGTTCAGCAATCGGGGAACTCGTTCCAGCAGTGGTGACGAACGGCAGAGAGTAGCCATACAGCGCAATCCCTGGGCGCACCAGTGCCGTTTGCGCCCTCCCATTTTGAAGCAAGCTCCGCCAGCTTTTTCCGTGCGCAACGATGGCCGCGCTGTTGGCGAGATGCAGGCATGCAGGACGTAATCCGGCGGCCGCAAGCTGCTCGAGCGCATGTTGATACGAAGCGATCTGATCTTCCACATCGACGGCATCGACTACCTCGGCCGAAGCGAGATGGGAGTGCAATCCTTCAATGCAAACTGCCTTGGCCCGTCGCGCAGCTTCGAGCAGCATTGCCAGGCGGTGCGGCTGCACGCCCTGGCGCGACATTCCGGTGTCCACCTCGATGTGTACCGGAACGGAACTCTTGCCGAGCTTCTCCGCGGCGGAATTTAGTTCTGCGATCTGTTCGGCGTTCCATACAGCGGGAGTGAGATTGTGCTCGACGGCAACTTCAGCTTCGCCTCGCCAAATGCCGCTCATCAGCAGAATGCGTGCGGCAATGCCGGCTCGGCGCAGCTCGACCCCTTCGTCAGTGCACGTGACGCCGAACCATTGGGCGCCTGCGGCTTCGAGGGCTCGTGCGCACTCCGGAGCACCATGCCCATACGCATCACACTTGACGACAGCGCAAATCGTCGCTTGGCCGGCTACGTAATCACGAATAACGGAGAGGTTATGAATGAGATTGGGTAAGGAGATTTCCACCCACGTGGGGCGCGTCGGCATAGGTTCAGTCTAGCAAGAGGGCTGCTGGCTTACGGCCGCTGGCTACCGGCTTACGGCCAAAGGCCAAATCAGACGAGGATTACGCGGATGCTTCTCGCGCGGATCACAGCGAACGTTTTATTTTTGTCTTATTCGTGTGATCGGTGACATCCGAGCAATCCGCGTCATGTTTTAGTTTTTAGCCGGAAGCCGATAGCCAGTAGCCGACAGCCTATTCTTCCAACTTCTTCAGGCGCCGACTCTCGGCCAGAAGAGCCATGTTATGACTGAGGTTCTGCAGAGTAACGATGCCCACGAGGCGTTGCTGATCCACAACGGGAATCATAGTGAGGCCGCGCGTGGTGATTTTGCGAAAAGCAGCAGCGAGCGATTCCCCTTTGTGGCAGACCTCGACGACACGATTCATGACAGATTGCACGTATCCGTTTCCTTCCGACCGAATGGCGTCGACGATTCGCTGGCGCGAAACGGTGCCTACGAGATCACCGCTGCGAACCACCGGGAAGTCATCTTGCAGAGTGTGGAGCGCTTTCTCCAGAGCGTCCTGCAGCGTGTCGGCAGGAGAAAGCACGGAGAAATCGGTGAGCATGATCTCTTCCATGCGCACACTCGATACGACCGATTGAAACAGCAGACTGCGGTCTTCGAGATGAGCGGCAACAAACACGCAAAATCCGACCAGCATGGCCCATACGTTGCCGGCGATCAGTCCCATAATGGTCAGGATCATGGAAAAGCCCTGGCCGTAGCCGACCGATTTGCGCGTCGCCTCCTGCCATGGATCAGGAACATCCGGTGCGGCATTCTGGGCAAGCCACACGCGCAGTACGCGTCCCGCGGCAAGCGGGTAGGCAGGAATCAAGTTCAGCAGCCCTAGCCCGGCGATGATCCACACTGCGCTGCGCGGCAGGTTCGAAGAATGAATGTAGGGAGAAGCAAAGATGTCGACGTGCCTGAATGTAATGACCACCGCGCCCACGATGACTGCGAGCACGAGTGTTGCAATTGGTCCAGCCAGGGAAGTACGAGCCTCCTGAGCGACGGTCGTATTCTTTTCCGCCGATCGGTCCGAGGTCTCGCCGAGGATTACACCTCCGATCGGCAACAATACTAGACGCTGAAGCTTGTCCCGCTTACCTAGCCGAAAGATCGCTCTCGCGGCTTCATGGACCAGAACAGCTCCCAGAATCACGAAAAACAGAGCCACTCCCCGAGCGACTGAGCTATGCGCCTGATGGCTCTGGGTTACAACCAGAGCGAACAGCAGAAAGAATGTGAGATGAAGGCGTACCTCGATTCCAAAAAGCTTCCCAATCGGAATGGACCAGGCACGCACAAATCGAATATGAGCCACTCCCAATTGTAGAAAATGGTTTCAGGTTCTGTACATTAACTGCGGCTGTCGGCTGTCAGCTTTCGGCGATGAACCATTTTTCGAGAGATTTAGTGTTCTTAGCCTCCGAGCCGAGGCGAAGAAGTCGTTCAGCAACCAGAAGGTGATCTGGCCGAACGCCGAGAGCCGAAAGCCACTTTCCCATGCGCATCATTGCCGGTCAATATCGCAGCCGTAAGTTGATCGCGCCATCAGGCACAGCGACACGTCCGACCTCGGACCGGCTGCGCGAAACTCTGTTTAACGTGGTTGGAGAAATGGTCGTCGATAGTGTGTGGCTGGATTTATTTGCTGGTTCGGGCGCTGTCGGCATTGAGGCGCTGAGCCGTGGGGCGCGGATGGTGTACTTCGTCGAAAGCAGTACTCGCGCC
>Ga0134126_10009622_pt1 | contig 12174 bp, 10 predicted proteins | sample KB31752_FD_96881 | JGI IMG/M metagenome (GOLD analysis project Ga0134126, IMG submission 96881) | Terrestrial soil microbial communities with excess Nitrogen fertilizer from Kellogg Biological Station, Michigan, USA - KB3-175-2 | ecosystem: Environmental > Terrestrial > Soil > Unclassified ...
CGACGCCAGCATCGAACGTCGCGACGGCGGCTATCGCGAGGAACGCTACACGAGGCCTCATCTTGGTTCCCTTCACGGCTCGCACGCCATAGGGTACCGCCTGGTGCATGGCAGCTGGGACCGTTTCGGGACCGATCTCAGCAGTTGGTGGCGCCGGAACCACTTTTGGGACCCATGGCGGGGAATCGAGGGGCCTTCAGGGGTTCCGAAGCGGTCCCTCTCACTCTAAGCCATTGAATCGCCGAAGGCGCCGTGATAGTTCGAATCCCTGCGTCTCCGCCAACTGTCTCCTGCAGCCCGGTTCACCACGAGCCGCGGTGCTCAGGCACATGCGCGACCAGCGGCAACGCGGCGACGAGGACCAGCGCTACCGCGACGTAGACCCATGCCTGAATGCGGCCTGGATCGGCGAAATGGGCGAGGATCGCCGTGACGATCGACACGGTGGTGATCGACCCGACCTGAAGCGACCCGGTGCGCAGCGCGGCGAGGATCGACGAATGCTCGGGAGCGAGCTGCAGCCCGGCGTTGCGGCTCGCCGGATTGATCGTCCCCCGCCCGGCCCCGACGAGAAGCGCCACGATCGCCAACCACGTGTACGGTGACATACCGGCGACCGGCGGGACGGCGAACAGCAGGACGCCGATGGCGATCATCGCGCCGCCGACGTAGAGCGGCAGGCGGTGACCGGTGCGCCGCAAGGTGAGTGCAGCAGCAACCGACAGGACGATGGCAGCTGCACCCTGTGAGACCAGCAACGTGCCGGAGCTCAATGCGCTGATGCCGTAGCGGTTGATCGCGTAGAGGGGGACGAGCGTCAGTGCGCCGGTGGTGACGCCCCCATAGATCATGTTGACGAGGTTGACCGATCCGAAGCCCGGCCCGTGGATCAGCCGCGGAGCGATGAATGGGTGGGGGGAGCGCCTGATGTGGCGGACGAACATCCATATCGCGGCGATCGAGATTCCCGCGGGGATCACGAATGCCGGCGACGCGATGCGGGTATCGGTCTCGCCGAGATAACTGACGGCGAGCATGCCCGCGAGGATGCCCGCGCCGAGGAGCGCCATCCCGGCAGCGTCCATCACGAGCCGGGTGGAGTCGGCTCCCGGCCGATCGCGGGGGATGTAGCGCAGCGCGAGCACGACGATCGCGATCCCGATCGGCACGTTCACGAAGAAGATGCCGCGCCAGGTCCAGTACGATACGAACAGCCCGCCGAAGATGGGGCCGATCATCGCGCCGATCGGAAAGATGCTGCCGAACAGGCTGACCGCGCGGTCGCGCGCGTCGCCGAAGTTCTCGACGACGATCCCCGTCGCAGACGGCGTGAAGCCAGCGCCCCCTGCCGCCTGCAGTGCGCGCAACGCGATCAGCAGGAAGATGCTGTCGGCGAGGCCGCAGCACAGCGACGCTGCGGTGAACGCGGCGACCGAACCGAGGAACACCTTGCGGCGTCCATGGCGCTCGCTCAGTTTGCCGCTTATCGGCAACATCAGCACGAAGCCCAGCGAGTACGCGGTGATGGTCCAGCCTGCCCAGTTGATCGACGTATGCAAGCCGTGCTGCAGCGCGTGCAGCGCCGTCGCGACGATCGTCGAGTCGACCGACATCATCAGCAGTGCGAGCGCGACGATGCCGAAGACGGGAAGCCGGCGGAAGGGCGGATCGACGGCCGAAGCCGTGCCAAGTGTAGCGGCCGGGCGCACCCGATGCGCGGCACCTGGCTCGTATGGATCCGACTCGCGTGGATCTGGCTCGCGTGAATTCCGCACGCGATAGCCTACCAAACGTGTCCGTCTGCCGCGGGGTCGCCGGACGACGGGGCACGCAGAGCGTGGGTGACGAAAGTCAGCCCGGGCAACCCGTGGTCACTGGACTATCGTTTCCATCGCGCGACGATACGTCCCCTGACGAGCGAGTCCGTTCAGGCGGCACCGCTCGAGCAGTGCCCGTTGCGCGGCCGTGACGTTACCTTCGTGTCCCTTCCAGGCTTCCAGCACGGGCTCCTGCAGCGCCCGTCCGTACGAGAAGCTGATCTGCCACGGATGCGACCCCATGGCGTTCATCGCGTTCAGGTGATCGGTGGCATCCTCGGGACTCTGGCCCCCCGACAAGAACACGATTCCAGGCACCGCCGAGGGTACGTAGCGCGCGAGGCAACGAAGGGTGGCGTCCGCGACCTGCTGCGTCGCGGGCCGATGCGGGCACTTCATGCCGGCGATCACCATATTCGGCTTCAGCAGCATGGCCTCGAACGTCACCCGCTGGCCATCGAGCTCGGCAAAGACACGCCGGAGGACCTGTGACGTGACGGCCTCGCAGCGGTCGATGTCGTGTGCGCCGTCCATCAGAACTTCGGGTTCGACGATGGGAACCAGACCGGCCTCCTGGCAAAGGGCCGCATAGCGCGCGAGCGCGTGGGCATTCGCGCGAATCGCGTAGGCCGACGGCAGGCCGCGCTCATCGATATCGATGACGGCGCGCCACTTTGCAAAGCGGGCACCGAGCGCTCTGTACTCGACGAGGCGATCGCGCAAGCCATCGAGACCCTCGGTGACGGTCTCTCCCGGATACTGCGCCAATGGCTTGGCGCCCCTGTCGACCTTGATGCCGGGAATGATTCCGCGGCTCGACAGCAAGCGGGCGAAAGGTGTGCCGTCGCTCGAATGCTGGCGCAGCGTTTCGTCGAACAGGATGACGCCGCTCAGGTAGCTTTCGACGCCTGGCGCCGTGAAGAGCAGCTCGCGGTATCGCCGGCGATGCTCCTCCGTGGACTCGACTCCGATCGCGTCGAAGCGCTTCTTGATCGTCGGGCCGCTTTCGTCGGCCGCCAGCAGACCCTTCGGCTGCGCGACAATGGCTTGGGCTATGGACTCGAGCTCCTCAACGGCCATGGATTCTCTCCTCGATCACCCGCGCGTATCACGCGCCGCTCGACCTGCTGCTTAGCCGAGGACGGCGAGGGCGCGCGCGCAGACGTTGTCGACCGTGTATCCGAATTCGCGCAGCACGACGTCGCCCGGCGCCGAGGCGCCGAAGCGATCGATGCCGAGCACGTCGCCGCGATCGCCGACGTAGCGATGCCAGCCTTGCGTCACGCCGGCTTCGATCGCCAGGCGTGCGGCCACATTTGGCAACAGCACGGCGTCGCGGTAGGCCCTGGGCGCGGCATCGAACAGTTCCCAGCTCGGCATCGACACGACTCGCGCATGGACCGCGCGGTCGGCGAGCTTCTGCGCGGCCGCGACGGCCAACGCGACCTCCGATCCGGTGCCGATCAGGATCAGGTCGGGCTTGCCGCCGGGCGCATCGACGAGCACGTAGGCGCCTTGGCGCAATCCTTCGGCGGACGCGAAACGGCTGCGATCGAGCGTCGGTACGTGCTGGCGCGTCAGCACAAGCGCCGTCGGCCGGTCATGCGTTTCCAACGCGACCCGCCATGCCACGGCCGTCTCGTTCGCGTCGGCCGGACGAATCACGACGAGACGTGGAATTGCGCGCAGGCTGGCGATCGGCTCGACCGGCTGATGCGTGGGCCCGTCCTCGCCGAGCGCAATGCTGTCGTGCGTGAACACGTGGACGACGTGCAACTGCATCAGCGCGGCGAGGCGGATCGGCGGGCGCATGTAATCGGAGAAGGTGAGGAACGTCGCGCCGAAGGGTATCGTCCCGCCGTGTGCAGCGAGGCCGTTGACGATCGCACCCATCGCGTGCTCGCGGACCCCGAAATGCAGGTTGCGGCCGGCAAAGCTCCAGCCGCCGCCGTCCTCGCCCTGGCGATCATGAGCATTGGCTCCCGGCGATTGGAAATCTCCCAGGCCGGCGAGCGCCGTGTAGGTCGACGGGTCGAGGTCGCACGAGCCGCCGATCAGCATCGGTACGCGCGGCGCAATCGCGTTCATGACCTTGCCGGAGGCGACACGCGTGGCCATGCCTTTCGCGTCGGCCGGAAACACCGGAATGTCGGCATCCCAGGCAGTCGGCAACCGCCCGTGAAGCTCGTCATCGAACGCCCGCGCTAGATCGGGATGGACCCGCGCATAGGCTGCACGTGTGCCGCGCCACGCTTCCTCGGCCTGCGCGCCACGCGCGAGCGCGAGGCGGTAATGTGCAAGGACATCGTCCGGGACGAGAAAATCGGGCTCGGTGGGCCAGCCCAGATTGCGCTTGGTGAGGAGCACCTCGTCGTGGCCGAGCGGCGAGCCATGCGCTTCGAAAGTGTCCTGCTTGGTCGGTGAGCCGTAGCCGAGATGCGTGCGCACGAGGATCAGCGACGGCCGCGTCGTTTCCGCCTGGGCGGCCTCGATGGCCTCGGCGACGGCGTCGAGGTCGTTGCCGTCGGCGATCGTTCGAGTGTGCCAGCCGTAGGCCTCGAAGCGCCGTGCACGGTCTTCGGTGAACGTGATGCCGGTGCCGGCCGAGAGCGTGACGCCATTGTCGTCGTAGAGATAGATCAGCTTGCCGAGTCGAAGATGCCCGGCGAGCGACGCTGCCTCCGACGCGATCCCCTCCATGAGGTCGCCGTCGCTGACGATCCCATAGGTGAAATGGTCGACGATCTCGAATCCCGCGCGGTTGAAACGTGCGGCAAGGTGCGCTTCCGCCATCGCCATGCCGACACCGTTGCCGAAGCCCTGACCGAGCGGCCCGGTCGTCACCTCAACGCCCGGGGTTACGCCGCGCTCGGGATGTCCCGGCGTGATGCTGCCCCAGCGCCGGAACTGGCGCAGATCGTCGAGCGACACTGCGTATCCGGTGAGGTGCAGCAGCGCGTACAACAGCATCGATCCGTGACCGGCGGAGAGGACGAAGCGATCGCGGTCGGGCCATTCCGGATTGGCCGGGTTGTGCTCCAAAAACCTCGACCACAGGACGTAGGCCATCGAGGCCGCGCCGAGCGGCATTCCCGGATGACCGCTGTTGGCGTTCTGCACGGCGTCCACCGCGAGGAAACGCAGTGCGTCGATGCACAGGTGGTCGAGGGCGGAGGGCGATTTCATGCGACGGCGTCGACGGATATCGGGACGATCCCGGTCCGCGAGAGGAGCGTGCGGCGAGGCTCCTGCGCATGTTAGCGCGCTGCTCGCCTCGAGCAAACCCTGCGCGCCACGGGAAAGCGGCTTCTGAAGCCGCGCCGGGAACCCCAACCGGTGGTGCTTGTCCGACTTGGGTCGAAGCGCACGCCTGACAGGGTGGCGTGCGCTCGACTGCGTTCAAGGAGGAACCGACCCGATGTCTCCCGGTGACAGCACCGCGGCGGAGCGTGCGTTCGACAGTGCGAACACGCTCGTACCCCAGGTCCAGCTGCTCGATCCGCCGTTCGACACGTTCGAGGCCAATCCAGGCTACATCCGCGGATACCTGTCTGGCGTGCGCGAGAACGGCGGTCAATATACGCATGCCGCGGTGTGGGTCGCGATGGCGTTCGCGGCAGCCCGCGACGCGACGCGCGCGTGGGACGTGGCTACGATGTTGAACCCGATCCACCATGCTGCGGGTGACGCCATGCATCCCCGCGAGCTGGACGACGTTCAAGCTGCATTATCGCTACCGGGATACCCTCTATCGAAGCACCGTAGTGCAGTGCAGCGCCGCCGACTCATGGTCGACCATGACGCTCGACGGAGTCGACTGTCCGGACCATGCGATTGTGCTGGTGGACGATCGGCGGGAACATGCGGTGCACGTGCGCGTGCAGCGGACGCAGGACTGAAGGGCGCCAGATCTTCGAACTGCGGGCCGGAAATCCCGGTTCGTCGTGGAAGGAGACGCAGGATGCAACTCGGCATGATCGGCATGGGGCGGATGGGGTCCAACATGGTGCGCCGCCTGATCCGCGGCGGGCATCAGTGCGCGGTCTACGACGTGCATTCCGAAGCCGTCGCGGCCGTCGCAGCGACCGGCGCGGTCGGGGCGACGTCGATCGGCAAACTCGCCGCTACGCTGGCCCGACCGCGCGCGCTCTGGCTGATGGTGCCGGCAGCCGCCGTCGACGCGGCGCTCGCCGAGCTCACCCCGCTGCTCGAAGCGGGCGACATCGTCATCGACGGTGGCAATTCATATTACCGCGACGACATCCGGCGTGCGGCTGCGCTGCAATCGACCGGAATCCACTACGTCGACGTCGGAACCAGCGGTGGCGTTGCCGGGCTCGAGCGTGGCTATTGCCTGATGATCGGCGGCGATGCGGAGCCCGTCGCACGTCTGGCCCCGATTTTCGCGACCCTTGCTCCAGGCATTGCCGCCGCGTCGCCAACGCCCGGACGCACGAGCGCGCGCGGCACGGCCGAGCAGGGCTGGCTCCACTGCGGCGCACACGGCGCCGGGCACTTCGTAAAGATGGTGCACAACGGCATCGAATACGGCCTGATGGCAGCCTATGCGGAAGGGTTGAACGTCCTTCGCAATGCCGACGCCGGCACACGGCCGTGGGCCGCCGACGCGGAAACGACGCCGTTGCGCGAGCCCGAGTACTACCCGTACCGGCTCGATCTTCCGGCCATCGCAGAGCTTTGGCGCCGCGGCAGCGTGATCGGCTCGTGGCTCCTCGATCTCACGGCGAGCGCGCTCGCGCAGGATCCGACCCTCGCGGACTACGCGGGCCGGGTCTCGGATTCGGGCGAAGGACGCTGGACGATCATGGCCGCGGTCGATGAAGGCGTTCCGGTGCCGGTTCTCTCGGCCGCGCTGTTCGCGCGCTTCAGCTCGCGCGGGAACGCCGATTTCGCCGACAAGCTGCTTTCGGCGATGCGCCACGAATTCGGCGGTCACATCGAACGCGTGGGCAACGGCGCGAAGGCGCCGACATGACCGCGCCAGCGTCCGATGCGCTGGTGTTCTTCGGTGTCACCGGTGATCTCGCGTACAAGCAGATCTTCCCGGCCCTGCAGGCGATGGTTCGTCGCGGCGGCCTCGACCTGCCAATCATCGGCGTCGCGCGGTCGGACTGGAGCAATGAGCAGCTCCGCGCACGCGTGCGCGACAGTCTCGAGCATCACGGCGGCGTCGATAACGAAGCATTCGAAAAACTGGCGGCGCGTCTGCAGTACATCGACGGCGATTATGCCGACGCGGCGACCTATGCTCGGCTGCGCAAGGCGCTGGATACGGCGCGGAGACCTTTGTATTACCTCGCCATCCCGCCGAGCCTGTTCGTCACGGTGACCGAGGGGTTGGCCAAGTCCGGCTGTACCCAGGATGCCCGCGTGATCGTCGAAAAGCCTTTCGGCCACGATCTTGCCTCGGCCCAGGCGCTGAACGAAACGCTGCGCAGGACCTTTCCCGAGGCGGCGATTTTCCGCATCGACCATTACCTCGGTAAGGAACCGGTCGAAAACCTGCTCTATTTTCGTTTCGCCAATTCCTTCGTTGAGCCGATCTGGAATCGCAATCACATCGCCAGCGTGCAGATCACGATGGCCGAGAGCTTCGGCGTGCAGGGTCGCGGGCGCTTCTACGACGAAGTCGGCGCGATTCGCGACGTGGTGCAGAATCACCTGCTGCAGGTGACCGGGTTGCTCGCGATGGAGGCACCGATTCATCGCAATCCGGACGCCGCGCGCGACGAAAGGCTGCGCGTGTTCAGGGCGATGCGCCCGCTGACGTCGGCGGACGTCGTGCGTGGCCAGTTTCGAGGCTACCTCGACGAGCCCGGGGTGGCGCCTGATTCGCAGGTCGAGACGTTTGCGGCGCTGCGCCTCTACATCGATACCTGGCGCTGGGAAGGTGTGCCCTTCTACATTCGCGCAGGCAAGTGTCTTCCGGTCACCACGACCGAGGTGATCGTCGAGCTCAAGCCGCCACCGCTGGCGGTGTTCGACGGCATACGCGCGGGCCAACGCAACCAGTTCCGGTTCCGCTTGAGTCCCGATGTCTTCATTTCGGCGCGCGCGCGGGTCAAGACCCCCGGCGAAACGATGGCCGGTGAAAACGTCGAGCTGATCGCGCGGCGCCATCCCGGCGACGAGATGACGCCCTACGAGCGCCTGCTCGGTGACGCCATCGACGGTGATGCGTCGTTGTTCGCGAGCCACGACAGCATCGAAGCCGCGTGGCGCGTTGTCGACCCGGTCCTGACGGGCATGCCGCCGCCGACCGCGTACGCAGCCGGTACGTGGGGGCCCGCAACGGCAGATCGAATCGTTGCCGGCGATGGAGGCTGGCGCAATCCGGCGGCGAGCGAGGCTGCGGCATGAGCGCCGCCACCTGCCGTCGCGGGGAGCCGGCGTGAGGGCAAGTGACGACGTCGCGTGGCTCGTGGACTGCGACAACACGCTCGACAACGACCGCGCGGCGGAAGATCTCAGGCACCACCTCGCGCACGAATTCGGTACGGCGAGCTGCGACCGCCATTGGCAGATCTTCGAGGCGCTTCGCGCCGAACAAGGATATGCCGATTATCTCGGTGCGTTGCAGCGCTCCGGACTTTGGGACGCGGTCGAGGGCCGGGTCGACCGGGCAACCCTGTGGAGCGGGATTTCGAGGCACGGCGAATACGAGGCACCACGATGAACGCTGCGCGACAATTGCACGATCTCGGTCAGAGTCTGTGGCTCGACAACATCACCCGCGGGCTCCTGGTCGACGGCACGCTGCGCCGCTACATCGACGAACTCTCGGTGACCGGTCTCACGTCGAATCCGACGATCTTCGATCACGCGATCCGGAATACGCGCTTTTACGACGATGCCATCCGCAGCAAGGCCGGCGAGGGCAAGACGCATGAAGCGCTGTTCTTCGAGCTCGCACTCGAAGACTTGACCCAGGCCGCCGATCTCTTCCGCCCGGTCCATGATGCGACGGGCGGCGTCGACGGCTGGGTATCGATGGAGGTATCGCCGTTGCTCGCCGACGATGCCGCCGGCACGGTGCGCGAAGCCGCGCAACTGCATGCGCGCGCCGGACGCCCCAACCTGTTCGTCAAGATCCCGGGCACCGCGGCGGGCGTGATGGCGATCGAGGAGTCGATCTTCGCCGGGGTTCCGATCAACGTCACGCTGCTGTTTTCGCCGGAGCAGTATCTCGCTGCGGCGCAGGCGTACCAGCGTGGACTCGAGCGGCGGATCGCGGCGCGCCTCGATCCGCACGTCGCGTCGGTGGCGTCGCTCTTCGTCAGCCGCTGGGACGTCGCGGTGCGCGATCAGGTCGATCCGGCGCTGCACAACCGCCTCGGAATCGCGATCGCTGCGCGCACCTACCGCGCCTATCGCGAAGTCCTCGGCTCATCACGCTGGCGTGCGCTGGCGGCCGCCGGCGCACCGACACAACGCCTGCTTTGGGCGAGTACGGGCACCAAGGACCCGGCCGCGTCGGACACGCTCTACGTCGAAGCGCTCGCGGCACCGGATACGATCGACACGATTCCCGAGAAAACGCTGCTCGCGCTCTCCGACCACGGCCGACCGCGCGGCGTGTTGGCGGCGGACGGCGGCGACGCCGAGGCGACACTGGCGGCGTTCCGCAAGGCCGGGGTCGACGTCGCCGCGCTGGCGACCCGGCTCCAGCGCGAAGGTGCGCAATCATTCGACAAATCCTGGAGCGACCTCATGGATTGCATCGCAATAAAGAGCCGAGTGCTCCAGAACGTCGCGGCGGCGAGGTGACGACCACCATGGAATCCACTGTGCTCCCATCGATGCGCGCGCCGACCGAATGCCCGGCCTGGCAGGGCCTGGCGAAGCATGCCGAATCGATACGCGGGCGGCATCTGCGCACACTGTTTGCGGACGAGCCGGCGCGCGGCGATCGGATGACGCTCGAGGCAGCCGGCCTCGTGCTCGACTACTCCAAGAACCGGGTGACCGACGAAACCCTCGACCTCCTCGTACGCCTTGCGAGCGAATGCGGCCTGCGCGAGCGCATCACGGCGATGTTCGCCGGCGAAAAGATCAACGTCACCGAGAAACGGGCGGTGCTGCACGTCGCCTTGCGCGCCCCGGCCGATGAACGAATCGTCGTCGACGGTCGCGACGTTGTCCCCGACGTCCACGCAGTGCTGGCCCGAATGGCGGCATTTTCGGCGCGGATTCGTAGCGGTGGCTGGCTCGGATACACCGGCAAGCCGATTCGCAACATCGTCAACATCGGCCTCGGCGGCTCGGACCTCGGCCCCGTGATGGCTTACGAAGCACTGCGCCACTACAGCCAGCGCGAGCTGAGCTTCGGTTTCGTGTCGAACGTCGACGGCACCGATTTCACTGAAGTCACGCGCGGACTCGATGCCGCGCAAACGCTGTTCATCGTGTCGTCGAAGACCTTCACGACCCTCGAAACGCTCACCAACGCTCACGCGGCGCGCTCGTGGGTGGTGCAAAGGCTTGGCGACGAGCGCGCCGTGTCCCGGCACTTCGTTGCCGTCTCGACCAACGCCGAGGCGGCGTCGAAGTTCGGCATCGATCGCGCCAACGTCTTCGGCTTCTGGGACTGGGTCGGCGGCCGCTATTCGATGGATTCGGCGATCGGCCTATCGACGATGATCTCGATCGGTGCGGAGCAGTTCCAGGCGATGCTCGCTGGCTTTCGCGCGATGGATCAGCATTTCCGATCGGCGCCGTTCGAACGCAATCTGCCGGTGCTGATGGGTCTCCTCGCGGTCTGGTACAACAACTTCTTCGATGCGCAAACGGCTGCGATCCTCCCTTACGACCAGTACCTGCGCAAGTTCCCGGCGTATCTCCAGCAATTGACGATGGAGAGCAACGGCAAACACGTGACGCGCGATGGCGCGCGCGTCGATTGCCAGACGGCACCCGTCTACTGGGGTGATCGCGGGACCAACGGCCAGCACTCGTTCTTCCAGTTGCTGCATCAGGGGACGCGACTCGTCCCCTGCGATTTCATCGGGTTTTGCCGCAGCCTCAATCCGCTCGGCCGCCAGCACGACCTGCTGATGGCCAACCTGTTCGCCCAGACCGAAGCGCTCGCCTTCGGCAGGACCGCTGACGAAGTCAGGGCAGAAGGCACGCCCGAATGGCTCGTGCCGCACCGGGTCTGCGACGGCAACCGGCCGAGCAACACGATCCTGGCGGACCGCCTGACCCCCGCGACGCTGGGAACGCTCGTCGCACTCTACGAACACAGCGTGTTCACGCAAGGGGTGATCTGGAACATCGATTCGTTCGACCAATGGGGCGTCGAACTCGGCAAGGCGCTCGCGCAGCGGGTGATACCGGAGCTGCAGAGCGTCGATGAACCACCGCTCGCGCACGACAGTTCGACCAATGCGCTGATTCGGCGCTATCGCCGCCGCCGCGAGGGCGCGTGACGGGCGCCGGCCCCCGTCGAGGCGAACGCGCCGGACGGGCGAACGGCGCAGCGATGACGGTCGATCCGCTTGCCGGGAAGCTGGCGCCCCTGGCGCTGCTGGTCGACGTCCCGCGGCTCGTCGCGGCGTACTACACGGAGGTGCCGGACCCTTCGGGGGCCGCGCAGCGCGTCGCGTTCGGAACCTCCGGGCACCGCGGATCGTCGTTCGACCGCTCGTTCAACGAGTGGCACCTGCTCGCAATCACGCAGGCGATCTGCCGCTATCGCGCGCGGCACGGCATCGATGGCCCCCTCTATCTCGGCATCGACACGCACGCGCTGTCGGTACCCGCCTATGCGAGCGCGCTCGAGGTCCTTGCGGCCAACGGTGTCGACGTGATGGTGGCCCACAACGACGACTACACGCCGACCCCCGCAGTATCGCTCGCGATCCTGCGCTACAACCGCGGCCGAAGCAGCGGGCTCGCTGATGGAATCGTGGTCACGCCGGTGAAGACGTAACCGGATGGATCGAGGCCCGCGCGAACGCACGCTCGGCTTTCCCGGCGAAGAGAGTGCCGGTGCGCGCTTCCTGCGGCGCAACGGCCGCGTCTGGACGACCGACAAGGACGGCATCGTTGCGGCGTTGCGGTCGGCGGAGATCACCGCCCGAACCGGCAGCGACCGCTCCGAGCGCTACAGCGACCTGGTACGCGCGCTCGGCGCGCCCGCCGAGCGGCGGCTGGAGGCGACCGCGACGCTCGAGCTCGGCGGCATCGAGCGGACCTTCTACGATTACGTCGCGCGCGGGGCACCGTTCGGTCCGGACGACGGGACGGTGGCGCCGTGGGTCGTCGTTTCGTCGCTCCCCTTCGCCCCGAAGATCGTGCTGCCGGCAACCCGGCGCAATCGGGCAATCGGCACGGC
>Ga0134126_10009623_pt1 | contig 12173 bp, 9 predicted proteins | sample KB31752_FD_96881 | JGI IMG/M metagenome (GOLD analysis project Ga0134126, IMG submission 96881) | Terrestrial soil microbial communities with excess Nitrogen fertilizer from Kellogg Biological Station, Michigan, USA - KB3-175-2 | ecosystem: Environmental > Terrestrial > Soil > Unclassified ...
AACTCGAACGATGTCTGGTCGAACGGCGTCGACAGGAATTCGATGTCGCGCTTTTTCGCATGCGCGATCAGGGTGTGATGGGCGGCGTGCGGCAATTCGAGCCGCCGCAGCATGGCATGCTGGCTTTCCGACGCATCCGTGGTGCGTTGCTGGTAATCGGCCTTGAGCGCAGAACGGCCAGCCACGCCACTGGCGCTAAAAGTCTGGAATTTGACGATGTCGGCGCCGGCATCCGCGGCGGCATCGACCAACGCGAGCGCGGTTTCCAGATTGCCCGAATGATTGACACCGGCTTCGGCAATGATGAGCGTGCGCTGCCGGCTCATGGCGCGACCCCGCCAGGGATGAGATCGTAAAAGCCCTTCCGGAGGAGTTCCCGAAAATCAGGGACGGCTGCGATGATGTCGGCGAAACGCCGGCTCGATTCGCCGTCGCCATAGGGGCTAACGGTGGGTTGCCGGCCACGGATCGCCGCCTTCGAAACGGCTTCAACGATCGCGTTTCGCTCTGGCGGCGCATTGAATACCGAGCTCGCCCGCTCACGCCCTTTCTGACGATCGCCGATATCGACGGTCGGAATACCGAGCGAAGGCGCTTCCAGAACGCCGCTTGAGGAGTTACCGACCACGAGATCGACCTGGTTCATCAGGCTGATGTAGCGAAGTTGCCCGAGCGACACCACCGCGATGGCATTCGGACGGCTCGCCACAAACGCCTCGATGCGGTTGTTCAGCGCCCGGCCTTCGGCGTCGGCATTGGCGAGCGTGAAAAACAGCCGCCACTGCGGGTCGAGAATCGAAAGCGCGGCAAACAATTCGTCCAGCTCATTGACGGAACGGCCGGCCTCGACCGTCACCGGATGGAAGGTCACGAGCATATTGCGCGGTCCGAGCGGCATGCCGACTTCGCGGCCGACCGTCTCGCGGTCCATCAGACTGAGCCGCTTGATGGCGTCGATGCCGGTCGACCCGATGGTGTGGATGCGGGCCGGGCTTTCGCCAAGCTGCATCAGCCGCCGCGTCGAGTCACGGTTGCTGGTGAAATGCAGATGCGACATCTTGCTGATGGCATGACGGGTCGATTCATCGAGGGCGCCTTCGGTGACGTCGCCACCGTAAAGGTGCGCCATCGGCAATCGCATGAACATCGCGGCCTGCGCCGCTGCGAAGGTTTCGAAACGGTCGCCGAGCACCACGACGAGATCCGGCGCAAGGCGCGCAAACGCGTCGGCAAATCCGATGATTCCGATCCCGACCGATTTGGCGACGCCGACGCCGGAATCGCTGCTCAGCAACGACTCGACGGTGTCATCAACGGCAAAGCCTTCGGCCCGGATGTTGTCGATGGTGGTGCCGAATTCCGGCGACAGATGCATGCCGGTGGCGACCAACTGCAATGTCAGTCCGGACGTCTGCTGGATCGCGCGCATCGGCCAGATCAGCAGACCGAAGTCAGCGCGGCTGCCGGTGACAAAACAGATTTTTCGGGAGCGATCAGCCATTGTGCGCCTGTAGGCTGGCGCTGCTCGGCAGATTGATCAGGCGGCGTTCGATCGATTCAGCGACGCGGAGATCGCCACGCGGGCATGCCGCGAACATCGGAAGCTGGTGCATCAGCGTCCACACCGGGCGGGCGCCAAAACCGGCGGCGTTGAGCGCGGCCAGCAGGTCGTCGCGCAGGCCGGCATGGCCTTCATCGAGCAGGATCGCGTTGAGCCAGTAGTTGCTGGTCGTTCCCTCCGGCTCGCGCGCGAAGTGGACGCCGGGAACATCGGCGAAAACGCGGCCGTAGGCGCTCGCCAGCGCGCGCTTTCTCGCAAGGAAGCCGTCGATCTGCTCGAGCTGGGCGCATCCCAATGCCGCGTTCAAATTCGGCAGGCGGTAATTGAAGCCGATTTCATCGTGCACGAAGGCCCATTTGTGCGGCAGTTTTGCGGTCGTCGTGATGTGCTTGGCGCGGCGGCCGAGTTCCTCGTCGTCGGTCAGGATCGCGCCGCCGCCGCCGGTGGTTACGATCTTGTTGCCATTAAAACTCAGCGCGGCAAGACGGGCTTTTGAGCCGACCGCATGACCCCTGTAGGTCGATCCGAGCGACTCGGCGGCGTCCTCGACGATCGGAATGTCCCAGTGCCGGGCGATGGCGGTGATGCCGTCCATGTCGACGGGATGCCCAAAAGTGTGCATCGGCGTGATCGCGGCAATCCGGCGGCCGGTCTCGCGATTGATCGTGCCACCTGCGCCACGTTGCGCAATCGCATCGAGGCGCGCCGCGAGCGCCTGCGAATCCATCCCCAGCGTGGCGAACGAACTGTCGACGAAATGCGGCGTCGCGCCGCAATAGGCGATTGCGTTGGTGGTCGCGATGAAGGTCAGCGCCGGCGAAATGACCTCGTCGCCCGGCTCCACGCCGGCGAGCCGAAAGCAGACATGCAGTGCGGCGGTGCCGTTGACCACGGCGATCGCGCGCCTGGCGCCGGTGAATTCCGCGAGCATGTCCTCGAAGCGGTCGACGAACTTGCCGACCGACGACACGAAGGTGCTCTTGATGCATTCCTCGAGATAGGCGATTTCATTGCCGGCGAAGACCGGCTCGTGCAGTGCGAGAATTCCATTGGGCGTTCCGACGGCGTGCTGAACGGCCGCGACGACCGTTCTCACGTCAAGGCGATCGGAGCTTGTCGCGGGAATGCCCACACTGTCCTCATACATTGTAGACGTCAGCCTTGTAGCGCGCGAGGTTGGCGGGGTCCATAAACCATTGCGCGGTCTTTTCCAGCCCGCGGCGCATTCCGTCGAGGCCGCCGAATTCCGGCGACCAGCCGAGTTGCTGGCGGGCCTTGGCGTTGTCGGCCCAGAGCCGCTCCACTTCGCTGTTGGCGGGCCGCAGCCGCGCCTCGTCGGTCTCGATCTCGAGCTCGGTGCCCATCACCTCGGCGATCATCTTCGCGGTGTCGCCCACCGAAATTTCAAAACCGCTGCCGAGATTGATGGTCTGGCCGAGCGTCTGTTCGGCCGGCGCCGTCAGGCCCGCGATCAGGCCGCGCGCGGTGTCGGTCGCGAACGAGAAGTCGCGGGTCGGGCTGATCGCGCCGAGGCGGATCCTGCGCTTGCCCGAGGCGAGCTGGCTGATGATGGTGGGGATGACCGCGCGCGCCGATTGGCGCGGGCCATAGGTGTTGAACGGCCGGATCACGACGACCGGCGTATCGAAGGAAGCATGAAACGACAGCGCCATCTGGTCGGAGGCGATCTTCGATGCCGAGTAGGGCGATTGCCCGACCAGCGGATGGCTCTCCTTGATCGGTACGGTCTGCGCGGTGCCGTAGACCTCGCTGGTCGAGGTCTGAACGAAACGGCGCACACCGGCGTGGCGCGCGGCCTGCAGGACGTTGACGGTGCCGCGAACGTTGGTTTCGACATAGGAGTCGGGCGCGGCATAGGAAAACGGTATCGCGATCAGCGCCGCCAGATGCATCACGTCGGTGCAGCCCGAGGCGGCTGCGATCATGAAATGCGGATCGCGGATGTCGCCGGCGATGACTTCCACGGACTTCATGATGTCGGCGGGAACGGTGTCGAGCCAGCCCCAGGAGTTGAACGAGTTGTAATAGACGACCGCCTTGACGCGCGCGCCTGATCGGACCAGTTCCTCGACAACATGCGAGCCGATGAAACCGTCGCTGCCGGTGACGAGGACGCGGGCGTCCTTCAAATCTTCCATGCGAACCCCAAAGGCGATTAATCCAGTCATCGCAATGCGATGGCGCTATAGCACAATAGCCGCGTCGCGCAACCGAACCATCGGTAAATGCTTAAGGAATCGGCGGATTCCAGCGTTCAGGCGGGTCGGCGAGGCAGCAGTTGCTGCACAAAAGCCTCGAGGTTGCCGCCCGAAAACAGGTGGCCTTTGAGGCCTGCGGCGCGGGCCGCTTCCAGATCGGTCGCGTTGTCGCCGATCAGGATGCTGTGGGCCGCATCGACGGCAAAACGGTTCAATAGATCCGTGATCATTCCGGGCGCCGGTTTGCGCCGGTCGCTGACGCGGCGATATCGCTCGACCGTGCCGTCGGGGTGATCCGGGCAATATTCGAACGCGTCGATGTGGGCTCCGACCGGCGCCATCTCGTCCGCCATCCAGCGGTGCAGGGTGTGCACGTGGCTTTCCTGGTAAAGGCCCCGGGCAACGCCCGATTGGTTGGTAACGACGAACGCAAAATACCCGGCATCGTTCACCGCCTTCACCGCCTGCATGGCGCCGTCGATCCATTGCAGCCTGTGCGCCTCGAAAGTGTAGCCTGAATCATGGTTGAGCACGCCGTCGCGATCGAAAAATACAGCGGGGCGTCGCAATCGCTCGTTCAGCTCGGCGTCGGCGCGGGCAAAATCCTCGGGGATGCCGATGTCGATGAAATAGCCGCGGTAGGCCGTTCCGCCCATGGCGGCTTTCGCCGCGAGCACCGGAAATAAATCCTGCTCGAGCGAAGCGGGGAGGCGATCGATCCCGGCAATGATCGAGCGATCGATCACATAGACGCCGGCATTGACCGGACCCGTTGCGCCCTGGCCGGGAGCGATAAAGCAACGAACCTGGCCCCCCTCCAGCACGACCCGGCCAAACCGGTCGCCCACGACATCCGCGCGCAGCGCCATGTGAACGAGACTTGAGTTGGCGCGCGAGACCAGATCGAGAATGTTGAAGTCGAAAAACGAATCGCCGTTGAGCAGCAGGAAGCGATCCTGCAACAGGCCGGCGGCGTGGACCAGGGCGCCGGCCGTTCCGAGCGGCGCCTGTTCGAGCGAGACCTTGAGGCGTGCACGGCCCCTGACCGTGCCGGCGTAGCGGGCCTCGATGCTGTCGGCCTTGTGGCCCGCCAGCAGCAGGATTTCCTCGAATGCGTCGTAGCGGGCGATTTCGTCGATCAGCGTATCGAGAAACGGCCGGCCCCCGATCGGCAGCATCGGCTTCGGTGTCGTTTTTGTTCGCTCTCCGAGGCGTGTGCCGCGCCCGCCTACGAGAATGACGGCTTGTCTTAGCACCGGATGGGCCTCGGCGTGCATGCTGCGGCCAAATTTGCGGCCGGGGAAGAACTCAGAATTCGTAACCGATTTGCTCGGGCTTGTCCAAGAACGGGTCGTCGACCCGTCGCATTAGCTGCTGTTTCGTGAGCGCGGACCGACGAGCTTCGCGAGCCAGCCGCTTTGCGGCATCCGGAAAATGACCCACGGCAGCAACGGCAATCCGACGCGGGCGAGGCTTGCCTCGATCAACAGTGCCATGGCGAGGAAGGCTATCTTTATCCAATATGTTTTGGTCGTAGCAAAATTGAGCATGCCTCCGATGTACATGACGTAGAAGCCGTACAGCACGTACAGGGAGAGGAAGGTGGACGCATAATTGCCCTGCAGGGCTCCTCGAACCACATACGCGGTCAGGGCCGCCGTGATGCATCCCATTCCAAGCAAGAACGGCCAAGCCAGATAGGGCCCGAACAGCTCGAAGAAAATCTCCGGGAACCCGCCTGCGAACTGAAATCCGCGCGACAGGTGCTCGTGGGTGCGCGGTTCCCCGATTGTTGCGAGCATCAGGTACTGAATGGAGGTGTTGCGATCGGGTTCGAGGGGATCTTCAAACAGCAGATGGAAGGCTACCGAGGGCTTGGTCTGGTTGCCCTCGAAAACACGTTCATATGATGTCCAGCCAATCTCGCTCGGCTGAATGAGCGTGCGGTCGAAGGCTTGACGCCAGATTTCATCCCCGGCAAATCCCCGGACGTTTGTCAGGTTATTGTAAATGGCGAGCGAAACCACCCCGGCGGCAACGACGAGGCATCCGGCGGTCGCCAGGCGCGCCGCCCTGGAAGCGAAGCGTCGGTTGACCCATGAGAGCAGACTGCCTTCGGAGCTTCGGTATTTCAGCGCGATGATCGCAGCGCAGGGCATCAAGAAGAAGCTGGATTGGCTGTAAAATGCCGAAAACCTGTTGCCCGTAAGCAGCGCGTAGACGGCCGAGGCGAGCAGAAGCGCGAGCATGCGCCAGTCGACATGCCGTTGCCGGATGTATTCGGCCGTAAACATCAGTCCCCACCAGAAAGCGACGAAATTTTGGTACCGCTTCATCCACTGATGCGCGTGGCCGCCGGCATAGTTGAAACGTTCGATTCGATGGAATAGCGGAATTGAGCCGCGACGGACGAGATCGAAAAAGAGAAATGACAGGAAAATCAGCGACAGCAGGAACGTGATGTCCGATAACGTTCGCTCGCCGCGCATGGCTCCGTTTCGCTTGGCGTCGGCGCGCCATTCTTCGACCGCTTCCGACCTGAAATAATACAGGAACGGAACGAGGCTGATGATATAGGCCAGGGAATGGACGATCGTCGCCGTTCCCGGCCCTATGTCGCGAACGAGTTGCGAGGAATAAACCGGCCCCGCGAGGTCGATGAACATCGTGTCCGACATTCGCCAGGCCAGCGTAAAGATGATAAAAAAGAAGCTCAGCAGGATGACCGGACGCCAGCTGAGAAGATAAAAGAGAAAAGCAAAGAAAGACATGCCGAACAGCAGGACGGCAATATATTCGCTGGCCGAAATCATGTTCGCGCAGCCCGTCGTCCTTGAGAGCGGACTTCCAGGCCCAACGTGAGTATGAGGACACATAGAAGAATGGCGAGGCCCGCAATGGCCGATAGCCGGGCCGTATTATTGGTGAGCGGTCCGTTTACATAGATTTCGGATTCGGCAGGGAAGGTCGTCGGTTCGAGGGCGAGCTTGGCGGCTTCGAGCCGGCGCAAGCGCTCCCTGCTTTCGCTCCAGGCCGCGCCGAGGTCGCGCCTGCGTCGGTCGGATTCAGTTGAGGCCTGATCATCCGGCTTTATCGCGGCATCTTCCCATTTCTTGAGCTGCATGGACCGCTCGCGATAATCGTCGATCGCCGTCTGCAGCTGTTTGGCGTTTTCATCCAACAGCAGGGTGTGCCGCCGCTCGATCTGACGGGCAATCGCCCGGTAAGCGGCGAGGCAATCGGCGGCTGATGCGGCCGCCAGATCAATCTCTACGTCCTCGTAGTTGCTGTCCAACCCGTGCGGCCGGAGAGTTGCGAATACCAGCCGCCGCGAGAGGGCCGCGGTGTGCTGCTGGAATTCGCTTGCGCGGGCGACGGCTTCGCGAAATTCCGGAGTCGAGATCAGGGCAATGACGGTCCTCGGTTGTTCGATCGTGCCTTTGCCGCTCGAAGTCCCGTCAATCACAGCGTCAGGATCGATCGTCGAACCAATGTGGAAAATGGTTGTCATACGCCAGACCGGAGGGCCGGGGGGGCACAGAAACCAAACCGCGCCGGCGGCGCAGAGTGTCAGCAGCGCGAGTATCACGATCTTCGAGCAAAGAGGCAGCGGGTTCATTTGAAAGTCATCTGAAAGGAGGTGTCTCGCACGTGAAGCCGCTTGCAGTTGGACTTTTATGTCGACGCCTGATGGTCATTTGCAGCACGCTCGTGGAACTTACGCAAGCGCCGACCCGATAAAATGATGATGCGCGGCGTGTTGACGGGCCGTCGGCGGCCATGAACTCAACCGCGCCGCGGTCATGGTGCGCGATCGTCGATCGTTCAAGGGTATCCCGACTGCATTCAATCGAGACCACGGCGTTTTGATTATCCGTGAACACGACCCGGAAGGGCCGTCGCGCAGGGATAGCTGCCAATCATCCGGTCCGAGCGAAGCCGTTCTCAGTCGTCGCGGCGGGAATAAAGGATCCAGACCTGTCGGCACCAGGTGTTGTAGTATCGCAGCGGATCGCCAAATCCCCAGAGCGCAACCGTGAAAGGCCAATCAATCAAGCGCAACAGGCCGTATGCGATCTTGATCGCAGCGTAAGCGGGAACAGCTGCGGCCCTGCCAAATCGCCGGGCGGCGTCTTCGCGCGTTGCCTTTCCAAATTGCCGGTAAAATCGCGTCAGCAGCGGCGCTGAGGCGATAAATCCGTCTTGTCCATGTTCAAAACGAAATTTGAAAGAAACGTCGTAGTCAGATCCCCGGTTGCCGGCAAGGAATTCTGCAGCTTCTTCCAGGTTGAAAAAATGCTTGTGTCTCTGACCCGGTGGCTTTCGCTCGGCGCCGAGACCATATCCGCCAGCGTGCGTGATGTTGCGGCCATCGATCAGGCTCCAGATCAGGCCCGGCCAATTGTTCGGCAGGGAGACGATGACGTGCTTCGACGATACGCGCAGCAATTCACCGAGCAGCAAATGGGGATCGTCGACGTGCTCGAGCGTGTCCAGGTCATCACGCAATCGAACGACCTGTCGTCGAACGGCAGCGAACGGCCTTCGAGATTGTACACATGACTGATCGCATCGCGCTCGTTCCGCGTAACGATCTTGTAGCCGTCCCCGATGTCCAGGGATTCGTAATTGTTGCCTCTTGTTACGAAAAAAAGCCGCCTGATCGCCCGCTCCAACGTCGAGGATTCGACCCTGGAGCTGGGGCCAATAGTCGGTGAGCAGATCGTATGAGCGTCCCTTGCGATTCGAATAAGTTCTACCGAAACCGAATGGCGCGCCCCGGTTCAGTTCGCTTCTCCAAGATGCCTCAGCGTCGTCAGACGCGCTTTCGCGCGGAACCATTGAATTGTTCCCGGTACGAATCCCAGCTACAACCAGCGCTTGCTAGTCAGTGCTTCACTGGAAAAATTGACTGTTGGCTAAAATCGATGCATCGGTCAAGTGGTTAGCGGATGTTCCAACCAACAGGCGCCTTTCGTCGATGATGCGGCAGCTTTTCCGAAACACCATCATCTCGGGCGGTTCGCTCTTTCTGACGAGCTTGGTGCAGCTGTTGATTTCCCCGCTGATCGTGCGGCATTGGGGACTGACCGAGTACGGTCTTGTCGGATTGTCACGTACGTTCCTGCTCGGCTTCTCGGGAAGCCTTGATCTGGGGGTTGCGGAAATCGTGACGATGGGCATCGCACGCGCCCGGCAAAACGGCAACTGGTCAGTGGCCTCAAATCATCTCTCGCTTGCACTTTGGATAACCTGCGCGGTGGGGGCTGCGGTCGGTCTCATATTGATCGGTTTGTCTCACTATCCTGGATTTTTTCTCAAAGGTGAACTGGTCTATGCGCCTGACCTTGCGCTGATACTCGTCATCTCCGCCTTTGCCAGCATGGTGACCTTTCCGGGGCTGATCGCCGATGGGATGCTGAAGGGCGTCGAGAGATTCGGTACGTTGCGCAGCGTGGAATTGTCGCAAACGCTGGTTTACGCCGCCGGCGTCGCGCTGGCTGCGTTCACGAACGCGCCATATACCGCGGTCATCTATATCGCAATCGGCACCATTGTGTCCGGCAGCGCGATAAAGGCGCTGGTCGCCTGGAACATCGGATCACGTCTTGGCCTGAGGCTCACAATTCGCGTGCCGCGAGATGCGCGGCGCGAGGTGGGAAGCCGGGCGTGGCTCATCACCCAGTCCAAGCTCGTCGGCGCCGCGCAAGGGCCGCTGCTTCCCGTGCTGCTCTCCTGGCTGTTCGGTCCCCGCGCCGTCGGCGTCTACGATCTGCTGCTTCGCCTGCCGAGAGCGGCAAAGACGATCTTGTCGCTATTGAACGTGGCGCTGCTTCCCGTGTCCACCCGCATCGAGGAAGCCGACGCAACCGAGCAGCGACGCAGACTTGGGCGGATCGGCCTGGTCCTTCTGCCCGCGATCACCGTTCCACCGCTGGTGATTTGCGCGGCGCTGTCGCGCCCGATCCTGCATCTGTGGATCGGCACGCAAGCGGTGGACTTCTGGCCCTGGATGGCCGCGATGTTCATGATTCCGATTTGCGCGCAATATGTCAGCTTTGGCGGAGTAATGGCGCTGTCGCACTCGGTCGCGCTTAAAAAACTCAATCGCATCTCGATCCTTCAACTTGTCATCATCGCCGTTACAGCGACCATATTCGCGCGTCTGTTGCAGGAACGGTCGTTCATGCTCGGGCAGTCCCTGGCGTGGGCAATCTCACTGCCGCTTCAGCTGGTCGTGCTGGCGGCAACTTTCGACCTCCCGCTCAAGTCCGTCGGTCGAGCTGTCCTGACGCAAATCGTACTGTTGCTGCCGGTTTTGCTCCTTGGAATCGCGCATGCCGATAGCGCTTATCTCTACTCGCCGGCGGGGTTGGCAATTGCCATCCTTGTCGCCTGCCTGGTGGTCTGGGGCGTCGAGTATTTGCTGATGCTGCAACCATCCGATCGAGCCGAAATAAAGCGAATCATGAACGCGGTCCGGCGATCGCCCCGATTGAAATCCTAGATTCGGCGGAGGCTGCGAGCTTCGCGACGGGACGTCTCCGCTTTGTTCACTGTCATACCTGATTGAAAAAGTCTGATCGTCCCGATTTTGCTCGGTTTTCCGGGCGGTTTTCTAACGGCACTTAGAGCTGCCTGCGAGCCGCAGGGTCGTGCTCGCGAACCCCGATATTTTCCGGCTGTTTGCCACACGGGGAGCATAGCATCCCGGATACGGCATCGCCCTATCGGCGTCAGTTGTTGATTCGTGAGCGCGCAAGGCGGAATCTCTCGAACCAGCCGAATTGTGGAACTCGGCAGACAATCCACGGCACGAACGGCAATCCGACACGAGCAAGGCGCGCTTCGATCAACAATGCCGCAGCTAGAGCCGCGACTTTTACCATATATGTTCCCCTTGTAGCAAAGTTCAGCATGCCGCCGATATACATGACGTAGATGCCGTAGAGCACGTAAAGCGACAGGAACGCCGACGCATAGCGTCCTTGCAGCACGCCCTTGACCATCAGCGCGGTCAGCGCGGCCGCCAGATAGCCGGCGCCGAAAATGAAGGGCCATGCGTAAATCGGGCCGAACCATTCGAAGAAGATTTCCGGAAATCCGCCGGCAAACTGGAAGCCGCCCGAGATATGGTCCCAGGTTCGGGGCTCGCCGATCGTCTCAAGCATCAGATATTGCGGCGTCGTGTTTCTGTTTGGTTCAAGCGGCCTCTGGAAGAGAAAGTCATAGACCCGGGAAGGCTGCCAATGGCCAAAGTCGAAGACGCGTTCAAACGAAATCCACCCGAGTTCGCTCGGCTGGATCAGCGCGCGCTCGGTGAATTGCTGCAGGATTCCCGATCCCTCGTAACCGCGCACGTTGACGAGATTGTTGTAGATGCCGGTCACGCTAACGACCACCAACAGCAACGCGGCCGAGCCGAAAACAACGAGGTCTCGCGTTCTGAATGAACGGCCGATCCAGAAGAATGGGGCCGGTAAACTGCCGGCAAAATCAGCCGCGATTAGGGCCGAAAGAGGTGCGAGGAAAAAGCTGCCGAAGCTGTAGAAGGCCGAGAAGCGGTTGCCGGTGAGGAACATGTAACCCACGAGCACACCAAGCAGCGCGAGATGGCGGATGTCTATGCGGCGATTGCGCACGCGTTCGGCGGCGAACATGACGCCCCACCAGAACGCGACGAGGTTTCCGTATCGGATTAGCCAGCGGTGCGCAACTCCGGCGTATTTGTCGGTGTAAACAAAGCGGTCCAAATGCGCGAACAGCGGAATCGAACCGTGGCGAAGCAGATCCAAAAACAGATCGCCAAGAAAAAGCAGTGAGATGACGAAGCTGACATCGGATAGCGTTACGACCCCGGGCGGCCCCGGGTTCCGGTTCGCTCCGCTCAGCCAGCTTTCGATCTTCTTCGGCCGCAGCAGGATAAAAAATGGCAGTACCGTCGTGAAGTAGGCCAGCACATGCAGAGGCGTCAAGAAACCGGGGCCGATGTAATGGTAGGTTTGGGACGAGAACACCGGACCTGCCAGATCGATATACATCGTGGACGCGGTACGCCAGACCAGCGTGAACAGGACAAACAGGAAAGACAGGAAAATGACGGGGCGATATGCTGCTATCCACAGCACGCAAAGAAAGAATGCGACCCCGCAAAGCACCACGGCAGTCTGGATCAAAAGGCTTGTCATCGAGACTTGTTATCTCGATTTGCCAGGTACCAAATTTGCCGATGATGCATTCAGGCACTCAGCGCGGGGTGGGGCGGGTTCGTGCGTTGAGGGCGATCGTCAGAACAAGCATCGCAACAAGCATCGCAAAGCCGGCCAACAGGGAATTCCGCAAAGCTGCGACACGGCGGGGTCCCTGCACCGAAACGCCAGGCTCGAAATGCA
>Ga0134126_10009626_pt1 | contig 12171 bp, 10 predicted proteins | sample KB31752_FD_96881 | JGI IMG/M metagenome (GOLD analysis project Ga0134126, IMG submission 96881) | Terrestrial soil microbial communities with excess Nitrogen fertilizer from Kellogg Biological Station, Michigan, USA - KB3-175-2 | ecosystem: Environmental > Terrestrial > Soil > Unclassified ...
CGCGGAGGATCCGCTTTTCATCCTGTACACCTCCGGCTCCACCGGCAAGCCGAAAGGTGTGTTGCACACCGTGGGCGGCTACATGGTGTGGGTGTCTTACACGCACGCGGCGATTTTCGATCTACGCGAAGACGACATCTACTGGTGTACCGCCGACGTCGGCTGGGTGACCGGACACAGCTACATCCTGTACGGGCCGCTGGCCAACGGCGCGACCTCGCTGGTATTCGAGGGCGTGCCGAACTGGCCCGATGCGTCCCGCATCTGGCAGGTCTGCGACAAGCACAAGGTGACGATCCTTTACACCGCGCCGACCGCGATCCGCGCGTTGATGCGCGAAGGCGACGAGCCGGTGAAGAAGACCTCGCGCAAGTCGCTGCGCCTGCTGGGTTCGGTCGGCGAGCCGATCAATCCGGAAGCGTGGGAGTGGTATTTCGACGTGGTGGGCGAAGGCCGTTCACCCATCGTCGATACGTGGTGGCAAACCGAGACCGGCGGCATTTTGATCTGTCCGTTGCCGGGTTCCACCGTGCTGAAGCCGGGTGCCGCCATGAAGCCATTTTTCGGCGTCCAACCGGCGATCTTCGACGCCGACGGCGAGACCATCGAAGGTGTAGGCTCCGGCAATCTCGTGATCACCGATTCCTGGCCGGGGCAGATGCGCACCGTGTACGGCGACCACCAGCGTTTCATCGACACCTACTTCAAAATGTATCCAGGCGTGTACACCACCGGTGATGGCGCCGAGCGCGATGCAGATGGCGATTGGAAGATCACCGGGCGCGTGGACGATGTCATCAACGTGTCCGGCCACCGCATCGGCACCGCCGAAATCGAGAGTGCAATGATGGCGGACGAACGCGTCGCCGAAGCTGCGGTCGTCGGCTGCCCGCACGACGTGAAGGGCACGACCATTTACGCATTCGTGACGCCCAAGGAAGGCGTCGAGCCGAGCGACGCGCTGAAAAAGGACCTTGTCGCCGGGATTCGTGAGCGGATCGGCGCGTTTGCCGCACCCGAATACCTGCAATGGGCCGCGGGGCTGCCCAAGACGCGTTCGGCCAAGACCATGCGTCGGATCCTGCGCAAGATCGCGGAAGCCGGGAACAGCGAGGTCGATCTTGCGGCGTTGGGCGATACTTCGACGCTGGCCGATCCTTCGGTGGTGAAGCGCCTGTACGACGACCGCGTTCGGCACTGACCGGACGCGACCCACCGATGTCCACTGCTCTGGAGTTCACGGAGGCGATTCCTCGGAATATTGCCCGGAATTTGGACGGCCAGGTAATCCATGTGTGGCGCATTCCCTACGCGATGGCGCAAAGGCGCACGCCGTTGCTGGAACTGCTGGCGGCCTATCTCGACACACCCGCGTCGTCCGTGGTGCTGGATGAGGATGCTCGCGGCAAACCTCGACTGGCGTCTCGCGTTTCCGCGTCCGGCGCATCGGATCGGCTGGAATTCAACTGGTCGCACAGCGGCGACTTCGCGCTGGTGGCGCTCGCGCGCGGGTGCGCACTGGGAGTGGACATCGAACGCTTCGGCAAGGGTCAGCGTTCGCTTGAGATCGCCCGGCGATTTTTCGATCCCGCGGAGGCGGATGCGCTGGCGCGGCTTGAACCTGCTGCGCGCGACCGCTCGTTCATCAAGCTCTGGTGCGCGAAGGAAGCGGTGCTGAAGGCCGCGGGCGAAGGGCTGTCGTTCGGCCTCGCGCGCCTCGCGTTCGTGCAACGCGCAGACGCGGACTGGAGTTTGCAGCAGGTCGATCCGGCATTGGGCGAGGCACCGGACTGGCGCCTTGCCAGCTTCGAGGCGGCGCCCGACTATCGCGGCGCCTTGGCGTGGCACGGCCCAAGCCGCGCCATTGCGGCGTTCCGGACGACCGGGGCCGCTGACTGAACCGTTCCGTGGAGCCCGGAACTCCCCCGCAAAACGGGTGTCTCAAGCAATACGGGAAGTCTCCCCGTAAGGTTCGCCACGACAGCGACGTGGTGGACTGCACTCTCCGGCGCGGAGTCCCTCCGCGCCTTTTTTTGTGGTCTGGGCGCTCATCATTGATCATTGCTTTGTCGGCCACTCGTGCAAAAAGACACTGAGGGTCGGGAATCACCATAATGGCCATCTTGGTCTGACTTCTCGCGAAGCCGCCCGATGCCCAATTCCCGATGACGACGCTCAGTGTCAATCTCAACAAGGTCGCAGTGCTGCGCAATGCGCGCGGCGGCGTCGAACCGAATCTCTCGACCGCGGCCGAAACCTGCATCGCGGCCGGCTGCGGCGGCATCACCGTGCATCCGCGCCCGGATCGGCGGCACGTCACCGCTGAGGATGTCGCGCGGCTTGCGGCCATCACACGAGGGCGCGTCGAGCTGAATCTCGAAGGCAATCCGTTTGCGCCGCCGCGCGGTGGTTATCCCGGTTTCGTCGAGCTGGTGCGCCAAGCTCGATCCGCACAGGCGACGCTGGTGCCGGATGCCGATGGCCAGATCACTTCCGATCACGGATTCGATCTCGTGCGGGATCTGTCCAGACTCGCGCCACTGATCGCGGAGCTCGGTCGCCTGGGTTGTCGCGTTTCGTTGTTCGTCGACGCGGGCAGTACCGACGGTTTCGAACAAGCTCGTGCGCTTGGGGTTTCGCGCGTCGAGCTTTACACCGGTCCTTACGCCCGTGCGTTTGCCCACGGGGATTTCGCGGCCGAACTGCAGCGCTGCGTCGCTACCGCGCGGCGTGCAATGGATGCCGGGCTCGACGTGAACGCCGGACACGACCTCGATCAGAAGAATCTCGGCGCCTTCAAGCGCGCAATTCCCGGGCTCGCGGAAGTGTCGATCGGGCACGCGCTGATCAGTGAAGCCCTGTACGACGGATTGGATCGCACGGTCCGGAATTACCTCGCGATCCTCGCCTGACCGATGCATACAAAAAAGCCGCGCAATGCGTGGCTTTTCTGATCAATCGGAACTTCAAATCAGGGTGTCGATCCGTTCTTCGCCTTGCCTTGGGTGATGAAGCCCAGATGCACCATGCCCGCGCCCTTTGCATCCTGCATCACCTTCCAGATCACGCGATAGGGCGTGGTCTTGTCGGCACGGATGTTCAACTCCGGCTGCGGCACGCTGGTGGCCGCGGCACGCAGTTTGGCACTCAACACCGCATCGCTGATCTGGCTGTCGTTCCAGTACACGGTGCCATCCGGCTCGACCGCGAGATCGATCGGCGGCACCTCGATCGCCGCCGGTTTGGTGTTGGGATCGGCGCGCGGCAGCTCGACCTTCACCTTGTGCGACATCAAAGGCGCCGTGATCATGAAGATGATCAGCAGCACCAGCATCACGTCCGCCAGCGGGGTCACGTTGATTTCGGCCTTCGGGATTTCGCTGCCCGAATTTTCGCCAAGACTCATCGACATGACGTCAGATCCTCACTTCTCGAAACCGATCTTCTGGACGTTGTAGCGGCGCGCTTCCGCCATCACTTCCGCCAGATAATTGTACTGCGTGTCGTCGGTCGCCTTGATGTGCACTTGCGGCTGCTGTTCCAACGTCTTGGTGCCAATCGTGGCCAACTGCGCCTGCAGCTCGACGTTGCTGATCGGCAGGTTATCCCAAGTCATCGTCCCGTCGGCCTGAATGAACAACGTGTGTGGTGTCGGGGGATTCTCCGGCGGCTTCACGTTGGGATTCGGCTGCGGCAGGTCGATCTTGATGTTGTGCTGCACCAGCGGCGCGGTGATCATGAAGATGACCAGCAGCACCAGCATGATGTCGATCAACGGTGTGATGTTGATCTCGGCGACCGGCCCGCCGCCGCTATTGGTACTCATCGCCATGACGCGAACCCTCGCTTACTTCTTCACCGCCGGCGGAGGGACTGCGGCAGCCGAACGTGCGGCGGCGGCCGAGGAACCCGTTTCGATGCGCGCACCGGTGGCGAAGAAGTCGTGCAGGTCATGTGCGAACTCGTCGAAGTGCGCGATGGTCACGCGGTTGGCACGCGAGTAGGCGTTGTATGCAATCACTGCCGGGATGGCCGCGAACAGACCGATGGCGGTCATGATCAATGCCTGGCCGACCGGACCTGCGACCGCCGAAATCGACGACTCGCCGCTGGCGCCAAGGTTGATCAACGCGTAATAGATGCCCATCACGGTACCGAGCAGACCGACGAACACCGCGGCGGAACCGACTGTCGCGAGCAGCGTGAGGCCGCCTTCGAGATTGCGGCTTTCGCGATCCACGGCCTGGCGCAGCGCGCGATCGACGAATTCGGAGCGATTCAGCGCCTCGACCATCCGACTGCCTTCATGACGCTGGTGGTGCGCCGCAGCGGAAGCCGCTTCCAGCGCGATCTTCGAGAACGGCTCGGTGCGCGGCTGCTTCTCCATCACCCGCACGGCGTCCTGCGCGGAAGGCGTATCCCAGAACTTCTGGATGACCTTGTCCATGCGCGAACGGATCAGCGCATTGCGGATCGCGATCGCGATGATGAAGTACCACGACGACACCGACATGATCACCAGCACGATCAGTACGATGAAGTCGATCGCGTGCGTGAGCGGATGGGACAGAATTTCGTGGAGAAAATGGCTCGCGCCGACCTGCTGCAGGGCTTGCGCGTTGGCGTTGCCGACTGGTGCGGCGGCGGCTTGAGTTGCTTCTTGGATCATGGCGCTACCCTTCCTTCAAGTTGTAGCAGTGGAACGTTGACTGATGGACTCTACCGGAATCACCCCGGTGGAGCGTGAAGTTTCTATTCGATGCCGCTGAGGCTGAAATTCACCGGAACCAGCACGACGCCACCGGATGGCTTGCCGTTCTGGACGCCCGGATTGAACCGCCAGTGACGTGCGGCATCTTCCGCGGCGCGGTCGAGTTCGCGATAGCCACTGGATTTTTGCACCTTCACGTCCACCACTTCACCCGCGGCGTTGATGGTGATCGCGAGAACCACCTCGCCCTGATGACCTTGGCGCACGGCCTGGATCGGGTACGTGGGCGGATTGCGATTCTTGTAGCTGATGTCCACAGACGGCGCGACGTTGGCAGGCGGCGGCGGCGGCGCCGGCGGCGGCGGCAGCGGCGGCGGCCGCTCCAGCTTGATCATTTTCGGTGGCGGCTGCTTGGGCGGCTCCGGAGGAGGAGGAGGCGGTGGCGGTGGCGGTGGCGGTGGCGGAATGAACTCGACGCGCACGATCTTTTGCGTGTTGCTTTCTTTCGCCGCCGGTGGCGCGGCAGGAGCCAGCAGCATGATGATGATGCCGGCGTGCAAGGCAATCGCAAACGCGACTGCGATCGTGCGCCACCAGTTGAACCGTTTGCGGTCTCGAGCCGACGTACGTGCCATCGTGTATTGAACCAGTCGCTGACCCTAAGGGCCCCACTGCGGTCGCCGAATCGTTTCGATGCGGCTTCCGCAACCAAGGCGGCGGAAAAGTAGGAAACGTTACACCACTATCGGGGCCTTGCCTAGAGGGCAGGGCTCCAATTTTCCATCATTACGCTTGCTGCTGCCGGACTTTCAACCGGTCACTTGTGTCCCAGTTGCTTCAGGGTGCGCCGGGCGTCGGCGCGGGTTTCCGGATCCTGTTCGGCATGCTTGTAGGCCGCGATCGCGGCGGACTTCTGCTTCAGCGCGAGCTCGGCATTGCCGAGCGTGAGGTACGCCGCTCCGATGCGTTTGAATCCCCCCTTCGCGATCGCCTGCGTCAGCGCATCCTTGGCTTCCTTGTGGCGATCCAGGTTTTCCAGCATCTGGCCGCGCAGGAAATCGACTTCGCCGGTCTTGGCGTCGGGTGACGCCTTGCCGTAGGCGTCGGCCGCATTCTTGTAATCGCCCGCGATGCCATACGAATCGCCCAGCAGCTTGTAGCTGTCGAAGCCGGGTTGCACGATGCCCTTGCTCATGCCTTCCTTGAGGACACCCACGGCTTTCATCGCATTTGTCTTCGGGTTGTCGCTGCTCTGGCCAAGATTGTCGTACATCTTGGCCATGTTCATGTATCCGGCTTCGTCCTTGATCTGGCCATTCGCGCGCGCACGTTCCAGCAGCGCCAGCGCCTTTTGGTTCTGATGCGCGTTGATGTAGATCGCGATGACGTTCTGCAGCAGCGTGCTGTTGTTCGGGTCTTTGGCCAGCGCGGCTTCGGCGAGCTTCGCGGCATCGTCGTACTTGTCCATCGCGAAGTAGCTGGCCATCTCGATCTGGTCCCAGCTCGGCTGCGGCTTGTCACTCTGTGATTTGGCCTTCTGGATGGCCGCAACGGCGTCGGGATACTTCTGCAGGCGGTAATAGGCATTGCCCTTCAACGCTTCGATGTCCGCGGATTGCGCGCCGCTTTCCTTGCTCCACGTGTTCAGGGTGGCAAGCGCATTGCCGTAGTCTTCGTCGGCGATGTACATCTGCGCCAAAGTTTCCAGCCCCTGGAAGTAGCTGTTGTTGTCGAGCGCGTTGGCATCGAGTGCCTGCTTCTGCAAAGTGATCGCGCCCTTGGTGTCGCCACCGCGATACTTGACCTGCGCGAGCCCGAGCATCGCCAGCGATTTGGCGTAAGCGCTGCTGCTGGAATCGGCGATGGGTTGCAAATCTTTCAGTGCCGTGGCGGAATCGCCGCTGTTGGCAGCTTGCAGGCCTTCGTTGAGGGTCTTGCCTTCCTTCGCGCTGACGCCGGTGTTGGAGGGCTGCTTGCGCGTGGCATTCGGATACTTGTCCTCGGGCTTGGCTTGCTTGTCGGACTTCTTCGATTGCTGCTCGCCACACTTGTGTTGCAGCATCTGGATATCCGAACACTGCTGGCCGGCCGTCTGTGCCGAGGCAACCATCGGCACCAATGCGAGTGCAAGCGCGGAGCACATGCCGCAGACCAGCCAGCGGGATTCAAGCTTCATCGGAATGCCTCTTGCACTGACACGCACGACGCGAGGGGAGTGAGGGTAGCGCGGTCGATGAGCAAAGCTCAAGTACCGGACGCCCGCGCACCCATGACGTCATACATCGAGATTGCCCACGCGTAGTGCGTTGGCTTCGATGAAATCGCGTCGCGGTTCGACCACATCACCCATCAATGTCGCAAAGATCTGATCGGCCTCCAGCGCATCCTCGATGCGCACTTGCAACAAGCGGCGCGTATCGGGATTGACTGTGGTTTCCCACAATTGCTCGGGGTTCATTTCACCGAGGCCCTTGAAGCGTTGTATCTGGCGCCCTTTCTTCGCCTCGTCGAACAACCAGGTACGCGCTTCGGCGAAACTGTTGATCGTCTGCGATGCGTTGCCGCGCCGAACTTCTGCACCGACCGCATTGCGCGTCTGCAGTGCACGCGCGACCTCCAGCAATGGCCTGAAATCCGCGCCCGAAAAGAAGCTGCGGGGCAACACCCAGGCATGTTCGGTGCCATGCTGGGCGCGCCGCAACAGCCAAGCCGCGGGATGCTGTTCGCTGGCCGGGCGGAACTCCAACCGATATTGCGGCCGGCCCAAACCGGTGGCATTCAATTTGGACGTCAAGCCGTCTGCCCAACGCCGCATGGTTTCCGGATCATTCCACATCACGTCTTCGAGCGGCGCATATTCCAGCATTGCGGTGAACACGCCATTGTCGCCGCGTTGCGCAAGCCGCCCGATCTGATCGAGCGCAGCCTGATACTGGCGCAGCAGCGTTTCCAATGCTTCGCCCTCCACCGTCGCCCCGGCGTCCGCAGGCGACCACGCAGCGTCCTGCACCGCACTCGCAATCAGATATTCGTTGAGCGCGGCATCATCCTTCAGGTACAACTCGTTCTTGCCTTGCTTGATCTTGTAGAGCGGCGGCAGCCCGATATAAACATGGCCGCGCTCGATCAACTCCGGCATCTGCCGGTAGAAGAAGGTCAGCAGCAGGGTGCGGATGTGCGAACCATCGACGTCCGCATCGGTCATGATGATGATGCGGTGGTAACGCAGCTTGTCGGCATTGAATTCATCCTTGCCGATTCCGGTCCCCAACGCGGTAATCAGCGTGCCGACTTCCGCCGAAGACAGCATCTTGTCGAACCGTGCCTTCTCGACGTTGAGAATTTTTCCCTTGAGTGGCAGGACGGCTTGGGTTTTCCGGTTGCGGCCCTGCTTCGCGGAACCGCCTGCCGAGTCGCCCTCGACCAGAAACAATTCCGACAACGCGGGATCGCGCTCCTGGCAGTCGGCCAGTTTGCCGGGGAGACCCGCGATATCCAGCGCGCCCTTGCGGCGGGTCAGTTCGCGCGCCTTGCGAGCCGCTTCGCGCGCGCGCGCAGCGTCCACTACTTTGCCCGCGATGACCTTGGCGTCGGCGGGGTGCTCCTGCAGGTATTCCTCCAACTTGGCGTTTACCGCCTGCTCGACCACGCCCTTGACCTCGCTGGAAACCAGCTTGTCCTTGGTCTGCGAAGAAAACTTGGGGTCGGGCACCTTGACCGACAGCACCGCAATCAAGCCCTCACGCATATCATCGCCCGATAGCGCGATCTTGGAGTTCCTCGCCAATCCAGCATGTTCGACGTAATTGCTGAGCGTTCGCGTCAATGCTGCGCGAAATCCGGTGAGATGCGCGCCGCCGTCCTTTTGCGGAATGTTGTTGGTGAAGCAGAAAATCGATTCCTGGTAACCATCCGTCCACTGCATAGCCAGTTCGACGGTGATGGCGTCGGCCTGTACGCTGAAGCTGATCGCGTTGGGGTGCAACGGTGTCTTGAGCTGCGACAGATGCTTGACGAAGGCGCGAATGCCGCCTTCATAGGCGAACACGTCTTTTTTCCCAACCCTTTGATCCTCAAGCGTAATCCTGACACCAGAATTGAGAAACGCCAACTCCCGCAGCCGTTTTGCCAGGATGTCGTACTGGAATTCGATATTGTGGAACGTCTCGGGACTTGGCAGGAAGCGCACGACCGTGCCCTGCCGGTCGGAAGGTCCGATTTCGCGCACCGGGAACAGCGGGTCACCCAACCTGTATTCCTGCAGGTACTCCTTGTTGTCGCGATAGATGTTGAGCCACAAGTGCTCCGACAAGGCGTTGACCACCGACACGCCGACGCCATGCAAGCCGCCTGACACCTTGTAGGAATTGGCGTCGAACTTGCCGCCCGCGTGCAGCACCGTCATGACTACTTCGGCGGTGGAACGGCCCTCCTCGGGATGGATGCCCACCGGAATGCCACGACCGTTGTCGGCAACGCTGACCGTGCCGTCGTCGTGGATCGTGACCTCGATGTGATCGCAGTAGCCGGCCAGCGCTTCGTCGATCGCGTTGTCAACCACCTCGAACACCATGTGGTGCAGGCCGGTACCATCATCGGTATCGCCGATGTACATACCCGGACGTTTGCGGACCGCTTCCAGGCCCTTGAGAACCTTGATACTGCTGGAATCGTAAACTTCATTCATGGAAGATGCTCGCTGCGCTGACGCATTGGTACAAACACTTCATTATAGCCGACCGGCCACTACCTTCTCTTCAATTACCCCTGAATGTTCCACGTGGAACACCGTCGCGTCGGACGACCGCGCGCCTGGGGCTGATGTGGAAGTTATCCAAACTTGCAACGGTCTACCGGACATCCAACAGACCACTTTTCCGGCGTGCGCGGCGTCCAGTTCGGAATCGAGATCATCCAGGCACAACAGGGGATAGTCTGCCGTCCGATCTCTCAACCAACGCACCAGTCCCAACACACAAACCAGAGCCACCGCCTTGGCTTGACCGCGGGAAAGATGCTCGCGGCGCGCAAAGCACTCGAATTCCAGCGACCAGTCCGCCCGATGGGCGCCGCGCTGGGTAAATCCACGTTCTCGGTCGCGGGCGCGCATCGCGCCCAGTTGGTCGGCGAGGGGCGTGGTTGCATCCCAACCCGGCCGGTAATCGAATCGAGCCGCTCCAAATTCCGGAACGAGCGCGGCCGCTTCTTCAAGTACATACGGCTCAAGACTCATCAAGCATGCGCTACGCATGCGGTGGATCTCTTCGCCAAGACGGCCAAGGTCATATTCCCAAGGCTCGAAGGCCATTGTATTGGCGTTAGTTCGAAGCAGGGCATTGCGTTGCCGCAGCGCTCGCCGCCAGCGGCGCCAGATATCCAGCGATTGGTGTTCCACGTGGAACACCCCCCAGTCCAGGAAGCTTCGGCGCTCATCGCCGGGGCCCGTAATCAACGATGGGCTTTCGGGGCCAAAAACCACCACGGGACACACTTCGAACAAAGGGGCGAGCGTGGAAAGGTCCGTGCCATCGAGGCGGGCTTCCCAGCGATCATCGCGACGCGCCAAGCCAAGCCGGTGTCCCGACCCGGTGTCGCGGGAGGTTTCCGCATAAATCAGATAATGTGATGAACCGTGCCGGCACGGCGCAGATCGCGCGCCGGCACGAAAGGAGCGGCCGTGCGAGAGGATGTATGCGGCTTCCAGCAACGTGGTCTTGCCAGCACCATTCGGGCCGATCAGCCAATTGACGCCGGGTCCCGGCGCGAACTCCGCGGTCTCGAAACAGCGCAGATTGCGCAACCGCAGCAGGTCGATCTTCATTGCCGCGCCTCGACCGGGACGTCGGGCAACGACTCATCCATCACAGTCGCAAGGGCATGACCACGTGCTGGGTCTGCTGACTGGCGGCGCCACGCAGCAGGCAGCTCGATTGCGCGTCCCGCAGCTGCAGATGCACCCGCTCCTCATCCAGCGAACCCAAAGCATCGAGCAGATAACCCACATTGAACCCGATCGCGATGTCTGTCACCGAAGTTTCGGCCTCGATTTCCTCGAACGCCTCTTCCTGTTCCGGGTTGTGGGCGATGATACGCAGACAATTGGGGGCCACCTCCAGCCGCACGCCCCGGTACTTTTCGTTCGACAGGATCGCCGCCCGCTGAAGCGCGTTCCGCACGGTATCGCGGTCGACTTGAACCAGCTTGTCGGCCCCCAGCGGAATCACCGCTTCGTAGTCCGGGAACCGTCCATCGATCAGCTTGGACGTGAATACCACGTCGCCGCGCCGCACCCGGATATGGTTGCTCGAGAATTCGATGGTGACCACGTCTTCGCCGGAATCGAACAACCCCAGCAACTCGGTGACGCCCTTGCGCGGAATGATGATCTGGCGGTTGCCCGTGACCGCCGATTCCAGCGCCGTTTCCGCCATGGCCATGCGGTGGCCGTCGGTAGCCACGCAACGCAATTCGGCACCGCGAAGATCCATCAGCAAGCCGTTGAGATAATAGCGAACGTCCTGGTTGGCCATCGCAAACGCGGTGCGTTCCATTAGGTTTCGCAGCGTTCCCTCGGGCAGGGTGACCTTGTCGGTAACTTCAATTTCGTCATTGGTTGGGAACTCATCTGCCGGCAAACTCGCCAGCGTGTACCGGCTTCGCCCCGCGTGCATCACCACGCGATCGCCCTTGACCTGCACGTCCACCTTGACGCCATCGGGCAGGGCGCGCACGAGGTCGAACCATTTGCGGGCGGGGATCGTGGTTTCGCCGTCTTCGGATGCGTCGACCGCAGCACTCGCCCGCATTTCCACTTCGAGATCCGTGCCGGTCAGGGACAAACGCCCGTCCTTCACCTGGACCAGCAGGTTGGCGAGTACCGGCAAGGTCTGCCGACGCTCCACCACCCCGACGACTTGTTGCATCGGTTTGAGCAAGGTTTCACGCTGGGTACTGAAGCGCATGGTCGATCCCCGTGTCGGCTGTCTCTGTTTTGTTCTACTTGTAGATAAGATCGTAGAAGCAGGGCTTGTTGATAACAGGATTTCAGATAATTTGACTTTAAAATCAAATAATTAAATTTTACGTGTCAAAGTGCCGATGCTCGGAACAGCAGTGTATGAGCTGTGGATGATTTGTCGATAGTTGCCCATCCGCATTCTATCCACAGGCTTACCCAGTCAGTATCCGGATCAATTTATCCCAGTCCTGGCGCAAGCGCATATCGGTGTCGCAGAGGCTGCGGATCTTCTTGCACGCATGCATGACGGTGGTGTGGTCCTTGCCGCCGAAGGCCTCGCCGATTTCGGGCAAGCTATGTTCGGTCAATTCCTTGGCCAGTGCCATCGCAATCTGGCGGGGGCGGGCCAGCGAGCGCACCCGGCGCTGCGAAAGCAGATCCGAAAGACGCAACTGGTAATAGTCGCCAACCGTTTTCTGGATGTTCTGGATGGTGATCGCGC
>Ga0134126_10009627_pt1 | contig 12169 bp, 6 predicted proteins | sample KB31752_FD_96881 | JGI IMG/M metagenome (GOLD analysis project Ga0134126, IMG submission 96881) | Terrestrial soil microbial communities with excess Nitrogen fertilizer from Kellogg Biological Station, Michigan, USA - KB3-175-2 | ecosystem: Environmental > Terrestrial > Soil > Unclassified ...
CTGCGCTGATCCGGGCCTGAACACGCAGGTCACGAGTATGATCCAAAACAGTTAAGCGTATCCGATCCGCTGCGACACGCCGGAAACAACGCAGATTGACATGTCATTACGAAACGCGGTACAAGAGGACGCATATCTCCAACCAGCGGAAGGTCGCCGCGCGACCGTCGGTCGGCCGCGCGGCCGTCGGTTGGCCGTCCTTCCCTAGCTGTTCACAGCGAAGTACCCGGATACGGAAATTGGCTATCTGATGAGAGCGAAAGCTCTCATCAGATAGCCGTCAAGGTGAAGGTTCCGCCCGATGATACGGCTTTTAGAGCAGCGACGCCTCGACGGCTCCGGTTCCGCCAAGGAACCGTGACTTGCTGAACATCCTGGTGGCCGAAGACGCGGCCATGATCCGCGGAGCGCTCGTCGCCCTAATCGAACTTGAGCCTGACCTGAAAGTCGTGGCCGAAGTCGACAAGGACAGCGAGATCTTGCCGACGGCGCTGCTCTATCAGCCAGACGTGGCGATCATCGACGTCGACCAGCCTGGGTTCGACGGACTCACGGCGGCAACACAGCTTCATGGGCGGTTGCCGTCATGCCGGACGCTGATCCTGACCAGCCTGGGGCGCCCAGGACTGCTCAGGGCAGTGCTAGCCGCGTCGGCGGGCGGGTTCATCCTGAAGGACGCCCCGCCTAGCCAGCTCGCGGCGGCCATCCGCAACGTCGCGTCGGGGCGTCAAGCGGTGAGCCCGGATTTCGTTGTACCCACATGGAGCTCGAACAGCGTCCCGCTATCGCCACGCGAGCACTCGGTCCTGCGCTTGGCCGGGGATGGCGCCGAGCCAGCGGAGATCGCGACCGCCATGCACTTGTCCATCGGGACCGTGCGCAACTACCTAACGACCATCGTGGCCAAGTTGCACGCACGCAATCGGGTTGACGCGATCAGGAAGGCGTACGACATCGGCTGGCTGCCTTGACCAGTCCGATCACGCAGGGAGAACCAGCATGGGCAGGCCACCTTGCACTCGCAGCGACAGCATAGCCTCGGGCTTGACCTCGTGGCCTGGCACTAGCCCGAGTCGGAGCTTGCGCGCGACCATGATCGCGACGAAGGTCGCCTCCATCATGCCGAGGTGGCTGCCGACGCAGACCCTGGGTCCAGCGCCGAATGGGATGTAGGCGTACCTGTGCGTAAGCTCTGCCATGGCCTGCTCGAACCGCAGCGGGTCGAATCGCTGCGGCTCGGGCCAAAAACCCGGATGCCTGTGCAGCGTGTACGGGCAGATCATGACGTCCGCTCCGGCCGGTACCCGGTACCCGCCGACCTCATCAGCGGCGACCGCGCGGCGGGTGAGTGCCCACACCGGCGGGTACAGGCGCATCGTCTCCTGGATGACCATCGTCGTGTACGGCAGCCGGTGCAGGTCATCGAGCACGGGTAGCCGGTCGCCGAGCACCTCCGCCGCCTCTGCCCGCATCCGCTCGGCGACGTCAGGATGCTGGTCGATCAGGTACCACGCCCAGGACAACGTGCTCGCCGTGGTCTCGTGACCCGCCAGCAGTATGGTCAGCAGCTCGTCTCTTAGCCGACGCCGCCGCACGTTCGGGTCGGGCTCGTCGCGGTAGGCGTCGAGCAGCCGGGTGATAACGTCGTCCGCGCCCGGCTTAGCGCTTCGCTCGCGCTCGTCGACAAGAGCCATGGCCGCGTCTTCGAGCTGGCCGAGCGCGGCGTGGAAGCGGCGGTGACGGGGGATCGGGAGCCAGATCGGCAGCATGCGCAGCGTCACCATCTCGAACATGGCCTGGTCCTGCACCTCCTCGAACGCCTCGCCGAGACTGTAGAACGGGGCGAGGTCAGCATCGAGCAGCGCCTTGGCGAGCACGCTGAGCGTCAGCCGGGTCATCTCCGCCACCACGTCGACGGGTCCCTCGCCGATCTTGGACTCAAGCCTGCTCACTAGCACGCTGGCTTCATCGGCGATCAGCCCGGCGAAAGCGCCGAGGCGGTCACGCCGAAAGGCCGGCTGAATGGTGCGGCGCTGCCGGCGCCAGAGCTCACCCTCGCTGGTCAGCAGGCCGTCTCCCAGCAGCCGCTTGGCCTCGGTCAGCCCCATGCCCTTGTGGTAGTTGGCCGCGTTATCAGCCAGCACGTGCTTGGCGTGATCTGGGTGGTTGAAGAAGTACAGGTTCTTGGGGCCCATCCGAAAGCGCACCGCGTCGCCGTATTCGTCGGCGGCGTCGGACATCAGGCTCAGCCGGTCCCGCCAGAGCTTGCCCATCAGCGACGGCAGGTCCCGCATCGGGGTTACCGGGATAGAGCGGCGGGGGGCGGCGTCGTCCAGAGCCTGCCGCACCGTCGCGCCCGCTGGCTGTTCGGCGGTCACGATACCTCCTGGTAGACCGCTATGTCCCACTTGCCAGGCCGGCGCAGGGCCGGGCGATGGAAGCGGCCGCCATGAAAGAGCAGGGCGTCGCGGGTCGGCTCATGGCCGCTGGCAAGCACGGCGCCGAGGAAGATCGAGTGATCGCCGCCGTCGTAGGTAGCGGCTAGCTCGCATTCGATCCAGGCAAGCGCCCCGTGAATGAGCGGCGCACCGGTGTGGGGCGCTGGCGACCAGCCGACGATGTCGAACTCGCTTCGCCCACGGGGCCGCGAGTGGTCGGCGAAGTAGCGCGCCACGTGCTCCTGGTGCCCGGCCAGCACCGAGAGCGTGAAAGATCCGCTGTCCAGAATGGTCTTGTGGATGGCCGCCGTCCGCTTGACGCAGACCAGCACCAGCGGGGGCGACAGTGAGACCGACGTGAAGGAGTTGGCCGTCATGCCCTGCGGCGCGTCGCTCTCGGCGGCCAGCACCGTGACGCCGGTCGCGAACTGGCCGAGCACCGTGCGCAGGGGAACGGCCGCGGTCTGGCCGTCCGGGCCGGCCTGGCCGTCCTGGCCGCGGCGAGCTGGCCCGTACCGCGGCAACCCCCTGACCGTCATGGCCTGTCCCCAACGCGCACCCGGGCCGAGCCCTCGGCCCGGCTCACTGGCTGCGGCGCCTTGATCGCGTACCCTTCCAGCGCCGCCCTTAGCGACTCCGGCACGCGCGCCGGGGTGACCTCGCCTGCCTTGCCGCGCATGCAGGCGACCCGCTGCTTGCCGCGCGCGACGAGTTGTTCCATCCCGCCTGCCAGGCTGACGTAATCGAACGCGAACGCGATCTGGGTCTGGGTGAGTTCCTCCAGCCGCATCCTGATCGACAGCTGGTCGAAGGCCGAGATCTCGGCCAGGTACTCGCACTCAGCGCTGAGCGTGAACAGCTTGAGGTCGTTACGAAGCTCGATCAGTACGTCCGGAGCATGATCCAGCAGGAACATCTCCCGGCAACGGCCCTGCCAGCGCAGGTAGTTGACGTAGTAGACGTTGCCGACGAGATTGGTTTCCTCGAAGCTGACGATGTGTCGGTACTCGTAGTACGACTTCACTTAAATCTCCGCTTCTGTGAGGATGGCGAAGACGACTGGCGCCGCTTCGTTACGGACGTGAGTCACGAATGTCGCGATACTCGCCGTACCTGCTCTGAGCAGCACCCACCCGCCGGGCGGCGACTCGCGGAGCGTGACCGGGCCTGGCATAGCCCGACCGACCTTGCGCAGGCACTCGATGGCGCCCCAGGCGCGCGTCGCCGACACCGCGAGATCCTCGCCGCGCTCCCGCGCCACGAGCTCAGCGAGAGCGAACTGTTCCGCGCCAAGCAAGAGCTGCCATTCGTCGGCCGTCCGGCTCGCGACAACCTCGGCGTCGCAGCCGACCTGGCCGGCCATGGCCACCGCCAGGGTCAGGCCCGCGTTATGCGAGACCGAGACGCTGAGATCGGCGTCTACCTCTGGCTTGCCGTCGCGGCGGTACCTGACTACGGCTCGCCGGCCAAGGATCCGGCTCAGCGCGATCTCAGTCTGCTTGCGCCGCCCGTCGCGGTTGCGCGCGCGCTGTGGCCCGTCAGGCTCTACTACGACCCGTGGCACCTGCGGGTAGAACTCCGCGAGCTGGCGCTCAAGGAACGGGCCGAGCAGCGCGGGCACCCAGGGGCCGCTGCCGTCCTGCTTGCGCACCGCGCGCAGCCGCAGGCCCTCCCAGCGTTCCACGAGAGTTCCGTCAGGGTCGCGAACGTCCAGGTCGTAGGTGTAGCTGTCGCCATCGTGATGACGCTCCCTCGCGTCGAGAACCACCTTCATGGTGCCGTCACGCGGCACGCCGGGGTAGATCCTGGCGACGCCCTCGGGCAGCAGCGTCGCGTTCGGCACGCAGCATTGGATCGCGTGCATGAAGGCGTCCCGCGCCCCCGGATCGCCAAGCAGGAGGCTGGCGGGGAGGAACGCGCTGAACCAGTTGTCGGCGGGAACCGTCGAGATCTCCGCGACGCAGGACGTCGCCGCCATGGCCCGGTACCCGAGGACCCGCTGGAACCGCTTTCCCTGGAACAGCATCCCGCCATACAGGTCACGCCCAGGGTCGATGGGCACGCTTGGCAGGTCGCTCCCTAGCCCCGCCCGCCCAGACCCCGCCGCCCGCCCAGACCCCGCCACCCGCCCAGACCCCGCCACCCGCTCGGACCCGGTAGTCCCGGCGTCCGTGGAGCTCAGCTCGGGATCGGGTTGCTCTTCTGACAGCCAGCGCAGCGTCGCGCTGAAATGATCGACGGCGAAGCTGGTGTCACCACAGCGGATCACCACGTCAGCGCTGCCGCCTCGATTGAGCGCCGCCACCCTGATCCCGGTCGAACTGCCGGGAGTGACGACGATCGGGCGACGGAACTCGACATCCTCGAGCACCAGCCGACCGGCCGCCGACGCGTGCGAGGAATCGTCACCCAAAATCGCCAGCGCCGACACGGCCTGCGTCATCGCCTCGATTCCGAATACGGCGGGGAACAATAGCTCGCCATCGAGCGCGTGGTCGGCCAGGTACAGGTCGCTGTCGGTGGACAGCTCCGCGTCGGTGACCAGCTCGATGCCCGGGTAGTAGACCTGCGGCCGGTCAAGGAACCGAGCCAGCGGCAGCTCGCGCGGCTCAAGTGCCATCGTCGGCAGACCACCTACCCGGCCCATGACCACCAGCGCGACCGGCAGATCCGGCGTCGAGATCAGCTCGAGCAAGGTGGCGATGCCCTCGTCGACCGTGATCGGGCTGATGCCCTCGCGAGTCAGCGACTCAAGCACCCCGAGCCGCTCGCCCATGCCGGCGCCGGCCCATACTGACCATTCCAGGGCCAGGCAGCGGCACTGCGGCTGTGCCAGCGAAATCCGGCGGGTCAGCTCCGTCTGCCAGTCGTTGGCGGTGGCGTAGTCCGCCTGCCCGCGCAGCCCGGCCCGCCCGATGATGCTGCCGAACGTAACGAGCAGCCGCAGCGAGTCGAGGTTGAGCGCGTCGAGCACCGCGTCCAGGCCGGCGATCTTCGGCGCCAGCGTCGCGGCGAACGCCGCCTCGTCGAGCTGCGCGATTGGCTTGGGCTCATTTCGGCCGGCCCCGTGAAGCAGAGCCGTCACCGGCCCTAGGGTGGCCGAGATCTGTGCCACCGCCGCCTTGACGTCGGCCCGGGATGTCACGTCGGCCCTGGCGTAGCAGTAGGCGACCCCGGCAGCCTCCATCCGGCTTAGGTTGGCGGCCAGCTCGGCGTCGGCTGCCGGGTCGGATCGGCCAAGCAGCCCGACCGCCGCGCCGGTTTTGGCGGCGATGGCGAGGGCGCATTCGGCAGTGATGCCCTTGCCTCCGCCGGTGACCAGCAGGACGTCGTCGGTGCCAAGCGGTGGCGTGCTCTGCGTGCCCGCGCTGGCGATCGGCCGGAGAACGGGTATCCGGCGGGTGCCTGCCTCGTCATAGTGCACCTCGCTGAAGCCCGTGGTGCAGGCTACGTCGGCGGCGATCCGGTCGACGGCGTCCTTGACCGCCTCTGCCGACATCGCCGCTTGGATTGGCATCGTGACGACGCACGTCGAGACTGCGGGAGCCTCTAGGTGCATGGTCTTGGCCAGGCCAGCGGCACCGCGCCGGTCACCCACGACCACGAACCGCGCCTGTGCGGCCTGCGCCGCGTGCGCCGCATCCAGCATCAGCCCGACGTGCCGCTCGTCGCAGTCACTGGGCAGGCACAGCAGCACCCCGTCACCGAGCTCGGACCCGCGCAACGCGTCGGCCAGCGGCCCGGCAAGCGGATGTCCTGGTGTCGCGAAAACGCGCCAGTCGCCCGGCATCGCCGCTACCACGCGGGGTGCCCTCACCTCCTGCACCAGATCGATAGCGAAGGCACGCACCCAGGGTCCGACGCCCTCGGGAAGCCCGCGCTCAGCATCGCCGGGCAGTTCAGTACTCGCGAGGTCGTCGATCATCTGAGCCAGGTCCGCCAGGGTGGCTGTCGCGAAGCTCGCGGTCGCCGCTGGCGCGGATATGCCGAGCTCGCGCGTCGCCTGATTGACAACCTGCCCGACCGTGATCGAGCTGAAGTGCAGATCGTCAAGCGGTCGGCTGTCCGCCCGCACGGCCTCGATCGGCAGCTCGGCTCGCTCAGCCATCAGTCGTCGCAAGAGATCGATACTGGGCTCCGCCTGACCGCCCGCCGACTGACCGTCCGCCGTGCCGTTGGTCGGCTGGCCGTCCGCCGCGCTATCGTCTGCGCGGTAGCTAGCGTCGTCTTCGGCTGGTGCGAACTCGCATGGGCTGGCGAAGAACCTGAATTCCTTGTCAAGCGGCAATGGCCTGGTGAACCGGTCGCGGAACAGCATGTCGTGCCGCACCGGCGCGCCAAGCACGTAGGCCGCCCCGACCGCCGAGAGCAGGCCCGTGAGCGACGCGCTGTCCGTGTCGAGCGCGACGCACGGCATGCCTGGCGCGATGTCAGCCGCCAGGCTAGACAGCACCCGCCCGGGCCCGACCTCAAGCAGCAGGTCGATGTCGGCTGCCATCAGGCGCACGGCCTCGTGGAAGTGGACCGGCTCGAGCACCTGCCGGACGAGCAGGTCGCGCAGGTCAGTGTCGGGTAGCAAGGCGTCACTTGTGACCGTGGACAGCACCCGGCGCGCGAGTGGCTGGAACGTCACGTCCGCCAGGTAGGTGCCGAGCCCTTCAGCCGCGGGCGCCACCGACGGGGAATGGAACGCGTGTGACACGTTGATCCTGGTCGTGGTCATGCCCTGACGCCCTGCCGCGCCGCAGACCCGGTCGACGGCGTCGACCGGACCGGATATGACCGTCTGGCGCGGGCCGTTGTAGCCCGCGATGACAACGGGCTCGCCGCGCAGCATCGGCTCGACGTCTGCCGGACCCGCCGCCACGCTGGCCATGGTGCCGTCGCCAGCGCTGGCGTGCGCCATCACCCGACCGCGCGCCGCCGCGAGGTCAAGCAGCGCGGACTCGCTCATCCCGCCGGCCCAGTGCAGGCTGGTCAGCTCGCCGAGACTGTGGCCGACCGCGGCCGTTGCCTCGATCCCGAGCAGGGAGAGCACCCGCAGGCCGGCCACCGATGAGGCGACGATGCGAGGTTGTGCCACGGCGGTGGCGACCAAGTCACCATCCGATGGCAGCGCGAGCGCCTGGTAAAGCTCGCGCGCCGGATCGAGCCGGCGCGCGAGCGCACCGCCGTCGTTGCGCTTGCCCGATCCCTGGCCAGGGAACAAGTAACCGATCCTGGGTGGCGCGGCACCCCGGCCAAAGAATATGCCGGCCGCCGGGTCGACGACGGCCTCGACGTCCTGCTCGAGCATGGCGGCAAGTGCGGTGAGACGTCGCGTCGCGTCTTGCGGTGACGCGGCCACGATCGCCGCCCGAACGTCCCGGCCGGCCAGATCCTGCTGAAGGGTGGCGGCCAGGTCGCCAAGCTCGGCGAACGCGAGCTTGGCGGTCAGGGCGGCCAGGGAGACTGCCCGTTCCCGCAGGTCGGCGGACGTGTCGGCGTCGAGCAGCAGGATCTCGCAGTCCTGCCGCGACCTGAGCAGCGCCACGGTGCGCGGGTCGAGGCTGGTACGGCGGGTTCCGTCCCGGTTCTCAAGGACTACGTGCGTGTCGATCCCGCCGAATCCCATCGCCGAGACGCCTGCCCTGACCGGATGATCAGCTGGCCACAGCTCGGCTGTGAGCGGCACCCGCAAAGCCGGCCGCGGGCCCGCGATTTCCGGGTGTGTGTCGTGGTGAGCGGTGGCCGGCGGAATCACCTGGTGGTGCACGGCCAAGGTGGCCTTGATCAGCCCGGCGACTCCGGCGGCCGCCTTGGTGTGACCGATATTGCCCTTGATCGTGCCGATGGCGGCCGGGTCGCCGTCCGGGCGAGCCTGCCTGCGTGCCTGGCTCAGCGCGCGCAGTTCGGTCGCGTCGCCGACGGCGGTGCCAGTGCCGTGCCCTTCCAGGTAACCAACCGTGCCGATGTCGAAGCCAGCGACCTGGTAGGCCCGCTCGACAGCGAGCCGGTGCCCCTCCACTTCCGGCCTGGTGATCCCGCCCCGGCCGTCCGAGGCGTAACCCCAGCCGGCTATCGTCGCGTAGCTGCGCAGACCCTTGGCGTCCGCGTCCGCCTGGCGCAGCAGCACGAGCATGCCGCACCCCTCGCCCGGCCAGAATCCGTTGGAGTGCTTGTCGTATACCCGCATGTCGCCGGTCGCCAGGGCGCCGGTCTTGGCGAACCCGATCACCTCGAACGGGTCGATGCTCAGGTCCACGCCACCGACGATGGCCGCGTCGATCTGATGGGAAGCGAGCGCGTTGCAGGCCACGATGACGCTGAGCAGCGAGGACGAGCACGCGCCGTCCACGGTGAAGCAGCCGCCTTTGAAGTCGAACTGGTTGGTAATGCGACCGGCGATCGTGTTGGCAAGACCTCCGGCCAGGCTGTCCTCGTCGATCGGCGGGAACGGGGTCTTGTACCGCCCTTCGAGGTCCCGCATGAACTCCGCGAGGTCGCCGTCGCCCCAGCCGTGCTCTCGCAGCGCGGCGCTGACCACGCGCCTGACATAGGGCCAGCGCAGCCGCATCAGGTTCGCTCGAGCGAACTCCCCGGTCAGGGTGTTGCCGATGATGACGGCCGTGCTCTGTCTTGGGAGCCCGTCGCCATCGGCGAACCCGGCGTCGGCCAGCGCCCTTGAGGCGGTGTCGAGTGCCAGCCAGTGCGTCAGGTCGGTAGCTCGGTAGGTGCTTCCAGCGATCTTGAAATGCACCCGGTCGAAGTCGAAGCCCTCGATCACGGCGGCGTTGCGGCTATAGAACCGGTCGGGTGCGGCCGGGTCAGGCGACCAGTAGTCCGCCAGGCGCATGCGCTCGTCTGGCAACTGCCGGAACGCGCGGCGCCCGGTGAGCACGTTGGCCCACAACTCGTCGGGATTAGATGCGTCGGGATACCGGCACGCCATTCCGACGATGGCGATTGCCTCAGTCACGAGGCCACCGCCTGCTCGCCGACCCGGGCATCGACCTGGCCGACGGCGGCTACCGCGGTAGTCGCCTGCCGCTGCGACCGTTTGCTGATGAAGCTGGCGACCCACCAGCCGATCCCGCGGACGGCGCAGACGATCGCCAGGGCGTAGAACAGCGTGTACACGATGTTGAACGCCATCAAGATCCCGTAGACGAATGCGGTGGCGCTGCCGAACATGAACATGGCCATCGGCTTGGATGGGGTGGTCGCCGGGTCGGTGATCATGTAGTTGCTGAACAGCACGAACGCGACTCCGGTCATGACGCTCAGCGCCGTGTTGAGCTGGACGCCGAAGATCAGGTGCCGCAGGAAGGCCTGGATCGCGAACGCGCCCATCCAGCCGACGATGAGCGGAGTCTTCTTGGTGAGCAGCGCGTTCAGCACCGTGCCGGCAGTCAGGATGATCATCGGGATCATCAAGCGGAAGTACGAGTTCGCCCACTCGGTGAACATGTACGGCGGCGAGATGCTGACCCAGTTGCCTAGCACCAGCAAACTGACGACGATGCCAAGGTTGGACGGGTTCATGTAGTGCCGCATCCTGCCCTTGATCGGCGCCCTGAGCACGTGCTTCTGTGCGACGGCGACCACGACGCAGAACATCACTGGCCACCACTGGTTGTTCGCGTAGAGCAGCATGTTGGCGGCCAGCCCGGTGATGTGAGCGGGCAGGAAGAACGTCATGCCGGCCTTCGGTCCTTCGCCGAGGAATCCCGGCCTGCGGTGCTCGACCCGCGCGCTGATCACCTCGAAGACCGCCTCGGTCGCGTAGGCCGTGATGACCGCGAATATCGGCCACAGGTACGGCTGCTCCCAGCCGAGCACGGTGTACCCAAAGATGTTGAACACGCTGATCGAGATTGCGAAGTTGCGAAGCGCCAGGTAGCGCGGGTCTTTCCAGCGGCTGACCTCGCCAGCCTGGCCCGGTTTCCCTGCTTGTTGTGCTGCCGGGACACTGGCCACCGGCTTAACAGTCGTGGTCATCGGCTCTGAGCCTCCTGTGCGGTGGTGGTGAGGTAGATGTCGTGGTTGCCTGGGCTGAGCTGCAAGGTCTGCTGGTGCGGCTGGCCGCTCGGGTCGCGCCAGTGAATATGGACGGTGACCATGCCGCTGTAGCTGCCGAGGCCGAAGTGGACCTCGAGACTTGACTTGCCGCTATGGCCGCTGCCGCCGTCGAGCTGTGAGATCTGGGTGTGCCCTGGCGTATCGATCTGGACGGTCGCCCCGTAGGCGGGGGTGCCGACGTCCTGCAGGCCGTGGCCGGGCTGGTCACTTGCGATCGGCCGGTACAGGTGCAGGCCGAGGTAGTTGCCGACCTGCGGCGATTCGTTCGCGTAGAAGGCCGGCGGTCCCCACTGGCGCGCTACCGCGAAGTCGAGCCTGCCGTCGCCGCGGGTGTCGGCGACGGCGATACCCCTGGTCGGGGTCGGGACGCACAGCCCGAGGTTCTTGCTGATGTTCGCGTAGTGCCCGGGCGAGTAGGCGTAGAAGGCGATGCACTGGTGCCCGGCGAGGTCATCGCCCGGCTGCACCAGCGGCCAGTTAGCCGGGTTGGAAAGCAGGTCGTCATTTGTCATGGCCATTTCCTGCAGCCACGGCCACCGGTTGATCGTTCCCTTGACGAATCCGTCCGACTGGACAACGTCCAGATGACCGCTGTTGAGGAAATCCCCGAACTTAACGTCCCAGGACCAGCCCGTCCACGCCATGCCGACTTGCTCGGCTTGCTGGGAGAACGGTGCCATGCCACTGGAAAGGTCCTTCTTCATGGCGGCGTCATTGACGGCCTGGTTCATGAACACGAAGTTGCTTTCCTCAAGCGCGTACGGCGTGGTGATGTTGCTCACCATGAAGTCGAACTTGCCGTTGTCGTTCAGGTCACCGAAGTCGACGCCCATCCCCTTGAACGAGCCCTTGCCGACCACGAACGACTTGGGTGTGAACGGCGCGCGCACTCCGATCGCCTCGGTGAACCTGAGCTGGCCGGGAGCGGACCGGTTGTAGAGCAAGTGGCCCTCGCCGAAGTCGTTGGCGATGTACAGGTCCGGTAGCCCGTTGCCGGTCAGGTCGGCGCTGCCGGCCGCCAGCGTCCACCCGGTGGCGTCGGTGTACGGAATCGCCTTGGGCTGCTCGACGTAGCTGACTGTCGGATTCGGGCCTGAGGTGGCGCCTGCCCACAGGTACATGTGGTCACCGCCGCCGTTCTTGGCGAACGAAAGCGAGGACGGCATCACCACGTTGTTCAGGCCGTGCGGGTCGAGTACGGCCGAGTCAGGGAAGTAGTTTCCTAGGAAAATGTCCGGATGACCGCTTCCGTCGAAGTCGGCGATCGCCACGGCGTTCGTGTTCCAGTCTGGTCCGCCGTATCCCTGCGTCACGTGCTCAGGGACAAGTTCGTTCGGCTTGTAGGCGCCAGGGGACGGCGTTGTCGCAGTGGACCGCGCCAGGAACATGATCGGAGTACGGCCCCAGTAGTACACGAGGAAGTCGGTCCGCCCGTCGCCGTTGAAGTCCCCCGGCGCGCAGCCCATCGGCGCCATCGCACTCGTCATCGGCAACGGTGCTGGGTTCAACACGAACGGTGTGAACCTATCCTGCGGTGGCGCCGTCGGCGCGTACGTGACGATCACGTCGTCGGTCCTCGGGTCGACGATGCACATGCCATCGTCCCGGCCGTGGCCGGTCACGTCGGCGAGCGCGGTGCCTGCACCGACCGATGAGATCCATGAACGCAG
>Ga0134126_10009628_pt1 | contig 12168 bp, 5 predicted proteins | sample KB31752_FD_96881 | JGI IMG/M metagenome (GOLD analysis project Ga0134126, IMG submission 96881) | Terrestrial soil microbial communities with excess Nitrogen fertilizer from Kellogg Biological Station, Michigan, USA - KB3-175-2 | ecosystem: Environmental > Terrestrial > Soil > Unclassified ...
ACTTCGTAGAGATGCCCGACAAGTTTTCCGAACTCGCCGCAATGGCGAAATCAGCGTCCGTGGATGCCGCCGCGCTTGAAGCCGCACTCCGCCGCAATGTTCGCGGGGAAGTGCGCTTTGACCGCGGCAGCCGGGCGCTTTATTCGAGCGATGGCTCCAGCTATCGGCAGGTCCCCATCGGTATTGTCCTTCCCCGCGATAATGACGATGTTATCGCCGCCGTAAACCTTTCCCGCGAGCACGGCGCTCCTTTGCTATGCCGCGGTGCAGGCACTTCGCTCGCCGGGCAGTGCTGCAACACCGCCATCGTTCTGGATTTCTCCAAGTACATGGCACAAATTCTGGAGATTGACCCGGTGCGTCGCATTGCCCGCGTACAGCCCGGAGTGGTCCTCGACCAGTTGCGTAACGCCGCGGAAAAACACCACCTGACCTTCGCTCCCGATCCTGCCACCCATAGCCGCTGCACGCTCGGAGGAATGATTGGCAACAACTCCTGTGGCGTCCACTCGGTCATGGCGGGCAAGACCGATGACAACATCGAGCAACTCGACGTTCTTACTTATGACGGAACGCGGCTCACCGTTGGGGCGACCAGCGAAACCGAGCGCGAGCGCATCATTCGCGAAGGCGGTCGTCGCGGAGAAATCTATTCCAGCCTGAAAGTGCTCGGAGAAAGGTATGCCGGGCTGGTCCGCGAGCGCTATCCCAACATTCCGCGCCGCGTTTCCGGATATAACCTCAACTATTTGCTTCCCGAAAACAATTTTCACGTGGCGCGCGCTCTGGTGGGCTCGGAAGGAACATGCGTCACCACGCTGGAAGCCACCTGCCGACTGGTGGAAAGCCCACCCGAGCGTGTGTTGCTGGTAATTTCCTATCCCGACATCTATCAGTGTGCTGACCATGTTCCCGATGTGCTCGCGCACCATCCCATTGGCCTCGAAGGAATTGACGATCTTCTGGTTGAGTACACGCGCCGCAAGGGAATCAACACAGAAGGGCTGGCATTGCTGCCGGAAGGCGGAGGCTGGTTGCTGGCGGAATTCGGCGCTGCGTCAGCGCCGGAAGCCGAGGCACAAGCTCGCGGTTTGATGCACGCGCTTTCGCGCTCAGCGTCGCCGCCGAACATGCACTTGTTTACCGATAAACGCCAGGCCAAGCGCGTATGGGAAGTACGCGAATCCAGCCTCGGCGCAATTTCCAACGTCCCCGGAGAGCCGTTGACGTGGGAGGGCTGGGAAGATTCAGCGGTCGCCCCCGCGCGCCTTGGCCCCTATCTGCGCGACTTGCGCAGGCTGATGGATGCCTACCAATATCGCGGCACGTTGTACGGGCACTTCGGCGACGGCTGCGTTCACACGCGCATCAGCTTCGATATGGAATCCGCCACGGGAATCGCGCAGTTCCGGAAGTTCATGGAAGAAGCCGCGGACCTGGTCGTCAGCTATGGCGGCACGCTCTCCGGCGAGCATGGCGACGGCCAATCGCGCGCCGAACTGCTTCCAAAAATGTTTGGCCCTGAGTTGATTCACGCGTTCCGCGAATTCAAAGCCATCTGGGACCCCGACTGGAAGATGAATCCTGGCAAGGTCGTGGAACCATATCGCATGGATGAAAACCTGCGGCTGGGCGAAAATTACCGCCCCTGGCGCCCACAGACGCATTTTCAATTTCCTCAGGATGAAGGCAGCCTGGCGCATGCAACGCTACGCTGCGTGGGAGTGGGGAAGTGCCGCAACTACGAAGGCGGCGTAATGTGTCCGAGTTTCCGCGTTACGCGCGAAGAAGAGCACTCCACTCGCGGACGGGCGCACCTGCTTTGGGAGATGACGCGCCGCGATGTGATCCAGGACGGATGGCGTGATGAAGATGTGAAGAAATCGCTCGACCTTTGCCTTGCCTGCAAAGGATGCAAAAGCGATTGTCCCGTGGGCGTGGACGTCGCAACCTATAAAGCGGAATTCCTTTCTCATTATTACGAAGGGAAACTGCGGCCTCGCGGCGCATATGCATTTGCCTATATTGATCGCTGGGCGAAAATGGCTTCCCATGTTCCCTGGCTTGCGAACGCGCTCACGGGCGCTCCATTGCTCCGCAATATCGCCAAGTGGGCCGCCGGAATGCCGCAACAGCGCTCTATTCCAAAGTTCGCAAGTCAAACCTTTCGAAGCAAATTTCAACAGCGGCGAGCGCGGCAAAATGGCGGGCCCGAGGTTTTACTCTGGCCCGACACCCTCAACAATTATTTCCACTCTGAAACCGCAGAAGCAGCCGCGAACGTGTTGGAAGCCGCAGGCTTCACCGTCCGCTTGCCGAAGAAAATGCTGTGTTGCGGACGACCTCTCTACGATTTCGGATTGCTGGACCGAGCCAAAACGTTGTTGCGTGAAATTCTCACCTCACTCGAAGGCCAGATTGCCTCCGGCATCCCAGTTGTAGTGCTCGAACCAAGTTGCGCCTCCGTCTTCCGGGATGAGTTGCTGAATCTATTCCCAAAAGATGAACGCGCGCAGCGATTGGCGCGGCAGGTATTTCTTCTCAGCGAATTTCTCGAACAGAAAGCGCCCCACTTTCAACTGCCGAAATTCCCCCGCAAGGCAATTATCCACGGGCATTGCCATCACAAATCCATCATGAAGATGAATGCGCAGGAAACCCTGCTCCAAAAGATGGGAGTGGATTACGAAATCCCGGCCACCGGATGCTGCGGAATGGCCGGCTCTTTCGGTTTTGAGCATGAAAAATACGATGTCTCGGTGGCCATTGGCGAACTTGAGCTGCTGCCCGCCATTCGCAGCGCGCCGGCCGAGTCACTGATCATCGCCGATGGCTTCAGTTGCCGCGAACAAATCGAACAGTGCACCGGACGCAAGACCATGCACTTGGCGGAAGCCATCCAGCTAGCTCTCGAAAAACAAAAATTGTCATCCTGAGCGAAGCGAAGGATCCCATAACTGGCAAGCAGAGTGCCCGGAATTATTGTCTGTACTGAAGGAGTTCAAAATTAAAACTGCTATCCAGCGCCCATAGCCTTTCGCGCAAGCCGCCACACGCGCACAGCCTTATATAAAAAAGAGCGAGGATTACGCAACCCCAGGCTATTCCACTCGCCGACTCCCGGCGTAGTGATAAGCCGCCACCAAAACCGCCCCTGGTCCATCCGCCGCTCCCGCAACGCGGCAAATTCCCGGAAGTAAACAACGGAGGTCACGTCGCAGTTCCTGCCCCCCTCAATTTTCGCGGCGATTCCATTGACCAGTGAACCGACGCGACTATCTTTCTGAAGATAAGTACCCACCACTTCAGGTATCGGAACCTCAAGAAACCTGTTCGCTAAAACAAAGTTGACTGCCAAAATCCGCTGGGTGCCGAGCTGCCAGGCTTGCCTTTCGACCATTTCCCAATCAAGCGCGCGCGCCGCGAGCGCTCCAATATCGCGGAGCCACGATAATTTTTCCCAACCATGTTTTGCGGCATGCACGCACAGCAGCAGCAACAAATCGTCCGCGCCCAAGGTGGGAACATTGAAGCCTTCGATATTTACGGAATCGGAGCGCAGGAACATCTTCTCCACGTCAAAATCAATCGCGTAAAAAGGCGGTAGCACTTGCCATTTGATTTCCAGCAAATTGCGCCCGTATTGGCTGTCGAAAACGCGCTCATAGCCGATCGGAATGAATGCCTTTTCCTGGGCTTCAGTGAGGGCGAGTTGCGAATGGTACCCCCGATCGCGGACTGCGGCCGTGGCGCGGGGGACGTCATCGCGGTAAATCAGAAAATCCAGATCGCCGAATTGCCGCATGGTCACGTCACCATAAAGCAACGCAGCCAGCGCCGGCCCTTTATAAGTCAAAAATCCAATGCCGGCTTGCTTGAACGCGCCAGAGATCCGGGCCAATTCACTCGTAAGCCAAAGCGACCGCCGCGAATGAATCTGCTGCGCCCTCGTAAATGTTGCCCATGCTTCTTTCGGAATCGCGGCGCAAAACGGCGTTAGCTGCCGGACTACCAACGGCAGCACGCCATGATGCTCAGCCATCCGGAGCAGAAAATCCCAACGCACACCGTAGCCGATACCCTGCGAGATTCGCTCATCGATCCGCCCGGCACCCATTTGTGATTGGTCCGCGCAGCAAGCGCGTAACAACTCAAATTCGGGATTCTCGCCAAGAGCAACTCGCGGACGCGTGACGGGCGACGGGATTTGCAGTGACGCGGCAGCCATATCGGTTCCCTCCGCAGTTAACAGCAAGCAAGCGGAGATCGCATTCATTGACACTATAATCAGCGCACAGCCAGCGTCGCGCCGGAAACGCGCGTCGCTGTTGCTTAATTATGGGCGGCATCGTCTTCGAATCCGTGAGTAAGAGGTTTCGTCATCGCCCTGTCTTGTTCAACTGGATCGGGAAGGAGCGTGGCGGAGAAACACGCGCTATCGACGCCGTCTCGTTCAGCGCCCCTCCCGGACGTGTATTGGTTTTGCTCGGCCCAAACGGCAGCGGCAAGACCACAACCTTAAAACTTATTTCAACTTTGCTGTTGCCCGATTCCGGTCGAATCCTGCTGGCCGAGGCCGACACCAGAATCGACTCCACCCGCGCCCGCCGCGACGTCGGTTTCGCAGTTGCCAACGAGCGATCATTTTTCCCGCGCCTCTCCGGCCGCGAGAATCTGGATTTTTTTGCGGCCCTCGAGGACGTTCCGCGAGACCAGCGGCCAAAGCGAATTCGCTGGGCGCTGGGGATGGTGGGCCTCCACTCCGACTCAGACACGCTGGTCATGAAATTTTCCAGCGGTATGTATCAACGGCTGGCCATCGCCCGCGCTCTCTTGAAAGATCCCGCCATCCTGCTGCTGGATGAACCCACGCGTAGCCTGGATCCCGCTTCCGCCATGCAGTTCTGGAAGCTTGTGCGGAGCTTGTCCGAGCAGGGCAAGACGGTCCTTCTGGCCACGCACAACTTTTCCGAGGCCGTCAGTGTTGGCGATTCAGTTGTGATATTGCGCCACGGCAAAGTAGTGGGCCGCAAAGACCTCCGCTCGGAAACTGCGGAGCGCTTGCGTTCGTTCTACTTTCAAGCCACCGGCGAAGCAGAAGAAGAAATGGTTTTGGCGGCGGGCGCATGACCAATCGTCTTTTCAGGCTTTGCGACAAACTGCTTGCCATCGCCCGCAAAGATTTCCTCACCAGCATCCGCTACCGTTCCGCTTTTCTGATGACCGGACTGGGTGTCGTGGCCGAGCTGGCGGCATTCTATTATCTTTCCCGCGCCATCGGCCCATCCTTTCGCCCGCAAGGAATGGGATACTTTCCCTTTCTTCTGGTGGGGACAGGTTTTTACGCTTTTCTGATGATGGGAATCAATTCCTTCCTGAGCAGCATGCAGGAATCCCAGCAATCAGGGACGCTGGAAGTGCTGATGACTTCGCGCACCTCTCCCGCCACGCTGATCTTTCTCAACGCTGTTTCGGCATTCTCGCGGAATGTTCTTCGCCTCTTGTTGTACTTGGCCGCCGGGCTGGTAATCCTTTCCGGCGTGCATTTGAGATATGAAAATCTTCTCGCCGCCGCCGCCGCCTTCATTCTCTCGGTTGTGATTGCAGTAGCCATCGGCATTATGACGGCGGCAATCCAGTTGGGCACACACAAAGGATCGGCAGTCATGTGGTTGTTCGGTTCTGTTGCCTGGCTCATGACCGGAACCATGTTCCCAGTCACCGTGTTGCCCAAGCCCTTACTTTGGATCGCAAAACTGATCCCGATCACCCACTGCCTGAACGCTCTGCGGTTTTCGTTGTTGTCCGGAGGCACACTGCAAGGCGTTGGGCGCGAAATTGCAATCCTGGCGGCCTTTTCAGTCGTGCTGCTGCCATCTGGATTGCTTATCTTTTCTTATATGCTGAAGCGTGCGCGGTTGGAAGGCACGCTCTCGTTCTACTGATTGCGCCGCAGTTCCGCGAGGTAGCGATTGTCATAAAACGCCGCCGCGTTCTGAACAAATTCCAGAATGCGGGGTATCCGCTCACGGTTGGCGCGGTCCATATCATTAAATTGAATTGCGATTCCCGTACCGGGGTCAATGCGTAGCACAGTTCCTTCGGCCTGCAATTTTCCATCGTCAATGGAGAAAACAAGAATCAGTGGTTTGCCTGCCTGCAGAATCGCGCTTGTTTCAACAAAGCACCCGCCAAGGCTGAGGTCCACAAGATTCCCAAGAATCGGCGCTCCGTCATCGGTCGTATGCAGTTCAATCGTCACTCGCGATTTGAGCCTCGGGAACATGCGCCGATTTTTGCGTGTCGGCTGTTGCTGCTTTTCCAGGTACATCAAACGGTCAGCCTGCGAAAGCAATCCCTCGGCATCGGTCCCATCGTCCGGAAACACCGAATAACCAACGCTTAAAGAAAGAATTTCTTCGCCGCAGACCTGCTTACCCGCCTGCACCGCCATCTCGCGCAGCATGTCCTGTTTCGCGATTGCCGCGTCAGGTGTAAGTCCGGGAGCGACCACCACGAATTCGTCTCCGCCCATTCGCGCCACGTAGTCATATTCACGGCAGCTGTCTTTGAGCGCCTGCGCGAACAAACGAAGCACACGGTTTCCTTCCAGGTGGCCGAAGCGGTCGTTAATCTGCTTGAATCCATCCATGTCGCAGACCATCACCGTCAAAGGCATCGCATCACGTTTGCAGCGCGCCAACTCGCGTTCCAATTGAAGGAAGAGAGAGCGCGCATTGGGCAACCCAGTCAAGTAATCGGTGGTTGCCGAGCTTTCCGCCTGCTCGTATTTCAAAGCGTTTTCAATCGCCAACGCCATCTTCGAACTGATCGCCAGCAGAATTCTCAAGTGGTCCGAGATGAACGCATCGTGCTCCGCATGGTAAACCGACAACACGCCCACCACTCCAGCCAAGCCATCCAATGGCACTGACAGCGCCGATTGCAGCGTGCTGAACTTGCTCGGATCATTCAGGTATCCCGGCTCGACCGACGGATTTCCATTGATGATCGGCTTCTTGTTTTCCGCCACCCATCCGGAAAGCCCCTGTCCCATCGGAATTCGCAGTGATGAGAACAGCCGGAAGTTATCTCCGCTCACATATTCGGGGACTAACTCATCCCCCCGGCGAACGTAAATGGCGATCGCATCGTAGGGCACAAGGCGCTTGATCTTGACGGAAAATACCGACAGCGTTTCGCCCAGGCTGAGCGAGGCGCCCAGGTCCTGGCTGAGTTCAAACAAGGTCTGCGCTTCGTGCCGCGCCGCGGCAATGGAATTCAGGAACGTCGCTTCCTTGCCGTCCTTGCGCGTCGTGTCTTCAAATCCTTCGGCAGGCGCCAGGCCACGCTCAATTTTTACTTCCGTCGAAAGCTTGGAACCTTCCTCGTAACCCGGTCCCCGGCCCGATCCGGTCAATTTCTCCAGTTCGCGATAGCGCCGCTGCAACACCGCCACAACTTTCGGATCAAAGGCTTTGCCCGATTCCGTGCTCAACCGCTTTACGACCTCTTCCAAGGGCAACGCGCGCCGGTATTGGCGGTCGGAAGCCAGCGCATCCAGATAATCCACCGCCGAAAGTATTCTCGCGCCGATGGGAATCTCTTCTCCTTTAAGCCCATGTGGGTATCCAGTGCCGTCCCACTTTTCATGGTGCGCCCTCACGATGGGGACAACCGGATAAGGGAACCGCACCCGTTCCAGAATCTCCGCACCCACCACCGGATGGATCTTCATCTTTTCGAACTCTTCCGGAGTCAACCGGCCGGGCTTGGAAATAATGTGCTCTGGAATCGCCAGCTTCCCAATGTCGTGCAACAAAGACGCTGCATGCAGCGCTTCCATCTCCTGAGAGCTGATCTTCAGTTCCTTGGCCACTTCAATCGCGTAAACTCGAACGCGCTGCAGGTGATCGTGCGTGGTATGGTCCTTGGCTTCAATGGCCAGCGCCAGCGCCTCAATCGTGCGCAGGTGCAGATTCGCCATGTCCTCCACATGCCGCTTTTCCCCTTCTAATTTTCCCAGGTACAAGTGGTAAGAGCGGAAGATCAAATAAATCACCGGCAACGCGAGCAGAGAAGTTTGCCAACTGAAGCTGCGTTCCAGCCAATCAATCCCGCCCGCGGCCGCCGCGCCAACCAGGTAATAAGGGAACGACCAGACGTAGTAGTCCACCCAGATTTTCTTGAAGGGTTTGTCATCCGCCAAAGAAATAAAGGTGGCGATCGATCCCGTGTTGATTAAGAAGTACGCGCTGGAAGCAAGGACCAGTCGCATCGGCGGGCTGGAAAAAACCGCCAGCATGACAGGCAGGTGATAGACGGCATAAGCCAGCGCAATGGAAATCGCGCTCGAACACAAATTAAATGTGATCTGAATGGGCCTTGCCTTTTGCCCAAAGAACGACTGCGCCAGTATCGCCACGCATCCCAGTGCCAGGGTTTCGGTAAAGCTAAGCTGCAGAATCCCTATGAGGATAAACAGGAAATTCACCGACATGGTGTCGGAGATTTCCGCCACATTGATTTTCAACCGTGACGCCAACAGCGCGATCAGCAGATAACACAGGAACTCAGCAATGTTCCGGCTGCCTGTGTGCGTCACCCCGTAGAGCAACACGCACACCCCGGGCAGGCCAATCGCAATGAATAGCGTCTTGGCGGGCTTCCTTAGGTAGATCCATGACCGCGCACTTCTGCTCATATGATCAAGGCACACTTCACGTGCATAACTGGGAAACCTCAAATACGGGGGGGTATGCCAAGTGCGAGTACACTACTTGAATACCAGCTTTAGCGTGAGGATTACAACGGACTTAAGGGCCATATCGGCAAACTTCCGTAACCTTGGAAGTGTCTGTTGGTAGGTTACTTACCCTTAATTTCCTCGGGCTCGCCGATCTTAGTGAGCAAGTGCGCAAATGTAAGCCCTTTGGAACCCGCCTTGCAGGCCGTGACACGCCCGCGTACCCGGTTTGCTGAACAGTAACTTGCCTGTAGAATCGAAGCCGGACGGGTTGCCAAACAGCCCTGTTTCAGGGCCCTTAGCTCAGCGGTTAGAGCAGTAGACTCATAATCTATTGGTCGAAGGTTCAAATCCTTCAGGGCCCACCAATCCCCGCCTTCGGTCCTCGTCCGATTTTGAGCTTCCGCTTTCGCCTATTCTTCCCGCAGCAATCCCGCGGGATCAACCGCGAGAGCGCGACGCGCAGGAATCCAGGTCGCCAGCAATCCCAGCAGAGCCATGGTTGCAATGACTCCTGTAAACACAATGGGATCGCGCGGTGTCGCCTGATAGACAATCTGCCCCAGCAGATTGCTGGCAATTACTCCAAGCGACATCCCGGCCACTGATCCCGCAAGCAATAGCGCCAATGATCTTCCCAGCGCCGATCGCATTACGTTGAAGGCGCGAGCGCCCAAGGCCACCCGAATGCCGAACTCCCTGATCCGCCGCGACACCGAGTACATCGCCATGCCAAAAATACCCGTGAGCGCAATTAACACCGCGAGCATCCCCATTACTCCCAGGCTTGCGGTTGCAGTGCGCGCCGGGAACAAGACAAAATCCATCGCGTCCGGCCAGCTATGGAAGGTAAACGGCAGGCTGGGATCAATGCCCGCCAGCGCACGACTGAGTTCTGGCACAATCTCTCCCGCTGGCAGCTGCGTCCGCACTACCAACGTCGTCTGGCTGTCGGGCTGCTGGTCTGCCGCAAAAAACATCGCGGGCCACGGCGACTCGGTGAGCGAATCGTACTTGCCGTCCTCCACCACACCGGAAATTTCGTAGGAAGTCCCATCCCCTCCCTTAAACCGCATCCCGACTGCCGGCGTGTTCCCGAACATCGCGTGGGCAAAGGTCTGATTTACGATTGCCACCTTTGGCGCATGAGCGTCGTCGTGCCAGGTAAAGTCGCGCCCCGCCAGTAGTTTCGTCTGTGCCGCCTGGAAATATCCAGGAGAAATGGAAAAGTATTTTGCCCCGAACACGCTGTTCGATGCGCGAAAGTCGGTTGCATTCTGGCGGTAAACCGCTGAGGAACTTCCTCCGCTGCCCAGCGGTGTCGCACTGATGGTCCCTGCGGCCGTCACCCCGGGCATGCGCCGCGCTTCCTCAATCATGCGCTGTTGAATCTGCGTCGCAGATTGATCGTTGTGTCCGCCCATATGCAAATCGGTTTCCGCCAAGACAGCGCCCTGCGGCTGAAAACCCAACGGCGCGTGCAGCGAACGCTGCATCCCACGCAGCGCCACAAGGGATGCCGTCACCAGAAAAGTGCAAAGCGTGATCTGGACTGCCAGCAGGACATCGCGCAATGCCAGCCGTCGAAAGACCGGCTTGCCCGCCGATCCACCTTTAATGACCAGGGTGGAATCCGCTTTCCACACCTGCCGCGCCGGCAGCAGCCCGAACACTATTCCGCTTCCTACCGACAACACCAGCGCCACACAATAGACTCTCCAGTCCGCGCTCACGCCCACATGCACCGGAAGCTCCGGGAACGGACGCCAGCGCGTAAGCGCATTCAGCAACATCGCGGAGAAGCCCGTGCCCAGCACGCCGCCCACAAGGGAAACAATCAGTGCTTCGCCCACCAGCAACCGCAGAATATTCCAGCGGCTCGATCCGATGGCCAGCCGAATGGCCAGTTCGCGGCTGCGGTCTGAGGTCCGCGCGGCAAAAAGGCTGGCCAGGTTCACGCACACCGCCAGCAGCACGAGCAGGGCAAGCAGCATTACGCCAATCAAAAAAGCCCGCGCTGGATCGCCCAGCATGTCGCCCATTAAACCGGGTTTCACCAGCCTCGCGCTCAGCCCATCGTCTTCCGGATGCTGCTTGCGCAACTGCTGCGCGATCGAATTCAAATCTCCATTCGCCTGCTGTGCCGTTACCCCCTGCTTCAGTCGGCCAACGATCCACAGATTGTGCTGCCCGCGGCCCGTCAGGAAGTTTGGCCCTTCGTTACTGGGATCGTTGACGATGGGCATCCAGAAATCCGGCCATAAAAACATGTCGTTGCCATGAAAACTGGCAGGCGCCACTCCGATGACGGTGAATGGTTGCTTGTTGACGTCCACGACCTTGCCCACAATGTTCGGATCTGCACCCAAATGGCTTCGCCAAAAGCCATCGCTTAAAACGACGAAGGGGGCTGAGTTCGCGCCGTGCTCCTCGTTGGCATGAAACAACCTTCCGAGCTCCGGCATGACCCCAAGCATGTCAAAATAATTTCCGGAAACTCTCGCGAGCCAGCACTTGAAGGCCGAATCGCCGGTGCTCAGGCCAACAACGTTGGTTTTGTAGGCCGCCATGTCGCTGAAGGTCGTGTTCCTGTTTTTGAAATCCAGGTAGTCGGGATACGACTGGTTGTCATATCCATGCTCCTTATGCACCACGTTGTAAAGCCGTTCAGGTTGCGGAACATCGAGCGGCCGCAGGACCATGGCATTGAGCACGCCGAAGACAACGACGTTCGCCCCGATTCCCAACGCCAGCGTCAAAATGGCTGTCGCGGTGAATGCAGACGAGCGCCGCAACTGCCGCAAAGTGTGCCGCAAATTCATAAACATGCCAGTCATGGGGTCTTCCTTAACGAGGGGTCTTGATCGAATGATGTGTATTGCCAAGGGGTAAGAAGCAATCAGCTTGCCCAATCTGCGCTCTTCTGAAACTCTTGCAAATCAATCATTTACCACCGGCGGTAGGCGCGATGGCGGTGTGGGAAACGTCCGATCACAAAATGGATTGGCCATTTCTGGACAATCTCTTATAGAACTTCAAACCCTTCACCGCGGCCATTTCCCGTTTCCCCGACTTCATATTTCTTGCGTTGGACGCTGCCGCACTGTGGTAAAGTGCGCATTCCCCGACACAAGCAGAGCTAGTGGTGAGTCAAACATGAAAAAGCGATCATGGTATGCGTGGGCATGGCTCGGGCTGTGGATTGGGATTGTAATCTTTATGTCCATCTTCTCGGCTTTTTTCGCTGTCGGTGCTGTCAGTCCGAAATCCCAATCGCCTTCCACGCACTGGGACGCGCAATACGTGGCTCTTTGCTGCGAACTTGCGCTTCTCATTTTCTCCGCCCCACTCATCATCTGGTTCGATAATGGTCAAGGCAGGGGTTTAAAAAACGTCTATCGCGCCGTGGTGCGGTCCCGGCT
>Ga0134126_10009629_pt1 | contig 12168 bp, 14 predicted proteins | sample KB31752_FD_96881 | JGI IMG/M metagenome (GOLD analysis project Ga0134126, IMG submission 96881) | Terrestrial soil microbial communities with excess Nitrogen fertilizer from Kellogg Biological Station, Michigan, USA - KB3-175-2 | ecosystem: Environmental > Terrestrial > Soil > Unclassified ...
AGCAGGCGGGACGTAGGCAGGAGGCCCGAATCACAATGGGTGTTTTGATGACGAGGCGTCACGACGGTGGCATGGGAGCGTCCGAAGGCGGCGTCACCAGGGAAAGGTTGTGCCAATGATCTCCCAAAGTCGGTGATTGTATGGCGCGTAAAACGCCCTTAGCTTGGCGAGTGTTTCGGGGTCTGGCGCCATCGCCTTGAGAGGATTGCAGTTAGTCACCGGGAGGCGCTCGGGCAGCGAAACATGGGGGAGGCCGAGGAATTGCTCCAAACTGTTGAAAAAGATGTTCCGGCTCTCGAAGTAGGCCGCCGCGTCGACTACACGGACGTTCTGCGCCCCGAAGGCGCGGATCCAATGTGCTACAGAGCTCGCATATATGCCAATGAGTAATGTGGCGACAAAGGGCCCTGGTGCCTCTGAATGAAGCTCCAGGAGCTTGTTGACGTATGCAGAAAAGCTTTCGAGGAACGGTACCCTGTGAACCAAGTGTTTCTCTTTGTGTAGAACGAGCCATTTCCACTGAGAAAACATCAGATCAGCTGGATTGCGCAGCGTGATGACGATTTTCGTGTCAGGGCACATAGAGGACAAGGCAAATGGAATATCGAGACTGTGCAGGTAGGGTCCGACCAATGGACAGAGGGCGACACCGTGCCGCATTGCATGCCGTTGGACCGCTTGACGGGTCGGATAAAACGGTCTCCACGATAGTGGATCAGTGGAGGGAACTTCCTTAACCAACGGAGAAAGGACGTTCGGATGCGCCATGATGGTGACTGCCAGATCACTGGTGCCTGATTTGGCAGGCCCAACGATACAGAAGTCGGGAAGCGCTCGGTCTTTGCGTAATCGTCTTATCCGGATGCGCCATTGCGGCGGAGATCCGAAATAGTGAGATAAGAACTGCCGGCGCAATGCCGTCACACATTTGGACGCTACGTTCCTCATCCAGCGGGCGCGGCCGTTGTGCGCTTCTAGGACGGCGTGGGCATTGAGTTGATAGTCGATGCTCAGGAGCCGTCTCCGGCGACCCAGTTTGTTCATCTCAGCTATAGAATGGGATGTCATGCGCGAGATCAGTGGTGCAGGTGTCCGAACGAGGCGCGAGCTTTACCGGCGAAGGTATGGAACCGACCGCTCCTCGCGTCACAGAATGTTGTGATGAGCAACTTGTATAAACTGTCCGGTCATGGACGAGGAAGAGGCCGCGGCTCTCGACAGTGCAGATAAAGAGACCCATCCTTTGCTCCTCAGGTCAGTGCTGGAAGAGCATGAAGGAACCGGCAGGGTTGTGGAATACCCCTAATCAGGGGTATTTGTAGCGTCCTTGCTGGCACGTTGTATGCTTCCAAGGTGCGTACTCAATTCTGGCCGCCGCACTATGGCTTTTATGACGGCATACAGAACCTTCACTGTTATTTGATCCGAAAGTTATGAGCGTTTACTGGTGGGTACCCTTGGCGGTGGTTTAGAATTGAAGTCCGGTGGGACCTGTCCTGGGAATCCAGGGTCGGCCCGAAGGAAATCATGCGCCGAACCCTGTGCTTCGTGCTCTTTTGTCGTGCGGCAGAGCTGTTCAGCGGACCGGATAAGTCCACCCGGCGCTTGGCGAAGGACCGTACCATCGCCGGTATTCTTAATCCGTGTTTAAGGGGAGCTTTCCTGTGGCTCCGGAAGGTCTGTCGCATTCGTAGTGGGCTCAAGGGGGGACGCTAGCGCGCCGGTCATGAATTGCTCGCGGTCCGATCTCAGGCCGCTGTACCCTGCTGCTGGGCACGCCACAGCGCCGCGTAGCGACCGTTCAGGTGGAGCAGCCTGGCGTGGCTGTCCCGTTCGACGATTCGTCCGTGCTCTAGCACCACGATCTCATCGGCGTGCAGCACGGTAGACAGCCGATGCGCAATCACCAAGCATGAGCTGTACCTGGCGATCTCATGCAGAGTCGCGAGGATCTTCTGTTCGGTTTGGCTATCGAGAGAAGAAGTAGCTTCGTCGAAAACATAGATGCGCGGGCATTTAAGGACCGCGCGCGCAATAGATACACGCTGCCGTTCACCCCCTGAGAGTTTGATGCCCCGCTCCCCAACCTGGGTATCGTATCCATCTGGCAGGCTCATAATGAAGTTGTGGAGATGAGCCACTTGCGCGGCGTGTTGGACGTCGCCGAGGCTGGCGTGTGTGCGGCCGAAGGCGATGTTATAGGCCAACGTATCGTTGAATAGTACTGTATCCTGTGGGACGACAGCGATGGCGCCACGCAGTTGCGGTAGATCTAGGTTGGCGATAGGCACATCATCGAGGAGAATGCGCCCGCTGTCGGGTTCCAGCAGCCGCATCAGGAGGCGGACGATTGTCGATTTTCCGGAGCCGCTCGGCCCTACGACACCGAGGGTCGTCTTGGGACTAATTCGGAAGCTAACTTCGCGTAGCACGGGCCGGTCATTTCGGTAGGAAAGGCGGACGCGGTCGAACTCCAGGCTTCCTGTTCCCATGCTGTACCCCGTGCGGATGCGGGGCGAGGACTCTGGAGCCTCGGCGAATAGGTGAATCAACTTCTCGAGCAACGCAAGGCCCTGCGAGCATGACTGCATGGCATTGCCCAGCATCTCGACTGGGCGCACGAGCTGCAGTATGTAGGTGTTGATCAAGACGAAATCGCCGATCGTCATTTCGCCGTGGAGTACGTCAATCGTCGTATACGCGATCGTGGCGGCGAGGAATGCCGCATAGATGCTCGCCACCAGAACTCCGTTGCGGGCAACGAGATGTGAGAAGGTGATCCATTCGGTTTCACTGCGCGCCAGTGCCTTTCCAACTCGCTCCTGCACCATCGACTCGGCGGTGAAGTACTTTACCGTCTCGTAATTCAGAAGGCCGTCGGTGATGGCTGCGCCGGCCTCCACGCGCGCAGCGGAAGCTGTGCGTGCGGATTTGGACACGGCGACCGCTGAATAGCCGAAGGCGCCCGCATAGAAGACCATCGCCCCACAAAATATCGCCAGAAACTGAGGTGGCGCCATACGGGCAAGGATAACGAGTACGGTAAAGAGCTCTGCCGTCACAGGCAGGACGGTCACCGCCAGTTGATTCAGCACCAGTTGGAGGCCTTGCAGGCCGTTGGCAAGCGTCTCGCTGACGGCACCTGTGTGCCGGTCTAGGTGGAAGCGCAGCGGAAGATGCATCAGGTGCGCGAATAGACGCTCGCTCAACGTACGGAACATGCGCCACTGGATGCGGCGGTACATCAATCCCCGGACGACGCCAGCGATCCGTGCCAGGCATTGGCTGAGCGCATAGAGCGCCACAACTAAGAGCGGAGAGATGGCGGAGCCATGACCGTGCCTCGTGAACCCATCCACCAAGAGCTTTAGAGCTACAGGGCCGATCGCGGTCAGAATCGCCGAGATCACCACTAGCAGCAGCACGCCCGCGAGCCGCCACCTCACGAAGGGCGTGATTTCCCGGCCAAGCAGTATCAGGATCTCGCGGAGCTGGGACACGCCGGCGCGCATTCACAGCCCTATGGGGGCGCACGGCCCCCTAGACAAAACGTTGCCCACGGTACGAGGCGGCGTGACGCGGGGGTTGGGGAGCGAATCTAACTGCGCGAGTACGGGGAATGGTTCAGAAGGATATTCCGACAAATGCTCAGGCGTCTTCCAACGGTGTATACGGGTCCTAGACCTCTGAAAGGAGCTCGTAATGTCGAACCAGGGGGCAACCGCACCGATTTGCGACATGCCGGTGCACATGACCTATCAAACCACGACGGCCCTGGCCAAGGTGCCCACGTGAGTCGTCATGCATGCATCGGCCCCTTTAGACGGCCGCCGCCGCGCGAGACTGTCCCTAGCTGTACGGTACGCCATATGCGGCCTTCCGAGCGGGCGCATTCGTAGAACTCGCGTATTACGAACTCGATGCCAGCAGGTATCGCATCGATCGCGGGCAGGATGTGTGAGCTGGCTAGCGCCGACCCCTCGCGGCATTTCTGCGACAGTCGCCCCTGCGTCATCGAGCTCGCGCGGGAGTGGCGTGAAGTGGCTGCGAGGCCAAAGGAGCTTGGCACCGTTCTTCTCGGTAAAGTCCGACAGCGCCCATATGGCAGTGACTAGGTGCTGGATGCCGCTCTGCTGGCAGGGACACACCGCCTCCTCCCTATGGGTTGCCTGCTGTCGCTGTCCAGCGTGCAGCTGCACCACCTGGGTGAGGTTCAGCTGATACCAGTCGCAGTGTGGCCCAAGAGTCGCGTCCATGATGGACAGCATCAGAGGGTGCAGGACCAGTTCATGCGAGCTCCGATAGAAGTCGCGTTGAAATCGCGGCGTCGCCGCGAACCAGGAATTGCGTTCCGCGCAGAGTCGGTCCACTGCTTTATCGGACAGCGGGCGATCGAATATGACATAGCCGTTCGCCCGCAGAACGTCGAGCGCCGTCGTGGGACCCTGGATCCGGGCGGCTGCGGAATCCGAGCGAGTATCGTCGACGCGATTTGGGCAGGCGGCCTCAGCCATGGGCGAGGTCTCCGGTGGCGGGGATATGCATCTGCTGGTGGACCGGCGCGGCCTGCCCAAGGCTGAGAGGGGATTTCCGCTGTCCATGGACAGCAGCGCAAGAGTCGTCGGCGTGTAGGCCGGCGGCCTTAAACATGGCCTGGCTCTCCAGGGGAGGAGCGATTCCCCCGCCATAAGTGGCGCCATGCGCTGTGCAAGGGACTGGGTTGAGAGTGCCCAAAAGATGGCCGGCCTTCGATCGGATCAACACCGTGTGGTGCGATCGCGTGAAAGCGGGTAACGGGGGCCGGAATATCGTGGCGTTGTCGCATCTCGCGAAGCCCCGCCGTCGAGATGGCCGCGGCGACGGCCGTAACCTCGTCCTCGTCACCGTGCAGCCGAGGGCCCAAAGTTCTGGCTTCCCAACCGCAGTTGAGTGCCAGCGGCAGAAGGGCGCCGCTGGCAGCAAAGATGACCTCGTCAATACCGTAGAGGAGCCCCGCTTCAATGACGCCACAGATGATTTCCCAGAGGAGCGTATGTCGCCGACGACGGCCACGTATGCCTGGCGCCGTACAGAACCGGGATGCCTCCCACACTGTGGCTCCTCGAGGCATCCTCTCCTGATCGGCGGCATTGAACAGCTCGCACATCAGGTGCGGTCCAGTGGTCGTGAGCAGCCGGACGGAGGCCAGCACTTGCCCATCGGGCCGATCCTTGGCCAGCAGGTAGATAGTGTCTCCGCGGTCATACGCGTCCATCTCCATGTCTCCGAGGACTGGAATCTTCCACCCTGCAGAGTCCACGAATACAGTCTTGCGCTGGCGACACATCTGTACGAGGTCCGCCTCGAAGAGCCTACGGTTCTCCGCGTTGACGACGACAATCATCCTTCGCTCCTGACCTCCGTGCACTGGAAGAGCATGAGGGGAGCAGCAGAGTTGGGGAATACCCCTGATAAGGGGTATTGGCGCAACGCTTGCGGGCACGCTGGTTGCATCGATGAAAGTTGTAGGGGCGGGTAGACGGAAGCGGCCGCACGTTCGGCAGTTGCGAGCAACCGCAGCGTCGAGAGGGCGAAGCAGCTTCCGCCCAGCGAGCATGTTGTCTCTGCCGCTATTCTCGCCGCATTGCTCTTGCGGTCGGCACGTCGCCAAACGAGATTTGCCCGGTCTCGAGCGCCCAGACGATGGCTTGTACGCGCGTTCTCACTCCCAGCCGCTGCATGAGTCGCTTGAAATAGGAATGCACCGTCTTCGGACTCAGAGTCAGCAGCTGCCCAATCGTCCAGTCATCCTTGCCCTGCGCTGCCAGAGTCAAGCACTGGCGTTCGCGGCGCGAGAGCTCGATAGTGGCCACCTCGCGCCGAGGGGGATGCGCGCGGTTCAGGACAGCGTACATCGCCGTGACCATCGCCTCGACCATGAAATAGTTGAGCCTGCCGACAGTACTGGCGTCAGGGACTATCGAGCAGGAGGCCCGCAGTGCGCCCGGCAGCCACGACAGGTGAACGGGGATCGTGAAGCCGCGAGCAATGCCCACTTCGGTGGCATCGATGAGCATTTTTTGTTGCGCAGCCGTGACGGGCTCCGTTCGAAATGCCCTGTCCCATAAAAACGGCATCGGGTTCGATTCGGCACGCTGCAAGACCGGATCGAGCTCGTAGAGCTTGTCCTCGCTGTAGTGCTGCACCCAGGACGCCGGGTAATTGTGAACCATGATGGCCTGAGGGGGCGGGTGCAGGGGGTCGACATGCGCGCAGCAGGCGAAATACCGAAAGCCCAAGGTCTCGATCGACCTCTGAAAGCCGGCAGTCAGCCAGCTGGTCGGTGAACCCTCTTTCTCGCAAAGCTCAATAAAGCCCTGGGCGACATCGAATGGTTCCATGAGTACGTCCCTCTTCGAGGCTACGACATCCCAAGCGCGACCGCGGCCGTAAGGGTAGACAGCCCAGCTTTCGCAGGACGTCCCGAATACCGATGATCCACGATGCCGACCTTATGTGACGATGTCATTACAGGGCAGACCGTCTTTGGTTGGGTTGACATTTAGCCTATAGGGAGCAGTATTCTGCCGTTGAGACATGAAGGTTGCTGACGACGGCATATGTCGTTTTGCGCGCAACAATCCATTATTGGACGTTCGACACCAACAAAACATTTCGTGTCGTCAGCCAGGCAACTGACGGTTCGGTAGTCGGTGAGAGGGTTTCGGACCAGCGCCCGACTGGCGCAGTTCAGGATCTGGAGAGGGGAGATACCTCATGGCGAGGAAATCTCGAAGAGCGGAGGCTTCTGGTCAACGCGGCGGCAGGTCGGCTGCGGCGCAGCCCTTTACTCCTTCGATCCCAGAATCAGTCGCGCAACGGATCAGGACTCTTCTTGAAGAGCACGATGTGACCGCGCGCCTCGTGCAGTTCGTGCACGACACTTACGGGCCGGACGCGCTGGTTGAGGCATGGGAAGATTTTCGCTGCTCGGACGGCGAGATCGAGGGAGAGACACTGCTCGAGTTCACCGCAGACTCTCCCTTCCTCGAGCAATTCACATCCTGGCTCACTCACACCTGGACACCCGCGAAGCTCTCTGCGAAGCCGAAAGGGCTTACCATCCCTGACAGCGCGCCGACCCGGATCTTCCTGGCGCGGCATCCGGACATGGACCCGCTTCTCGCCGGATATCTCGGCGCCTGCGTTGCGACACCCTTCAGTTTCTTCGAGATCCTGCAATGTGAGGTGGGGCGGAGGTTCACCTGCCGTGACCTCGTCTGCGACGCCCAGCACGTGGTGATCGATGGCGCGGTCGCGGCGCTTTTGCGCCCGCACCAGATTTTGTATGCCCGCATCGTTGAACCGGATGGCGTGTCGATCGTCGATGCGGCCGCTCCCTGGGCGCTGCCCGAGCACATGAAGCCCGCAATTCTCGCTCTCAGCGAGGTGATACTGGAACGTCCCTCCGGCGGTGTCCAGGCTGCGCGCGCTCGGCAGAGTTTGGTTGCGCGTGAATTGGACTTGCGCACGTTCTATTGGGGATTCATCGAGGAAGCGCTGAAGGAGGACTCCCTACGGGCGCAAGTCAGTTATAACTATCCGCTTCGCAAGGCCGCCAAACGGCTATTGACGACGCTGGCGCCGGCAAGGCCCGCAGCCGAGATCATGGCTGAGAATGAGCGGCTCCTTGCTGCTCCGGAAATCCGGCAGGAAATCGTGAGCAAGTTCACCTATCTCTATGAAAGCTGGGTGGAGGAGAGGCTCGCGTTCTTCGGAAACAAGACGGCTCTCGAAGTCGTCGCGACTCCAGAAGGCCGGATGAAGGTCGAATCCTTGATGAAGGAGATTGAGGCAGTCTTTTCGCTGTTGCCATTTTCCCTGGACCCACAAGTCTTCCGACGCGTGAGGGGGCGGCTGGGGTTGATTTCCCCGAAGAGTCTGAATTGAATCTTCGGCGGCGAGAGGGGCCGGCTAATGCGTCGGCCTGTCCTTGCCGCGCGACTTCCTGGCCGTCTCCGCTTCCCGGATCTGCCTCACCTCGCGGGGCGAGGGTAGAGTCAGCTTGACTTTGATGTCGCCTGGATCCAATTTCAGCGCGACGAGGACCTTCAGGAAGAAGTAGAAGCTGAATGTCCCGTTTCGCAGCTTCTCCTGAATGGCTCGATACGAGGCCTCTTCTTCACTCAGGCCGCGCGCGACGAGGATCCGGCATAGCTCCTTGCGGTTGCGGGTCACCTCGGCGGCGAGTGCGTTGAGAATCCGCGAGGCCTCGCGCTTCCACTCGTCATCGGTAGGAATCGGGCCACGCTGTCTGATTTCCCAATCCAGCCGATCGTCTTCTGGTCCGCTCAAGGTCCTCGCTCAGGAACTGTCGATGAAACGTCGCGACTGGAAAGCGCGCAGTCATACCGGAGTCTACGTATTTTTCGAGCGGGTTTGGCCGAATTGTTGGCTGAGATGTACGCGAAGATACTGAGTACCACGGGCACAGAACACGAGAATGCGGAAACTTACGCATATGTGCGTTAATTGAATTCTTCGAGTTTGCGTAGTGAATGACAGCGTCACTGCACGCCGGTACTGTGCGACGATCAGGTCGGCGTATTTTCAGCGTTCAACGACTACAAGCGCCAACGGATGTACAACAGGATGGGTGCGCAGTTGGCGCGGCCATGTTAAATGCCGTATCGGTGTTGCCTGGCGCGCGGCAGCCGCCCCCACTATTCAGCGTAATCTGCTCTACGCTAACGGGGCGATATTCAATTCTCTGGTGCTCGACATTGGCAAACTCGTCCAACAGTTGCTTCGTGTCTTCCATGGCGCTTCAGTACGGGCGCGGGTTGCATCGATTTCTGTCCTTTCGCCTGCGGAATGTTCAGGACGTGCCGGATTTGGCTCAAGAGGTGTATCTGAGGTTGTTGCGAGTCGATCGCCATGAGGCCATCCGAAACCCGGAGGCTTACCTGTTCACGATCGCGAGCCACGTACTCCATCAGCATTCGCTACGCCAAGCGGCAAATGCGGCAGTCATCGAAGTCACCGAGGCGATACCGGAGCTGTTTGCACCGGCTGGGGAAGATCCCAGCATGAGGGTGGAGAATTCCGAGCGGATGGAGCGATTCCAGAAGATCCTGGCAAGACTCCCGCCGCGTGTGGGAGTGGCGCTCGTCATGCACCGGATCGGCTTCACCGTCCAGGAGGTCGCCAATGAGCTCGGTGTGGCCCGCGAGACCGTAAAGAAGTACCTGACTCGCGCGGTCGAGCATTGCCGCAATGCCGGATACGGTGCCGGCCAGGACGAATAGGAAGACGGGTGGCGCTTTTCGTCCCCGGACGATCAGCCTGCCGCCTTACCTCTATTAAGCGGTACCGACCAGTCCGCCAAGCACCTCGGTGTGGCTGGCGTGTTCCCGCCAGGCGGTGAGCGCCTGCGCCAGACGCGCGGGTGAGACCATCGCGTCCTCCAACAGCTCGAAATACTCGTTGCGGGCGAGCATCGTCGCCGCCACAGCGGCGCAATACTCACTTTCCAGCCAGGACGCCAAACGATCCGATGCAATGTGTGTCGCGGTCATCGTCATGCTCCTCCCCGTGTCCGTACGAGGCAATGCAACGACCATACCAGGATCATTATGCGCCGGCCGCGACGGGTGAAGCGGCAAAAATCAATGTGATTCAGCGACTGCCGGACGAGTGATTCAGTCGGCGTTCAGGCCGCGGACTCGAAAACGTGAACGCAGCGGGCGAGCTTGCGCCAATTTACAAATCGCGCCGGATCGCGTGATGGCCGATGTCGCGGCGGTAGATCACTCCAGGCCAGCGCATCGCATCGGCCAAGGCATAGGCCCCCTTCTGCGCTTCCGCCACCGTCGCGCCCATGCTCGTGGCGCAGAGCACCCGGCCGCCACTGACAACTACATCGTTGCCGCTGAGGCGGGTTCCGGCGTGAAAGACTTTCCCCGGTAGCTTCGCGGCGGCGTCGAGTCCCGAGATGGCCTCACCCGTGCGGGGATCGTCCGGATAGCCTGCCGCAGCCATCACGACACCGAGCGCTGCACGGGAGTCCCAGGTCGCCTGGACCTGGTCCAGGCGCCCATCGAGAGCCGCCTCGCAAAGTACCGTGAGATCGGACTGCAACCGCATCAGAATGGGCTGCGTCTCCGGGTCTCCGAACCGGCAGTTGAACTCCAGGACGTTCGGTGTGCCGTCGCGCGCGACCATGATGCCCGCATAGAGAAACCCGGTGTAAGCCATCCCTTCGGCCGCCAGACCCGCGATCGCCGGCCGGATCACCTCATCCATGATGCGTGCGTGGATGGCCGGCGTGACGATGGGTGCCGGCGAGTAGGCGCCCATGCCGCCGGTGTTGGGGCCGCGGTCCCCATCCTCGAGCCGTTTGTGGTCCTGCGATGTCGCGAGCGGCAGCACGTGTGCGCCGTCCGCCATGACGATGAAGCTCGCTTCCTCGCCCTCGAGGAATTCCTCGATCACCACTTCCCGGCCAGCCTCACCCAGCCGTCCGGACAGCATCGCGTCGGCGGCCGCGACGGCGTCCTCGGCCGTCTGCGCGATCACCACGCCCTTGCCCGCCGCCAAGCCGCTCGCCTTGACCACGATCGGCGCACGCTGCCGCCGCACCGCCTCAGGATCGAAGCTGTCGCGGGTGACGGTGACGGAAGCCGCTGTTGGAATCCTGTGCCGCCGCAGGAATTCCTTGGCGAACGCCTTGGAACCCTCGAGCCGCGCAGGCGCCTGCCGGGGCCCGAAGCAGCGCAGGCCGTTGCGCTCGAAGGCGTCGACGACACCCGCGACCAGCGGCCCTTCGGGCCCGATGATGGTGAGCGAGATCTTTTCGCTGCGGGCAAGCTGAACGAGGCGCCCAATGTCGGTGGCCGGCACCTCTACGTTGCGCACCTTCGGCTCACGGGCCGTGCCTGCATTGCCCGGCGCCACCAACACTTCCGTGACGCGAGGCGACGCGGCGCATTTCCAGGCGAGGGCATGCTCGCGGCCGCCGGAGCCGACGATGAGGACTTTCATTGCTCCCGGCAATTCATTCAATGCCGGAAATGGCGAACGCCGGTGAGCACCATGGCCATTCCGTGCTCGTCGGCGGCCGCGATGACTTCGGCGTCCCGCTTCGAGCCGCCGGGCTGGATAACCGCCCGGACCCCGAATCCGGCGGCCACATCCATGTTGTCGCGGAACGGAGAGTAGGCGTCGGAGGCCATCACGGTCCCGGCCATGGGCAGTTTCTCATCGGCCGCCTTCTGGGCCGCCAACCGGATGGAATACACGCGGCTCATCTGTCCCGCACCGACACCGATCGTGGCGCCATCGCGCGCGAAGACGATGGCATTCGACTTCACGAACTTGCATACGCGCCAGGCGAAGAGAAGATCCGCGATCTCCTGCTCGCTGGGCTTGCGCTGGGTGACCACTGTCAAATCCGCGGCGCTTACCCGCGCGTTATCGCGCGTCTGCAAAAGGAGCCCACCGGTGACGCTACGGTATTCCAGCTCATTGGAGGGCGCGCGGCTGAGATCGCCGACCGCCAGTACCCGGACATTGGGCTTGCCTGCGAGAACGGGCAGCGCGTCCGGCGCCACGGCAGGGGCGGCGAGGACTTCGACGAACTGTCGCTCAAGGATGGCTGCGGCGAGCGCCGCGTTTAGCTCACGATTGATCGCGATGATGCCGCCGAACGCCGAGGTCGGATCGGTGCGGTGCGCCTGATCGTAAGCCGCGCGAACCGAGTCGGCCACCGCCACGCCGCACGGATTGGCATGCTTCACGATGACGCAGGCCGGCTGCTCGAATTGGCGCACACACTCGATGGCCGTGTCCGCATCCGCGATGTTGTTGAATGACAGGTCTTTGCCTTGCAGGACCCGCGCGGTCGCGATGCTCGGCTCGCGCGCCATGGGCTCGCGATAGAGCGCGGCCTGCTGATGCGGGTTCTCGCCGTAACGCAGATCCTGCAACTTGTCGAAGACGAGCGGCAGCGTCGCGGGAAATTTCTCCGCGGCCGATTCCTGGCGGCCGGCGAGATAACTTGCGACCATGGTGTCGTACCGCGCCGTGTGCGCGAACACCTTGGCCGCCAGGCGCGAGCGCATCGCGGCGCTCGTGCAGCCGGCGTGGTCGGCCAGCTCCGCGAGCAGGGCGGGGTAATCGGCGGGGTCG
>Ga0134126_10009630_pt1 | contig 12167 bp, 9 predicted proteins | sample KB31752_FD_96881 | JGI IMG/M metagenome (GOLD analysis project Ga0134126, IMG submission 96881) | Terrestrial soil microbial communities with excess Nitrogen fertilizer from Kellogg Biological Station, Michigan, USA - KB3-175-2 | ecosystem: Environmental > Terrestrial > Soil > Unclassified ...
AGTTGGTGTTGATTGATGGGTTCGCGGCTACTTGTCCGAGGTCGGCGAAATTGATGTTCGGTTGGCGAAGCAGATGCCGTCCGAAATTGCCGACATAGCTGGTCTCGAGGAATAGGCCTTTGGGCAATTCGCGTTGCACGCCGAAACTGAATTGCTCGTTATAGGAGAACTTCAGATCCGGCTCGATCGCGCTGATGCTGCCGATTGGCGAGGCGCCGATCGCGCCGCCGGCTGGATTCGAAAGATTTCCGTTGTCGCGTTCGGAAATCAATAGAATGGGGGGCAAGTTCACCTGCGAGAACGTCACGTTGCCTTCGGGGCGGTTATAGAAAATGCCGAAGCCGCCGCGCAGAACCGTCTTTGAATCGGCGGAATAGGCAAATCCGATGCGTGGCGCGAACAGGTTCGCGGAGGCGGAAAGGCCCCGCGGTGCGCCCGCCGGGATGGATTCGAAGAACGGAGTGGTTGACCCCGGAACACGGCCTTCCTGGTCCGTTGGCACGCCGTTACCCGCGCGGATCAATCCGTTGTACAGGTCGCCCGAGCCGGGGACCACCAGCCCGCCGGTCGTGATTGTGACCGCCTGAGCCGGATCGTACAGCGCGGGAACGAAGTTGGCCATGTTATTCGCCTGCGTGTACATGGGTTGCATGTATTGATAGCGAACACCAAGCTCCAGGCTTAGTTTGCTATTGACTTTCCAACTGTCTTGCACAAATGCCTCAGGCTGCGAGAAGCGGAAAAACCCAATTGGGTCGGCGCTTGCTTCGTTATAGGTTCGGAAATTCCCAAGCAGCGCGTCGGCCAAAGCATTGCCGGTCGTATTGGGGTTACCCTTGGTGTCGAAGCTGAGATCGCCCGTGTAGGCCGGCCGGCCGTTCTGGTCGACGCGGTCGCGAATATACACGAAGCCCGCCTTGAGGATGTGGTTTCCGATCACGAAAGAGATGTTGTCGGAAAACTGGATGTCAGTGGTCGGCGATAACAATGCGAACGCTGGGCCCTTGAAGTTTGAAAACCCGGTAATCGCCACGTTTGGAATGCCGTTATCGTATTGGCCTCCCTGGTAGAGCTGAGGAAATTGGAAGCCGTAGGTGCTTCGCTCCCAGGTATTGCCGTAAGGCGGAATGTGTTGCGAGGCCCAGCTTGCGTTGACGCGAACCTCGTTGACGATGCGCGGCGTGGGCAGCCAGGTTTCCGCAATCAGGAAACTCTCACCAGGTCGATTGCGGACTGTTGGGGTCGTCGGAAGATTTGAGCCGGAGAAGGTGCCGAACGGATCGATCAATTGGTTATAGTCCTGGATCCAGCGGCCATACACCATATTTTTATCGTTGATCCTGTAGTCGAGCCGCACGATGTCCTCGCGATAGTTCAGCGGATTGCTCGGTTCGAGAGTGGCGTTGTTCGAAACCGCTGCGTCGTTGAACGAGGTCGCCTGTGCGGACATGAGGCTGTAGACGTTTCCTATAGCCCGCCCATCCGGCGTAATCATCGAGGAGATATTGTTTCCGGGAATCGGGTTTTTAGTGCCCGGATAAAAAAGTTGCTTCTGTCCCGCGAAATTGCCGGCCAATTCCGCCGAACTTGGCACAGTGACGCGGGACGGTTGCGCGTTCTGGCGCAGCCGCTTCCATTCTTCTCCGACAAAGAAGAACAGTTTGTCCTTCTTAATCGGTCCGCCCAAATCGTAACCGAAATCGTTGAACCGGAGCGCTGTCTTCTGTGGTGAGAAGAAGTTGCGGGCATCCAAAGCGTCGTTCCGGAAATACTCGAACGCCGCGCCATGGAACTGATTCGTTCCATTCTTAGTGACAACGTTGAAGGCCGGACCAGATGCGCGTCCGTATTCCGCCGAGAAGTTCGATGTCTGCACCTTCACTTCCTGAATGAAATCCGGGCTGACGTTATTCATCAGGCTGCCATTGCTGCCGGCAACGAGATTGAACGCGCCGTCGACCGTCAGGTTGTTCGAATCGGCGCGATTACCGTTTATCGTTTGGTTCGTTGCGCTCAGACTGGTCGTCGTACTGAACTGATCGGGGTTGGTGACAATGGCTCCCGGAACCAGCGTCATTAACTGCGTATAAGTTCGCCCGTTCAACGCCAGGTTGTTGACCTGCTTGCTGTCGATTACTCGGGATACTTCGCCCGAAACAGTATTGAGCGTTTCGCCCTGACTGGCGACAACTTCGATCGATTGCGAGACATTGCCGACCTGGAGCTTGAAATTGGCTGTCAGACGGCCGTCCGCAACCAGGTCCATGCCTGTCCGCTGTTGCCGCTGAAAGCCTTCCTGATTCACTTCGACGGTATATGTGCCGATGGCCAGGTTTGTCGCGACGTAAAAACCATTGCTGTCGGTTGTGACGTCACGTGTGGCCTGCGTATCGACGTTTGTGATGGTTACTTTGGCCCCGGAGATGGCTGCGCCGGTCGGGTCCGTGATGGATCCTGAAATTCGGCCAAAACTTGTCTGAGCTGCGAGCGGCAGGCACAAGACTGCCAGCAGGCACACGGCAAAGCCGAGGCGGTAATAAAGACGTGAGACTAACATTGTCCCCTCCCACGGGATTGAATGAGTTTCTAGTTCAATACAGAACTACAGTTCAATCAATTTTTCTGAAAAAGTATACCATCGCCGGCGAGGAGATTTTGCTTAACGGCGCTCGCGGAAATAGCGCCAAAAGACGTTTGCCACGGCGAGCGCCGGCACGGTGAGCAGAAAGCCGATGGGACCGAAAAGGAGGCTCGCGGCGATGAGAGCAAAGAAGACCACCAGCGGCCGCAATCCGAGGGGCCTGCCCAGGATGCGCGGCGTCAGCCAGAATCCTTCGATTCCCTGAATTACAACCCACACGCCCAGCACGATCAGCAAGTGAGTTAAATTGCCGTCGAACAACGCGCTCATTGTGCCCGCAATCGTGAGCGCAATCAGCGAACCGAAGTGTGGCACCGCATAACAAAGCCCTGCGAGAATTGCGACCAGAGGCCACACCGGCACGCGCGCGGCGGCAAACCCGATCGCATATAGCATTATCAAAATGCCGATGATGATTGCCTGGCCCCGTATAAAGAGGCCCAACACGCGCACCGATTCACGAAATGGATTGTCAACGGGCCGCTGACGCATGGGGACTCCCATGTCTCCAGCGTAGCGGCAACGGGCTACGCCTGTGCGCTCACTCCGAACACTTTCTCGGTATAAATACGGCTGAGCCGCAGGTCCTCTTCAAGAGACCGCGTCACAACCGTGTTCGGACGATAGGCGAGTTCAACGACGATCAGCGGCTTCAGACCGGATTGTTTGAAATATGCCGCAATCTTCCTGTAATCGACATCCCCGTCTTCCACTGCTTCTAGCCATAGCTTGTCTTTCGAGTTCCGAACATGAATCTCGGCGACGCGCGCGCCCGCCTCGTGCAGCAGCGCCAATGGGTGTTGTCCGCCCTGATGAACCCAATCGAGATCCATGCAGAGCGAAACATATTTCGGATCGGTATGGTGCAGGATATAGCGCCATTCCCGGGCGTTATCCACCATTTCCGGCGTATGATGATGAACCCTAAGCTGAAATCCCTTAGCGCGAAGGGCGCGCCCCATGCGGTCCAACGATTTCGTTTCGACCTTCAGTTCAGCGTCCGACTTTTCGGCGCCTCCCGGCTTGGGATCCGGGTTATTCACGACGGCTTTGCAGCCGAACGGTTTGCAGATCGCTCCGATCTCGAGCGCGTGCTGGATGGTCTTATCGGCCAGTGCGGTCTCGTGCATTGCGCCGCCGACGTATACCGAGGGCATCGACAGGCCATTCGATTGCAGCAGGGCGAGTGTCCGGTCTCGAAATTCCGGAGCGAAGAATTCCTGGTTTAATTCGATATTCCGGAAACCCGCTTTGCGCGTCATGCCTAACACTTCGTCGAGGACGTCACCTAGCTTCTTGTGCTGGCGAGCCGCGTATTGTTGAAAAATATAAGCCTCGACAGACAGGCGCGATGAGCTTGGCGCCGCGCCTGAAAGTAGGGCGCACGACCCGGCGACGAGCAACTCGCGGCGATTCAACAGCACAACTCTCTTCTTAGCAGCCGGAAGCTTCATCGGATAAAATCCTCCATCGCAAATCTGGAACGCGCTTTGAAGAGCATAGTTTACTCCAGCGCAGTTTCTATCCGGCGGCGTTCTGTATCTTGCCGGTGAGTGTGCCACCATGTCCCGGCCAGCGTTGCCGCGATGATGATGCCTCCGCCGGCCAGCGCGGGTACGCCCGGTTGCTCGCCTTGGATTAGCCATGTCCAGACTGGGTTGAACACGGGTTCGATCAGCAGCAGAGTCGCTGCTTCAAGGCCGGGGACGTGGCGGATCGACCGGGTCAGCGCCAGATACGCGAGGCCGACCTGGAAAATGCCGAGGTAGAGCAGAACGGCCCAATCGGCGGCGTTCGAATGCGCGACCGGCAACGCTTGTGGCAAGCAGACGGCTAGTGCGATGCAGTTGCCTACGATCACCGTGCCGGCGGCGGATTCAGCATACCGCGTTCGCTTGGACAGCCATCGCAGTCCGGTCAGCGTGATTGCCCACGTCAGACCCGAGCCTAATGCAAGGACGTTTCCGCGTGCCGGGTCCGGCGCCGTTTTCGCGAATCCCGGTGAACCGACAAGCAGTAGCAAAGCGCCTGCGGCTACCGCCGAAATCACGGCGATGTCCGCCCGGCGAATCGGTTCCCGTAGCACGAGCGGTCCGAGCAGGAGGAGGTAAAGCGGCGCCGTGGACTGCAGGAATATCGCGTTCGCCGACGTAGTCGACCTGTTGGCAAGGACGAAGAGAATCAGCGTCGCGGCGTAGGCGGCGCCGATAAACAAGTTGCGCCACGTCCAGCAACGCCGAGCCTCAGGAAGAAACACCCAGAGGGCAATGGCGGCAATTCCCGACCGGAATCCCGCAATCTGCCAGCCCGATAACGAGCAGGCCTTGATCGCGGCCCCGCCTGTCGAAAAGAGAAAAGCGGCCGCAAACAGTAGCAGCCGGTTCATCGTTTTCGACGAACTCGCCTCGGAAGTCAAGCTTCAACGTAACCCGAGCGCCGCTGCGATTACGATGGTTAAACAACACATGCGGCAACATTTCCTATCGCTCGTGTTTTTGGCCGTTGCGCCATTACCGGCTTCTCCCGCGAACGTCGTCTTCGGCCGGAGGGTCTACGCGGCGAACGGGCGTACCTATCAGCAGATCTGGCACCTCGACACGGCGACCCGAAAAACCGTACCTCTTACTTCCGGCGCCCGGCGGCACGTTCAGCCGTCCTGTTCACCGGATGCGCAGCGAATCTGGTTCCTTTCGGGCGGTTTCGGAGACGAACTGAACACCGAACTGTGGTGGTTCGATCCCCGGACGAAAGAGGAAAAACTCGCGCTCACCTTTAAAAGCGGAATTTCGCGGCTGCTGGGAGGCAGTGGGACGCAGGCCTTCTTCACTGCTTATGACGGGCAAGAGACGAACTTATATAGCTGGAATGGGTCGTTGAAGAAGCTCATCGCGATTGATGCATCTTCCGACAATCCCGCCGCGCTCTCGCCCGATACGCGCACGCTTGCGGTGCAGACCGAACCCGATTCGGTCACCATGGTGGATGCAACTGGCGCACACGGACGGAAAGTGGCGCATTGCGCGGTTCCGGCCTGGTCCCCGGATGGGCGTATGCTCGCCTGTGCAGCAGGCCGAGTCATTCGGCTGGTGAATCTGACGACGGGAATTGAAGAATCGCGCACGGAATTTCTGGAGCGCTCGACGCCGCCCTCGGTTGCCGCCATCTCACCCGGTTCGAAGGAGTTGTTGGTGAAGACAGTTGGCGCCAGCAGCAACAGCACGTCTCCACAATCGGATTACTGGACGCTCGACGTCGCACATGCGAAGTGGACGTTTATGGGGCCAGGCCAGTCTGGAATACTTGCGCCCGGACTGGGTGTGCTGCTGATCACGCCCCGTGACCTCGCTTCCGTGGGCTCCCGGCGCGACTGGGTATCGCAGATGCTTGCTGTCGATCCCGTAACGCACGCCCAGACGCCCATCGCCGAAGGGACGGCCAGCAATGTAGAGCCGTCATTGTGCTCGCCCAATATGCACGTATCAAGCCACACGAACGCCCCCCGGAAGAAGCATTCTCCGCGCCGCCGCTGATCGGCCGCTACCGGGGCATCTCCGCTTTGCATGCCAGCCACATTCAGAAATTGGCTGCCGAAGGCTATTTGCAGATATCGCAGTTTGACCGGACCGATCTGGTCGAAATCAAGCATCCGGATTTTCCCGGCGAACGCCTGATTGCGTGCTTTAATCCGCTGCTGGCCGAGGAGCGTGCGCGCAAAAGACCCGACCTGTTAGCGGGCCGACGGTTACTTTCTGAAATTCTGTGTGTAGGTGTCGCGGGGCAAGCCCGATTTGATAGCCCGCTGGCGCAATCGATTTGCGGAATCGCGGTCCATCCATCCGCCGATTGCGACCAGATAGGGAGAATCGCCACCGCTCGGCGAAAACACCTCCGCTTGCAACCCCGGCCGTTTGCTGTTGATGATGTGAGCGCGTTGTCGGGCGTCCGCCTCGCGAGCATAGGTGTAGATCACCACGCGCCAGTCCGAGACCGCGTTCGGAGGCGCCGCCGCGCCGGTTGGAGAAGCTACGCGCGATTGCGCGGACGCAACCGGGGCAGGTCTCCCGGAGGGCGCCGCCGCGTGAGGGGTCTCGGGCGTTTGCGTAACATGCGGCCGGCCCGCCGTTTTGATAGTCGCGCCGTTCTTCGGAACAGAAGGGCGGCTGATGAGATACCAGGCGATGCCGAAAACGGCAATCAACAGGAGAATGGCATAGATCCACGTAGGGCTTCTGTGAATTGCTTGCCGCTCCGTTATTCCGTGCGGCGATACGGAATTGAGCGGCGCAAGCGGCCGCCTCACTTCGGGACGCTCGGGAACAACCGGCGGCGCCGCCATTGGCGAGGGGGCCGGGTGCAGCGCTGTCCGCACCTGCCGGCCATTCCAGCGGCTGACAACATTTGGTTCAAGGCACCCGGCGACGATTTCGGAAAATGGCTTGGGCAAACCGGCGGTGTCGACCGGCGCTTCGGCAGCGGGAGCGCGCTGGGTCAGCACTTCGAACAACATAGCGCCCAGCGCCCAAAAATCGGAAGCGGCCGACAATCCGCTCGTTGCCACTTCGGGAGCCTCATATCCGTCGGGAAGCTTTCGCAGAGGCTCTCCAGGGAATTGGATGCAATCGCTGGCGATCTTAATCGTTTCGCCGACGGCGAAGACGTTCTTCGGTTCGAGACCGGCATGAACGAAGCCATTCGAATGCACGTATTCAAGAGCGTTTACGGCGCTGCCGGCAATCTGTTCGGCCTCCTCCTTTTGCAATCCCCGTTCCTTCAGCACCGCCTCAAGCATTTCATCTATCGATTCCATCACTGCGTAGACGACGGGGATCGATTCAATTTCCGTCGATCCGGCGTGTAGGAGTCGAATCAGATTCGGATGTCGAAGCTTCTGGACGGCTTGCCACGATTCGAGTTGCTTCGCCGCCTCATCGGGTTCGAGCGCGATGGCCTTGAGAACGCCGGGGCTCTGTTCCTGTCCGATCGATTTTGTTCCGAAAACAGCGAGATTACCGGCGGTAAGGCGGCACTTCTCGAGAACATACCGTCCATCGAGAACTCGTCCCTCCAGTTCATTCCAAGCCGGCGTCTTCGCATTCAATTCAGTGGACATTGTTTACAAACACCACCCGTACCGGTCGTTAAGCTGAACCCCTCCCGAAACAGGTCTCCAGAGGAGACGCGAAAACCGGGGAAGAAGTATCTGACGAGCTGATCCGGACGTTTTAAAGAAGGCGCGGCGGAACGCGCCTCTATTTCTTTTTACCAGCAACCACTTCGTCGGGAAGTGCAAAGGCCAGCAACACCGAACCCGAGGGCATCGCGATATATTGCTTTCCGTCGAGCTCGAACGTGATGGGCGACGTTGCAAGCCGGTTTCCTGTATTGATCTTCCAGAGTAACTCGCCGGTCTTGGCATTGAACGCCATCAGGTATCCGTCCTCGTCGCCCGCGAACAACAGATTGCCTGAAGTAGCAAGCGTCCCCGCCCATGGCGCCTGATAGAGCTTGTACGTCCACTTCGTTTTCGCCGTGAGCGGATCGAGCGCGGTGACGCGCCCCCATTGGCGCTCTCCGGTTTCTCCACGAAAAATACTGCCCCAAAACCCCTTCCCTTCTTCGTAAACAGGCGGAGAGGAGTAATACACATCACAGCCTTCGCGCACATTGAAGTAAAACAAGCCCGTCGCGGGACTATACGATGGCGCCATCCAGTTCGCGGCGCCAGCCGATTGCGGGCAGACGCGTGTCCCTTCGGCGGAAGGCTCGACGCCCGGGTTCTTCACGGGACGGCCTTTGCTGTCGATGTCTTTGGCCCAAGTCTGCCTCGCGAAGGGCTTCGCCATGAGGAATTCGCCCGTAACGCGATCGAGCACGTAGAAGAAAGCGTTCCGGTTCGCCTGCACCAGCAGTTTGCGAGGCTTGCCATTCCAGGGCAGATCCAGAAGCATCGGCGTTTCGGCGGCATCCCAGTCGTAGACGTCATGCGGCGTGAATTGAAAATGCCATTTGAGTTTTCCAGTATCGCCATCGAGAGCGACAACGGAATCGCTGTAGAGATTGTCGCCGGGACGCACATCGCCATAGAGATCCGGCCCCGGATTGCCGACTCCCCAGTAAACCGTATTCAGCTCGGGATCGTATGTGCCGGTCATCCAGGTCGGGGCGCCGCCGTGCTTCCAGGAATCGCCGCCCCAGGTTTCATTGCCCGGTTCGCCCTTCGCCGGAATGGTCCAAAATCGCCATGCGCGCTTGCCGGTTGCGGCATCGTACGCATCGATGAGGCCGCGATTTCCTTTTTCGCCGCCTGCCACGCCAACAACGACTTTATCTTTGAAAGCCAAAGGAGCCATGCTCGCGCCATAGATACCGTTAGCCGGAATGATTTCGGAGTCCCAGAGGAGACGGCCGTTGCGCGAATCGATCGCGACCAGATGCGCGTCGGGCGTAGCCATGAACAAGCGGCTGCCAATCATCGCGAGTCCCCTGTTCAGGGTTCCGCAACAGGGCCGCGCGTCTTTAGGTATCGTGTATTGGAAACGCCATAGCTCGCGGCCGGAGCGCGCGTCAATGGCATACGCACTGCTATTGTTGGCCGTGAAATACATGATCCCGTCGAGCACCAGCGGAACGGTTTCGAATGCTCCAGGCACCCCGGTCTGGAAAATCCACTGAAGGCGCAATCGATCCACGTTCGCATCGTCGATCTGGTTGAGATCGCGATAGCGCGTGGCGTGATAATCGCCCCAGTACGTCAGCCATTCCTGGGGAAGACTGGCGGCATTGACAATTTTGTCGAAGGGAAGATCCGCGGCGCAGATGGCGCTCACAGAGACACCGCAGATCAGCGCGGCACACCAAACTTTGAGATTCAACGGACCTCCGTCGCGTGCCGCGTATCCGTGTTCGCGTTCACGGGGCCGCGAAGACTGCTCAAATAGGCGAGCAGGTTCTTAAGATCGTCATCGCCGAACCGGTAGGGCGGCATGAGCGAGGTCTTATCGACAACGAGTTGTTTGAGACGGGTCTTATCGAATGAGTGGAACTGCTGGTCGGCCGTCCGCAACTGAAGTGTGAACGTATCTTCGTTGATGCGGACACCGGTGTAGCGATGACCATCCGCCGTAACAACGGTGACGCCCTGGAAATCGTCCGGAATGTCCGCGGAGGGATCGAGCACCGACTGTTTCAGGTAATCGTAGGAACGCGCCGCGCCGACACGCGTCAGGCTCGGACCGAACACGCTGCCCTCGTTTCCGATCTCGTGACAACCGGAGCAGCCATGCGTCGCGTAAATCTTCGCGCCGGCTGCCTTGTCGCCCGCGGGAGGCGGAGGAGCCGGCTTCCCTTTGCGCAAGGACTGAATGTAATCGACAAGCGAGCGCAGCTCATCCGGCGCGAACCGGAATCTGGGCATCCCCGTCCCCGGAATGCCGTGCCTGATCACGCCTTGAATGTCTTCGTCTCGATCTCCATGGCTTAGTTGCCCGAGCAGGTTCGGACCACGGCCGCCGGTAGCCGTTGCGCCGTGGCAGAAAGCGCAATTGCTGCGGAAGAGCGCGCGGCCTTTGGTGAGGCTATCGGACGCCGTTTGTGCGGCAGCGAGGGGAGGCACAAGAAGAGCGACGAGGATAATGATGCGCACAGAGAATGTGAGCCATTATATCTGGTGGACGTCCTGCAATCCTCGGCCCCGTTGTGAATTGTCGGGTCGCTTTGGTTATGGCGCCTCACAAGCCGGCAAGTACTTCAGCTTATCCGGATTGCGGATGCCGAACAGACGAGAGATGCGGTTGCCTTCGAACTCGAACGCCAGAACGGTATCCGGTTTGCCATCCAGAAGACTCAGAAGGCCCGGTTCGCCATTCACCAGAACAGCGATTCGCGAGTAACGTCCCGCGTTCTTAGCGCCAAGCCCCTGAATGAGACGAATGATGCGCTCCACTCCATAAATTGGATTGATATTCGCCGCGATTTTACCGCCGCCGTCCGAGTAGAGTACGGCATCATCCGTCATCAAGGCCAATAGCTTCTGTTCATCGCCCGAAAGGATCGCGTCGGCATAGCGTTCAACCAGTTCGGCCTTCGTATTGAAGTCCGCAGTCGTGCGTTTGGAAAGTTCGTCGATGCGCGATCGGGTTCGCGAGAGGATTTGCCGGCAGGTCTGTTCCGATTTGCCGATGACTTCCGCGATCATGCTATAAGAAACATCGAAAACTTCGCGGAGCAGAAAGATGGCGCGCTCCTGCGGCCGGAGTTGCTCGAGCAGAAAAAGGACCGCAATCGAAATATTCGACCGGGTGATTTGCTCCTGCTCGGGATTGCGGAACTCGACAAACGGTTCCGGAAGCCACGAGCCCACATAGACTTCACGCTGATGCCGGGCCGACCGCAAGCGGTCCAGGGCCAGGTGCGTGACGACCGTGGTCAACCAGCCTTCGGGATTTCGCAGTGACTCCGGGTCGATGCGGCCGAGGCGGAGATACGCGTCCTGGACGATATCCTCAGCATCCGCGCGAGTGCCGAGCAACCCGTATGCCACTTGCAACAGGCGCGGGCGCTGCTGCTCGAAGAGAGCCGTCCTTGAATCTATATCGAGCAACGCGGTAGAAGTTTGTTCGCGTGAGTCCACAGAAATAATGATGCTGTTTCCGGCAATTTGTCACAACCAAGTGAGACACTTCGTCATGTGGGTAGAGGCAAATTATATGGAACCAAGAATAGACTATTCCAAAGCCCCCGGTGGCGCATTGCAGGCAATGCAAGGTCTGGAGGGATACGTACGAAAATCCGGGCTTGAGCACTCGCTGCTCGAATTGATTAAGACACGCGCTTCGCAATTGAACGGATGCGCCTATTGCATTGATATGCATACGAAAGATGCGCGCGCGCAGGGCGAAACCGAGCAGCGCTTGTACGCTCTTTCCGCTTGGCGCGAAACGCCGTTTTTCTCCGACCGGGAGCGGGCCGCGCTTGAATGGACCGAGTCGCTGACGCTGATTTCGGAGAATCATGTGCCAGACGACGTTTATGAGCGCGTACGACCGCATTTCAGCGAAGCGGAATTGATTAACTTGACACTCGCAGTGGTCGCGATCAACGGCTGGAACCGTATCGCGATTTCTTTGCGGGCCGTGCCGGGCACATATCAGGCGAAAGCGAGCACAGCCGCGCAGTCGTAGTACCGCGGTCTAATTTCGGTGTCTGTTGTTGGGGACGCGGCATGCCGCGCCCGCTTTTAGTTCCGCACATTTCGTTTCAGTTGCGCGATTTCGACCGGCGTCAAGTCGCGCCATTTTCCGATTGTCAGGCCTTCGAGCGTTAGCGTGCCCAGCCGCGTTCGCACGAGCTTCAACGCTTTGCTGCCGATCGCTTCGAGCATCCGCCGCACCTGCCTGTTCCGGCCCTCGCTGATGGTGATTTCGAGGAACGTGTATTTGCCGGAATCGCGGATATGATTCACCTCGGCCCGGCGCGTTGGTCCATCTTTCAACTCGACGCCGTGGCGCAGTTGGTCAAGTTGATCGTC
>Ga0134126_10009631_pt1 | contig 12167 bp, 8 predicted proteins | sample KB31752_FD_96881 | JGI IMG/M metagenome (GOLD analysis project Ga0134126, IMG submission 96881) | Terrestrial soil microbial communities with excess Nitrogen fertilizer from Kellogg Biological Station, Michigan, USA - KB3-175-2 | ecosystem: Environmental > Terrestrial > Soil > Unclassified ...
CTCAGGCTGTAGTTCCAGTATGTGTCCTCGCGGAGGCCGTCGCGAATGATAGGCAGGCGGGCGTGGTCGTGCGTAACGGTTTCACCGCGCTCGAAGACGCTTGCCAGTTGCGGGCCAATGATGTGCCAGAACTCAGCCCAGCACTCGGATGCAGGCCTGCCGAGAGAAGTAGGATGCTTGGAGCCGAGCAGCGGCAGGCAGCCATCATTGTAGAACTGCAGCATGTGCGAGCCCCAGAAAATAAAGCAGGGCGCAGTGCTGTTCAGCACCAGGTTCAGTGTAAAAACCAGCGGCAGCGGCCAGGAGCCGATGTCTCCGAGCGGTGTGGATCTCCAGCGGTGGGAAAGGATAGAGCCTGCCACTTTGCCACGCGCGAAGATTCGTTCGGAGCTTTCAAGGAATGGGTCCTCAGAAATGCGAAGCGGATGGGTCACAGGGCCTCCTCCACCTACTCCACTTTGCGCAGATCTTTGTCTGGGGAATTTTGGATCGGCAGCTTGTGCGGTCAATCCGAGTGCCGATTGAGACTCATTGTGGCACGCTTGCCGCCCCGTGGCGAGCATTCCGCAACTTTCCTATAGAGAACAGTGGAAAACCCGAGGTGACGACCTTAATCCCCAATTAAGATTGATGCGATCCGGTAAAGATCGGAAGCCTGTGGCTAGGCCGCGAGAGCGCCACTGCGGCCGCCATCAGCAGTACGGCACTGCAGTATTCGTCCGAACCTGATAGTGCGTCGCAAAGCTCTCCACGCGGCTCAGCAGGTTTCGCGCTTCCGGCTCGAAGACTGGCGTGGAGTAATCCTCGCCTGCAAAGCGGCGGACCGCGTCGAGTGATTCGAAAAAATTGATGACGGCAAACTCGGATTCACTCGGGCCATCACTGCGCAGGATGTATCCGCCGCGGTAACCGGCGACGGCCGCAAGGCCCGGCAAAACGACGCTGCGTAGCAATTGCTCGTATGCTTCTGCATCGTCAGGCTTTGTCCAGCCGCGCCAATGGCGTGCAATCATGGCGTCCTCCTTGCCAGGCCAAAAATCAAGTTAGAAGTCGAGTCCCGGTACAATAGCTATGTGAGTATCATGCAGGAAAAAGATTCCCCTGTGGTGGGATTTGTGTCGCTCGGCTGCCCTAAGAACCTGGTGGATTCCGAGGTGATGATGGGGCTGCTGGATCGGGCAGGGGCGCGGTTGACGTCGCGGCCGGAAGAGGCCGAGATCCTGGTCGTGAACACGTGCAGTTTTATTGACACGGCCAAACAGGAGTCGGTGGACACCATCCTCGAGATGGCGCGGCACAAGACGTCCGGCTCGGCTAAAAAACTGATTGTGGCCGGCTGCCTGGTGGAGCGGTACCGCGACGAGATCCGTAAGAACATTCCCGAGGTGGATGCGGTCGTCGGCACAGGCGAACTGGAGTCGATTCTGGAAGCCGCGGGCGTGGCGCCTGCCCCGGCTGCTGCGCCTTCGCCATTTACGATTCTGACCAGCGCACAAGCCCAGGCGATCTCTGGCATCGAGTCGCGCGCTGGCCTGGAATCCCGCTCGGGTACGCACAAAGAATTCCGCGCCGAGGGTGATCGTCGCGAACGGCAGGGACGCTTCCGGCGCGACGAGTGGGCCGGCGCAGCGCATCTTCTGCCGACTTATCTTTACGACGAGAACACGCCGCGCCTGCTGGCTACGCCGCGCGCTTCAGCCTATATCAAGATCGCAGAGGGCTGCGATCACCCGTGTACCTTCTGCGTAATTCCGAATCTGCGCGGCAAGTTCCGCTCGCGGCGGTTTGAGTCTGTAGTAGCCGAGGCGCGGCAACTGGTGGCGCGAGGCGTCCAGGAGATCACGCTCATCGGGCAGGACACGACCTGCTATGGCGAAGACCTTGGACTGAAAGACGGACTGGCAACGCTGCTGGATGAACTTGCGCGGATTGAAGGGCTGCGCTGGCTTCGATTCCTGTATGCGTACCCCAACCGCATCACCGGCCGGCTGCTGGAGACAATCGCGAAGCACGACAACATTTGCAAGTATCTCGACGTGCCGCTTCAGCATGCTTCACCGGATGTATTGAAGCGGATGAAGCGAGGCGCGGGCGCGGAGATTTTCTTGAAGACCGTGGAAAAGGTACGCGCAGCGGTTCCGGGCATCGCGCTGCGCACCAGTTTTATCGTCGGCTTCCCCGGTGAAACCGAGCGCGATATCGAAATCCTCGAGCAGTTCGTCGGCGCGGCCAGGTTCGACTGGCTTGGCGTCTTCAGCTACTCCGATGAGGAAGGCTCCGGCGCGCATTCTCTCGAAGGCAAGGTAGCCAGGCGGACCATCGAGGCGCGCAAGCGGCGTTTGATGAAGCTGCAGCAGAGGATTTCGCGGCGGGCCAAGCAGGAGTGGGTGGGCCGCGAAGTGACAGTGCTGGCCGAAGGCGAGAGCGAGGAGACGCCGCTCTTGTGGGAGGGCCGCACACAACTCCACGCTCCCGAGATCGACGGGAAGGTGTACATCAACGATTTTGGCGATCTCGAAAAGCTCCAGGCAGGCGTGTTCTACCGCGCCGAGATTACCGAGGCTCACGATTACGACGTAGTCGTACGGGTCGTTGGAGCCGCCTGAGCGTCAATTTCTGCTTCTCAATGTAGGCGCAGTGCTAGTACCATCTGCGCATGTCCATGGTACGGCGTTCGTTCCTGAAATCGGCGGTCGCATCTCTGCTTCCCGCCGCGCTGTTGCGCGATCTTGAAGCCCAAATGCCTAATGAGAAGCCTGCTGTTCCCCGCGTGGCCGCATTGCACGTCGTGGGCGCGGGCCGCGACCGGCTTGGTCCGACGCATTCCCTGGGCTTTAGTTCGCTGGCCTTCAAAGTCACCAGTTCTGAAACACGCGGCAATCTGTTCGTTATCGAGCACCGGAATCTAACGCCAGGAACCGGCCCGGCCCTCCATCTGCATAATTCGCAGGAAGAGTGGTTTTATGTGATGGAAGGCGCTGTAGTCTTCCAGGTTGGCGATCAGCGCGTCGACCTGCATACCGGCGAGTCCATTCTCGCGCCGCGCGGCGTACCGCATACGTTCTCGGCCATCGGCGCACCGGCGCACATGCTGATTGGCTTCACTCCCGCCGGCAAAATGGAGCAGTACTTCATTGATGCCGAGGCGCACCCGAAGCTCGCCGCCACAGCGGACTTCATAAACCGGTACGAGATGCAGTGGATCGGTCCTTCGCCATTCTGGAAATCTTAGCCGGGTCATAGTACAAAATGTTTCTGGCAGGGCATTTGCCATTTTGCTAGACTGGCGGGCATGAAATCGCGGTCTGTCCGTTTCTTTGCCATCGGCATGCGGCCGTTTGTCTTGTTCGCCGCATTGTGTCTCTGCGCTGTGTCAGCCTCAACGCAGGACTGGGCCATTAAGCAGTTGCAGAAATCGACGCGGCACCAGGAATGGGTGACGATTCACTCGGGCGACAAGGCGCTGCAGACGTTTGTCGTTTATCCCGAGGTAAGCCAGAAGGCGCCGGTGATCGTGATGATCCACGAGATCTTCGGGCTGACCGACTGGGTGCGCAGCATGGCAGACGATCTCGCGTCGATGGGCTACATCGTGATCGCCCCCGACCTGCTCTCGGGCACCGGACCGAATGGCGGCGGAAGCAGCGCTTATCCGGACCAGGATGCGCGCGTGAAGGCCGTTTCGGGTCTGAATGCCGACAACGTGATGGCCGACCTGAATGCTGTTGCCGATTACGGCAAGAAACTGCCTTCGGCGAATGGAAAGCTTGCGGTGATCGGATTTTGCTGGGGCGGCGGGAAGTCGTTCCAGTTTGCCACGGTGCGCCATGACCTGAGCGCGGCGTTTGTCTTCTACGGTCCGCCGCCGCTGAATCTTGCCGTGATCACCGCCCCGGTTTACGGGTTCTATGCCGGCAATGATGCGCGCATCACGTCTACGGTGCCGACAACAAAGAAATCAATGCAGGATGCGGGGAAAAGCTACGACCCGGTGGTGTACGAGGGCGCGGGGCATGGGTTTATGCGCATGGGCGTCGATCCGGGGAACACCAACGCGGCCAATGTAACGGCGCGCAAGCAGGCGATGGAAAAGCTGGAGACGCTGCTCAAGGGAATGTGAAAGACAGTTCATAGCTTACAGTTCATAGTTCACAGCCTGGAGACGGAGATTCCCTTATGCCAGAAATTGAGGAGACCAATCGCAAACTGTGAACTATGAACTATGAACTGCGAACCCGTGCTGCGCGTAATAGTGCGGGCGCGATACCATAAGACTTGAGCGTCCCCGCAGGGCGCGACGATTCATATGGCTGCGCGTAAAAAATCCGCGAAATTGCCGCACTGCCCTACGTGCGGCGCATTGGTTAAGCCGGGCGATGAGGACTTTCCGTTTTGCAGCGATCGCTGCCGCAAGATCGACCTCGGCAAATGGGCGATGGGCGTTTACAAGATAAGCTCTCCGGTTCTCGATCCTGAGGTTCTTGAGGACCTGGGTGGAAGCGGAAGAAGCCGGGACGAAGGATCGCATGACCACTGAACAGCCTTCGACCGATCGGGCTTCAATTGACGGATCCTCCGTTGCTCCCTTTGAAAGCCAGCAGCAAAAAAAATCGCGGTGGGCCTTTCTCATCGCGACCTTTTGCGGAATTGGCTATCTCAAGCCGGGGCCTGGAACCTGGGCCTCGATCGCGACAGTGCAGTTGTGGCTGTTTACAGCGTGGGCGCTGGGCACGCGTGGGGGACCTCATGGCGCATCGCTCCTACTTGCGGCAGGGATTGCCTTCAGCCTGATTGCCGGTATTCCGGCGGCGGGCATCGCGGCGCGCGAAAGCGGGCGCGAGGATCCCGGATTTGTCGTGATTGATGAAGTGGCCGGGCAGTGCATCGCCCTGCTCGCCTGCCCGCCTGATTGGGCGCATGCCATCGTGTGCCTAGCCCTGTTCCGTCTCTTCGACATCACCAAGCCATACCCGATACGCAAGCTCGAAGACTTGCCCGGCGGCTGGGGCATTGTTTTCGACGATGTGGCCGCCGGCCTGTATGCTTTTGGTATAGCTGCGCTTCTGCGCATTTGGTATTAAAAACACACGCATCTGGTATTAAGCATGGCCCGTGGCTCATCTCAACCCGTTCCGGAATCTGCGCCCACGCCGCGCATTGACGATCTTGCGCCGGCCGCGGCCTTGCCATTCGGCGAAGTGGAGTTGACGGGCACGAATTTGGGTCCGCATGCATTCGGGCCTCCGTCGGTGGCCGTGGACGGCGTTACCGCACAGGTGGTAATGAGCCGGCCCTCGCGTCTTGCCTTTCGTGTGCCAGAGCGCGCGGCCACGGGACTGGTGGAAGTCCGCTGCCCCGCCGGAGTCAGCAACACGGTGCCGCTGCGCGTGGCGCGGCAGCTTACCGACGGGCTGCATCCGGTAACGAGCCCGGCCGTAAGCCGCTCGGGAATGATCTACGCCACCATCTCGGGCCAGCGCGGAAAGCAGACGCCGGTTTCCGTGGTGCGCATCAGCCCGGACGGCCGCGGAACGCCATTCGTCACCGGCATTTTGAATGCGACCGGGCTTGCCTTCAATGCAGACGGCGATCTGTTCGTGACCTCGCGTGCCGAGGGCAACGTGTACCGCATTGACGCCGCCGGCGAGTCGACCGTGTATGCCGAAGGCATGGGCGTGGCGACCGGGTGCGTCTTCGACCGCGAGGGCAATCTTTTTGTTGGTGATCGAAGCGGGACAATCTTCAAGATCAATTCGCAGCGGCAGATTTTTGTGCATGCAACGCTGGAGCCGAGCGTGTCCGCTTACCACATGGCTGCGGACGCTGATGGCCGCCTGTACGTGACGGCGCCGTCGCTCTCGTCGAACGAAGCAATCTGGATGATCGAGCCGAACGGCGATACCCGGGCATGGTTTCGCGGACTCGGCCGGCCGCAGGGACTCGCGCTTTCGCGCGAAGGCGATGTGTACCTGACGGCGTGCCTCAAGGGGCAGCGCGGTGTAGTGCGCGTGACGCGCACAGGCGAAGCTTCACTGGTACTGGCCGGCGTCAACCTTGTAGGCATGGCGTTTTCGCCGCTTGGCACGGCTGTTCTTGCCACGCACGATACCGTTTACGATGTGGATTTGGGCGTCGAAGGGATGGATCTGTACTAGTTTTTAGCTTCTGGCTACTAGCTTCTATCTGCTAGCTCGAGAAGCAAAAAATAAAAGCTGGGAGCTAGCAGCTAGGGGCTGGAAGCTGCCTTATGAAATCCGAAATCATCGCAGTCGGTTCCGAGATGCTGACGCCGTACCGGCAGGACTCGAACTCGCTTTATCTGACAGAGAAGCTGAACGCGATCGGCGTTCTGGTGGTGTTCAAGACCGTAGTGGGCGACCGGCGCAAGGACCTGCTGAGCGCGATCCGCACGGCGCTGGGGCGCGTAGACGCGGTCATTCTTATGGGCGGCCTCGGCCCTACGGAAGATGACCTGACGCGGGAGTCGGTTGCCGAGGCGCTGGGCCTCACGCTGCGTCGCGATGCAACGCAAGTTGCGGCGCTGCACACGCGCGCGGCCTCGTGGCGCATTTCGATGCCGCAGAATAACCTCAAGCAGGCCGATGTGCTGGAAGGCGCTACGCTGCTGCCGAATCCGAACGGCAGCGCCCCGGGTCAGTGGGTGGATACGAGTTTCGAAGGCTTCCGCAAGCTGGTAATGCTCTTGCCCGGACCGCCGCACGAGTGCCGTCCGATGTTCGATGCGGAGTGCCTGCCGCGCCTGAGCGAGGCGGCTCCGAAGCGTGCCATTGCCACGCGCACGTTGAAGGCCGCGATGATTCCCGAGTCGCAGGCCGACAAGATTCTGGCGCCGATCTACACCCCTTACCAGGATGTAGAGACGACTATCCTGGCGCACACTGGCGATCTGCAGCTTACGCTGATCTGTGCCAAGCCTACGCTTCAAGCGGCGCAGGAGCGCGTGGACGAACTAGCCGGACGCATTGAAGAAGCACTGGAGGATTGGCTGTACTCTTCGCAGGGCGACTCGCTCGAGCAGATCGTTCTTTATTACCTCGGACTTCGTCAGGCAACGCTGGCCGTGGCGGAAAGCTGCACCGGCGGCATGGTCGCGCAGCGCATCACGTCGGTTCCCGGCAGCTCGCGTTCGTTTGTCGGCGGCGCAGTGGTTTATTCGGATGCGCTCAAATCGGAGTTCGCCGGCGTTCCCGCGGAACTGATTGCGCAGCACGGCGCCGTTTCTGCAGAAGTCGCAGAAGCTCTTGCCAACGGAATCCGTTTGCGGACTGGCGCCACCATGGGCCTGAGCATCACCGGAATTGCCGGGCCGGCCGGCGGAAGCGAGAAGAAACCAGTGGGCCTGGTGCACTTTGCTGTTTCCGATGGACAGAAAACCGAGACAATGGAGCGCACCTTCCGCGGCGACCGCCAGCGGGTCCGCGAATGGGCCTCGCAACAAGCGCTCGATCTTGTGCGGCGGCGATTGATGTAGCCATTTGTCCTCCGCGCGTTTCATCCTGCCATAGAAATTTCAACCCCACCAAAAGAACAAGACACAGGTGCTGCAACTCCGGGGCGGCCGGTTGGATTTGCGGCCATCCACGGCTATTCCAGAGGCATCGAAACTTACTTCGCAGGTGCGCGGAACGCGGTCCGCATGCGGAGCCCGAACGCGCGTCTGACACGTCAATGATGGTGCAGTGAACAGGCAATTCTGTCTCGGATCAAACGGGGTATGTCACTGCTGCACCGTGGGGATCACTGAGCAAGGTTTGCGTGAACGGTTCGGCTCAAGCAGATCGCGAGATGTTTGCTGAATCCGAAGCCGTCTTTCCTTTCGCGTAGAAACCGTTCGGCCCACAACCGTTTAAAGAACAGCAAATCACTGACAATCCACAGATCGTAGCCCGTTCTTCAATTCAGGCCCTTCGAACTAAGGAGATTAAGTGATGCCTTCCAACCTCCATCAGGCCCTTCGGGCCTATGAATCGCACGTTTCCTCCAAGTCTCTTCTGAAAAGTCTGCTGTCCAGCTGTTCAGTCCTGCTCCCGGCCGTGGCAATCCTGCTATTTGTGACAGCTGCGCACGCGCAGTTCCGCGGCGCCATTCAGGGCGTTGTCACGGACCCGAGCGGCGCTGTGATCTCAGGCGCAAATCTTACGCTCACCAACGATGCCACCAACCAAAAGCAGGAGACTACGAGCGGCGACGACGGTACGTACAATTTCTCCGCGCTGCCGCCCGGCACCTTCACGCTGACGGCGGAACACAGCGGCTTTACCACCAAGACCTACCAGAACGTGCAGATCACCCCCGAGCAGACGAACTCGTTCAACGTGCAGCTTGCAGTCAGCGCGAATCCGCAAACGGTGACGGTGAACGCGGCAGAGTCGCCGCTCCTCGACGCCGAGAATCCCACCATCGGCGCTACCATCACCAGCACCCAGGTGCAGAACATGCCAACCTTCGGGCGCGATGTGTTCCAGTTGACGCAACTGGCGCCTGGCACCATCAGCGACATGTCGCAGAAAGCCGGAGGCGGCACGTCGACGCTTCCTGGCGTTCAGTCAGGGGCACAGGGAACGACCAGCAGCAGCGGCATTTTCTTAACGGAAAATGGCCCGCAGATGTTTGCCAACGGCAATCAGTTCCAGAACAGCGGCTACTCCATTGACGGCATCAGCACGACGAGCGCCGTGTGGGGCGGATCTACGGTCATTACGCCCTCGATACAATCGGTCGATGATGTGCGCGTTCTCACTAACCAATACGACGCCGAAAACGGCCGATTCGCAGGCGCGCAGGTTCAAGTGACCACCAAGAGCGGCACCAATAAATTCCACGGGGGCGTGTTCTTCCAGCGCTGGAGCGCGGGCATGAACGCTTACCAGCGCTACAACGGCCCTGGATTTTTCCACAGTGGCACGCCGGCGCAGCGCGGATTGCAGCGCGACCAGCAGCAGTTCAACCAGTGGGGCGCGAACCTGGGCGGACCTATTTGGAGGGATCGCCTGTTTGCGTTTTTCAGCTATGAGGGCCAGCGCAGCGGCACCATCCAGAACACAGCGACTGGGTGGTATGACACGCCGGCCTTCGACAAGCTCGCGGCCTCAAGCAATATTTCCTCGACTTACCTCAACTTTCCGGGTGCAGGCGTAAGCGGGACATTGATTCCCCAGACCTGTGCCAACATCGGCCTGACGGAACACGTCAACTGCAACACCATTCCTGGTCAGGGCCTGAATATTGGTTCGCCGCTCACCAGCCCGCGCGGGACGCAGGATCCAACCTGGAGTAGCGCGACCTCGCCGGGCGTGGGCGGCGGCCTGAATACAACCACGGCTGATATCGGCTTCTACAATACGCTTAACCCGACGGTCATTACCAACGATCAATACTATGGTCGCGCCGATTTTGATGTAACCAGTAAGGACCGGTTGACCGGAACGATCTACTGGGTTCCGTCCACGACTACCTTCTTCAACGGCCCGGTGCGGCCGATGAACTTCTGGCACCACGACGTAACAAACAACGCCTTCACGGGAATCTGGAACCATATTTTCAACGCGAGCCTTCTGAATGAGGCTCGCCCAAATGCGGCCGGCTGGCGGTGGAATGAAGTCAACACCAACCCCCAGGCGCCTTTTGGGCTGCCACAAGGCAACATCGGACAAATTGGCTCGAATGTCACGGTCCAATTTTTTGGAGCGCCCGGCCCGAGCATTCTGAACCAGTGGACCTACGGCTATCGCGATATTGTTACTAAGACGATTAGCCGGCACACGATGAAGTTCGGCGCCGAGCTTACGCGGCTCTACTATCTGAACAACAATCCTCAAGGGGCGCGGCCCACTTATGCCTTCTTCAACGTGTGGGATTTCCTGAACGACGCGCCGCAATCGGAATCCGGAACCTTCGATCCGACCACCGGCATACCGTCATTGGCCCGGCAGGATAATCGCGAAAACCTGTGGGGCGCCTTTGTGCAGGACAATTTCAAAATGTCACCCAGCCTGACCCTCACCCTTGGCCTCCGCTATAACTACTTCGGATCGCTCTATGCCAAGCAGGGCGACATGTTTTCCGCCCGTCTAGGCAGCGGAAATGCGTTGCTGACGGGGTTGTCGATCCAGCAAGGCGGCAATCTGTGGACTCCGCAAAAGTGGAATTTCGGGCCGCAAGTCGGCTTTGCGTGGACGCCGCCCAAAAGTCATGGCCGCACGGTATTCCGCGGCGGATTCGGCATCAACTACAACCAGGAAGAGATCGCCATCTCAGCCAATGTCTCCGCAAACCCAGGCATCACCATCTCGCCGAACTTCGTCATTCCGACACCCGGATCGCCAAACCCGGGAATCGTCTATGCAACGGCAACGAACGTTCACTCCCTTTTCGGCTATCCTCCGAACCCCAATGTAAAGGCTATCGGCGCCACAGCCTTCGCGCCCAACGGCCTGCCTACCACTCCGGGCGCGATCAGCATACAGGCATTTCCTTCCACCTTGCCGACCACCTATGTGTACCATTACTCGCTTGATATGCAACAGGATGTTGGCTTCAGGACGGTGTTAACGGTTGGCTACTCCGGAAGCAAGTCGCTTCACAACTTCTTCCACTACGATCTGAATGCGGTCGCGTCTGTGCATGGCGTGCCTCTCAATCCAAAGGTCAACAGCGTGAACTTCTGGGGCAACAATGGATTCGGCAACTACAACTCCATGATCGTAACTGTGCACCACCAGATGTCGAATCAGTTTCAGGCGGAGGCGAATTACAACTGGGCCAAGACTTTGGACGTCAGTTCCGCTCCATATGAGGAGCAGTTCTATCCGTATAATCCGCGCCTCAGTTACGGGCCCTCAGACTATAACCTGGGCAATAGCTTCAAGGTCTTTGGCCTCTGGCAGCCGGTCTTCTTCCACGGCGGCCACACCTGGGCTGAGAAGATCATTGGCGGTTGGAACTTCAGCGGAATCTTCAACTGGCACACTGGATTTCCATGGTCGCCGCTCTTTGTTACCGGATCGGCGCGCTCACCGGCTGGAAGCCTGTACTGCAGCACCTGCGGATACTCTCAGTTATTGCCAGGGGCCTACCTTGGCGGAGCTGGCCACAGTACCAGCAACTCGGCATTCAAATCCGGGCCAGGTGTGGGCAACGGCGTAAACGCCAACTTCCCGAAAGCGGCCGCAAATCCGAACGGAGCAATAGCGTATTTTGCGCCGCCTGATTTCACACTCGGTCCCACCTTCCCAGCTACAGGCGGAGCAGTTCCGCGAAACCCCGGCGTCGGACGCAATTCGCTGCCCGGCCCACACTACCGGGATCTGGATGCGACGGTGAGCAAGACCTTTGGCATGCCGCGGATACGTGAGGGCGCGGGCCTCGTGGTTCGTGGAGATGCTTTCAATCTGTTCAACTCCATGAATCTCAATCCCGGCAGTCAATCCATGGGTGGCGGAATTTCGAACAACATTACCGCACCGAACTTCGGCCAGGCGCAGAGCGCGCTTGGCGGTCGCGTGGTCACGCTGCAGGCGAACTTCAACTTCTAGAGCAATCCGCAATTGCTGTATCCAATCTCCGTGCCCCGTCCTTGCGAATTTTTTCTATCGCAAGGGCGGGAGACCACAAATTCTGGAAACAGCTTTCCTGAAAATGCTTTAGAGTCCGGCTTCCTATACGTTCGGCTCTCCCTTAAGTTCCAATCGCGTTCAGGAGCGCTTCCGTGCCTCGTCAAAATTGTTTTGCTCCAGTTCTCTCATTTTCAGTTCCTTCACTTTCGGTTCCCTTGCTTTTGGTTCTCTCGCTTCTCCTGTTCGCATGCGCCGCACAAGCGCAACAGCCTGGCGTTCGCAGCCTGCAGCAAATCGAAATCGACGCACAAGCTGAGGGCACGCCCTTTCCGCATTTCTGGGAGCAGATGTTCGGCTCAGGCCGCGCCAACCTGGCGCTGCGCGAGAGCTACCGCAATGACATGCGCGCGGTAAAGAAAGTGTCGGATTTCGAGTACGTGCGCTTTCACGCCATTCTTCAGGACGAGAACGGCGTCTATAATCTGGACGATCATTGCAATCCCGTCTACAACTTTGCATACGTGGATCAGATCTACGACGGGCTGCTAACGAATGGTGTCCGGCCGTTTGTAGAGATCAGCTTTATGCCCA
>Ga0134126_10009632_pt1 | contig 12166 bp, 14 predicted proteins | sample KB31752_FD_96881 | JGI IMG/M metagenome (GOLD analysis project Ga0134126, IMG submission 96881) | Terrestrial soil microbial communities with excess Nitrogen fertilizer from Kellogg Biological Station, Michigan, USA - KB3-175-2 | ecosystem: Environmental > Terrestrial > Soil > Unclassified ...
ATTCATGATTTTCTCGTGAATGTTTTTATTTCCACAATAAAAAAACCGATGAAAATATTCGCATCGGTTTTTTCACGAGTTCAAATTAAAATCATTAAATCTGTAATGCTGCATTCATATTTCTTACTGCATCTGCACTTTTATTAAACTTCGCCTGTTCTTCGTCATTTAATTTAAAATCAATAATTTTTTCCCAGCCATTTTTTCCAACGACCACAGGCACGCCGATACAAATGTCTTTTTGTCCATATTCACCGTCCAGCATTACCGAGCAGGGAATTAATCTCTTTTCATCACGCACAATGGATTCTACTAAAAAAGCACCTGCTGCACCCGGAGCGTACCATGCGCTTGTCCCTAAAAGTTTCGTAAGTGTAGCGCCGCCAACCATTGTATCGGCTGCTACTTTTTTAAGCGTTTCTTCATCCAGCAAATTAGAAACAGGGGTTCCGTTGTAAGTTGCCAATCTTGTCAAAGGGATCATTGTTGTATCTCCATGTCCGCCGATTACGACTGCCTGTAAATCCTGCGGAGAACACTTCATGGCTGTTGATAAAAAGTATTTGAATCGGGCACTGTCCAATGCTCCTCCCATTCCGATGATCCTGTTTTTGGGCAAACCGCTTGATTTTAAAGCCAGGTAGGTCATGGTATCCATCGGATTGCTGATTACAATAATAATTGCATCCGGAGATTGTTCCAGAATTTTTGTCGTTACATCTTTTACAATGCCTGCATTGATACCGATCAATTCTTCACGCGTCATTCCCGGCTTGCGCGGAATGCCGGAAGTGATTACCACTACATTGCTTCCTGCGGTTTTAGAATAATCATTTGTGCTGCCCATGATTTTTGTATCGCTTCCCAGCAGGGTTGCGCTCTGCATAAAATCCATTGCCTTTCCTTCGGTAATGCCTTCTTTGATGTCCAACATCACCAACTCTTCACAAAGTTCTTTTCGGGCAATGTTGTCGGCACAGGTAGCGCCCACTGCACCGGCGCCTACTACGGTTACTTTCATTTTTTATTTGTATTTATTTTGAAAAAAAAATTGTTACCGCTCAAAGGTAATTAAATGTTTGAAGGTTCACCGTTGAAGTCAATCCATTGCCTTCAATACATCCTCAAGATTGATATTGCCGCTGAATGAATTTACATACTTTCCCTTTTTATCATACACCACCAGCTTCGGATACATCTGAACTTCATAATAAGGAAGAAAAAAATCTTTTTTATCGTAAGCAACGGTTATTTGTGGATAATCAGCCAGTTTAAACATTTTGTAAAAAGAGACCATTTCTGTGTAGGGTAACCAGGTTACCATCAATATCTGTGTATTTTTAAAATGGTCGATATTTTTTACCAATTCCCTGGTTTCATTTTGACAATGACCACATTCAGGACTGAAAATCATCAATAATGTTGGCTCATTTTTCTTCAGGTCTTTCTGTGTAAAAGCAGTGCTGTCTGGCGCTTTAAAAACCGTGAAGTCGGGAAAAGCAGGGTTGAGAACATAGGCAGGCGTTTTTTCTGCTGCTGCATTCGTTTGGGAAAATCCTGAATAGCAAAAAAGAAATGCAGCAAGAATAAATAGTAGTTTTTTCATCAGTAAATTTTTTATAAAACTAATAAAAAAGTAAACAGATGAAAATGTAATGATGATTTTAAGAATTTATTTGCAAGCATTTCTTTCACTTTATTTTATAGTAATGCAAATTTTAACCTCCAATTGCTCCAACAAACGAAGTTTAAAACTGGATTTGTATTTTGAATATTAAGCAAAAATAAGAAGTAATTGTTCGATTTTTGAAATCGTAAAGTTACTTCTTAGACAGTAAATTCAATAATGGTAAAAAATAGCAGTTACGCTCTTGTGCAGGGTAGTGGGTCCCCCTATCTTTGCACCAGAAGTTGATTGATGTTCAACAAACATTGATCTAAAAGAAATCCAAATCCATTGAAAATATCGTATCCTTAATCCTCTGAAAGCGTCCGTGAGGACAGAAAACCTAAAATCCGATATCAGTCAACTTCTTTTTTTTTAATCCGATACCTGAGAAAAACATATATACTGATGAAAACCTGCTCTGACAAGAGTTGAAATTTGAATCCTGAAAAACTTTACCCCAGGCTAAAATTGTTAAAAGGGCTTCTGTATTAATCCACAGAAGCCCTTTTTATGCTCGGCGGCATTTCTGTCACACCAAGCGTTATTTTTATTTATATTTAGAAAAAACGATTCTCGTTTTATAATTCTGCCAAAATCGTCTCCGGTTTTACATCACCTTCAAAAGATTTTTTTAAGTTTCCTTTCTTATCATACACAAAAATCGATGGCAGGTTTCTTACTTTAAAAAACACCGGGAAGAAGAATTTTGTATCTCTTGCCATTGTGATTTGAGGATAATTAGCAATTTTATAATGATGATAAAATGCGATCATTTCTTCCCATGGCAAATAAGTGACCATCACGAATTGCGTGTTTTTAAATTTATTAATATTCGCGGTCAGCATTTCTGTTTCGTGCTGGCAATGCTCGCAATCAGGGCTGAAAATAATAAAAATGGTATTCTTTTTTTTGTGCAAATTCTCTCTTGTAAAGGCGGTGCTATCAGGCGCTTTATACACCGTAAATTGAGGAATGGTAGGGAAGCGTAAATATACAGGTGTGTCTTCTGTTTTGGCGGTTGTTTGTGAAAAAGCGGAGCCGGAAATAAAAATTGCTGTAACGATAATTAATAGATGTTTCAAGAGTAAAATTTTTATAAAGCTATGAAAAAGCATTTATGGGAATGAAGGGATTTTGAATTTTAATGTTTTTTTATTGTCGTGAATCGTCAGTATCGTGAATTGTGAGTAGTGAATTTTTTAAAAAGGTATCAATCGTGAATATAAGTTTGTTTGCTGAAGGCATGGCTGTTGTTTTTAAAATAGGAATTTGTGCTAAAAGATTGTTTGCTGTATTGCAAGGATTCAATTATTTGAGAATTCAATAAATAAAACAAATGAATTTACCTCTTCAACAATTGAACAATTCTTTTACCTTTGCAGCCTCAAAAAATATTTTTCTATGGCAACTACATCAGACATAAGGACTGGGCTGATTTTAAAAATTGAAGGAAACCTATACACTGTGGTTGACTTTGGTCAAAATAAAACTGCACGCGCAGGTGCAAAAGTTTGGGCAAAATTAAAGGGTGTTGATAATGCGCGTACGATCGAGCAAACCTGGAACAGCGGTGAAACCATACACCCGGTAAGGGTTGAAAAACGGCCTTACCAGTTTTTATTTAAAGATGACACGGGTTATACTTTTATGGATACAGAAAATTATGAACAGATCGCCGTTGCTCCTGAAATGGTTGATGCGCCCCAGTTTTTAAAAGACGGGCAGGAAGTTTCTGTGTTGATAAATACTGAAACTGACCAGCCAATGGGTGTCGAACTTCCTGATAAAATTGTATTAAAAGTAACTTACAGTGCGCCAGGTCTCAAAGGTGATACTGCTACCCGTACTTTGAAACCCGCCACTGTTGAAACCGGTGCTACTGTGAACGTTCCGCTGTTTGTTAATGAGGGCGAATTAATAAAAGTAAACACCAAAAACGGGGAATACGTTGAGCGTGTAAAAGAATAAATCAGATCAAATAAGAATTAGGAATTATGATTTCCTGGATCATGATTTTTAGTTTTCGAATTTTAATTTTTTGAATTTTTTCTTTAAGTATCGCTATCTTAGCTATCTGTTATCCATCATTTAAATCTAATTAATCCAATATGGACATTAAACAAATTCATGAATTGGTAAAGCTTGTAAACAAGAGCAATATTGGCGAATTAAGCGTTGAGAAAGATGGTTTCAAAATTACCATTAAGCAAAAAAAAGAAGCTACCCAACATTTTGCTTCGCCAATGATTCAACAAGCACCCCAATTGCAACCTATGACATTACCTTCGGTTGCTTCTGAAAAAACAAGTGAATCTAAAGCAACTGAATCTCCAAAAACAGAAAATTATCTTACAATAAAAAGTCCTATGATCGGGACTTTTTATCGTCAGCAGGGTCCCGGAAAGCCACTGTTTGTGAGCGTTGGCGATGAAGTAGAAGTTGGGCAGGTGGTTTGCATCATAGAAGCGATGAAACTTTTTAATGAAATTGAAAGTGAAGTAGCCGGAAAGATTGTAAAAGTTTTGGTTGAAGATGCTTCTCCTGTAGAGTTTGATCAGCCGTTGTTTTTGGTAGAGCCTTAATGAAATTGCTGATTTTTCAAATTTTCAAATTGAATTACTTTGTTTAAAAAAATACTTATTGCAAATAGGGGAGAAATTGCCCTTAGAATTATTCGTACCTGTAAAGAAATGGGCATCAAAACTGTTGCCGTTTATTCAACTGCAGATAAAGATAGCCTTCATGTAAAATTCGCAGATGAAGCAGTTTGTATCGGTAAACCCGCAAGCATTGACAGTTACTTGAATATTCCACACATCATGGCAGCGGTGGAAATCACGAATGCTGATGCCATTCATCCGGGTTATGGTTTTCTTGCAGAGAATGCAAAATTTGCGCAGATATGTATTGATCATGGAATAAAATTCATTGGGCCCACACCCAAGATGATCAATTCGATGGGGGATAAAATTACCGCAAAAGAAACCATGATTGCAGCCGGAGTTCCTGTTGTACCCGGAGTTGAGGGTTTATTAAAAGACTTAGATCACGCTAAGAAATCAGCTGCCGAAGTTGGTTATCCTGTTATTTTAAAAGCGACTGCCGGTGGTGGTGGCAAAGGAATGCGCGTTGTTTGGGAAGAAAAGGACATGGAAAAAGCTCTTGAAACGGCAAAAGTTGAAGCTGCTGCTTCGTTCAAAAATGACGGAATTTACATGGAAAAATTTGTGGAAGAACCACGTCATATTGAAATACAAATTGCCGGTGATCAATATGGAAATGTTTGTCACCTTAGCGAAAGAGATTGTAGTATACAACGCCGCCATCAAAAGCTGGTAGAAGAATCTCCATCGCCTTTTATGACACCTGAATTGAGAGAGAGAATGGGTGAAGCTGCGATAAAAGCGGCTTCCGCAATTAATTATGAAAGCGTTGGTACCATTGAGTTTCTTGTAGATAAGAATAGAAATTTTTATTTCATGGAAATGAATACGCGTATCCAGGTAGAGCACTGCGTAACGGAAGAAGTGGTTAATTACGACCTGATAAAAGAACAAATAAAAATTGCTGCGGGCGATAGAATCTCCGGAAGAAATTATTATCCGGAAATGCACGCAATTGAATGCAGGATAAATGCCGAAGATCCATACAACGATTTTCGTCCTTCCCCGGGAAGAATTACGGTTCTTCATCAACCGGGTGGCCATGGCGTTCGCGTGGACAGCCATTGTTATGCAGGGTATGTTATTCCGCCTTATTATGATAGCATGATTGGTAAATTAATTACCATGGCCCAAACACGTGATGAAGCAATTGACACGATGTATCGTGCACTGAGCGAATATGTAATTGAAGGAATAAAAACTACCATTCCTTTCCATCTTCAACTGATGCAGAATGAAGATTTCAGAAAAGGGAATTTTACTACTAAATTTTTGGAAGGGTTTAAGATGAATTGATTGAGAAAGTTTGGTTATTAGTAAATTAAGAAATAACGGTGATTTGTGTTTTACTCAATTCCAGTATTTCAGAATCGTGTTTCAAAATAAATTTGCAAACACTACACTTTTACAATCATCTTCCCAATATTTTTTCCCGAAAACAGGCCGGTAAAAGCTTCCGGTAATTTATCGAAACCTTCAATAATAGTTTCATGATATTTCAGTGCGCCTGCTTTGATCCATTGTGATAACTGCTGAATTCCTTCGCTGAATTTACTTTTAAAGTCACCAACTAAAAATCCCTGCATTAAGGCACTCCTGGTTACCAGAAGGGGCTCTAAACGTGGCCCAACGGGTGTTTCAGTCTCATTATACAAAGAGATTTGCCCGCATAAAATGATTCGGGCATGAGAATTAATATTTAAAATGACAGCATCAGAAATTTTGCCACCGACGTTATCAAAATAAATATCAACACCGTTTGGACAAGCGTCTTTTATTGATTTTTTTAAATCGGTAGTTGTTTTGTAATTGATTGCTTCATCAAAATGAAAATCATCTTTAAGCATTTTAATTTTTTCATCACTTCCGGCAATGGCAACTACCCGGCAATCTTTAAGTTTTGCAATTTGTCCGGCTATAATTCCTACTGCTCCCGCCGCTCCGGAGACGACAACAGTTTCGCCCGGGTCTGGTTTGCCAATATAAAGTAATCCAAAAAAGGCGGTGAGGCCCGGCATGCCCAATATTCCCAAAAAATAGGTTGGATCAGCTATGCTTGTATCAATTTTGACAACTGATTGAGCCTTTGCAACTGATTCTGAGGCCCACGGCAGGATTCCTCTTACCAAATCACCTTTTTTAAAACCTGCGGATCTGCTTTGTTTTATTTGCCCGATGGCATTTCCATAAATCGGGTCATTTAGCTGGAAAGGCGGCGCATAAGACTTTACATCATTCATGCGTCCACGCATGTAAGGATCCACTGAAAAGTATAATGCTTTTATTAAAACTTCTTCCTCATTCAAAACTGGTAAAGTAATGCTTTCTAAGTGAAAATTTTCTTTTGTCGGAACGCCTTTTGGCCGGCTTGCCAAAAGAATTTGTTGTGCATTCATCTTTAAATAATTATAGACGAACGATCACAATATATATGCCGATTAAAACGCAGGATTAAAAGATTTGGAATGGTTTTAAAGGTTTTAAAAAAAGCCTCACAGTATTCATGTACGAAAATGAAATTTCATAGTTTTTTAGAGAGTAAATTATTCTGCATTCATCACCGCATCAGCTAATGATTCGTAAGTTGCGTCATAGCTGTCAAGCCGTTTATCATTGATAAAAAAAGTAGGCGTGCCGTTTACCCCGCTACGGATACCGCTTTCAAAATCACTTTCGATTTTTGATGCAACACCCGAACTGTTGCGGTCATTTTCAAACTTATCCATATTCAAATTTAATGTTTCTGCAAAATAGGCCAGGTTGTTTTCATCCAGTTCGTCCTGGTGTTCATATAACAGATCGTGCATTTCCCAAAACTTGTTCTGAAGGCCTGCTGCTTCTGCAGCTTCAGCCGCTACCATCGCATCAGGATGCGATTCCTGTAACGGGAAATTTCTAAAAACGAAAAGCAACTCGTTATTATACTGTTTCAATAATTTTTTTATCAGCGGATAAGCGTGTCCGCAATGGGAACACTCGTAATCACCATATTCAACAAGCGTAATGGGAGCGCTTGTTTTGCCAATAATATGATCGCGCGGGCCAACCGGCGTATTGAGCTTAGCCATAACTTATCATTTATTTTTTTCTTTATTCAGTTCTTCCAGCGCGTTCAAAATACCATCAGCGCCGGGATTGATGCCTTCAGGTGAAAGATAACTCCATTGGATCGTTCCATTTTCATCCAGAACAAATAACGCACGCAAACTCGTTCCCTCTTTTTCATTGTACGCACCATACTCTTTTGAAACTTTTCCTTTCGGTTCAAAATCTGCAAGCAATGGAAAGTGAAGATTCCGGTGTTTTGAAAAGGCCAGGTGGCACCATTTGCTGTCCACGGAAATTCCTAAAATTTGGGCATTATATTTACGGAAAAAACTAAGCGTTTCATTGTACAAACCCATTTGATCGCTACAAACAGGACTCCAGTCAGCAGGATAAAATGCGAGTATTACCGGCTGCCCTTGCAGATCGGATAGCTTTAATTTTTGATCCGGTGTTGAATTTAATTCAAAATCAGGTGCAGGAGTTCCTTTTTGTAAAATCATACTTGAGAGTTAATCGATTAATTTTTTTGTTCCTGAAAACAAAAATTATTATCAAGATTAATGCCGTTATTTGAAAAATGCAAAGACAATTTTACCCGATAGATAAATGACCACTCACAAAAAAGACATAACCTTCAAGCTTGTTTATTTTGATGAAGAAATAAAAGTTGAAACTTATGAAGGCGAATTCAGGAATCTGATGATCCTAATTAATGAAAAAATTTACGTAGAAGATTTTGGCGAATGCAAGGGAATAGGCAGATGCGGTACCTGCCTGGTAGAAGCCGAAGGCATCAGCGGAAATAATGAAATGGAGAGAAATGAAAAAAGCACTTTGGCAAAATGCGCCGTTAAAAAAGCGAATCTTCGTTTGTCGTGCCAGATCATGATCAATAAATCGCTTCAAAATTCTGTGATAAAAATTGTGGAAGAAAGGGAAGATGTCAGGTGAATATTGAAACAGTGAATAAACAAATAAACGAGATTCCTGTTTTCTCAGAACTGCTAAACTGCTAAACTTCTTTAAACCGTTGAACTATTCTTATCTATTTCAAACTCTCAAAAACAAATTCTTCATACATTTATCTCTAAAAATAATTTGTCTTGAAACATTTTGTGGCGTTTTTTATCTTTCTATCCGTTTCTTTTTTTGCAATTGCGCAATCAAAAATTCCCGGTTATTATATTCAGCAAAAAAGTTTTACGGATTCACTTTTACAAATTGTCCATGATGTAAATCTTGATGGAATTTATGACGCGGGTGATGATGGAATGGAAAAAATTTCATTTGCTGTAATTGATTTGAATGGCCGCAAACCGCTGATAGGAGGGGTGAACATGGAAAATTTTATTTATCCTGCCTCTGTTTATAAAATGTATGTAGCGATGGAAATTTTAAAACAAGTAAGTAACCAAAAATATTCTTTATATAAGTCTTACGTTGTAAAATCTCCGAATGATGTGGATCACACTTCGGAAATAAGTTGGGATCCGCGACCGCTTTTAAGAGATGGCGATACGGTAACGGTTGATTATTTATTGGACCTGATGATTACCAGAAGTGATAATTCAGCCGCTAATTGCATGATTGATATTGCCGGAAGAAAAAATATCAATGAAACGATGCATGAAAATGGCTGGTATGGAAGTGAAGTAACCCGAAAATTTTTATCCAGGAAATTTGAAGATCCCGGGTATGATACGATTAGAAGTACCGTTACCAGCGCATTACATGCGGCCGACTTCATGTATAAGATCTATAAAAACGAATTAATAAATCCATGGGTGAGTCAGCAACTAAAAATTCTGCTCGGAAGGCAATTGGATACCACCAAACTTTCTACCGGCCTTCCACACAACGCCATGTTTTATCATAAATCCGGTTGGTGGAATTATTTTACTAATGACGTTGGCATTGTTGATGACGGTCATGTAAGATACATTATTGCCTTATTTACACCGATAACCGAAATGGATGTAAGGCCTCGAATGAAAGAACTGTCACGAAGAGTTTATGAAATGATGAAAAGAAAATATGCAAAGAAATAATTCAAAAATTATTGCACATTTTGAGCGTTAAATTTGCAACATGATGCGATCGCGGATATATTACTTGTTTATTATTTTTTGCTGCATTTTCACTGCCTGCAATTCCAATGATAAAGAAATAAGACGGAAACCTTCGGATGCAAATACGATCCAGGAAATAAAAGATCAGATAAAATTGCATCCTGATTCACTGATGTTGAAATCAAACCTGATCGAAGCTTATAGAAATGAAGGTTATTATGATTCTGCCATTTCGATAGCTGACCAGGAATTGCGGAAAGATAGTGGCAGCGCATATTTATGGAATATTAAAGCGTCTTTATATTTTGAAAATAATGATACACTTAATGCGATAAATTCGCTTGAACATGCCATTAAAATTTATCCCCTTCCTGATTATTTAGCAGCTTTGGGCACTGTATACGCGGAAATGAAAAACAAAAATTCACTTGCAATTGCTGATCAGCTTTTGCGAACAAACAAAGCAAAATCAGGCAAAGACGCATACTTTATAAAAGGACTTTATTATAATTATGTGAATGTGCCACAAAAGGCAATTGTCTATATGGACAGTGCGTTGAACCTTGATTTTACTTACATGTATGCTTACCGTGAAAAGGCCATTGCTTTGTATAATGAAATGAAATATAAAGATGCGATCAAAGTTTTAGAGCGCGCTGTCACCATTCAGAATAATTTTGATGAAGGATATTTTTGGCTGGGAAAATGTTATGAAAAATTGAATCAAAAGGATGAGGCCATTCAAAATTATCAGAATGCTTTATTGTATGATAAAAATTATATAGAAGCAAGGGAAGCGCTGCAAAAATTGGAAAGTAGTAAACCGTAAAAAAGTAGTAAGTAGTATTTCAACATTAAAATGACTTTTAGATTTAAGAAGTTTTATGTTCCATAATCAATGCTCAATGAACAATAATCAAATAATCGAATAATTAAACAACAAGCTTCAACCATATGCCCATCATTGCTCCATCACTTTTAGCCGCTGATTTTTTACATCTTGCATCGGAATGCAAAATGCTTAATGAAAGCAAAGCAGATTGGTTTCATTTGGATGTAATGGATGGACGATTTGTTCCGAATATCAGTTATGGAATGTCTATTATAAAGCAAATCAGAAAAGCAACTGATAAATTTTTTGATGTTCACCTGATGATCCTGGAGCCGGAAAAATATGCTGAAGAATTTAAAGATGCCGGAGCAAACAGTTTAACGATTCACCAGGAAGCTTGCCCTCATTTACACAGAAATATTCAACAGATCAAATCTCTCGGAATGAAGGTGGGCGTGGCTATTAATCCGGCAACTCCTGTTTTGCTTTTGCAGGATATTATTTCAGATATTGACCTTGTTTTAGTAATGAGCGTGAATCCTGGTTTTGGTGGACAATCATTTATTCAGCATTCAATTCAAAAAATCAGCGAAGTAAAAACATTAATCGCCTCAACAAATTCATTGGCAAAAATCGAAGTAGATGGAGGAATTTCTTTAAAAAATGCTGCCGGTATCATTAAAGCCGGAGCAGATATTTTAGTAGCAGGAAATTCGATTTTCAGTTCTAAGAATCCGAAAGAAACGATTGAGAAAATGAAGGAACTTTAATTTGAATTATTAAATATTGAGAACTTCAAGATTAAAAAGTTTTACAATAAAGAAACAAATATCACCGATTTCTATTCTCGATCTGTCGAATTATATTTGAGCATAAATCTGCTGTAATACAGACGCCGTCTGCTTCAGCCAATTGGTTTCTTTCGTATCCCAATCATATTTCTTTACAAGCGCATCTTCCAGCAATTGCCTTCCTTTGTACGCTTGTTCTGGTGAATAAAAGCAATTGATCCATTTTTTATCCAGTTTGTTTTCACTCTGAATCGTGATGCCACCCTGGTACCAATTCAGGCAACATGGCAGACCGGTTAAATCCAGGTTCGTTGCACCTCCATTTACCAAACCAGTGAAATAATATTGATAAAACCGTACAAAATCTTTAATTCGTTTTTTTATTTGTTCATCAGTTTCAGCTTTTTTTGGTTTGATGCTCCATTCATAATTTTGTTTGGCAAACGGATTCTTATTTGCATCCGGCCACCAGGTATCTGTTGATTTGTAGGTAAGTTCTGAGGTGTGTTTGTTTTCAAGCCGGTTTAGCAAAAGCTCATCTTTATGCAAACGGTTCATTGTATAAACTGCCTTTCTTCCATTGTCGAAATTTGCCTCAATTTTATTCCCACTTAACTTAAACTTTCCGTAACTCATTTCACCTGCAGGATTCTCAAGGAATGAAGAATCTGCCATAAATACAATTCCCGATTCAAACAAAATACCTTCCTTATTTGTAAAAGAAATGTCTTTTGAGGAAGGGTGTTCTGCGTCCGATAATCTCCAATATTGACAAAGAAGTTGAAACGAATCTCTTTGTACAACCGGCGCCGTGTCGACCATTTTTTCATTTTTATCAGAAGACGGCGATACACAATTACTAAAAAGAATTGTGATAAAAATTAGGATCAGAGGGATTGATTTTCTCATTTTTCAAAAATAATAAAATTGAAATGAAGCGGATAATAAATGTAATTTTACCAGCTTATTTTTTTATTTTTTGCGAAATAAATTCAATTGGTTATCTGAAAATTGTCATTGCAGCAACTCATGAAATATTATCTTCACTTTATGAGACTAATGGTTTTTATTTTTTTTCTTTTTATAAATTTCTC
>Ga0134126_10009634_pt1 | contig 12163 bp, 9 predicted proteins | sample KB31752_FD_96881 | JGI IMG/M metagenome (GOLD analysis project Ga0134126, IMG submission 96881) | Terrestrial soil microbial communities with excess Nitrogen fertilizer from Kellogg Biological Station, Michigan, USA - KB3-175-2 | ecosystem: Environmental > Terrestrial > Soil > Unclassified ...
AGCGACTTCCGTGTCATACCTTCCGGACACCGCAGGGGATCCGGATGACCGTGATAGGTGAAGTCCGTGGTCCCGAAGATCAGCACACGATTGAAGACCGGCAGCACCTTCGCCTCGCAATGGGTCATCTCACGATCCCACAGCTCCAGGTGGCCTCCGTATTCCTCCTGCCAGTTCTTGTTGAGGTAGAGCAGAAGGTTCAGGCGTCGATCCAGGTTGTATTGACGGTGCTTGTTGAAGTCGGCATGAATTCCGAGCTTGCCGCCGCGCACGATCTGGTGAAGACCGCCACCATCGAAGCTGGGATCGGGGATGAGATTGGGAATGCCGGTGACCGTGCTCAGGAATTCGAGAAAGGTGATCGAATTCAGGTGATAGAGAAGCAATCTCGTGACCGGCCCAAACGACGCGTCCGCCGCTGAGGCCAGCTTGATCTCCCGCTCATTGTCGAAGCGCTGCCAGCTGATCTCTCCCGGTTTGGGGAATTCGCCGAGCACCGCATCCACCAAGGCCGGATCGAAGAAGTTATCGAGGACAATGTGGGGAAACGGCTTTGCGCTGGAATATGACGAGTAGCCTGATTCCTCCACCGCTCTCATGCGGGAGAGCGGAAGGAATGACTCAAGCTTGAGATCACGGACGAATTGCATGACTTACCTCTTGACTCGACTCACGTGCTCGCGGTGGCCGCGATGGCAAACACGCTCGCGGCCGTGCCGCCAGACGCTCGGGATTCGAAATATCCAAAATTTTCAGGGCCTTGCAAGGATTCCGGTCTACATTTCCATGGCCGCAATGGTATCCTGCCCTAATCTGGCAGTGAGCAGCAATTCGCATCTCTTGAGGCTTCATGGGTCAAGACCGAAACGCCTCGGGCGCGGTTGGCGTCGTGGTCATCGGCCGCAACGAAGGCGAGCGTCTGAAACGCTGTCTCGAATCGGTCCTCGGGACTGCCGAGTGCATCGTCTACGTGGACTCCGGCTCCAGTGACGACTCCGTCGAGATGAGTCGCGCATTGGGCGTCGAGGTCGTAGAGCTCGATTTGCAGACGCCCTTCACCGCCGCCCGCGCCCGCAACGAGGGGTTTCGGAAGCTGATCGAAACCAGGCCGGAGCTGCCATATGTCTTCTTCGTAGACGGCGACTGCGAGGTCGTTCACGGCTGGCTGGATGAAGGTTGTCGTTTCCTCGAGACGCATCCCCAGGTCGCGGTGGTTTGGGGACGCCGGCGCGAGCGATACCCCGAGAAGTCCGTTTACAACCTGCTCTGCGACATCGAATGGGACAGTTGGCCGGTGGGCGAGACCAAGGCCTGCGGCGGGGATGCCGTGATGCGCATCGACGCGGTACGGCAGGTGAACGGCTATCGCCCAGATCTCATTTGCGGAGAGGAGCCGGAGCTCTGCGTGCGTTTGCGCGGGGCGGGATGGCGAGTCTGGCGCCTCGGTGTCGACATGACGCTGCACGATGCGGCTCTCTATCACTTCAGCCAATGGTGGAAACGTGTGCTGCGTGGCGGATATGGCTACGCTCAGGGCTCCGAGCTGCACGGAAGGCCGCCGGAGCGGCATTGGGTGAGGGAGTCTCGCAGTGTCTGGGTCTGGGGGCTGTGGGTTCCCCTTGTCACGGTGGCGCTGTCTTTCGCCTTCCGATGGTGGGGACTGTCCCTGCTCTTACTCTACCCGCTTCAGATGATTCGGCTTGCCCTTCGCGGCAAACGCAGCGCACGCGAGAACTGGCTGCGAGCCGGCGCCCTGGTAGTGTGCAAATTCCCTGAGATGCTGGGACAGGCGAAGTTCATCCTGGACAAGGTTCGCCGCGTACAATCCGGGCTGATCGAATACAAATAGCACCGCTTGAAGATCGCGTATTTCGTCAATCAGTATCCCAAGGTCAGCCACAGCTTCATCCGGCGCGAGATCTTGGCCCTCGAGCGCCAGGGATTCGAGATCCTGCGCGTAGCGCTGCGGGGCTGGGACGGTACCCTGCCGGACGAGGAAGATCGGCGCGAGAGAGGCCGAACTCGCTACGTACTGCGCCAGGGCGTAGCAGCTCTGTTGCTTCCCCTGCTGAGCTCCCTCGTGCGATCCCCGACACGATTCTTCTCGGCTCTGGGCCTGGCAGTGCGGATGTCGCGCCAGTCCGACCGACCGCTCCCCTATCATCTGATTTACATCGCTGAGGCCTGCCGCGTCGTCAAGTGGGTGGCAGAGTTCGGAGCCGAACACCTTCACGCTCATTTCGGCACCAATTCGGCAGAGATCGCCATGCTCGCGCGCGTGCTGGGAGGGCCTCCCTACAGTTTCACGGTTCACGGTCCGGAAGAATTCATCAAGCCCATGAGTCTGGAAGAGAAGATCCACCGCGCCGCATTCGTGGTGGCGATCAGCGACTTCGGGCGCAGCCAGCTCTACATGCGATCGCCCTTCTCCGACTGGCCCAAGATCGAAGTGGTTCACTGCGGAGTGGAGAAGGGATTTTACGAAGGCGCTGGAGCACCTGTTCCTGAGGCGCCTCGACTCGTCTGTGTCGGCCGCCTCTGCGAGGCAAAGGGTCAGCTTCTTCTGGTGGAGGCGGCCGCTCGCTTGGCGGTCCGAAAGATCCCATTCGAGCTGGTCCTGGCCGGTGATGGGCCGTTGCGCGGCGAGCTGCAAGCGCTGATTCGCCGTCTCGATCTGGGTCAGCAGATTCGGATCACGGGTTGGATCAGCAGTGCAGAGGTGCGAAACGAAATCCTCGGGGCGCGTGCCCTGGTGCTGCCCAGTTTTGCCGAAGGACTACCCGTCGTGATCATGGAAGCCATGGCGCTCTGCCGCCCGGTACTGACCACCTATGTCGCGGGCATCCCGGAGCTGGTGCGCCAAGGCGAGAGTGGCTGGCTCTTCCCCGCGGGATCTCTGGACGGGCTGGTGGAGGCAATGGAGGACTGCCTTTCGAAGACTGCCGAGGAGCTGCAGGCGATGGGCAGTGTGGCGCACAGGCGGGTCATTGTGCGCCACTCCATCGAGACCGAAGCCGCCAGCCTCGGTAAGCTCTTCCATGCGGCGCACGCCTTCCGAAGTGAGACGCGATGCCGCGACACGCAACCGGCTGGTGAGTCGTAATCGCCGGTCGATTGCACGCTCCCGGCCCACCATGCTCGACAATATTCGCCAGGACCTCAAAGCCCATGGGGGCAAATGGGGGGCTCAGGGGTTCTGGGCACTCGTGGTCTATCGGTTCGGCCAGTGGCGCTATGGAGTACGGCCGACGCTGCTCCGAAAATTCTTTTCCCTGATCTACCGCATCCTCTACAAGCTCATCCAGATCCTCACCGGCATCGAGTTGCCGTGCGAGGTCAAAATCGGCCATAACTTCGTCATCGACCACTTCGGCGGCATCATTATCAGCGGCTACGCCAAATTCGGCGACAACTGTCGGATTCGTAACGGAGTGGTCGTCGGCCTGCAGCGGGTGGAAGAGCCTGGCGCACCAGTGATAGGCAATAACGTGGATATCGGCGCGGGTGCCAAGGTCCTGGGACGCATCTCGATCGGAAACAACGTGGCGATCGGTGCGAACGCAGTGGTCATCAGCGACGTGCCCGATGACTGCGTGGCAATCGGTGTTCCCGCAATCATCAGGCCCCGAAAGAAAAGCGAGAGCTAGATGCAGCTGCTCCTGGTCCTGATCGATGCGGCGGCTTTCGCGATCTTCATCCCCATCCTCATTCTGTCTGCCGAGGTGCTGGCTGCCTTATTCAGCAAGGATGGGAAGCCGGAAAATGAAGGTGTGCGGCCGCGGCTGGGGGTCGTCATTCCTGCCCATGACGAGGCCTCAGGCATCGGCGATACACTCCGGTTTCTCATTCCACAGTTGCAGGACGGCGACCGCCTGCTGGTGGTTGCGGACAACTGCACGGACGACACTGCCGCCGTCGCCACCGCCGCGGGGGCCGAGGTCATCGTGCGGAACGAGCAGTCTCGCCGTGGCAAGGGCTACGCATTGGACTTTGGAATACGCCATCTGGAGGGCGATCCACCGGCGGTGGTCTTGATCGTCGATGCGGATTGCCGCGTCGAAGCGGGCTCTATTGATCGGTTGGCGCGCGTCTGCGCCCGGACCGGCCGGCCCGTACAGGCGCTCTATATGTTGCTCGCGCCGCCCGGAGCACGCATGGGGATGCGAGTCGCAGAATTTGCCTTCACGCTCAAAAACCGCGTGCGCCCGCGTGGGCTGCGCAGCCTGAGGCTGCCCTGCCAGCTGATGGGCACAGGTATGGCCTTTCCATGGGCATGCCTGAGCGCAGCAACCCTCGCCACCGGCCATATCGTGGAGGACCTCAAGCTCGGACTCGAGCTTGCTGGCGTGGGCTGCGCGCCGCTCTTTTGTCCCGAGGCTCAGGTGACCAGCTTTTTCCCGGCGTCAGAACGGGGCTTCAAGAGTCAGCGGACGCGTTGGGAGCACGGATACCTGGGTGTGCTGGTACGAGATGCACCGGCCGTGCTTTTAAAGTCCGTGTTCACGCTGAACGGTGGCCTACTGGCACTGGCCCTCGACCTCTGCGTCCCTCCCGTCGCGCTCCTGACCCTTCTTGCTGTGGCGGTTTGGATCGCAGGCGCAATGTTCTACGTGTTCACGCGCGTGGATCTCCCGCTGCTGATCGCCAGTGCCGCGGCAGCGCTCCTCGCGCTCTCTGTGCTGGCATCCTGGGCTCGTTATGGACGTCAGATCCTCTCCCTCGGGAGCCTTGCATTTGCGATCGCATATGCGTTCCTGAAGATTCCATTGTATTTCCGGTTCCTGGTGGCACGCCAATTCGAGTGGGTACGAACCAAGCGCGATGAGGATCGATCCCCCTGACGCTCGGGGCGATCCACTGCGCCCGTTTGTGGGCGCTTTCTGGTTGTCCGGCAAATCGACTGGGTGCGCTCGCGGCGGGGCCACGATCGCTCCACCTGAGGAAGCGGAATCAACTACTGCGTGGAGCTGGCCGTCGGAGCCGGCGCGACTGCCTCGCTCGCGGTACGGGTTGCGGCGGCGACGATCCTCGCCAGCCGGCGCGCCGTGAAGCCTGCGCCGAATGCGAAGCGCGTCAGGGGCCCGAAGCTGTTCGCGGAAGCGAGTCCCACCCAATAGAGCCCGGGCACGGAGCACTCGAACCGGCGATTCAACATCGGCGCCTCATCGACCGTCCGGATCTCTTTGCGCAGCTCTTCCGCGAGAAACGGCAGCCGATGAATCGCCGGCTTGTAACCGGTCGCCGCGATCACGTGATCCACCTCCAGCGTCGTTTTGCCGGAGGCGGCGGAATTCAGGCTGAGGCGCGCGGTGCCACCGCTCGCCTGCATACCCGCGATTTGCGTCCCCATGTGCATCGGAAAGCGCCCGACGACCCGGTCCTTCATGAACCAGCCCGGGGCTGGGCCGAGGTGTCGCTTGACCACCTTGATCCGTAAAGCCTCTGGCATCAGATGAAAGAGCAGCGGCGCGTCCGTGCAGAGGCGTGATCGCCAACCGGTCCCGAGACCAGAGCGAGGCGCACACAGCCGCTCGAGGAGCGGCCGTGGCTCGATTGAAGGCTCGTGGAAATCGATGGCGGCTCGCCGCGCCACGAGGTGCACCTGAGCTCCCGCTTCGTGCAGGAGCGCCGCGATGTCTACCGCCGAAGAGCCGGCCCCCAGGACTGCGACCCTCCTGCCTGTGAAACCGTCGAGCTGCGAGTGCGCGGAGCTGTGCGAGAGGAGCTCCGGCGGCAGACGCTCGAACTCGGGTGGCACGTAGCCAAAGTGAGAGATCCCGGTGGCGACTATCACGCAGCGTGCAGCGAGCACTTCGCCGCCGGAGGTCACGAGCTCGAAGCCCCGTCCCTGTCGGGTGATCCGCGCGATCCGGTGCCTCTCGAGCTCGGGGACCATGCGGCGCTGGAACTCGAGCCCGTAGGCGACGAACCGGTGCATCGGAACCGGAAGGCCGACATCCTGATACGGCAGCCCGGCACCCTCGCAATAGTGGCTCAGCGTGAAGGCGCTTTGCGGGTCATAGAGGCTCGAGGCAAACCCCTCCGACTTCAGGAGCATGCCGCGCGGCATGCTCTCCTGCCAGCTCTGCATGGGCTCACCGAAGATCCGAAAAGGAACTCCCAGGACACGCAGGTGGGCAGCGATGGAAAGACCATATGGGCCGGCGCCAACGATGGCGGCAGGCACTTCAGAGTTGTACACCATGACCCTTCTTGTTTACGACGCACATCCGCTGCAGGGCACCATGCCCAAAAGCTCAGCGCGTATCCGTCACCTGCTTCACAGTCCCCAAGACCAGCGGATCGGCCAGGTGCCGGTCGCTCGCGGCCATTCTCAGGAGACTCGCCGGGTTCGGCAATGGCAGGCGGCGTGTGCCGCGCAACCGGTTATAGACGCGCGACAGCCACCGGCGTTCCGGCCAGGGATCACGCAGCAGCTCGCGCACCAGCGCCGGCTCGCTCCAGGGTACATCGTGATGGCATTGCTGCATGTGCGGGCTGTCCGGATTCCAGGCGAGCGCCTGCGGGAAGAAGGCGATGGTCCCGCGGTCGATGGGCAGATCATGGCGCGCCGGGCCGCAAGCTCCCCAGGCTTCCGCGAGCACGCCCGCAAGATCGCCATGCCGCGGCAGTATCAAATGCCCGAGCTGCGTACACCGCGCGTTGAGCTCGATCAGATAAGGGAGGCCCGAGCCCTCTTCCAGCATGAAATCGAGCCCGTGAAAGCCGGAGAGCCCGAGCTTGCTCACCAGGCAGCGCGCAATCCGCTCGATCTCCGGATCATCGATCAGATGCACGACCGTGCTCGCCCCCGTAGGGCCCTGGCTGCAGAGCACCTCGACGCTCACCAGTCCTAGAAGCGCCCCCCGCCGGGCAGCCAGCATCGCGTTCGCCGGCCGCCCGGGAATGAATTGCTGAATGGATACCGTAACGGCCCGACCTGCCGCCGGAGACCAGAAAGCAAGCGGGTCCCGGTCTATCGTCCAGCGCTTCAGCCGGGTGCCACGCGCCTCCGGCGTCGTGAACCGCGTCCAAGCCTCGGCAGCCTCCTCGACCGAGCGAACGACCTTGACGCCGCTGCCACCCCACGTACCGTCGAGCTTCACCACCGCCGTGCTCGGATGGGCATCGAACCAGGCTTGAATGTCGCCCGGCGAACGGATGATCCCGGTCGCCGGAACGCGGATACCCGCCTCCTTTGCCGCTTCCATGAGCCGCGCCCGGCAACGAACCACCGGAAAGCCCTGCGCTGCTCCGAGCGACGCCTCGATCAGCTCGCGCAGATCGGGCTTGCCCGCATGCAGCTCGTGCAGTTGCCAGACGGCCCGATCGTCACACGGCATGATGACGTCCGGGCGTGATGCGCGGATCGCTTTCTCCAGCGCGGCCAGCGGATCGAAGCCCGCATAATGATGGACTTTGCCCATGCCGGTGACGGCATTCAAGGCATGCCCCCACGGACTGAGCGCATGCACCCGGCAGCCATGGGCGATCAATCTGACTGCGAGACGCGCCGAGAGCGGCCAGAGCGTCGTCGCGGTGATCAGAACTACGATAGAGCTCTTGGAAGTAGGTTGCGGCTGACTCTGCACGGCGGATGAGGTTCCCAAACGCGTTCTCGGGCACGCACTATCGTTCAAATCGGGAAGCTCATCTGCGCAGTAAGTCCGCAACCGCACGGGTTCGATTCAAAGCCGAACGAACTATAGCACGCGGCCTGCGCAGTCCCTGGGGCGCAGCGGTCGTGAGAGGTTGGCGGTGCCTGCAATCTGTAAAGTGCCCGCGCCATGTGATGCGGTTCACATGTCAAGTCGTTGAACCTCAAGGCAGCGCAGAATAGAATCCCGCGAGCTTGCTAAATTCTCAGGGGCAGGGCACGGAAGTTGCAATTTGAGTTGGTCGCCGCGTTCGACTGGCCTCCCGGTCTGGTGGCCCGGTCGGCGGGACTCGACATAATCCGCATCTCCACGACGGTGAGGCCGCCATTCCATCGGAAGAATTCATGTTGAAAGCCGCAATCGTCGGGCTGGGCAAGATGGGGCTTTCCCATCATGCAATCGTAAATGCCCACCCCGGAATCAAGCTGCAGGCGATCTGCGATACCTCCGGCTACATGCTCGATGTCCTCGCCAAGTACACCGGCATCAGGACTTATACCGACTACGGGAAAATGCTCGCGGACGAGCCGCTGGACTGTCTGTTCGTCGCGACACCTTCGAGATACCACGCAGAGGTTGTGGAAGCAGCGCTCGCGCGCGGGCTGCACGTTTTCTGCGAGAAGCCGTTCGGGCTCGAACCGCACACCGGCTACCGTTTGGCGGATCTCGCCGAGAGCAAGAGGCTCATCAACCAGGTTGGCTATCACTATCGCTTCGTCGCCGCATTCGACGAGGCCCGGCGGCTTCTCGAGCGTAAGCTCATCGGCGAGTTGCATCATGTGCGCGCCGAAGCGTACGGCCCGGTCGTGCTGCGGCAGAAAGGCTCGACCTGGCGCTCGAGCAAGAGTGAAGGCGGCGGCTGCCTGTTCGACTATGCCTGCCACGCGATCGACCTGATCAACTATCTCGCCGGCCGGCCGCAAGCGGTCTCCGGCACGGTTCTGAACAGCGTGTTCTCGAGCGACGTGGACGATGAGATCTATTCGACGCTGCATTTCTCCGCGGGCTTCAAAGGCCAGCTCGCCACCAACTGGAGCGATGAGACCTACCGCAAGATGTCGGTGAAGCTCAACTTCTGGGGCGCCAACGGCCGCATTAACGTCGACCGGCAGGAGATCCAGGTCTACCTGCGGTCCCTCCCCGAGCCGTTCGAGAACCTCAAGCAGGGTTGGAACGTGCGGTACACCACCGAGCTCACCCAGCCGGTGCCGTTCTACGTCCGCGGCGAGGAGTATTCGGCGCAGATCGATCACTTCGTGCAATGCATCAGCGAAGGGAAGCCCGCCCGCAGCACCTTCCGCACCGCGAGCGACACCACGCTGGTCGCCAACATGATGCGCGAGGATGCCGCCAAGCCACTCACGGCCATCGAACCTCCGCAGCGCCTGACGACGACGGAGATCGAGGCCAGCGCGGAAGTGCGCGCGCAGGCGCGCAAGCGCACGTTTCTCGGGCGTCTGCTGAGCGCGGATGAGGCATGAGCGCCATGGATAGAATCCTCTTCGGCGACAATCAGTTCTTCGGCGTCAATCACATGTCCGAAGAGAAAGCGCGCGCACAGGCGATGCGCTTCCAGGACATCTCGGCCGTGATCGAAGTGCTCGACGATGCGTATGCCGAGGGCATCCGCACTTTCATGTGCACGACCCACGAGCGCATCGCCGAGGTTTGCGACCATTTCAGGGCGCATCCCGACAGATACACCGGCTTCAAGTTTTATCCGTGCATGCCCTACGCGCACAAGTACGCGAATGCGGCAGCGGAGCTCGGGGTGCTCGGAGCTCTGCGCAGCTTTCTGCCGGAAGAGCACGCTTTCGGCGCCCTGATGAAGGGCGGCATGTCCCTCGCCCGCAAGGATGTCGAGGGGCTCGCGCGGCTGCTAATTGATGCGGAGATGAAGATGTTCGCCGGCCTGTCTACTCCGGTCATCTTCCTGCAGAACGTGGCGACCGACTTCCTGCTCGGCTTGGGCTTCGACGAGGCTTTCCGGATGTTCGCCGACCACGTGCGCGCGCGCTACGACGCGGAGCCCGGCTTCATCACCATGAACGCGCCACGGCTGCTCGAGCGCCTGCAGAAGCTTGGGATCGAGAACCCGGTCATCTGCACGAACATCAACAAGATCGGCTTCAGGATGTCCGGAGGAATGGCCGCTTACGAAAACCTCATCGCCGCCGGCCGCTGCCGGCTAATAGCGATGTCCGTATTCGCCAGCGGCGCACTGCCGCCGCGGGAAGCTCTCGAATACGTCTGTGGCCGTCCGCGCATCGAGTCCATCGTCTTTGGCGCCTCCAGCCGGCGGAACATCGCGCAAACGTGCGGGATCATCCAGCAACTGACATCGGCGAGTGCTGCCGCCTGAGCCCGCAAGATGTACCGGAAAGTCAAGCTGCTGAACGTGGAAGTCGACGACCTTGGCATGGACGAGCTGGTGGAAACGTTCCGCCAGGGAGTGATGCTCACCCTGCACGTCGACAGCATCATGAAACTGCAGAAGGATCGCGAGTTCTACGAGCTGCTGCCGCGCTTCGACGTCATCACCTGTGACAGCCAGATCCTCGCACTCGCGGCGCGGCTACTGGGAACGCCGCTCAAGGAGCGGGTGTCCGGGTCGGACTACTTCCCGAAATTTTACATGCGATACCGGGACGACCCGAGCGTGCGGATATTCATCTGTGGAGGCGCGCCAGGAGTGGCCGAGCTGGCACGGCAGAAAGTCAACTCCAAGGTCGGTCGCGAAATGGTGGTCGGAACGAATTCCCCTTCCCGCCACTATGATCGCTCGCCCGAGGAGATCGAACGGATTCTCGCCCAAATAAATGACTCCGGAGCGACCGTACTTCTCATCGGCCTCGGCGGCGGACGCCAGGAGAAGTTCATTTTTTCCTATCGCGACCGGCTGCCCAATATCCGGCTTTTTCTTCCTCTCGGTGGCACGATCGACTACGAAGCCGAGACGCTGCGCCGGCCCCCGGCATGGGTCACCAACGCCGGACTGGAGTGGCTCTACCGCGTGTCCCGAGAGCCGCTGCAGCGCTGGCGGCGATACTTCGTTCATCAGCCGCCATTCCTCTATTTGTTCCTCCTTCAATTGGGCGGCCTGTATACGAACCCGTTCGACGACGGCGCCGTAAACGAAACATAATCGGGACGGCTGTCCAGTTATCTGATACCCCACCCGGCGATCACGGGTGCGCCGCCTTGAAGCCGCCTGGAGACATCGGCACTTGAGCCACAGCCCCGGTGCATTCAGGCCACCAGCATGGATTCTTCGCGATGAAATTCTGAATCGCCTGCCATTTCGGCGGCGCGCTGCTCAACGGATCAACAGTATCCATGAACGATTCGAGCGCGCCCCACTCGCCGTACTGGCTCGGAGCCTGGATGTCATTGAAGATTACGTATGTTCGCCCGCCGTTTGCTTTCCAATTCTCCAGTGCCCTCGTGTAAACCGCCGTCATCCGGCTATCGCGATTCGCGGCGATGTAAGCATTTTCCACCGCCGAGCCATCGCGGTAGAACGGGAAACCCTGCATGCTCTGACCGCCCTCATAAGCAATGAGTGGCAGATGATAGGGCGCGAGCACCTTCTGGTACGCGACCTCCGCATCCGACTGCTGCTGAAGCGCTCCTCCTGAAAAGCCGGTGTACCTGTTGGTGATGAGCCCCCCCGTATCGAATTGCTTGAATACGTTGTCGACGAGAGTCGACGAAGCCTGCGCCGCCCAATTGCCGGGGGTCTGCCTGGCAGGCCAGCCGAAATACGGCGCAATTGCGACATCCGTAATGTGATGCTTGTAGCAGGGAGCCTCGGACCACAGAGGACAGTTCAAAGACTCGATAGCCGTCCCGGGGACGGCGGCCTGCGCAGCCAGCAGACAGTGAACGCGCGAATCGTCGCTGCCCCAAACCTGCGCCCAAATGTCGCACGTTTGCGCCACTCTCATCCCGTACCAGTCTCTGTTGCCCTTGAATGGCCTGGGGTTATTCGGCCAGAGCGCCGCTCCCTGGTCTGTTGCGTAGTGGTATTGAAGATATGATCCATTCCACACTTCATTGCTGAATTCGACATAGACCTTTTGGGTGCCGCCCAATTGCTGGTGCACCAGGGTCGCCATCTGGGCAATGTAGTTGTCGTCAGCCGTATGCGGCACGTTGATCCAACAGTCCGCGCTCAACGCATTGCACAGCATGATCACGGCTTCCAGTGGGGCGCCTTTCCAGGAGCCCCAGCCGGCATCGGTGAGTTGCGGACGATCGGCCCAGGTCCCGGGAGTCGGGATGGGCCTACCATCGATCTTCAGCCACTCCACCGCGCGAATCACACGGAAGTTCTTCAGGAGATTCAGAAATGTAGGTGTGAAGATGTTTCCCTGCTCCAACAGGGACTCCTCTTCCGCCTTGACGACGCGGATGTTCCGCACGTGGTTCCTGGTATCCGTTTGAGTAATGCACAGGCGTACGCCGTTGCGGCTCGGATTCGCGACATTGAATACGTCGCGGCC
>Ga0134126_10009636_pt1 | contig 12161 bp, 9 predicted proteins | sample KB31752_FD_96881 | JGI IMG/M metagenome (GOLD analysis project Ga0134126, IMG submission 96881) | Terrestrial soil microbial communities with excess Nitrogen fertilizer from Kellogg Biological Station, Michigan, USA - KB3-175-2 | ecosystem: Environmental > Terrestrial > Soil > Unclassified ...
AAGACCCTCAGCGCGCGCCCGGGTGTAAGACACCAGGTTGCCGGCGATCAGGCAGAAGATGCACAGGCCGAGCAGCACCGGCTGGCCGTCACGGGCGAACCACCAGATCAGGCCGGCGAACACCGCCGAGTCGGCGAGCCGATCCAGGCTCGAGTCAAGGAACGCACCCCATGGGCCGGTGATGCCGCGGGCCCGGGCCAGGGCGCCGTCGACCAGATCGGACAACACGAAGATGGTGATCGCAAACGACCCCCAGAAGAGCCAGCCCCGCGGGTAGCAGATCAGCGCAGAGGCGCACACCCCGAGGGCGCCAAACGCCGTGACCAGGTTGGGGCTGACCCCAGCGCGCGCCAACACCTGGCCGAGCGGACCGAGCACGCGCTGCAGCGGAATCCGCGCACGCTTGAGCATGTCCGTCCGTTTCGCCGTCCACCGAGAGGTGCTGGGCTGACCCGGCCATCGTAGCGAGGAGCGTGCAATCGCCCGCCCGCCACGCCCGACGCCCGTCGCGAGCCCGACCTGTCGCAGGCCCAGCCGATGCTCACCCCGCCAACCTCTTGTGGCAACGAATCCGCAGGTGGAGAGTCGACTCCTCAACCTCAATGCTGAGGAGGCGTGACCCATGTCAGACAAGGCGACTGGTCCCGCAGGAGCCGCCGGCACAGCACCGACGGCCGACCAGCCAAGCAAGATCCGCAACGTCGTTCTGGTCGGCCATTCCGGAGCCGGGAAGACCACGCTCGTCGAGGCCCTTCTCGTCGCGACCGGCACGATCCCACGAGCCGGTCGGGTCGAGGACGGCACCACGACGACCGACTTCGAGGACGCCGAGGTGCGCCATCAAAGATCGGTGTCCCTCGCGTTGGCGCCGGTCGTTCACGACGGCGTGAAAATCAACCTGCTCGACGCGCCCGGTTATGCCGACTTCGTGGGTGACTTGCGCGCCGGGCTACGCGCAGCCGACGCCGCGTTGTTCGTCATGTCGGCCGTTGACGGCATCGACGGTTCGACGCGTTTGCTGTGGGACGAATGCGCACAGGTGGGCATGCCACGTGCGGTCGTCGTCACGAAACTCGACTCGCCCCGTGCCGATTTCGAGGCTGTCGTTGGCGCATGTCAAGCGACCTTCGGCAACGGCGTGCTGCCGTTGTACGTGCCGGTTCAAGCAGCAGACGGCGCGATGACGGGGTTGCTCGGATTGCTCAGCCGCCAGGTCGGCGATTACAGCAGCGGACGTCGAGAGGTGCGGTCGGCGAACGCAGCAGAACTTGAGTCGATCGGTGGTACCCGCGACGAGTTGCTCGAAGGGATCATCGCCGAGAGCGAAGACGAGACGTTGATGGATCGCTACCTCGCCGGCGAAGACATCGACGTCAAGATCGTGATCGAGGATCTCGAAAAAGCCGTTGCCCGTGGCTCTTTCTATCCTGTGCTCGGTGTGTGCGCAACGACCGGCATCGGCAGCGCGGAGTTGCTCGAGTTGCTCGCGCACGCATTCCCGTCGCCGCTCGAGCACCCGCTACCGCCGGTGATGCCGCTCTACGGTTCGAAGGTCACCTCACTGACCTGCGATCCCTCGGGGCCGTTGGCCGCTGAGGTCGTGAAGACGACGACGGATCCCTATGTCGGTCGGGTGTCGTTGGTGCGCGTGTTCTCGGGAACGCTTCGCCCCGACACCGTCGTGCATGTGTCAGGCCACGGCATGGCCGACCGCGGTCACGAAGACCATGACGTCGACGAACGCGTCGGCACGTTGAGTTCACCCCTAGGCAAAACACACCGACCAGTCACGCAATGCATCGCCGGCGACATCTGCGCCATCGGCAAGCTCGCGCGCGCGGAGACCTCCGACACGTTGTCCGACAAGGAACACGCGCTGCTGCTTAGCCCGTGGGATATGCCGGAGCCGCTGTTGCCGGTTGCCGTACGGGCGAAGTCGAAGTCGGACGAAGACAAGCTCTCACAGGGACTCGGTCGCCGCGCCGCCGAAGATCCGACGTTGCGCCTGGAGATGAACTCCGAGACACACCAACTGGTCTTGTGGTGCATCGGCGAAGCCCATGCCGAGGTTCTGCTCGACAGGCTGAAGAACAAGTACGGCGTCGAAGTCGAACAGGTGCCACTGCGGGTGCCGATGCGCGAGACGTTCGGCTCGAAGGTGGTCGCGCACGGACGCCACGTGAAGCAGTCCGGCGGCCACGGTCAGTTCGGCGTCTGCGATATCGAGATCGAACCGCTCCCCCAAGGCACCGGCTTCGAGTTCATCGACAAGGTGTTCGGCGGCGCGGTGCCTCGACAGTTCATCCCGTCGGTCGAAAAAGGCGTGCGGGCGCAGATGGAGCGTGGCGTCGCAGCCGGCTACCCCCTCGTCGATCTGCGCGTCACGTTGACCGACGGAAAGGCGCACTCGGTCGACTCGTCCGACATGGCTTTCCAGATGGCCGGTGCACTGGCGATGAAGGAAGCCGCGAAGACCGGGCAGATCCTGCTGCTCGAGCCCGTCGATCAGGTCAATGTGTTGGTGGGCGACGACTACGTCGGCGCGGTGATGAGCGATCTGTCCGGACGACGCGGCCGAGTGACCGGTACCGAACCGATCGGTTCGGGTCGGACGCTGATCCACGCGGAGGTTCCTCAGGTTGAGATTTCCAGGTACGCCATCGACTTGAGATCCCTGTCGCAAGGCACCGGAACGTTCACCAGGCACAACCTGCGCTACGAACCGATGCCACCGCAGCTCGCCGCGAAGGTGATGGCCGCCCACAAGGAGGAGTAACCCCAGTCCTTGCGTTTCAACCGAATAGGCTGGGCTTCGTGTATATCCCGGCGCACTTTGCAGCGGACGATCTCGAGCAGGTCGTGGCGTTCGTCGCGCACGTTGGCGCGGCCGACTTCGTCACGTTCGATGGTGCCGAGCTGACCGCGAGCCTGCTCCCAGTGATCTGGGACCGCTCCGTTGGTGAGCACGGCCGGCTGCTTGCGCATCTCGCGTTGGCCAACCAGCAATGGAAAACGGCGCTACCCGACGTGCCTGCGCTCGCGATCGTGCACGGCCCGCAGGCTTACATCTCGCCGACGTGGTACCCCTCAACTGCCGAGCATGGGCGTGTGGTGCCGACCTGGAACTACCAAGCCGTGCACTTCACGGGTGTGCTGACCTTCCATCCCGACGCCGATTGGCTGCGGGGCGTCGTCAAGCAACTGACCGACAAGTACGAGGCGCATCGCCCGGATCGCTGGTACGTCGAGGACGCGCCCGGCGCATACATCGAGGGTCAACTGCGTGGGATCGTCGGCGTCGAGATGACGATCACCAAAGTCGAGGCGAAGAACAAGTTGAGCCAAAACCGCAGCATGGCCGACCAACTGGGCGCGATCGATGGGCTTTTGAGTGAGCCCGATCCGCAGGCCGAAGAGATCGCCGCCGTGATGCAAGCCCGCATTTCCGAGCCGGTCTCAGAACGCTAAGCCTGCGGCCAGGCAGCAGCGAACAACTCATGCGTGTCGTGCAGTAGCTGCGGCAGCACCCTGGTGTGCCCGACGATCGGCATGAAGTTGGTGTCGCCTCCCCAGCGCGGCACGACGTGCTGATGCAGATGAGCTGCGATACCCGCGCCGGCAACAGATCCAAGATTCATTCCGACGTTGAATCCCTGAGCGCTACTCACCGTGCGGATCATCGCGATGGCGCGTTGCGTGAAAGCCATGAACTCAGCCACTTCGTCGGCGTCGAGGTCAGTGATATCAGGAACATGCCGGTACGGGACGACGAGCAGGTGGCCTGCGTTGTACGGGTAAAGGTTCAGCACGGCGTAAGTCAAAACGCCGCGCGCAACGATCAGCGCGTCGGCATCGGGCCGCGTCGGAGTCACATCGAACGGGCACACCGCGGGGTCGTTCGGATCCCCTACGGGCTTCGACTCACCGCGGATGTAGGCCAGCCGGTGCGGCGTCCAGATGCGGTCGAGACCATCAGGTACCCCGACCGCACCGGACACATCGATGTCGCCCGGCTCGCCTGTGCTCACACCTGCACCCGGCGCTCGATAGCGTCGCGGATCTCGGCAACGGCGTCGGCGATCGCCACCCCGTTCTTCTGGGTGCCGTCGCGGTACCGGAATGACACTGCACCTGCGGCCACATCATCGTCACCGGCGATCAGCATGAACGGCACCTTCTGCTTCTGCGCGTTGCGAATCTTCTTCTGCATCCGGTCATCGGAATCATCAACCTCGAACCGGACGCCGACGCCGCGCAGAGCGTCACCAACAGCGCCTTCGAGATACGGCACGTGTGTGTCGGTGATCGGGATGCCGACTGCTTGAACCGGGGCCAACCACGGCGGGAAAGCGCCGGCGTAGTGCTCGGTCAGCACGGCGAAGAAGCGTTCGATCGAACCGAACAACGCGCGATGAATCATCACCGGCCGGTGCCGCTCGCCGTCCGCCCCTTGGTATTCAAGCTCGAAGCGCTCCGGCAGGTTGAAGTCGACCTGGATGGTCGACATCTGCCAGGTGCGGCCGATCGCGTCACGGGCCTGCACCGAAATCTTCGGCCCATAGAAGGCCGCACCGCCTGGATCGGGAACGAGTTCGAGACCCGACTCTGCCGCGACCTCGGCCAGTGTTGCGGTTGCGGTCTCCCACACCCCATCGTCACCGACGAACTTGTCGGGGTTCTTCGTTGAGAGTTCGAGGTAGAAGTCTTCGAGCCCGAAATCACGCAGCAGGTCGAGCACGAACGTGAGCAGCTTGCGGAGCTCATCGCGCATGTCGTCGATCGTGGTGAAGATGTGCGCATCGTCTTGGGTCATGCCCCGCACCCGGGTGAGGCCGTGGATCACGCCCGACTTCTCGTAGCGGTAAACCGTGCCGAACTCGAACATCCGCAGCGGGAGCTCACGGTACGAGCGGCCGCGCGCCCGATAGATCAAAATGTGCATCGGGCAGTTCATCGGCTTGAGGTAATAGTTGGTGCCGCCGTCAAGCTCCATGGGCGGATACATGCCGTCGGAGTACCAATCGAGATGACCGGAGATCTCGTACAGCTTGCCCTTGGTGATGTGCGGCGTGTTGACGAACTCGTACCCGGCTTCGAGGTGCTTGGCGCGGGAGTAGTCCTCCATCTCCTTGCGGATCACACCGCCCTTGGGGTGGAAGACCGCAAGGCCTGAGCCGAGCTCGTCAGGGAAGCTAAAGAGGTCGAGTTCGAGCCCGAGCTTGCGATGGTCGCGCTTCTCGGCCTCAACCAACATCGCGAGGTACGCCTTGAGCGCGTCGCGCGATTCCCACGCGGTGCCATAGATCCGTTGAAGTTGTGGGTTCTTCTCACTGCCCCGCCAGTACGCGGCCGCACTGCGCATCAGCTTCAGCGCGGCGATCGCTCGGGTACTGGGAACGTGCGGCCCCCGACACAGGTCTTTCCAGGCAAGGGTTCCGTCGCGCCGGATGTTGTCGTAAATGGTCAGCTCGCTGCCGCCAACCTCCACACTCTCGTCGTCAGCGGTGCCACCCTTCAGCCCGATGAGCTCGAGCTTGAACGGCTCATCAGCCAGCTCGACGCGGGCGTCCTCGTCGCTGACCACTCGACGCCTGAAGATCTGGTCTTCCTTGACGATCTCGAACATCCGCTTTTCGATGCGCGCGAGGTCGTCGGGCGCGAACGGCTGGTGTGGGGCGAAGTCGTAGTAGAAGCCGTTCTCGATCGGCGGCCCGATGCCGAGCAACGTGCCGGGAAAAAGATCCTGCACAGCCTGCGCCATCACATGCGCGGTCGAATGGCGCAGGATCGAACGGCCGTCGGCAGTGTCGATCGGCACGGCCTCGACGACGTCGCCATCGCCGACGACAGCCGCCAGATCACGCAGCTCGCCGTTGATCCTGACCGCGACAGTGCTGCGATCAGGCCCGCCGACACCCTGCAGGAGGTCGCCCGCCGTCGTATTCGCGGGCACGCTACGCGCGGCGCCAGCGACGGTGACGGTGATCTGCGACACGTTGGCTCCCTGAGGCATCGGAGGATGAAGCTCCGATGCTAGCGAGCCTTAAGAGTGCGGTGCGGGGAGTTGATCCGCGGGCGCGCGGTCGGCCATCGTCGGGAAGGCAGGCAGCAGCACGCTGCGCGTCATCTCCGACTTCATGACCCCGGTCGAGGTCATGCCCGATCGGCCGGCGAGAAACTCCACTGCGTGGCGAACCGACCGGCGAGCCTCGGCCAAGGTGGGCGCAGACAACCGATGGACGACGGCTAAGTTGGCATTGCCCGAGGCAACCACCGTGAACATGCAGGCCCACCCGTCGGACTCCGATGCCCTTAAACGGGTATGACGGGCTACGACCTGCCCGATTCCTGGCAAATCGAACTCGTCAACAACGGCTCCGGCTTCCACGCGCATCCCAAGATCATGGCTTCGATACCTGGAGCGCGATAGCGCCCGTTTGGGCTAGTCCCTCAGTCGTTCGTACAGTCGCGAGGGGCATGAAGTCACATGGTCCGGAATGGCGCGCGGACAACCCGCACACCGACCCGTGCTGGAGGTACTCAAGCCCGCAGCCGCCGGCTTCCGCGATGTCGTCCACGACGTTCGCGTTATGGGTGTCGATACGGCTGTTCGTCATCTGATGCGCCCGTTTCTCTGGAGGTCAGTCCAGTCAATGGGGCGGTCGGTGCGCTGGCTAGGGCCGTTCGGCCGCGTGCGTCGGGACTTGCGATCTGAGTAGGTCGGCTACTGCCGCTGCGAACAGTTGCGTATGCAGGTCGATGTCGGTGCTGGTCGTGGCGGGGCACATGAGGGCCATGTTGTGGAACGGGGTGATGAGGACGCCCCGGTTCAACAGGCTGAGGTTGCCCGCATCGCTGTCACCGAGAGCGCGTTGCCCGCCAAGGTGCCGCCGAGTAGCAGTAGTGGAAGATCAAGACCTTCGGTCGCCCGGTCGCCAGCCTGATCGCCCAACGGTTCGCGTCCGTCGCGGTCAGCGTGAATGACCAATGCGGTACGCCGAACCTGCGGGTCAGCTCGGCGCCCACCCACTCGGCGTCCGCCGTCGGAAGCATCGCCGTAATCCCCCGCCGCATCCGCTCGCTGACCGCCTCGACGGTCGGTCGCGGGCTGTGCCCCGCCACCGCTCCACTTCGCCATCCAGGTCATCGGCACGCCGCGCAGGAGGTGGGTCGCCGACCGATTCAACGCGGCGGACGTCGGATGCGTTGCGCTGTAGGTCGCGCGTTCGCGCTCGATGAGCGATGTCAGTCTGGCGCGGTCAACGGTCGGCATAGTTGCGGCGTCAGCTGATTCGCAGCACGTGCAGGTCAGACCCACGAGCCAGGACGACGGTGGGGTACGGCCCGGTGACCACGCTTGCGATGGTGTCGTCCGGCAAGGCGAGCGGATCGCCGGCGTTGCCCGTTGGCAGCGAGAAGCGGCGAACGCACGTGGTCTGGTTCGCCGTACAGACCCCTGTATCGGCGTTGCCGACCACGAACGGTCCACTGGCGGTCACGGCGAGTGGCTCGTCCGCTGAGAAGTCGGTCTGCTCTGTGGGGCCGACGAGCGTGCCCGCGTCATACGTATTGAGTTGCGCGTCGAGGCCCTGCCCAGCGTCGTGCTGCACGATGACTTGGCCACCCACGACGGCGACGGCCTGAATAGCCGACGGCCCCGACAGCTGCAGATTGACCTGCTGGTTCGTGGGCGCGGTGATCGTGGCGCCTGCGTTGGTCTGCTGCACCAACTCAGTGCTCTGCTTGGTCACGTAGTAGACGCTCGACGGGCCGGCGGCGATCGAAAAGGCACCGGAGAAGCCGGTCACCGAACGCACCGACGAACTCGACGATGGGTCGAGTTCGATGAGGCCGTTCGGGGCGTCCGGCGTGTTGTCGCCGGAATCCGTCGACAAGCCCCAGACCTTTGTTCCGGCCACCACCAGCTGGGTCAGCGTGCCGGGCAACGCCGTGTTCCAGGTGCGCGCCACGTTGCCGGTAGTCCTGCTGTACGCCGTCACCGTCTGGCCGACACCGACGTAAAGGTTCGCGGCGTCGGCAGCGAGCGCAGTCACCGGGCCCTTTACGTGCTCGGCAATCCCGGCGGGCCCGACACCGTCGACGACCCAGATGATCTGCGGCGAGGCAACCTTGCCGGCCACGAAGATCGCGCCGTCCGGAGCCTGCGCCGCGGTCAGCCCCGTCTCCGCCGACGAGAACGCGCCCTTGATGGCGACGTCGGCGAAGATCGTCAGCGCTCCGGTGGGCCCCGGCGTAGGCAGCGCATTGGAACTGGACGCCGCGGGCAGCTGGGTCGGGTGCGTCGAGGCCGATCCCGCGGGCGTGGAGCCGCCCGACGAACCGGCCGCAGCGGATGACGGCTGCGCCGGGGCAAGGCTGCGACCATGCGGGGTCGATCCGGAGACTGCTGGCGATGCGCTCACCGACGCGGTGACCGGCACCGAGGGGCTGCCGGAGTGCGAGGCGGTGCAGGCCGCGGTGGTGAGAGCCAGCGCAGCGACGCCGCAGCCCGCGGCCACGAACCGGCGGATGCCCACTGCGAAAACACTGAAGGTTTCGATGGCACAAATCCTGGCACGTGCATTCGCTGGGTTGCCGAAAGCAGAGGCGATCTTGCGTACGGCAGGCGCGTTCGCATGTGCCTCGCCGTCGGCATCCGCGTCTTCGTAAGAGCCCGCGTTTGCAGGTAAGTCCAGCGTTTGCACGTAAGAAAAGCGGGCATGCACGAGCGATCCGATTCGGGCTTTCTGGATCGCGGGAGATCTGATGTCGGTTTCCGATCCACGCGACACCGCTAGGCGCCCCACCCGGCAGCCGCTGCCGAGGAGTACGGTCGCCCTCGCCGGGCTGCTGTTGGTCATTCCCTTGGTCGCGCTGGCAATCGTGCCGGTGTATGCGAGGTCGAACCCGCATCTTTGGGGCTTTCCGTTCTTCTACTGGTACCAGTTCGTCTGGGTGTTTGTGACAGCAGCGTTCACCTACGGGGCGTACCTGGTTGTCCGGCGGGCGCGGCGCGATAGCGGCGGCCGGTGATGACACTCGCCAGCGGTGCCGGCGGCGGTGTCCACTCCGTCGAGCTCGGCGTGGTCATCTTCTTCTTCCTGATCGTCACCCTGGGCGGCTTCATCGCGGTCCGCTGGAAGCGCGCCACATCGATGAAGAGCCTCGACGAGTGGGGATTGGGTGGGCGCGGGTTCGGAACCTGGGTCACCTGGTTCCTACTCGGCGGCGACCTCTACACCGCGTACACCTTTGTCGCGGTTCCGGCGGCGATGTTCGCGACCGGAGCAGTGAGTGGCTTCTTCGCGGTGCCTTACACGATCGTCGTCTACCCGTTGATTTTCATCTTCATGCCCCGCCTGTGGAGCGTGTCGCAGCGGCGCGGCTACGTCACCCCGGCGGACTTCGTCCGGGGCCGCTACGACAGCCGGCTACTGGCGCTTGCGGTCGCGTTGACCGGGATCGTTGCGACGATGCCCTACATCGCTTTGCAGCTGGTCGGCATCCAGGCCGTGCTCGACACGATGGGGATCGGGGGCACCGGCAACGCATTCGTCCGCGATCTGCCGCTGATCGTGGCGTTCGCCGTCCTAGCCGCCTACACCTACACGTCGGGACTCCGGGCGCCCGCACTGATCGCATTCGTCAAGGACGGTCTCATCTACCTCGTCATCGTCGTCGCGGTCGTCTGGATCGGTGTGAAGATCGGCTACGGCGGGGTGTTCGACGCGGCTCAGGCCAAGATGGCGAAGACCAAGGGGGCCACGTTCATCCCCGCCAGCTCGACGTACTGGGCTTACGGCACGCTGGCATTCGGCTCAGCACTTGCGTTGTTCATGTATCCGCACTCGGTCACCGGTGTGCTCTCGAGCAGGAGTCGCGACGTCATCCGCCGCAACGCCGCGATTCTGCCGACCTACTCGCTGATGCTCGGCCTGCTCGCATTACTCGGCTTTGCCGCCATCGCAGAGAAGACGACGGTCATCGGCCAGGACGGTAAGCCCAACAGCCAACTCGTCGTCCCGCACCTGTTCCAACAGATCTTTCCCGCATGGTTCGCCGGTGTCGCTTTCGCAGCGATCGCGATCGGCGCCCTAGTCCCGGCCGCGATCATGTCGATCGCAGCGGCGAACCTCTTCACCCGCAACATCTACCGGGAGTTCCTGGTTTCAGACGCGTCGCCGGAACACGAAGCCCGGGTCGCGAAAATCACCTCACTGGTGGTGAAGTTCGGGGCTTTGCTGTTCGTGCTCGGCATGGACCGGCAGAACGCGATCAACCTGCAACTGCTCGGCGGCGTCTGGATCCTGCAGACCATCGTGGCAATCGTGGCCGGCCTTTACACACGATGGCTGCATCGTTGGGCACTGCTCGTCGGTTGGGCAGCCGCGATTGTCTACGGGACGACGGTCGCGTACCACCAAGCCTCGGCGACCACCAAGCACTTTGGTAGTTCGCTGGCCTACTTTCCGTTCACCCACACCAAGGTCTACATCGCGGTCACCGGCCTACTTCTCAACCTCGTCATTGCCATTGTGGGCACCGTCGTACTTCGGCTTGTCAACGCACCGGCCGGTACAGACGCGACCGAGTCCGACGACTACTACGCCGAACAACCGTCTGCCGCGGTGACTCGCGAGGCCGCGACTGAGATTGCTGGCGGCTGACCATCGGGCCTTTTGAACTTGCCCGCCACTGATCGGCTCAGGCTGGTGGGCGCGGCAGGTTTCGAACCTGCGACCCCTGCCGTGTGAAGGCAGTGCTCTCCCACTGAGCTACGCGCCCCAGCAGCGCGTCACTCTACACGGGGCGCCCGCGCCGCCAGCGCCCAGAATTCCACCTGCGACTCAATCGCCGGTTCGGGTTAGAAAGCTCGAGAACGGGGGATCTCTGTGTCAGTGCTCTCCGCGACCCCGAGATCACACAGAGTAACGGTAGTCACTGAGCGCGATCTTGGGTGCCCATCACAAGATCGACAACCGAACGAACATGCATGAAGCAGGCACCAGCAGAACAGGGTGGTCGATGTGCGCACGGACAACGTGGTGCTGGACCTGGAGTTCAGTGTCGTGCTCGCCGACAACGATCCGGTCAAGGTCGATGCCCACCTGCGCTACGACACTCGAGATCCCTTTGCGGTCTCCGTGAGCTTTGACGCCGGGGCGAACCAGATCGAGTGGACGTTCGCTCGAGACCTGCTCGACAAGGGTCTTTGGGAAGCTGTCGGAGACGGCGACGTGAAGGTATGGCCCCGCGCCGGCGCCGTCTTCCTTGCGCTCTGCTCCCCCTCGGGCAAGGCAGTGCTCGAGACTCGCCGCCCCGCGGTTGCCGACTTCATGGCCCGCATCGAGCGGATCGTCCCTGTCGGCCGCGAGTCCGAATTCGTCGATGTCGACCGCGAGCTCGAGCTCCTGCTGTCTTAGCCTGGTGCGTCACGCGCGTGATGCGAGCCCGACAAGCAGTTCGGCCTTCAGCTCCGTCTCCGCCCATTCCGCCTGCGGGTCTGAACCCCAGGTGATGCCCGCACCTGTCCCGAAGCGCAGCTGACCGTCGTCCAGCCAGAACGTTCTGATCGCCACGGCCAGAGCCGCTGTGTGCTGATCCGTATCGACCCACCCGATCGCGCCGCAGTAAGGGCCGCGTGGGACGGGCTCGAGCTGGCGAATGATGCGCAAGGCGCTCGGCTTGGGCGCGCCCGAGACTGACGCGGGCGGAAACGTTGCGGCGAAGATCTCCGGCCACGTGACGCCCGGAGCAAGCGTGCCTCGAACGGTCGAGACCAGGTGCACGAGCCCCGGGTACTCCTCGAGCTGCAAGAGCGCCGGGACGTCGACCCCGCCGGTCGAGGCGATACGACTGAGGTCGTTGCGGGCCATGTCGACGATCATGATGTTCTCTGCGCGGTCCTTCTCGGAGATGTCAGCGGCGAGGCGACCGGTGCCCTTGATCGGCCGCGTGGTCATGACGTCCGCGCCCTCGACCCGGCCCCTCGACAAGAACAATTCGGGGCTCGCCGAGCAGATGTGGAGGCCCACTTCTGGCAACGAAACCAACGCCGGGTAGCGCGACGGATGCGCAGCGGCCAGGACCGCGGCGAGCCCGCGCAGATCCGCAGCGTCACTAGGTGCGGACAGCACGCGGCACAGGTTGACCTGGTAGAC
>Ga0134126_10009637_pt1 | contig 12161 bp, 9 predicted proteins | sample KB31752_FD_96881 | JGI IMG/M metagenome (GOLD analysis project Ga0134126, IMG submission 96881) | Terrestrial soil microbial communities with excess Nitrogen fertilizer from Kellogg Biological Station, Michigan, USA - KB3-175-2 | ecosystem: Environmental > Terrestrial > Soil > Unclassified ...
CCGCGTTCGCCGGGCTCCCGGCAATTGGCATTTCCGTCGTCGCGGCGGTCGTCCGGACGCGGCGCGTTAGCACACCAGCGGCGCAACTGCCGGTTCCGGTCCCCGCGCCGCACGCCCGCCCCTTCGCCAACGGACCTCCCACCATCGCGTGATGCACGCGCGGGGCCGTAGCGCCCCGTCGCCTTTGCTCACGCGCTCGTTCACGTCATGACCGCCGCGGCCTAACGGCCCTCCGGCGGTGCGTGTCGCGCGCATTCCGAAACGACTGACCGCGCCCGTCGTTGGCTACCTCGCCACCCGACGCCGCGCCACAGTCTTGGACGCTGGACGACACATGGCCATTTGCCCCACTGCGCATTCGCGCGCGCGGCGCACCGCCTCGACCGCGGCCCTCGTGGCCGCCACCGTCGCCGGCCTCGCACCGCCGCTCGCGCCGCCGCTCGCGGCGCAGAGTACCACGCGGCGCGATACCGTCGCGCACGACACCACCGCGCACGACACCACCGCGCGCCCGGATACCGCCGCGCGCCGCGATTCGCTCGCGCGACGCGCCACCAGACTCGCCACTGTCACCGTCACCGCGACGCCCGTCCGCCGCGATGAACCACAGTCGGCCATCACGGTGTCGCCCACCGTCATCGCGCTCACGCCTGCCACGTCGCCGTGGGATCTGCTGCGGCAAAGCGCCGGTGTCGAGGTGCATCTCCAGGGACAGGGTCCCGGTTTCGCCTCCGATGCATCCATCCGCGGATTCAGCTCCGATCACTCCACGGACCTCGCACTCTGGATCGATGGCGTGCCGATCAATGAGCCCGTCAACGGACACGCCGAAGGCTACAATGACTGGGGACTGATCTTTCCGTCGGCCGTACAGTCCATCGATGTCATCAAGGGCCCCACGAGCGCGCTCTTCGGCAATTTCGCACTCGCCGGCATCGTGAACGTGCACACCCTCGAGCGCACGCAGGGCACCGAGGCGACCGTCGACGCCGGCACCGCCGGTCACTTCGATGCGACAGTGCTCACGGGCTTCGACCACGGACCTGCCGGCGGCGGCGTGTTCGGTGCCCGGTGGGATCACGAGGATGGCTGGCGGCCTAACGGTGGCTCCGACGTCGAGCAGGGACACTTTCGTGTCGTGCACGACCTCGACTCTGCCTGGCGCATCGATGGCGGCGTGGAGCTCTACGGCGCCGATTGGAAATCGCCCGGCTTCCTGAGCGAGGACGAATTCGCGCGACACGACTACGACATCGTGTCCAATCCCACCGACGGCGGCCGGAAGTATCGCGCGCAGGAACGCGTGAGCCTCCGCTATCTCGCGGGTCCGCTGTTGTGGCGGACGACCGTGTACTCGACGCAAGGCAATTGGAAATTCTTTCTCACCATTCCACCTGCCGGAGGACGCTTCGAGGGTACGGGCAGCCAGACCGAAGAAGTGGATCATCGCACCGGACTCGGCGCCACCACCGCGCTCACGTTGGCGCTGCCTCGCGTCGAGCTCACCGTCGGTGCCGAGTCGCGATGGGACCAGTCGCACTATCAGAACTGGTTCACCACCGATCGGGAACCCGATTCCGCGGCCACGCTCGTGCACGCACGACAGACGTCCGGTGCGCTGTTCGTCCAGTCGGACATCGATGCGACCGCACGGCTGCGCCTCAACGTGGGTGCGCGCTACGATCTCGTCGACACACACTCCACGCCGGGCGAGGAGCGCACCACTGCCGACACGCACGGCATCGCGTCGCCAAAACTCGGCGCGCTCTTCCGCCTAACGGACGATGTCGGCGCCTACGTCAACGTGTCGCGCGGATTCCGGTCCACCGATGGCGTCATCGACGACCCGGCCCTGCCCTTCATTACCGCGTGGGCGTACGAGAGCGGACTCAAATTCGATCACCACCACATCCATGGGTCGGTGGCACTCTTCCGGATGGATGTGAGCAACGAGCAAACGTTCGATCCACTCTCGGGCGCATCGAGCAACGGCGGCGCCAGTCGCCGCCAAGGCGTCGAAATCGAAATGCAAGCGCCGATCGCGCCCACGCTCTCGTTCTCTACCGACTGGACGTTCAACGACGCGCGCTATCGCCGCCTCATCACGCAGGAAGAGGACGATCCATCTGCGGTCGACACGCTATCCGGACTTCGCGTGTACAACACCGCGCAGTACGTCGGCATCGCGTCTCTGCAATTCGCCCCGCGCGCGACGCCGTGGCGACTGCGTGTGAGCACGAATGTGGTCGGTCCGTACTCCCCTTTCGGCGAGCCGGGTGTCGTGCTGCCTGCGTACGGACTGGTGCACCTCGGAGCGCTCGTGCAGATCGGCGTCGCCCAACTCGAAGTCGGCGTGCGCAACGTTCTCGACAAGGCATATCCGGAACTTGTTGCCGGACACGTTGTGTCTCCGGGCCAGCCACGGTCCTTCTACGGAACCATCCACTACGTGTTTTGACGCCAGATGACGGGATCGCACGCAATGGGCAGTAACAACCATGCGGTCATCTTGTTAATATTTCCTCACTTGACGGGCGATAAGGTGACTCACAGTGTTGCACTCCCACGTCCAGGACGCTGAACGCTCATGTACCAATATCGCCGCCGCGGGCACTGGTTGCGTTCAATTCCGGCGCCCTCCAAGATCGAGGCAATCATCCTTGCATCGGTGGTGGCGCTGCTGCTTGGTGAAGTCGCCTTTTTCTGGTTTCGTCAGCACGGCTGACCAGTCGGCAGTTGACCTGATGTCCGGCTGCGCCTAACGGCTGCCGTGGATATCCCGCTTCCCGCCGACGCGCTCGACCGGCCCGCGGCAGAAACGTCGCGGCGCATCGCGCTCGCGCACCTCCGCGCGGCGTCGGCAGCCTACCAAGCTCTGGACGACGAGCAGTCTCCCGACGCGTTGCACGACCTTCGCGTCGCGCTCCGGCGCCTGCGGAGTTGTGAGCGCACGTTTCGCGGCCAGCTCCGCGACAGCATCGGGAAGAAAAGCCGCCGGCGGATCCGTCAGTTGGCGCAGGCCACCGGCGCCGGTCGCGATGCGCAAGTGCATATCGCCTTGATCGAGCGCGAGATGCCGTCGTTGTCGCGACGCCAGCGCATCGGCGCCGCCTGGATCCTCGAGCGACTGAATGCGTCCAAGGCCGAGGACGACGCGCGGATGCGCGCGCGTCTCGCCCATCGCTTCGGACCGCTCGTCGAGTCGTTGCAGGACGCGCTCTCGAGCTGGCGGCTCACCATTCGGCTCGATGAGCCGATCGTCCCCGAGGGCGCTGCGCGCGTCCTCGGTATGCGCCTGGCCGATCTCACCGATGCGCTCGAGTCCCGTCTGGCGTCCGTGCACGACGTCGCCGATCAGGCCGGCGCGCACCGCGCACGCATCGCCGCCAAGCGTCTCCGCTACGCGCTCGAGCCCGTCGCCGAGCTCGCCCCCGATGCGGCTCCGTTAGTCAGCAGCCTCCGTGCGCTGCAGGATACGTTAGGCGACATGCACGATGCGCATGTGTTGGCCACGTTGGTGGCCGACGGCATGGAGGAGGCCGCACACGACGCCGCGCATCGGTTGGCGGCGCTCGTCCGCGACGGGTCGTCGCTCGACGGGGTGCGTCCCGGCGGTCCCGCCGGACGCGATCCGCGCGCCGGCCTGCTCGAGTTGGCGCGCCGGCTTCACGAGCGCGGGGCGTCACTCTTCGCGACGGTCGCCGGCGAATGGTTGGACGGCAACGCCCGGCCCTTCCTGGACGACGCGCGCGCACTCGCCGCTCGCCTCGCCCATCATCGTACGCAGGGTACGGAAATCGAGCGCAAGTACCTGCTCACCGACCTGCCGCCGGTTCCGTTAGGAGACTCCGCCACGACGGTCCAGGACATCGACCAGGGATACCTGCCGGGCGGTCACGTGACCGAACGCGTCCGGTCGATCGCGGCCGGCGGCGTCACCCGCTGGTATCGAACGGTGAAGGGAGGTAACGGTCTCGTGCGGTTGGAGCTCGAGGATCAGATCGACCGCGACTTGTTCGATGCGCTCTGGCCGCTCACGTCGGGCCGCCGCGTGCACAAACGCCGGTATCTCGTTCGCGAGGGTGGTACCGAGTGGACCATCGATCAGTTCCTCGACCGGCCGCTCACGCTCGCGGAAGTCGAGCTCGACCATCCCGACGACGCGCCGCAGCCGCCGTCGTGGCTCGCGCCGCACGTCGACCGCGAGGTCACGGGCGACCCGACCTACGACAACGCGCGCTTGGCCCGCTGAACCGCGTTAGGCAATTGCCGGTGCCGCCGCGTCGCGCACGTCGTCAGCCGGCGAGCGTCCGCGACGCGTGTACCGGTCGAAGAACGCACGCGCTACGTCGAGGTCGGCGCCGGACAGGAATCCGTCGCCCAGCCTGGCGCAACCGCCGAGCGCGATGTCGACCAACTGCTGTGCTGCCGCGGCGACGCCCGAATCGCGCAGTCCCGCACGACCGGCACACTCCAAGCGGCCCGCCGGATCGCCCAGCACGTCGAGCGCCTCCGCGACCGCGGCGTCGTCGTACGCCAATCCGCCTAACAATGCCAGCGGGGCGGGGCACCACGCCGGGTCGATCGAATCGGCGCCGCGCATTTCGAAGTATCCACGCGGGCGCACCTCCGGGAACAACGTCGTGAGATGATGGTGCCAGTCGTCCAGCGTCGCGTCGCCATCGTCCAGCCAATCACCGAACGGGCGATACCCGCCGTCGCTCGTCCGCATCATGTCCGGCGCCCGCAGCGCGAACGCCAGATACGACTCCACCGCGTCATCGCCCACTATCACACCGGTACGCATCGGATCGAGACGACGCCAGCAGGCCGCTCGGACGCTCTGATGGTCGCTGAGCGTCCCGTCGTACCGCGGCGAGTTCGCGAAGATTGCCACCACATATGGCGCAGCGGCGTTCAACACACGCCACCGTCGTGACGCGATCGCGCCGCCGCCAGTATCCAAGCACACTTGAAACGATGCCGTCTGCCGCATCATGCGTGCGCCGTGCGGACCGATCGTGGCGAAGTACTCTTCCATGCGCTCGTAGCGATCCGCGTCCAGTTGGCGCGGGCTCGACCATACGTCGCGCTCGGACTCGATGCCGGCCGACACGAGATCCACACCGTTCCGCGATGCGAATCGGCGCAGCGGCTCGAGGACCAGGCGCAGGTCGGCGATCAGCGCGCTAGCGTTAGGCGCGGGCGGCGCCGCGTACTCGATCTGGCCGCCCGGCTCGAAGGTCAGTCGCCCGCCGGCCGGCACGCGAAAACACGGCGTACCCTTGTCGGTTCGCGATTCCACCCAGCATCGCGTCGCGCCGAAGCGACGGAGCATTGGCAGAACGGCGTGCTCGCCCTGCTCGAGTGGCGCGATGCACCGCGTGTCGGCGTCGATCGGCAGCAGCTCGGCCTCGACGCCGATCCGACGCGCGGATGCGCGACTCGGCGAGAACGCGCGCCGCTCGAGATCGGCCGCCAGTAGTGCGCGGCCTCGCGCGCCGCCTGGAACGATCATCGTCATTTTGCGTCGCGCGTCGCAAGCGCGAGTGCATACGCCGGGTCCTCGTTTGCCACCCACTCTTCGAGGACAAGACCCGCACCGGCGAACATTCGCTCGACGCTCGCCCGGTCGTACTTGCAGCTGATCTCGGTACGGATCGACTCGCCCGCGCGGAACGAGATCCGACCAACGCCCGGGATGTGCACCTCGAGCGCGCGACGCGCGACGAGATGCATCTCGATCCGGTGCGCCATACTATTGTAGTTCGCGCGGTGCTCGAAGTCGTCCGGATCGAAGTTCGCTCCGAGCTCGCGGTCGAGCACGCGCAGCACGTTGCGATTGAATTCCGCCGTCACGCCGGCCGCATCATTGTACGCCGCCTCGATCACCCGAACATCCTTCTGGAGATCGACGCCGAGTAAGAAATGATCGCCGGGACACATCGCATCACGTACGCGCCGCAGCAACGCGATTGCCGCATGCGCGTCGAAGTTGCCGATCGTGCTGCCCAGGAAGGCGAACAACACGGGCCGTGGCAGAACGCGCGGCAATCCGAGACCCACGCTGATGTCGGCCACGATGGGGACGACCGTGAGGCCCCGCAGCTCTTCGCCTAACCGCGATGCCGTCTCGCGCAGAAACTCGGCACTGACGTCGATCGGCACGTAGGTGGCCGGTTCGCCCGACGCCCGCACTGCGTCGAGCAGGAGCCGCGTCTTGGCCGCGCTGCCGGCGCCCAACTCCACCACGGTGCGAGGCGCAAGGCGCGCGATCACCGGAGGCATTCGCGTTGCGAGCAATGAACGCTCGGTGCGCGTGAGGTAGTACTCGGGAAGATGCGTGATCTTCTCGAACAGGTCCGACCCGCGGCGATCGTAGAACAGGGTCGGCGACAACTCCTTCTGGGGACGCGAGAGTCCCGCCCGAACTTCGTCGACTAACGGTGACAGCGGCCGTGCCGCGGCGGCGGTCATCTGTCGCTTCTCGCGCAGCGAAAACCGCTGAAAATCTGGCGCCGGATGGGATAGTCCCAGTTACGAAACGAATTGCGAATCGCGCCCGGACGCGTCGCCCAGGATCCGCCGCGCAACACCTTGTACTCGTTGCCGAAGAACACCTCGGAGTACTCGCGATACGGATAGCTCTCGAAGCCCGGGTATCGCCGGAAATCGCTCGCGGTCCATTCCCACACATCGCCAATCATCCCGTAGCAACCGATTGGCGAGACGTTGTGTGAATACGCCCCGACGCGCGCGGTGCCGAACGACAGCTGGTCCACGTTGGCGTGCGCGGACGTGACGGGTGCATCGCCCCACGGATAGTCGAGTGCGCGGCCGGTGTCTGGATCCCACGACGCAGCCGCTTCCCATTCGAATTCGGTTGGCAGCCGCCTACCGGCCCAACGAGCGAACGCCTCAGCTTCGTGGAAGCACACGTGGCAGACCGGCTTCGCCGGATCCACGGGCTCTACGATGTCCATGCTTCGCATCGACCACCCCTCGGCCTCGCGCTGCCAGTATTTCGGCGCACGCACCTGCGCTTCGCCTAACCACTGCCATCCGGCGTCCGACCACAGCGCTCGCGTCTCGTACCCGCCGTCCTCCATGAAGGCCAGATACGCTCCGTTCGTCACGGGGTGCTCGTCGATCCAGAACGGCGCGAGGTCGACGGTATGCACCGGCCGTTCGTTATCGTATGCCCGGGTTCGATCCGCGGTGCCGATGGTGACGAGCCCGCCGGGGAAGCGCACCATCCGGCCATCGTTAGGCACGGTCGGCGAACCCGCGGGCACACGGATCGCGCGCGGTGCGGGATACGGGGCGCCCCGCTTCAACTGCAGCGTCTGGAGGATCGTCTCGTCGTGTTGGTACTCGTGCTGCGCGACCATCGCGTACACGTAGCCGTCGCGCAGCAAACCGTTCCCGTCCTCGACGTCAGCGGCGCGGAGGCGCTCGAGCACGCGCTCGCGAATCTCTTCCATCAACGAGCGATACTCGTCCAGAGTCGGCAGCGCGAGCGTTCCGCGAACGCTCCGTGGATACTCGAACGGATTGTACATCCCCGGCATCTCAACGAATTCCACCGGCCCGTCGAGATTGCGCGTGAGCCAGAGCTCCTCGAAGTGCGCGATATGGCACAAGTCCCACATCACGGGACTCATCAAAGGATCGTGCTGCAGGTGTAGATCCTGTTCGCTCAGCGGTTCGACGAGCGACAGTGTGCGTGCACGCGCCTCATCGAGCACAGCAGCAATACGATCGGCCGCGGGAACGGCTGCTTCCAGGTGAGCGTGGGTCATCGGTCGAGCGGCTGGAGTGACGACCGCTAGTCGCGCGGCCGTTCGGGCGCCGCGCTCCGGTGCCCGAATCGAAGTAGATAGCACTCACCGCCCCGATGGCAAGCCGCATCCGGCCGACCCTTGGGCGGACGTTCTTCTCAAGCAATTCGCGTTCTCGATCGTTCCGTGCGAGTCCGGCACACCTCGCCTTGATTCCCGCCGTGGGAGGCAAGCACCGTTACACGACAGCCCTGTCCTCCACCCGTTCACGAAAACGGAGCAACGCCATGGCCGACCTGCACGTGGATGCACTCGTCATTGGATCGGGTCAGGGTGGCGGTCCGCTTGCCGGCGCGTTTGCTCGCGCCGGGCGCCGAACCGTACTGATCGAGCGGCGCTACATCGGCGGCACGTGCATCAACGACGGTTGCACGCCAACGAAGACCATGATTGCGAGCGCTCGCGTGGCCTACCTGGCGAAACGCGCAAGCGATTTCGGCGTTCGTGGCGGTGATGTGTCCGTCGACTTGCCTGCTGTCGTCGCGCGGAAGCGTGCAGTCGTGACCGACTTTCGGCAAGGAAGCGAGCGCCGCCTCTCGATCGCAGGCGTCGAGGTGATCTTCGGCGATGCGCGATTTGTCGGCGAACGCCGCGTCGAAGTGCATGTGACCGATGGGTCGACACGCACCCTGAGTGCGGACACCATCATCATCAATGCCGGCGCCCGGCCGGCGCGCCCTCCAATTTCGGGAATCGATCGAGTGCCCGCGTTGGACTCGACCTCCATCCTGGAGTTGGAGACGTTGCCGGCGCACCTCGTCGTCATCGGCGGTGGATACGTGGGCGTCGAGTTCGCGCAGATGTTCCGCCGATTCGGGAGTCGTGTCACCATCGTGAACCGCGATGCGCAGCTCTTGGCCCACGAAGACCAGGATATCGCCGCCGCCGTCGCCACGATTCTGCGCGAGGACGGCATCGACATCCTACTCGACGCGCAGCCGACGCTCGTCACACCGATGCCTAACGGAGTGCGGATGGACGTGACGGCCGGCGGCGAAGCCCGGCGCATGGAGGCGAGCCACGTGCTCCTCGCCACGGGTCGTGTGCCTAACACGGACACGCTCCGCGCCGACGCGGCAGGTATCGCCGTCGACGGCCGCGGCTACATCGAGGTCGACGAGCGCCTGGCCACGACGGCACCCGGCGTCTACGCCATCGGCGACGTGAAGGGCGGTCCCGCGTTCACGCACATCTCGTACGACGATTTCCGCATCCTGCGCACGAATCTCTTGCAGGGCGGTGCGGCCACGATCGCCGGCCGACGTGTGCCGTACACGGTGTTCATCGACCCCCAGCTGGGCGGCATTGGACTCACCGAGCGACAAGCGCGCGCCCAACGACGTAACATTGCCGTGGCTATGATGCCGATGTCGCACGTCGCGCGAGCGATCGAGGTCGCCGAACCACGCGGCCTGATCAAAGTCGTTGTCGATCGCGATACGAGCCGTCTGCTCGGTTGCGCCGTGCTCGGCCTGGAGGGCGGCGAGATCATGAGCATGCTTCAGCTCGCCATGATGGGCGATTTGCCGTACACCACGCTGCGCGATGCGGTGTTCGCCCATCCAACACTCGCCGAGTCGTTGAACAACCTCTTTGCGGCGCTCACTCCGGTGTAGTAAGGAGGTGCGACGCATGCTCGGCGAACGCGGCCGCACCATGTACATTCAGAGCCAGGAGATTCGCCGCATGCCCCGATCTGTTCCTAACGGCATTCGATGACGATCGAACTCCAACCGGATACGGTGTCAGGTCGCGTCCGACGCGCGCTTCAATGGCCCACCATCCGACCGTGGATCGTGTGGGGCGCCATTCTCGCCGCCGCGACGATCGCGATGTATTTCGTCCGCTACGACATCAACGAAGGCCACGTCGCGCTCGCGTACCTGTTGATCGTGCTCGGCGGCAGCGTCAGCGGCGGACGTGCACTCGGTCTGACGCTCGCGTGCTCGGGCTTCCTCTTCATCGATTATTACTTTCAGCCGCCCTACGACCAATGGAACGTGAGCAAGCCGCTCGACTGGGTAGCGCTCATCTCGTTCCTCGTCGTTGCCGCGGTCGGCACGCAGTTGCTGGTTCGCGCGCAGGAAGCCGCGAGTCGCGCGCGGCAACGCGCCGATGAAGTCGCCTCGCTGTCGCGCCTCGGCGCCGAGGCGCTGAACGCTGGCCGCGCCGCGGATGCATTGCATGCGATCGCCGATATCGTGCAACGAACGTTGAATGCGTTCGAGTGCGTGATCTTCGCATGGACCGACAACCGGCTGAGCACGGTGCCGATCGCTCGCGCGGGCCAGGATGATCGTGCGCCGGAGACGGCAGATCGCGAGCTGGCGACGTGGGCCGGCGAACACGCCTTCGCAGCCGCCGTGCGGGCGGACGGCCGCGTTGTTCGCGGAGTCGCCGTGGTCGCCGAGGATGCGTTAGGCATAGACGCCGACGACGCGCGCGAGATTTTCCTGCCCCTCCGCGTAAACGCGCGCACCGTGGGCGTGCTCCGCGTCTCGGCGTCGGAGCCGATCGCGCGCGGCGCGGCGCGCCGGCGATTCCTCGGCGCGCTGGCGTACTATGCTGCGTTAGGCATCGAACGCTTGCGTCTCGAGACGGAAGCCGACCACGCCGGCGCGTTGCGCGAGGCCGATCGAATGAAGGATTTCGTGTTGGCGTCGGTCTCCCACGATCTCCGGACGCCGCTCACGGCGATCAAAGCGCTCGCCCACGATGCAGCGGGACGTGGCGAGCCAAGCGCCGTGGTTATAGAAGAGCAAGCGGATCGGCTCGGGCGCATGGTTGGCGACCTGTTGGATCTATCGCGCATGAAGGCCGGACCGTTCCCTGTCCGAGCCGAGCTGAATACCGCCGAAGATCTCATTGGCGCCGTACTGCGCCAGGTAGGGCGGCCCCTCGATGGCCGCTTGCAGACGCCACGGCTCAATCTCGACCAGCCCGCTCTGTTGGGCCACTTCGACTTCGTGCAGTCGATGCGCATACTGGTCAACCTGATCGAGAACGCCGACAGGTACGCTCCGCCGGGCACGACCATCGATCTCGACGTGCAGCGGGAAGGAAAAACGATCCGCTTCACCGTGTCGGATCGTGGTCCCGGCGTCCCACAGTCGGAGGAGCAGCGGATCTTCCATCCGTTCTATCAGCCCGCGACCCGCACCGGAGGCCGATTAGGCGGCGCCGGGTTAGGGCTCGCGATCGCTCGCGGCCTGGCCCAAGCGCAAGGTGGGGACCTCCGATACGAGCCTCGTGGGGGTGGCGGCAGCGTTTTCGCGCTGTCGTTGCCGGCTCTGGAGGATGCAGGTTCCGCCCGTCCGGCCCCGTTAGCGACGACGTAACGGCGCAAAATCCGTTTATGCGGCGCGGCACCTGGTGTCGCAAGACAACCCCACCCCGGCAGTTAGCAGCCTCTAACTGGCCTTCGGAACCTTGCAGCGTTCCGTGACCCTCGTGTTCAGGTATTGGACACCGGGTTGAGCCCTTACAAAACGCAAGCGCTGTGCGGACAGGCGTTTCCGTGACCTGGAAGCGATCGTGCCGTATCGGTCAAATCGGTCATTCTGTCTCCCGGGTACGGTGGTTGCCCTCGTTGCGGCCGCGGCCCCAGGCGGGGTCTTGCCGCCGGTGGCAGAAGCAACGGTCCAGTACAATCACCTATAGCGACGTGATCCGGAGACCCTATGCTGCGAACCAGAATGCGCACGCTTGTCCTGTCGGCGGTGCTCGTCGCGACGAGCGCCAGTTGCTTCTCCGACATGGGGCCGACGGGCATCGCGACTCCTGAGGTCCCAAAGACCAGCCAATCGCTCAACCTGCTGACGCCGGTGCTTGGCTCGGTGGGCAACTTGGTGGGCACTCTCTTACAGTGTACGCCGCAGCCGTTCGCGGCCGACACCGAAGTGGTCGGCGCTGCCGGCGGCGTTATCAGGATGGGTCGCCACCAGCTAGTGATTCCGGCGGGCGCATTGTCGAGTCCCGTGCGCATCATCGGCTCGGCGCCGGTGGACCATGTGGTGTCGGTGGAGTTCCAGCCGGAGGGCCTGCAGTTCAACCCGCAGCATTTGCCGCAGCTGACGTTGGACTACAGCGCGTGCCCGCTCGTGCCGACGTTGCTGCCCAAGCGCATCGCCTACACGGACGGCAACCTGAACATCCTGTCGTACTTGCTGTCGATCGATAACCTGTTGCAGCGCCGTGTCTCCGGGCAGGTGCACCACTTCTCGCGTTACGCGGTTGCGTGGTAAGCAAGTTCGCCGTCATCTGTATGTGACGAACAGAGATAGCATCGTCGGCCAGAGGGGATCGCCGGCGCAGTGGTCC